>Ga0070710_10000779_pt1 | contig 15236 bp, 11 predicted proteins | sample LARL52metaG_FD_65454 | JGI IMG/M metagenome (GOLD analysis project Ga0070710, IMG submission 65454) | Corn, switchgrass and miscanthus rhizosphere microbial communities from Kellogg Biological Station, Michigan, USA - LAR L5-2 metaG | ecosystem: Host-associated > Plants > Roots > Rhizosphere ... | reverse complement strand
CACCGCGCCACCGGGCTGTGCGTCGTGCCGGTGATGTTCGACCGGATCATGGAACTGCCCGACGAGGTGCGCGGCAAGTACAGCGGCCGGTCGCTGCGGTTCGCAGCAGCATCGGGCTCACGGATACGTCCCGATGTCGTCACCAAGTTCATGGATCAGTTCGGTGACGTCATCTACAACAACTACAACGCCACAGAGGCCGGCATGATCGCCACGGCGACCCCGCAAGACCTCCGTGCCGCGCCCGACACTGCGGGCAAGCCCGCTGGGGGCACTGAAATACGAATCCTGGACGGTGATTTCAACGAAGTGCCCCGCAGTGAGGTCGGCAGCATCTATGTCCGCAACTCCACACAGTTCGACGGGTATGCCTCCGGCAAGACCAAGGATTTCCATCAGGGCTTCATGTCGTCTGGCGATGTCGGTTACCTAGACGTCGCGGGGCGGCTGTTCGTCGTCGGCCGTGACGACGAGATGATCGTCTCCGGCGGGGAGAACGTCTATCCCATCGAGGTGGAGAAGACGCTGGCGGCTCATCCTGAGGTGGCGGAGGCATCGGTGATCGGGGTGGACGACGAACAGTTCGGCCAGCGGCTGGCCGCGTTCGTGGTTTTGAATGACGGCGCAGCGGCTACCCCTGACGTACTGAAGCAACACGTCCGCGAAAACTTGGCGAATTACAAAGTGCCCCGGGAGATCACGATCCTCGACGAGCTACCTCGCAGCAGCACCGGCAAGATCGTACGCCGCGAGTTGCAGGACCGCGCCGGCCGTGCATAGCCGCTGGCCGCTGCTGCGTGCGACAGCGGAGCTGCTCAACGCCGCCAATGGCGTGCGCCCACTTGGTCGCGAGGGCTACATCACCATTCCGGTGTTCGCGTTCGGCTGGCCCACGACCGAGCTGTCGCCGCTGTACCTCGCCGGCTCGGTGCTCGACGCGGTGCGCCGTGGTCTGCGCGGCGACTTCCGTGGTACCCGCGGCCGAATCGCGTTGGTGCTCACCGTCATCGCCTGGGCGCTGCTGTGGCTGATCCAACGCCGCAACGTTGCGTCGAAGCCGCATTTCGAGGAGCCTCTGCGCGAGGCATTGGGTGATGACTACGAGAAGATCGCCGCGCAGTCGCAGTCAGCCAGGCGCCGCAGGATGATCGGCGTATGGCCCAACGAGTTGGTCCGTCGCCGCTACGTCGAGAAGGCCGACACCGTGCAGTACGGCCCGAATCCGAGGGTCAATCTCGCCGACATCTGGCGGCGTCGCGACCTGGCCCGCGACGGCAAGGCACCGGTGCTGCTGCAGGTGCCTGGCGGCGCATGGGCCATCGGCATGCGACGGCCGCAGGCCTACCCACTGCTGAGCCATCTCGCCGACCGCGGTTGGATCTGCCTCTCAATCGATTACCGCGTCAGCCCCAGACACACCTGGCCGGACCACATCGTCGACGTCAAGCGCGCGCTGGTCTGGATCAAGGAGCACATCGCCGAGTACGGCGGTGACCCCGATTTCATTGCGATCGCCGGTGGCTCGGCCGGTGGACACCTGTGCTCACTTGCCGCGCTGACGCCCGACGATCCGCAGTACCAGCCGGGTTTCGAGGATGCCCACACCTCGGTGAGGGCCGCGGTGCCGATCTACGGCCGGTACGACTGGTTCACCACCAGGGGCTCCGGACGCAAGGAGTTCATCGCGTTCCTGCAGAAGTTCGTTGTCAAGAAACCGTTCCGCGAGCACAAGCAGGTGTATGTCGACGCGTCACCGATCAAGCGGCTACGCCCAGACGCACCACCGTTTTTCATTCTCCACGGCGAGGACGACTCGATTATCCCGGTGCCCGAAGGCCGCGAGTTCGCCGAGGCGATGCGGAACACGTCGACGTCCGTCGTCGCGTACGCCGAGATCCCACACGCCCAGCACGCGTTCGACTTCTACTACGGATCGCCGCGCGGGCGCTACACCGCGCAGGCGGTCGAGGAGTTCCTGTCGTGGGTGCACGCCACGCGAGCGATTGCCGCCGAACCTGCCGGCTAACGGCGGCCCGAACGAGCCGCGTTCCGACTGATGCTTTGCGGGACAAGCGATATCGCATTCGGACTCACACTATCTGTCGACTTGTTGATATTTGCGCGAGGAACATCGGTGGAGAAGATCACTTCGCGCATACCATGGGGGAATGCTGACGCCTTCTCGGCTCAGTCCTCGAGTTGCTGGGGTTCATCAGTCGGGCCATCGGTGGTTGCTCGATTGGATTCGTGTGCGAAACGTCCATGACCATTCCTGATTCGCATGAGTTGGCCAGTGACGAGGCGGGCCGGCCGGCAGAAACGTCGGATCCCAGTGTGGCGCAGGAAGGGTCGGCAATCGACGGCTTTTCTCTATGACGCGTTCATTAGCTAATCGCGACGCGACCTCGATGCCTCCGACAAGATAGAGCGCGATCTCGAGAGTTTCCCGCTGCCGCGTGAGATCCGCAAGCGCCTGGGGCGACGAAACCTCAACGTCTTCAGAGACATCAGCGATATGACCGGCAACCGCCTGGACCCGGCGGTGGAGCTGCGGCCACGAGAGTCCCAGGTAGGCGCCACGAGAATCGAGCGAGCGACTCGCGGCCAAGTAAGAGCACCCGCTCGCCGACTACTCCGCGACAGCCTTCTCGACGACCGTCAGCTCCTCGGGAAGCCCTGCGGCCCCGCGTATTTCGATGAACGCGTCCATCATCGCGGCGGTCAGCTCGTGCGGGTCTTCGAGCGTCCTCCCGTCAGATAACACGGAGATGTTGAGCTGGTCGACATAGCTCCACACCGTGATGTTCAAACCGCTGCCTGTCGTCAGTGGGCCGACCGAGTAGATCTGAGTCACCAGGGCTCCGCCGACCCGGCCCGGCTCCCGAGGGCCAGGCACATTCGAAATCGGTATGTTGAGCACCTTGTTCTGGCCGTCTTTGCCTGCCAGCCAACGGAACAACCACTCAGCGGGTGCAGGTGGGAAGTAGGCCGACCACCGGCTGATGAGTTCGGGACCGAGCAGGTGGTGGGTCTCCTTGGCGTTCACCGCGGCGTCATGCACGGCCTGCACCCGCTCCAGTGGATCATCGAGTTCGATGGGTACCACCATCATGACTCCGCTAAAACGATTGCCGGAGATGCGGTCCGGTGACAAGTCGAAACTAACGGGGACGGAGGCCAATAGCGGGTGGTCGGCGTGACCGTCGTACTTGAACGACAACTGACGCAGCGCCCCCGCCGAGATCGCGAGCACCATGTCGTTGATCGTGACGCCTAGGTGCTTGGCGGTCTCCTTCACGTCGGCGAGCGCCAGTGTCGCGGTGGCGAACTTGCGCTGCGCGTCGACGCGGTGGTTCATGAACGACGGCGGCGGGGTGAAGGGTCGCGTCAACTCGGGGGACAGCTTGCGCGAGCTGTTGCGCACTCGGCGAACGCCTCGCGCGGTGTAACGCATCACTCCCGGCAGCCGCCCGATCTGACGCATGTGGTCGCCGAACGCCGATCGCACCAGCTCACCCTTGGAAGGCGCCGGATCGGTTGCATAGGAGTCCCGCTCGGCCTGCGGACCCGTTTGCAGGTCCATCCCACGCGCCAACAGATTGGCCGATGCGACCCCGTCGGCCAACGCGTGGTGAATCTTGCCGAGCACCGCGATCCTGCCGTTGGCCAGGCCCTCGATGAAGTACATCTCCCACAGTGGCTTGCTGCGGTCCAGCGGGGTGCTGGCGATCCGGCCCACCGCCTCGTCGAGCTGGCGACGTCCGCCGGGGCTGTCGACCCGGTAGGGACGGACGTGGTAATCGAGGTCGACCTCGCAATTCTCCCGCCACATCGGGTGGTGAAACTTGAATGGGATGTCGACGAGCTCGTAGCGGAAGGGGTCCAGCTTGTAGAGCCGGCTGTGGATGACCTGACGGAACTCGTCGATGCCGAACTGACGGCCCTTCAGCTCGGAGAGGTCGATCACCGCCAGCTTGAGGGTGTGCATATGCACGGTCGGAGTTTCGGAATACAGCAGTACTGCGTCCCACCCGCTTAACCGCTTCAAAGGGCTACCTCCTGTATGGAGGAGCTTATATAACCTCTTTAGCTCTGATCAGCGACCGGTTTCGATGAATCTGGTTGAGAAACAGGCCGATTGCAGTCGCCGTCGACCCGGTGCGGGCGCCGTCGATCATGTCGAACGCGTGACCCGCGCCAGGGAGCTCCACATAGCTGACCACCGAATGCGACGCGGCGCGCAGTTTCTCGACGAAGCTGCGAGCCTGCTCGACGGGAATCACGCTGTCGCCTGTGCCGTGGATGACGAGGAACGGCGGCGCATCCTCGTGTACCCGCGCGATCGGCGACGCCTTGCGGAACACGTCGGCGTGCTTCGAGAGCTTGCGTCCGACCACTACCCGTTCGAGGAAGTCGACAAAGCGTGCCCGCTCCGCCGTCGACCGGTCCTCCCAGTCGTAGCGACCGTAGATGCCGACCACCGCGTCGACGGAGGTGTCGGAGCCCTCCGGCAGTTCGCACTGCATCTCCGGGTCGTTGGCGGTAAGTCCGGCCAGCGCCGACAGGTGTCCACCCGCCGAACATCCCGCTACCGCAACGAAATTGCGGTCGCCGCCGAACTTGTCGACGTTAGCGTGCGCCCAGGCGATCGCGGTCTTGACATCGGTGATGTGTGCGGGCCAGCGGTGGTGTGGCGCCACGCGGTAGTCGATGGATAGGCACACCCAGCCCATCTCGGCCAGATGCGACATCAACGCATAGCCCTGCAGCAGGCGGCTGCCGTGCACCCAGGCACCGCCCGGCACGAAGATCAGCACGGGGGCCGGCTCTCCGGGCTGGGGGCACCTCCCGCTTGCGGGGGAGTCTTTGCGGCGCCAGACGTCCAGCAGCTGGGACGGAAGGTTGCCGTAGCGCACCGAGGTGCGGTGCACGCTGCGACGGTGCTGAAGGAACTTCCACAGCGGCGGGGCACTTTCGGGCGCAGGCCACTCGATCTCCAGATCCTTGGCAGCCACGATGCCGCGCAGTGCGGCTTCCGTGACGGCGTTGGTGGCATCGCGTTCCTGCTGTCGCAGCTCGGCGTTGCCGGGCTCGAACCAGGAACGCGCGGTGGCGCCGAGGAAATCCGGCATATGGCGGTAACCCCAGATACCCATCGCCGTCGCGGCGCCAAGTGGCTCAAGGTGTTTCCCGATAACCGGCAGGGAGGCCGACGCCACGCTCATCGCCAGCATGTAGTCGCTTGGACCCGCCTTCAGCAACCACCGGGCACGTGTCCACATCGTCGGTCCGGTGTACCGGGTGTCCGGTCGTGCCGTCATTGCGCGACTGTACCCCGCTGAGCGATTCGCAACCGACAACATTTGGAAGATGTCTACCAATGACTTTTCAAGATCATATGCGAGGTGGGATCACATGCTGACGGGATTACCCGGTGACCGCGATCGCGTCGATTTCAATAAGCATTTCGCCGCGCGGCAGGCCGGTGAAAACCGTGGTGCGGCAGGGAAGCACGGCACCGCTCGTATTTGCCGACACGAACTCGCCGTAAGCGTCGTTCATCGCAGTGAAGTCCTCGCGCTTGGTGAGGTAGACCCGCAGCATTATCACGTCGTCGAAGCTCGCACCGCTCGCGTCGATGATCGCCTTGACGTTCTGCAGTGTGCGCGTGGTCTGGGCCGCGACATCTCCCGGGTACAGGTACTCGTTGGTCGCCGGGTCGACCGGTCCTTGGCCGGAAACCTGCACGAACGATCCCTTTCGCACGCCCTGGGAGAAGGTGTGCGCCGGGGCGGGAGCATCTGCGGTGGTCACGGCGATCTTGTCGGTCATATCGAACCTTTCATGTTTTATGCGGCCGGAGACCAGCCGAGCTCGTCAGAAATGGCGTCGGCCGCCGCGCGCACCTGAGGCAGCGCGGCCAGCACCTGTTCATGGTCGAGAAGCATGTCGGGTACGGACATCGACACCGCGGCCACCACTGCACCGGTGCCATCGCGGACGGGCACACCGATGCAGTTCACGAAGCTCTCGTGTTCCTGGTGATCCTCGGCGAAGTCCCGCTCCGCAACCAATTCGAGCTCTGCAAGGTAGACCTCCGGCGAGTCGATCGTGCGATTGGTGAACTTGGCGTATTCGATCCGCTCGGCAATCTGCCGCCATTCCGATCGCGGGCGACCCGCCACCAGAACCTTCCCAACTGCCGTGCAGTGGAGGGGCGCCGGACGGCCGACCCGGGAGTACATCCGGACGCTCTGGATGGCGTCGAACTTGTCGATGTAGACCGCCTCACCCGACTCGTAGGTCGCCAGGTGGATGGTCTGGCCGGTGCTGGAGTTCAGCGCACTCAGGTGCGGCCGTGCCACGGTCCGGACATCGCGGTGCTCCAACGCCCGGTTGGCGAGCTCGAAGAGCCGCGAGCCCAGACCGTAACGGTGGCCGGCGTCGCGTCGGACGACGCGTTCGGACTCCATCGTGCGCAGCAGCCGGAGCACGGTCGACTTGTGCACGTCGAGCCGCGTGGCCAGTTCCTCGAGGGATTTCGAGCCCTCGCCGAGCTCGCCAAGGATGGTCAGTGCGCGGGAAAGTGATTGGCTCATGCGGAGCTGCTCCCCGCGTAGTCCAGGCGTGTCCACGCCGCCGAATCGAGCGATGCCAGTTCTTCGAGTCTCTGCCTGCCCGGCAACTCGGCCACGTCTCCGTGGCCGGTCAACGCCGCGGCGGCACAGAGGTGCCCGAGCCGGATCCGTTCCAGATGTCCGAGGCCGTGCAACAGCCCGGCGAGGAAGCCCCCCGCAAACGCATCGCCGGCCCCGATCTTCTCCACCACGCCAAGGCGCAATGCGGGCACGTCGACCCGCTCGCGACGCTGGAAGCCGGTGACCGAGTGGGCGTCATTCTTGACAACGAAGTGCTCGGGCTCGGGGAAGAGGGCCCGCAACCGCGCGGGATCCTCAGTTCCGAACACCGCGAGCGCTTCGTCGGCGCCAACGAAGACGACGTCGCTGCCCCGAATGTGGCGCCCGAGCACCTCGGCCGGGTCCGACGAGCGCGCGCCCCACAGCGCCGGCCGATAGTTCAGATCGAAGCTGACCGACTGGCCGCGTCGCGGCATCGCAACCAGGTCATCGATCAGCCGAGTGGTGGATTCCGACAACGCGGCGGTGATTCCGGTGGTATGCACGAGCGCTGACCTGTTCAACAGCCATCGGGCCGCCGGAGCCGTGAGGTCGGTCGGTGACAGTGCGCTGGCCGCGGATCCGGTGCGGAAGTAGAGCATGCGGCTGTCGCCGAGAGCCAGGTCGGTGGCTGCGCCGGAGCCGCCGCCCCGCTCCTTGACATAGATCGCGGTTGGACGGGCGGGATCGACGACGACACCGGACACGTCAACACCCCGGCGGGCGAGATGACGCACCAAGTAGCGGCCGAATCCGTCGTTTCCGACTCGCGAGAGCCACGCGGTGTCGACATCGAACTGAGCCAGCACCGCCGCAACGTTGGCCTCTGCGCCACCGGCCGTCCTGTCGAAGCTCGCGGAATCCTCCAGCGGCCCCGGCCGCCCCACCAGCACCGCGAGACCTTCGCCCAGCGTGACCGCACTCGGCCGGGCCGATGTAGGAGAAATCACACTAATCCCCTTCGAGTACTTGCGGTCACATCGTGTCTGTTGCAGACTAACTGCAACGAACATCTGACGCAATGTTCGTTGCAAAATACGCAACGCAAGGAGAACGGCCGTGATCGACAAAGGCGCCGTCGGCGCCCTGAGCGACCGGGTGCTCGGCCCGCAGCACAAGGGCCTCCCGCGCGAGGCGTGGGGTAAGACGGTCCGCGATTTCCTGCGCACCCGGCCGACCCTCGACGCGATGTCGACGCCACTGCTCACACTCGACCGAGCCGCGCTCGAGTCGAATGTGTCGGTGATGGCCAATTGGGCCCGATCGGCGGGGGTTCGGCTCGCGCCGCACGGCAAGACGACGATGGCGCCGCAGGTGTGGGCTCGCCAGCTCGACGCCGGAGCGTGGGGAATCACGCTGGCCACCCCGTGGCAGGTACAGCTCGCGCGGTCGTTCGGCGTCGGCCGGATCATGCTCGCAAATGCCATCGTTGATCCCGCGGCGCTGGCGTGGCTGGCCGCGGAATTGGATGCAGACCCGTCATTCGAGTTCTTCGCCTGGGCGGACAGCGTCCAAACCGTGGAGCTCATGGATCGCGTCCTTGCATCGACGCCGAACGAACGGCCGGTCAACCTGATCGTGGAGCTCGGCGGGCCGGGGGGACGCACCGGCGCTCGCACCATGGACTCGGCGCGGGCGGTTGCAATGGCGATCCACCGCTCGGCGCGGCTCACGCTGGCCGGCGTCGGCGGTTACGAGGGCGCACTGAGTCACGACCGCGAGCCCGCCGGTCTATCTGCCGTCCGAACCTACCTTGACCGACTAGGCCAACTACACCAGCAGATTTCGGCCGACGGGCTCTACCCTGCTGATGCGATCGTCACCGCCGGCGGCAGCGCCTATCAGGACCTCGTGGTCGAGAGGCTGGCGCACCTCGCCGACGAGCAGGCCGAGCACGGGGTTCGCACCTCAGTGCAGCTGCGGTCCGGCGCTTACGTGATCCACGACGACGGGTTCTACGCCGGTATCTCACCGCTCATCCCGGGGCGCGCCGAGCACCCACTGCGATCGGCGATGCACGGCTGGGCGCGCACGGTCTCGCGGCCCGAGCCCGAACTCGCGCTGCTGGACGCGGGCAAACGGGACCTGCCCTTCGACGAGGGATTGCCGGTGCCGCAGTGGATATCGGGCGCGGAGCCCGCTGTGATCGAGAAGGCTGAAGTCACCGCGCTCAACGATCAGCACGCCTTCCTGCGCCTTCCCCGCGGCGGCCGTGACGATGTCCCGGTGGGAACCGTGGTGCGATTGGGCCTCTCGCATCCCTGCACAGCGTTCGACAAATGGCGCCTGATCCCCGTTGTAGATGACGCCGGCACGGCGAATCCGCGCATCGTCGATCTGATTCACACCTACTTCTAGGCAAGGCGCGTAGCTATGACCGATCTATTGATCCGAGACGTCGACGTCGTCGACGGCACCGGCGCGGCCAGCTACCGTGCCGACGTCCTGGTCGACAAGGGCCGGATCACCGAAATCGCAAGCCCTCGAACGTTGTCTGGTGCGGACAAGACGATCGCGCCCGAATCCGGGTATGTCCTCGCACCGGGATTCATCGACATGCACGCGCACTCAGATCTGCGCTTGCTCACCGATCCGGGACACTTTCCGAAGGTCAGCCAGGGCGTGACCACCGAAGTGATCGGTCAGGACGGGATTTCTTACGCACCTATCGACGATGTCGCGCTCGACATCGTCCGAAGGCAGATCGCCGGATGGAACGGCAACCCGAGCGATCTGGACTTCTCCTGGCGCAGCGTCGCCGACTACCTCGACCGCCTCGACCAGGGCATCACTCCCAACGCCGCCTACCTGGTGCCGCAGGGAACCTTGCGACTGCTCGCCGTGGGCGCCGACCAACGTGTGGCGACGCCCACCGAGATCGGCCGCATGCAGGAACTGCTCGCGCAGGGCCTCAGTGAGGGCGCGGTCGGCATGTCCAGCGGGCTGACCTACACACCCGGTATGTACGCGGACACCGCGGAACTCGCCGCGCTCTGCGAGGTGGTCGCCGAGTTCGGAGGTTTCTACGCGCCGCACACCCGGTCCTACGGCGCCGGTGCGCTGGAGGCGTACGCAGAGATGATCGCGCTCTCGCGCAGCACCGGCTGCGCACTCCATTTGACGCACGCGACGATGAACTTCGGCGTCAATCGCGGGCGGGCACCGGAGTTCCTGGACATGGTCGACGCCGGTCTGGCCGATGGATGCGACATCACGCTGGATACATATCCGTATCTGCCGGGCGCCACCACCCTGTCGGCTCTGCTGCCGAGTTGGGCAATGTCCGGCGGCCCGGACAAGGCGCTCGAGCGTCTGCAAGATCCGGAGGCCCGCGCGCGAATCACCCAGGACGTCAACGTCAACGGCTCCGATGGCTGTCACGGCGTCACCGTGGAATGGGAGACCATCCAGATCAGCGGAGTCGGTAACGTCGCCCTTGACAAGTACGTCGGTCGGACGATCGACACGATCGCGGCAGACAGCGGACTCACGCCGGTGGACGTGTTCTTCGACCTGCTGCAGCGCGACGAGTTGGCTACCACGATTCTTCAGCATGTCGGCCACGAGGAGAACGTTCGCGCAATCATGGTGCACCCCAAACACATGGGTGGCAGCGATGCCATTCTGGTCGGCGATCGGCCACATCCGAGAGCGTGGGGCACCTTTCCGCGATACCTAGGACACTACGTCCGCGAGGTTGGCCTGCTGAGCCTCGAGGAATGCATCAACCATTTGACCGGCCGTGCCGCACAACGGCTTCGGCTCACCGACCGCGGCTTCATCCGCAATGGCTACGCCGCCGATCTGGTGTTATTCGAACCAGCCACGGTCACAGACACCGCGACGTTCGATGACCCCAAACAGCAGGCGCGCGGCATCAGCCACGTCATCGTCAACGGCGAATTCGCCATCGACGACGGCCAGCCCACCGGCCGACTCGCCGGCCGCGCCCTCCGGATGGATCCGGCCCGTAGGCAGACGGTATGACCCCCTCTGCGATGGCCGCTATCGTGGCAGACCGAGCGCTCGCAGTCGTTCGCGCTCCCGAGATTCCCGACCCGGTCGCCCTCGCCAACGTCCTCGCGAAGTCCGGGATACGCGTCGTCGAACTGACATTCACCACACCTCGGGTGCTCGATCACCTCCTCGCCGCAACGACGTCTGAAGCGGTTCTGGGCGTAGGAACTGTCCTCACCGCGGATCAGGCTCGTTCAGCTGTCGCCGTCGGCGCTAAATTCCTTGTCACACCGGGGATTCGAGCCTGCGTCGCGAAAGTCGCCTCGGACAACGGGATCCCGGTGATCATGGGAGCCCTAACGCCCACCGAGGTGCTTGTCGCGCTCGACCTGGGAGCCGCGGCGGTGAAGATTTTTCCAGCCAGCGCGTTCGGCCCCGCGTACTTCAAGGACCTGCGCGGGCCCTTTCCCGACGTGGCGCTCATCCCCTCGGGCGGGGTGAATGCCGGTAACGCTGCTGACTTCCTTGCGCGCGGCGCGGTTGCCGTCTCGGCAGGAACTGACGTTGTTCCGCCGCAGGCGGTGCTTTCTGGTGACTGGTCCGAGATCACTTCTCGCGCAGCATCCTTCGTGAAATCCCTGAACTGAAAGGCTTTCCTATGACTTCCGCCATCGAATGGCTCCGCACGACAACACCAGGACTGTTGGTGCTGTGCGGGCTCGCGGTCGCCATCCTGCTGTTCACAATCATCAGGGTGAAGCTCGAGCCGTTCGTCGCGCTGCTCCTCGCCGGCCTCGGGCTCGCGCTCGCCGCCGGGCTGCCGGTCAAGGACATCGTTGGCACCGCGATCAAGAGCGGTGATTCCGTGCTGGAGACCGGTTTCGGCAGCATTCTGGGACACATCGCCGTCATCATCGGCCTTGGCACCGTGCTGGGCGCGATTCTCGAACGGTCCGGCGGCGCAGATGTTTTGACGAAGAAGCTACTTGGTGTGTTCGGCGAGCGGGGCGCCCCGATCGCGATGGGCCTACTTGGTCTGATCTTCGGAATCCCCGTGTTCTTCGACATCGGCATCTTCGTGCTGGCGCCGCTGGTCTACGTGGCGGCCAAGCGCGGCGGAAAGTCGCTGGTGATGTATGCGATGCCGATGGTGGCCGGACTGTCGATGACACACGCGTTCTTGCCACCGCATCCGGGGCCAGTGGCTCTCGGTGGCCTTCTCGAGGTGAGCTTGGGGTGGCTGATTCTGATGGGTTTCGTCTGCGGCATACCCGGTTTCATTGCGGCCGGCATCGTGTGGGGTACTTACATCGGCAAACGCATCGTCGTGGAGGTCCCTCCCGAGTTCATCGTCGAACTGGACCGCGGTGCCGACGACGATGGGGGTTCGTCCCCGAGCGGCGGTTCGGGAACGATGGTGAAGGAGACGCCAAAGACAGACCGAGCCGTGGAGACCCGCCCACCTGCGGTCGGCACGATCGCGGCGATCATCGCCATTCCGCTGGTCCTGATTCTCGGCGCTACGTTCGGCACACAACTACTGGACGAGGGTTCTCGCCTGCTGGCCGTCCTGACCTTCCTCGGTACCCCGGCCGTCGCCCTGCTCATCGCGGTGCTGGTCGCTTTCTACGTCCTCGGAGTCCGGCGCGGCGCAAGTGTGCAGGAACTCAGCGTCATCACCGGAGAGTCGCTGCGTCCGGTCGGCATGCTGCTGCTGGTTGTCGGCGCGGGCGCGTTCTTCGGAAAGGTCATCTCGGCCACCGGAATCGGCGACGCGCTCGCCGCCACCATGTCCGCCGCGGGATTGCCGGTGATCGTGCTGGCCTACGTCATCAGTTGCGGGCTGCGGATCGCCCAAGGGTCGGCGACGGTTGCCATCGTCACCACCGGTGGGATCGTCGCACCGCTGGTTACCGGGCGCGACTACTCGCAGATGGCCGTCGCACTCATCGCGATGGCGATCGCGGCAGGATCCATCATCCTCAGTCACGTCAACGATGGCGGCTTTTGGATCATCTCCAAGTACTTCAATTTGACCGTCAAACAGACCCTGCAAACCTGGACGGTGCTGGAGACCGTGCTGTCGGTGGTGAGCTTCGCGGTCGCGGCATCGCTCTTCGCTGTGTTCGGTTGATGGGCTACCTTCACTTGACAACCGTCAAGCCCGGAGGACTTCCACCGTGAGTAAGTCAGCTCTTGCCATCACCGAGGAACACACTGACCTGGCCGATTCCACGATCGGGCAGCTCAACCGCCTCAGCAGCCGAGCGGCGGCGCGCGCGACGCTGGAGAACGGGGCCGCCCATCCGTCGGAGATCTGGTCGGCGGGCAAGGACCTCGGATGGAACGGGTTGGCGCTCGCCGAGGAGCACGGTGGTTCCGGATTCGGCCTCGCCGAATTGGCGGTGGTGCTCGAGGCCCAAGGCCGCGAACTGTCGCCCGGGCCGTTCCTGCCCACCGTCGCAGCGGCAGTCGTGATCGACCGCTGCGCACCCGATTCCGTTCGCGCGCAACTGCTTCCGGGACTAGCCGACGGAAGCACGGTCGGTGCGCTCGCCCTGTCGGGCAATGTCACGATCGGTTCGGACCTGGTCGTCACCGGCGAAAGCCCCGCCGTGCTGGGGGCGCCGGACGCCGATGTGCTGGTGATCGCCGCGGGCGAGGACGTCGTCATCGTCGACGCGCGGGCCGACGGTGTGACGATCACGGCACTGGACTCCCTGGACACCACCCGCAGCGTCGGGTCGGTCGCGCTGCGCGGAGCGACGGTCGAGGGGGACCGTGTGCTTCGCGGCGCCGCGCGCAAGGCGCTGACCGTGTTCCGGATCCTGGCGTCGGCCGAGGCGGTCGGCGTCAGCTGGGCAGCCCTGGACATGGCCGTCGAATACGCCAAGGTGCGCGCGCAGTTCGGTCGGACCATCGGGACCTTCCAGGCCGTCAAACACCATGCCGCCAACATGTTGGTGAACGCCGAGGAGACCACCGCGGCCAGCTGGGACGCCGCGCGCGCCGACGACCTTGACAGCGCGTGGTTCCCCGCCGCGGTGGCCGCGTCGCACGCCATTCGCACTCAAGTCTTCAACGCGCAGTACAACATTCAGCTGCATGGTGGTATCGCGTACACCTGGGAGCACGACGCCCACCTCTATCTGCGGCGGGCCCGCACACTGGCGGCGCTGATGGAGGAGGGCGGCGACCCGCTGCTCGACATCGTGGAGGGTCAGCGGAGCGGTCAGGCGCACGGGGCGTCGTTCACGCTGCCGGCCGAAGCGGAGGCGTATCGCAGCCAGGCCCGCGCCGCCGTCGCCAAGTTGCAGTCCCTGCCCGAGGACAAGCAGCGTGATTTCCTCGTCGACTCCGGCTACCTGGTGCCGCACTGGCCGAAACCGTGGGGCCGCGCCGCCGATGTGCTCGAGCAACTGGTAGTCGAGGAGGAATTCGGTTCGGCGGGCAGGAGCGCTGGGGGCACTCCCCACGCAAGCGGGGGGCCCACCCGCCCGGAGGGCAGGGGGACGACCGGGGATTCAAAACCGATCGAGCGGCCGGACATGGGCATCACCGGTTGGGTGGCGCTCACGATCGCGCAGGCCGGGACGGACGACCAGCGTGAGCGCTGGGTCGAACCCGTGCTGCGCGGCGAGGTGATGTGGTGTCAGCTGTTCTCCGAGCCGGGCGCCGGCTCGGACGCCGCAGCGGTGCGCACGGCGGGCAAGAAGGTCGACGGCGGCTGGCGGGTCACCGGGCAGAAGGTGTGGACCAGCCTGGCGCAGTACTGCCAGTGGGGGCTGGCCACGGTGCGTACCGATCCCGACGCGCCCAAGCACGCCGGTGTGACCATGATGGCCATCGACATGAAAGCCCCTGGCGTGACGGTCAATCCGCTTCGTGGCATCACCGGCGACTCGCACTTCAACGAGGTCTTCTTCGACGACGTGTTCGTTCCCGACGCCGACGTGGTTGGCGACGTGAACCGCGGCTGGCTGGTGGCCCGCGCGACGCTGGGCAATGAGCGCATCTCGATCGGGGGCGGTTCCGGTGGTGCGGCCGGGTTCAGCCCGGATCACCTGATCAAGCTGCTCGACGCGTCGCCGTCGGCGGCCAACTACGTGCGGCGGGCAGGCGAGTGCATCGCCGAGACGCACACGTTGCGGCTGCTGAACCTGCGCCGGGCGAGCCGGGCCATCGCGGGCGCGGAGCCTGGACCGGAGGGCAACGTGACCAAGCTGTTGGTGGCCGAGTCGGGGCAGCGGATCACCGAGCTGGGCATGGAGTTGGCGGGCTCGGCCGCGGTGGTCGGCCAAGCACCGAAGCTGCTCCGCAGCTATCTCGGGAACCGGGCGATGACCATCGCCGGCGGCACGTCGGAGATCACCCGAAACACCATCGCCGAACGCATTCTCGGCCTGCCGCGCGACCCACTGTTGAAGTAAGACTTTCGCGCGAGACGCAAAAGTGCCCAATTTATGGGCGTGTCCGGGGACTTTTGCGTTCCCCAGCTTGCGCCTCGGATGTCCAGCTCGGCCGGAAATACACTCATCGCAGGGCTGCGCGGCCCCGGATCCGACCGAGCAGTACCAGCGCCACCAGGGTGACCAGCAGCAG
>Ga0070710_10000778_pt1 | contig 15239 bp, 13 predicted proteins | sample LARL52metaG_FD_65454 | JGI IMG/M metagenome (GOLD analysis project Ga0070710, IMG submission 65454) | Corn, switchgrass and miscanthus rhizosphere microbial communities from Kellogg Biological Station, Michigan, USA - LAR L5-2 metaG | ecosystem: Host-associated > Plants > Roots > Rhizosphere ... | reverse complement strand
GGTGCGTCCCGCACGTCCACCACCTGGAACCCGCACGACACCAGGCTTTCCTCCACCTCATCCCGCGACCGGAACCGCAGCGTCGAGTCCGAGGCGAGCACCGTGCCGTCCGGCAACGTGCCGGGTCGACGCCGACGACCGCGCGGCCGGTGCCGGCGAGCAGCACCGCCAGGCAACCCGTGCCGCAGCCGACGTCGAGCACCGACCGCGCCCCGACCTCGTCCGCGATGCCCAGGTACAGCGCCAGATCGTCACGCGGTCCGTCGAACACGTCGTAGAGCCGCGCCAGCCGCGGGTCGCTGAAGATCAGGTCAGGCATGCCACATCCTCGGTCCGGCGACAAAAGGCATCAGCAACTCGATCACCTCGCGATCGGGCCGCCCGTGCAGTTCTTCCTCCGCGACGCGCCGGGCGATGCCGGCCAGGAAGTCGGCCACCTGCACCCGTGCGTCGTGCTGCGAGTCCACCAGCGTCAGGCTTTCCAGCCGTGGTGCCAGTTTCTTGAGCTGCCGGATCCGGCGGTCGGTCAGCGACAGCTGCTGGTCGTGCACCATCGACACCGGGCCACCGCACGCAGGATCGCGGGGAACAACGGGTCCAGCGCCCCGCGTGGCCCGAGGGCGCGCAACAGGTGGTTGGCCTTGTACTCCACCGCCGGTGACTTGATCATCTCGCGCAGCGACCGCACGCACGTCGCCGCCTCCTCGTGCGAAAGCCGCACCCCGGCGTGCGCGAAGACCGCCGTGACCCCACCGACGAGCTTCTCGCCCTCGGATCCCGACTCGTCGCAGGCGATCTCCATCAGGACATCCGGAACACGGGGCCACGCGCCCGGAACGGCAGATGCGCGCCCGCCGGGATCAGGAACGCGTGCTCGCGCCTGATCCGCAGCACGTCGCACCACCCGTCGGTGATGACCAGGACCGGGCCGGTGGCGGGGAAGTCGGTCGCGCGGTCGAGCAGGTCGATGCCGGGCTGCAGCACCGTGCCACCGCGCCCGCGGACCGTCACGCGGCCCGCGATGTCCTCGACGGGCACATACCCGGCGTCATATGCCATCGCATCACAGAAAACCACGCGTGCGGCGGGCACGTCACGTGCCGCGGCATAGGAGGCGATCGCTCCCAGGGCCTTGCCGAGCAGCTTGGGATCCATCGAGCCGGACGTGTCGAGCACGACCCCGAACGTCGGCCGGGACTCCAGCGTCTCCGGCCGCACCCGGCCGGGCCGGGGAATGTCCGGAGTGGACGCCTGCCGCCGGGACGCGCGGGCGTAGGTGCGGCGTTTCTCCACGGCGGGAACGAACTCCTCGAACCACCGCGCCAGCTGGGCGTCCCACGACAGCGGCGGGTGCTCCAGCGCGCGGATCTCCTCGACCAATCCGGCGGGCAGCAGACCGCGCGATACCGTGTGGTAGCTCAGGCCCGTCAGCAACGCACGCCGATAGAACTCGTCCAGGTCCGTGACGTCCGACGGCCCGCGCAACGGCTCGCCCAGCAGGTCACCCTGCCTGCCCCGCAACGTGAGCAGCTTCCGGTACCGCCGCAGGTCGGTCGTGATGCGGTCGTAGACGGACTCGACCGACAACCCGCGCAGCTCCTGGTCGTGCAGCACACCCTCGGGCGCCGACCCGACGCCCATCTCGACCAGCCAGCCGTTGACCACGAAGTCCGCGGCGACGTTCCACAGGTGCGGGTCGCGGCCGCCGACCCGGTCGCAGTGGCGCAACGCGGCGTGCAACATCTCGTGCGCCAGCACGAAACGCCACTCCTGGCGGGACAGCCCGGCCAGCGGGTTCACGTAGATCTCGGCCGACGCCGTGGACACCGCCGCGATCGAGATGTCCCAGCCCCGCGCCAGCTCCGCGTCCGCCACCACGGTCATCGCCGACGCCAGCGCGCCCAGCAGCGGGTAGTTCGACACGAACCAGCTCAGCGCGAGGTCCCACTCGGTCTTCTGCGGCCGTGCGTCGGACAACGACGACCGCGCGCCGCCCGCCACGTCGACCGCGGCCGCGGCGGCGTTGGAGAGCCCGGCGGCGAACCGCCCCGCCCACTTCTCCGGCTCCTTCGACGCGCCGCCGCGCACGCACCTGCCCGGCTCCCACGAGTGCGGCCGGGTGCCGAGCCGGACGGCGGGCTGGAAGTCGAGCACCTGGTCGCAGTCGTGCGTGCCGAACCCCAGGTGCAGGAGGCAGTGCGCGAACACCCACACCCACTCGGCCTCATCGGCTCGTCGCTTCGGGTGCACCAGCATGGAGCCGTCGAGAGAGATGTCCGCCCACGCGTGCTCGGAGTGCCGCGAGAAGTAGACGCTCAACGGGGCGAACAGCGGATGGTTCACCACCAAGCGGTGTGCCGCGAGGTAGGCCTCCCACGCGGGATCGGCCTTGTTGCGCGAACGCGAGCTCATGCGCGTGCCGCGACCAGGCGCGGCAGGTCGCGCGTGACCTCGACGAGGAACCAGGTGGGCAGCACGGCGTTGCCGTCGTCGTCGGCCGCGATCACCATCTGCGCGATCTCCAGCGACAGCTCGGCCAGCTCCAGCAGCAGCGCCTTGCCGCGGTGCGCGAGCTGCTTGCCCGCCGCCGACGCGTGCGTCTTGTCGTGCGGCAGCTCCTTGACCAGCCGGGCGCGGAACGCCTCGGCCAGGAAGTAGAGCAGGTCGCGGTCCTGTGGCGCCGACGGCCAGCGGGCGTCACCGCGCAGCACGGCCTCCAGCCCGTACGCGTGCCGCACGGTCTTCACGAACGCCTTGAACATCGACGCGTGGTTCGCGGTGACCGTGCCGAACGCCAGTACGCCGAGAATCTCGTCGGAGACGTCGTCGCCGAACGAGTGCAGCGCGTCGGAGAGCATGTGCCAGCCGCGGGGCGTGGAGAACGTCTCCTCGACCTTCGGCGCCGCGCTCCACAGGTGGTCGGGGCGCTGGGTGAGGTACTCGAGCACCCACGGGTGGATGTCGTTCTCCCGCGCCCACTGCAGCCAGTCCTTCGCGGACGCGGTGAGGTGCACGTGGACCATGCGGTTCACGAGCGCGGACGCCATCGGGCGCGCCAGGGCGTTGTCGACGGCGCGGTTGCCGGCGCCGATCACGATCGAGCCCTTCGGCAGCTCGTAGGAGCCGATGCGGCGGTCGAGGATCAGCGAGTAGAACGCCTTCTGCACCTCGGGGCTGCTCGCGTTGAGCTCGTCGAGGAACAGGCAGTACGGGTCGTGGCGGGCGATGGTCTCGGGCGGCGCGAACCGGGACCGGCCGCCGACCAGTTCCGGCACTCCGATCAGGTCCTCCGGCGCGAGCTGCGTGCCGAGCAGCGTGACGCACTCCAGGCCCAGCTCGGCGGCGAACCTGCGGACGAGCGAGGACTTGCCGATACCCGGTGCTCCCCAGAGGAAGACCGGTCGGACGACGGCGACGTGCAGCAGCACCTCCGGAAGCTGTGCTGGTGTCACGGTGACTGTGGATCGCATCAGGCGTGCAGGATGCCTCACCCGGCTTGTTCCGGTCGCCCGAATTTGTCGACACCCGCGGACTTGCCGCCCTGCGTTTCCGGTGAGCCGGCGGCAGGGCTTCCCGCCGCCTCGCGCTGCCTCGCACCGATTCCCGGTGCCGCGGGGCGTGCGCTGCACACCTTCGTCAGGTTCTGTCGGTGCCGACCGCTATCCTGTTCTCGTTCGGTGGTGATGGCGCCTCGTCCGGGAGGCAAGCCGATCACCGCCCTTGATTCTCGCTGCCCCTGATTCTGGCTACCGGCTCTCCCGGTGCGGGTGCGCGTACCACCCGAACCAGGCGTCGCCGGTCACGCTCCGGTGGCCGGCCAGGTGTGCACGGGCTCGTTGGCGTGCATCAGTTCCACATAGGACCTGAGCATGGCCCGCAACGCGTCCGCGCGGTCCAGGTGCGTGTGGTCGTAGTGCCGGTGGAACTCGCGCGCCTGCCAGGTCGCGCCGTTCACGCCGGTCAGGCAGCGCTGCTCGATGACACCCAGCAACCGGTCCCGTTCCGCCGAGTCCACACCCCAGCGGATCAGACCCTCGTGCGCCAGCGGAAGGAGGCGGCGAAGCACCAACTCCACCACCGGCACGGTGCCGACACCGGGCCAGTACATCTGCGCGTCCATGCCGTTGCGGGAGGCGGCGTTGAAGTTCTCCTCGGCGGCCTGGAAGCTCATCTGCGACCACAGTGGACGCTCGTCCTCGGCCAGCGCGCGAACCAGGCCGAAGTAGAGCGCGGCGTTCGCCAGCGTGTCGACGACGGTGGGGCCCGCGGGCAGCACCCGGTTCTCGACGCGCAGGTGGGGCCTGTCCCGCACCACGTCGTACACGGGGCGGTTCCAGCGGTAGATGGTGCCGTTGTGCAGCTTCAGCTCGCTGAGAGCCGGCGTGTCGCCGTGGTCGAGCACGGCGAGCGGATCCTCCTCGTCGCAGATGGGCAGCAACGCGGGGAAGTACCGGACGTTCTCCTCGAACAGGTCGAAGATCGAGTTGATCCACCGCTCGCCGAACCACACCCGCGGCCGCACGCCCTGTGCCTTGAGCTCGTCGCCACGGGTGTCGGTGGCCTGCTGGAACAACGCGATGCGGGTCTCGCGCCACAGCTCCTTGCCGAGGAAGAACGGCGAGTTCGCGCCGACCGCGACCTGCACGCCGGCGATGGCCTGGGCGGCGTTCCAGTACGCGGGGAACTGCTCCGGCGAGACCTGCAGGTGCAGCTGCGTGCTGGTGCAGGCCGCCTCGGGCACGATCGAGCTCGCGGTGAGGTGCAGCCGCTCCACGCCGTCGATGGAGATCTGCAGGTCCTCGCCCCGCGCGGCCAGCACCTGCTCGTTGAGCAGCGCGTACCGCGGGTTGCTCGACAGCTGGTCCGGCGTCACGTGCTTGCTGCGCAACGTCGGCAGGATGCCGTTGATGACCATGTGCGCGCCGATCTCGCGCGCCTTCTGCTCGGCCGAGTTCAGCGACCGGCGGACCGTCTCCTCGAACGAGGTGATGCCGCCGCCCGCGAGCCGCCGCGGTGCCACGTTGATCTCGATGTTCCACTGGCCGAGCTCGGTCACGAAGTCCGGGTCGTCGATGACCCGCAGCGCCTCGTGGTTCTTCATCGCCGGGTCGCCGTGCTCGTCGATGAGGTTGATCTCGATCTCGAGACCGGTCATCGGCCTCTCGAAGTCGAACCGCGCCTCACGCAGCATCCTGGCGAACACGTCGAGGCACCGGCGCACCTTGGTGCGGTACCGCGTGCGGTCCTCGCGCGTGAACTCGTGCTTCGCGACGTCCTCGCCCATGGTGGCCTCCCGGCGGTCGAGGGTTCACCCCATCACTGTGCACCATGGTTGATCAATCCGACACCCGTGTGTCGCCCGCGTTTCAGCAAGCGGGAACGGCGATGGCGGTGATCACGACGTCACCCTGCACCAGCCAGCGGCCGTGGAACCCGGCGATCGGGGTGTCGGGCAGCAGGATCCGCGAGTGGAAGGTGCCGTCGGCGTTCAGCGTGATGTCGGCGTCCTCGAAGCCCAGCCACCGCTGCGTGACCGGGTACCAGGCCTTGTAGGTCGACTCCTTGGCGCTGAACAGCAGCCGGTCCCAGCAGATCTTCGGGTCGTCGACCTTCAGCCCGGGCATGCGCCGGATCTCCGCCGGGATGGCGATGGCCTCCAGCACCCCGTTCGGCGCCGGACCGTGCGGTTCGGCGTCGATGCCGATGGTCTGGTAGTCGCTCTTCAGCGCCAGTGCCGCGGCCCGGTAGCCGGCGCAGTGGGTCAGGCTGCCGACGAGCTCCGGCGGCCACTGCGGCTCCCGCTTCGGGCCCGGCAGGATCGCCACCGGCTCGACGCCGAGGCGCTTCATGGCCTCGCGGGCGCACCACCGCGCCGTGCCGAACTCGAACTTCCGCTTGGGGACGGCGTTGGCCAGCAGCGCCTCCTCCTCGGGGAAGAGCTCGACCGGCAGTTCGTCGTCGTAGCGCTCCACCGCGGCGATGGGCGGGGGAAGAAGCTGTTCCAGCACCTATGACTCCCGCAGCACGTCGTGCAGCTTCACCTGGGTGGTGCCGCGTGGTTTCCACTCGCGCGGGTAGCCGAGCGAGACCTCGTCGAAGCGAACGCCGTCGTAGTGCGTCGTACGAGGGATGTGCAGGTGGCCGTAGACCATCTCGACCGCGTTGAACCGCCGGTGCCAGTCGGCGGTCAGCGTGGTGCCGCACCACAGCGCGAACTCGGGGTAGCGCAGCACGAACGTGGGGTCGCGGACGAGCGGGTAGTGGTTGATCAGCACGGTCGGCCCGGTGACGCGGGCGAGCCGCTCCTCGGTCTCCCGCACGCGCGCCTGGCACCACGCCTCGCGGGACGGGTAGGGGTCGGGGTGCAGGAAGTACTCGTCCGTGCACACCACGCCCGCCTCGTGCGCGATCGCGAGGGCCGACTTCACGTCCGTGGCACCGTGCGGCCGGAAGGAGTAGTCGTACCCGAGGAACAGTGGACAGACAGTGACCGGTCCTCCGGAGCCCTCGAAGACCACGTACGGGTCTTCCGGCGTGATCACGTCCAGGCCGCGGCACAGCTCGACGAGCTGCTTGTAGCGCATCTCCCCGCGGGACTGGTTCGCGTCGTCCTTCGTGGTCCAGAGCTCGTGGTTGCCGGGCGCCCAGATGACCTTCCCGAACCGGGGCCGCAGGGTCCTCAGCGTCCACTCGACGTCGGCGAACCGCTCGCCGACGTCCCCGGCGACGATCAGCCAGTCGTCCTGGTCCGATGACGCGATCGCCTCCACCACCTGACGGTTGTCCTGGTAGGAGACGTGCAGGTCGCTGGTGGCCAGAAGCTTCACAGTTCGAACGGTATCTCGAACGTCAACGACCGGATCATTACCGCCCAGTGGGCGGCACACGGTGAGCGGCCCGCGTCACTCGGTAGTAGGACGGATGCCACGACCGGTTATCCGTTCGTCGCAGACGGTGCGCCACTCGTCTCAACAGGGGGAGCCGCGCATCGCCGTCGCACGCCCGCTCATCGCCTTTTATGGCCTACGTACTTACCGGTTTTCCGGCGGCCTTCCTACTGTGAGCGCTGTCACCTGACGGAAAGTCCTGGCGGAGGACCACACCATGACCGACTCACAGTTCGCACGCACCCCGGACCCGCGACTCGCGCGGCAGGTCCCGCCCCGTCAAGTGCCCCAGCGGCCCGTCCCTCCGCGTCAGGCCCCGGTCGGCCAGGTGCCGGCCCGCTACGGCCAGCCCGTGGACCCACGCCTCGCGGCCAACCCGTCGTTCCGCCGCACGGTCGGTGCCGAGATCGCCCGCCACGCCCAGCAGCACGCGGCCTACGCCGTTCCGCAGCGCCGCACCACGGCCGAGGACACCGCCCTGGCCACCCTGCTCCGCTCCCGTCAGCGCGCCGAGTCCGCCCGCCAGGACAGCCGGCCCGCCGACGCCGCGCCGCGCCAGGACGCCTGGATGCGCGGCTCGGCCTGGCCGGAGCACACGTGCGAGACCGGCCGCGGTGACGTCATCGACCAGCTCTCGTCCCGCCTGGTCAGCCCGAACCTCTGGGCCGTGGTCGAGCCGCTGATCCCACCGGCCAAGGTGCGCCGCCAGGGCGGTGGCCGCGGCCGCGTCTGCAACCGCGCGGTCTTCACCGCCATCGTCTTCGTGCTCTCCTCGGGCTGCGCGTGGCGGCACCTGCCCGCGTCGTTCGGCGTGACCGTGCCGACCGTGCACCGCCGCTTCCAGGAGTGGACCGACCTGGGCCTGTGGGTGCGCCTGCGCCGGGCCGCGGCCGAGGGCGCCTGCGGCACCGAGGAGATCGACTGGATCCGCGCGGTGCTCGACGCGGCCGACCGCCGTGCCGCGAAGGCCGCCAGCTGACCTGCGAGACTCGCGCCGGGGTCATCCTGAAGAAGAGTGGCCCCGGTTTTCGTGCGTGCGGCCAACGACCTACCGCTCATCGCGGGACGAGCGGTCCGGCGGAACGGCTCACATCCCGTTGATGCCCGCGTGGTACTTCGGCACCCGCACGGTGATCTTCGTGCCCAGCCCGCACGCCGTCTCCACCACGAGCCCGTACTCGTCGCCGTACACCCGCCGCAGCCGCTCGTCGATGTTGCCGAGCCCGATGCCCGCGGACTCGTCCACCTGCCCGGCGAGCGTGCGGCGGAGCTTGTCCGGGTCCATGCCGATGCCGTCGTCCTCGATGGTGATCTGGGCCTCGGCACCGCCGTCGTTGGCGTAGATCTGGATGTGGCCCGGTTCGACCTTGCCCTCCATGCCGTGCCGGACGGCGTTCTCCACCAGCGGCTGCAGGCACAGGAACGGCACCGTCACCGGCAGCACCTCCGGCGCCACCTGCAGGGTCACCTTCAGCCGCTCACCGAACCGCGCGCGTTCCAGAGCCAGGTACTGGTCGATGGACCGCAGTTCCTCGGCCAGCGTCGTGAAGTCGCCGTGGCGGCGGAACGAGTAGCGGGTGAAGTCCGCGAAGTCGAGCAGCAACGTCCGGGCGCGCTCGGGGTTGGTCCGCACGTAGGAAGCGATGGCGGACAACGAGTTGTAGATGAAGTGCGGCGAGATCTGCGCGCGCAGGGCACGTACCTCCGCCTCCACCAGCCGGGTCCGCGACCGGTCCAGCTCGGCCAGTTCGAGCTGCCCGGCGGCCCAGCGCGCCACCTGGTTCGTCGCGCGGACCAGGCCTGCCGACGCCTCCCGCGAGTACGCCGCCAGCGTGCCGACCACGCGTCCTTCCACCGTCAACGGTGCGACGACCGCGCAGTTGATCGGGCAGTTCGGTTCGGTGCAGCCGATGTCGAACGCCTGGGTGCGGCCGGTCAGGAACACGTCCTCGGCCTGGGTCATCGCCTCGGCCGCGTGGTGCTCGGAAACCCCTTCCCACGCGACGACTTCCGTCTCGTCGGTCAACGCCAGCGCGGGGGTGTCCAGCAGGGTGCGCAGGTGCCGCGCGGACTTCTTGGCCGCGTCCGGCACCAGGCCCGCGCGCAGGGGAGGGGCCGCGGACCACGCGGTGTGCAGCGTTTCGTAGGTGACGCGCTGGGCTTCGGTGGACAGCGACTGCTTGTTGCGCGTGCCCCGCCAGAGCACGAGCACGGCGGCTCCGCCCACGATCAGGATCGCGGCGGCGGTGAGGAAGTCCTGCATCTCGCGTCACCCACTAACTTCGCTCGTCGGCCGAGGAAGGGCCGGAGCCGTCCAGCCCGAGGTTCTCGGGCGCGTGCAGCTTGACCATCGCCCGCTGCACGCCAGGGGGCACGTGCCGCGGGGTGAGCAGGGAGACCACGTACATGACCGCGAAGCCCAGCGGCACCGTCCACGCGGCAGGACGCGAGAGCAGCACCTCGTACCAGGAGTCGTCGGCGTCGCTGAACATCGTGACGAGCCCGGCGGTGAGCGCGGGAACGCCGCCCGCGAGCATGCCCGCGATGGCGCCGACGGTAGTTATCCGCGTCGACCAGATGCCCAGCATCAGCAACGGGCACAGCGACGACGCCGCCACCGCGAACGCCAGGCCCACCATGTCCGCGACGGGCATGCCGGTCGACACGAACGTCATCGCGAGCGGCACGACGCCCGCGAGCACCGTGGAGATCCGGAACCCGCGCACGCCGCCCAGCCGCAGCACGTCCTGCGACAGCACCCCCGCCAGCGACACCACCAGGCCCGACGACGTCGACAGGAACGCCGCGAACGCGCCACCGGCCACCAGCGCGCCGAGCAGCTGACCGCCGATGCCGTCGATCATCCGCGTCGGCAGCACCAGCACCACGGCGTCGGTCTGCCCGGTCATCAGCAGCTCGGGCGTGTAGAGGCGGCCCAGAGCGCCGTACAGCGGTGGCATCAGGTAGAACACCGACAGCAGGCCGAGCACGATCAACGTGGTGCGGCGCGCGGCGGTGCCGTTCGGGTTGGTGTAGAAGCGCACGATCACGTGCGGCAGGCCCATGGTGCCGAGGAACGTCGCGATGATGAGCGAGTAGACGCCGTACAACGGGAACTTCTGGCCGCTGGACTCCGGCAGCGCCCACGTCGCGTTGGTGTTGTGGTCCATTGTGGACACGTGCGGCACGGCGCCGCCCTGGGGGAACGTGAACTCCGAGCCCTGCCCGATGCGGTGGTAGCCGTTGGTCAGCACCAGGCCCGCGTCCTCGATGCGCACGCCGTCGATCTCGCCGCTGCCCTTGATGAAGATGGACTGCTCGGCGTGGATCGTGGTCTGGTGGCTGAACGCGACCTTCGTGTCCTGCCGGAACGTCGGGAACTCCGGCTTGGTCATCGACTCCGCGCCGTGCACCTGCCAGACGACGATCAGGAACACGATCGGCACGGTGATCGCGGTGAGCTTGAGCCAGTACTGGAACGCCTGCACGAACGTGATCGACCGCATGCCGCCGGACATCACGTTGACCGTCACCACGAGCGTGACGATCAGCGCGCCCACCCAGTCCGGCGCGCCCGTCACGGTGTTCAGCGTCAGGCCCGCGCCTTCCAGCTGCGGCAACAGGTACAGCCAGCCGATGGCGAGCGCCAGGATCGACGCGACCGCGCGCACCACCCGGGACCGGAACCGCGCCTCGGCGAAGTCGGGCAGCGTGTAGGCGCCCGACCGCCGCAGGGGAGCCGCGACCATCGTCAGCAGCACCAGGTACCCGGCCGTGTAGCCGACCGGGAACCACAGCATGTCCGGCCCGTAGGCGAAGATCAGCCCGGCGATGCCGACGAACGACGCCGCCGAGAGGTACTCGCCGCCGATCGCGGAAGCGTTCCACCACGGCGACACCGTGCGCGAGGCGACGTAGAAGTCGGACGTGGTGCGGGAGACCCGCAGTCCGTAGGTGCCGACCAGGATCGTGCCCAGTGCGACGACCAGCACCGCCACGATGGCGTAACCACTCGTCATGGACGTTCGACCAGCTCCGCGAACTCGCGTTCACTGCGCTCGGCCTGCCGCACGTAGAACCAGCCGGCCAGCAGGAGCATCGGGAACGTCGCCACGCACAGCAGGAACCACGGCAAGCCGAGCCCGAGCACCCGCGCCCTGCCCAGGTCGGGTTCGATCGAGAACAGCAGCGGCAGCACGCTGAGACTGCCGCACACCACCAGGCACACCGACAGGCCCAGCCGCCGTTGCGCGCGGATCAGCGTGCGCATGTAGACCGCGCCGAGCTCGCTCTGCTCGTTGATCTCCCTGGTGCCCGAGTACGGGCGGCGGGCACGCGGTGCCCTCGTGCGCGGGCTCGTCACCACCACACGCTGGGTCGGCTTCGGCGCCGGTCCGTCCTGGGGTGGCGGTACCGTCACGACCCGAGCCCGTTCCTGGGCTGCGCGACACCGGCGGTCGTCGTCTGACCGGGCACCGGGGCCGGCCGGGCCCGCCGCACGAGCAGCTGTCGCAGGTGCCTCGCGTGCCGGCGGCTGACCGGCAGCACCGCGCCGCCGATCGTGACGCTGAGGTGGCCGTCCTCCAGCCGCAGCTCGTCGATGTGGCCGAGCGACACCAGGTGGCTGCGGTGGATGCGCACGAATCCCGCGCTGCGCCAGCGTTCTTCGAGACCGTTCAGCGCCGCGCGCACGAGACCGCTGCCGGTCGCGGTGTGCAGCCGCGCGTAGTCGCCGTGCGCCTCCACGTACCGGATGTCGGCGAGGCGGATGAACCGCGTGACGCCGCCGAGCTCGACGGGGATGACTTCGTCACCCATCTCCGGCGGCGTGGCGTTCGCGGGCTGGGCGGGCGCGGGGGTGGCGGGGTCGGCGGGAGTCTTGGAGTCCCAGACCTCGTGCACGATGCGGTGCACGGACTCGGCGAGCCGTTCCTGGCGCACCGGCTTGAGCAGGTAGTCGAGCGCCTTGAGCTCGAACGCCTCCACCGCGGGCTGCTGGTGCGCGGTCACGAACACGACGGGCGGCGGCTGCGCGAACCGGGAGAGCACGCGGGCGAGGTCGAGACCGTCGAGGCCCGGCATGCGGATGTCGAGGAACACCGCGTCCAGCGGCTGCCCGGCGTCCATCGCGCGGTGCAGCACCCGAAGCGCCTTGGTGGCGTCGGTGACCGCTTCCACGTGGGCGATGCGGGGATCGGAGCGCAACAGGTACACGAGGTCTTCCAGCGCGGGTGCCTCGTCGTCGACGGCGAGCACCCGCAGGGAGCGCTCGAGGCTGCCACGTCGATCCGGCCCCTCGCAGACGGGGCAGGGCAGACCTGAGGTCATTCGAGATCGAGTCCAAACTGTGTACGGCCGATCCTCACGTGGCGGCGATTAGACCACGCTCGGTCATCGCGCGCCGGGTGAGCCGAGGGCGTCGGATACGCGATCATGCACCTTCACGGAGGGTGACCCGCTGCGGGGGTCAGGTTGCCCGAAGCGTGCACGCCGCTACCCCCCTCCGCCCCCCGGCGAACCCCGGTCGGGCGCATCATCCGCCAGGCGGACGAGGTGCGGAAACCCTCCGATCGGGTGTGTCTCGGCAGGCAGACGGAAACCGCTACTACACAGCGTGCACTTGCCTGGTCAGACTCGCGGCACAAGTGCGGCCGGCTGGCTCAGGGGTGGCGCAGGGCCCGCGGCTGGGCCGCCAGCGCGTCACCGAGCGTGATCTCCAGCTCGATGAACGACTCCTCGGCGCGGCGGGCGGCGACGCTCACCGAGGCGGCCGCGGCCGGTCCGACGAGCCTGCGGGTGGGCGCGCGCAACGCCTGGATCGCCTCGGACCACTGGTTCGAGAGCTTGGCGAGACCGCTCAGCGTGTCGACGAGGTCGTCGGTGTTGTCCGGCGGTGACGCGATGATCTCCGCCAGCCGGTCGCGCAAAGCGTCCAGTGCCGGGTCCACGGATTCCTCCCGTCGGGGAGACAATTACCCCCACTGAGCAACACCATATCTCGACCGCAGTGGTCCAGCGCAATGATGTTGCCCCAGCGGGAGCACCCGGTCAATCGCGCCTCCATTCCGTCTCAACAGGCGCTGTCTCAACTGGCGCGCTCTTATGGCGAGAGACTGAAATGAACTGGTTTCGGCGTTTGGCCGGTTGCGGTGGGCGCGGTGCGGGTTCTACGTGCCTGGTAGGCCAGGTGGCGCTCCGGGTGTTGGTCCGAACCGGTGTGTCCTGGGTCGCGTCAATCACGGCATTGCGTTGCCCGGTCGAGCTACTTCTCGCCGGGTGTATTAACTCTTTTGCTGCAGTGCGGTGCCGCCGGTGTGGGTGTTCGTGTCCGAAGTTCAGTCGTTCGGGTTCATACAGGATTTTCGAAACAGCACGGGCGGCGCAGCAGTCGTACGCCGAGCAGCTCCAGTCGGGCCGTGCCGTCGGCTCCGGTCGGCAGAACGTCGCACTCGGCGTGCCCGTCGTGCACTCGTCCGGCGGGCAGCACGGCCGTTCCGGTCCCGGAAAGGAGCCCAGTGCGGTGCACGCGGACCTCGCGCCCGCTTTTCGCGACCGCGCCACCGCCGAACTCCTCTTTCGTCCATTTCGCGGCGAGCCGCAGGCGTTCGTTCGAGCGTCACGGACAGTGACGGTCCGGGGTCGCCTGAGAGTGCGCCGGTGGGTGGTGCGCGGCGATGAAGGCCCTGCCGTGCGTGAAATTCGAGACGACTGCGGACCGCTTTCCGTGGCCACGCACGGTGATCGGACCGGTTCCGGTACCGGGATCGCGCACCAGGACACCTCGCGCGGGCCGGTCGGGCCAGGCGCGCCGACGAACCACTCGATCAGCCACGAGAGCGGGCTGCGCGCACCAGCGCGTCGACCAGTTCGGCAGAGGTTCCGGGTACGGTAGCTGGAACCTTCGAGGCCGAACGAGCACGGCAGGGGGTCGGGCATGACCTCAGAGTTCGTGGGTGACGCCACCAACGTGGTGCAGGTTGGCGAGATTCACGGCGACATGCACGTCACCGTCGGGGTCGGCAGAGCCGCTCCGATGAAGGTCGGCTCCCTGATGCGGGCCCAGATCCTGATGGCCGAACAGCTGCCGTACCGGTTGCGCGGGGCGCGAACACCGTCGCTGTCCACCGTCTACGTGCGGCAGGACCTCGGCAGCGGCGGTGACGAGCTCGCATCCGACGAGGCACGGCCGCGGCCCATGGTCGACGGGCACGGTCAGCTCGTCGACGTGTCCACAACCCCACGGGTGCGGACGTCCGTGCGGCCGCCGTCGCGCACCGTGCGCGAGGCGCTCGAGACCGACGACCATCTGGTCATCACCGGAGGCCCGGGCCAGGGCAAGTCCACGCTCATGTTGCGGCTGGCCGCGGATCTCGCGCTGAGCTGGTCCGGCGACGGGACCGCGCCGGTGACCGAACGCGTGGTGCCGTTGCGGCTGCCCGCGAGAGAGCTCGCCGCGCGCCTCGACGTGCCGTTCGCCGAAGCTCTGGCCGCGAGCGTGCTCGCCGAGTACAACGTGCGGCTGAAGTGCGCGATCGACCCCGCACACTTCGAGGACCGCGTGTCCGGGTGCCGCTGGCTCCTGCTCGTCGACGGCCTCGACGAGGTCACCTCGCCCGCAGACCGCGAGGACCTCGTGCACGCGCTGGCCGGGTGGGCGGCGTCGGGCGAGGTCTACCGGATCGTGCTCACCACCCGCCCGGTCGAGGGCGGTGTGCTGGCACCGCTGCAACGCATCGGCGCCGTGCGGTACGAGCTGCAACCGTTCGACGAGGAAGCGCTGCGCACGTTCGCGGAGGGCTGGTTCTCCGGCGACGGCGACGCCGCCACGAGCTTCCTGCGCCAGATCCGCAAGGCCTACCTCGACGAACTGGTGCGCGTGCCCCTCCTCGCGACCATCGCGGCGATCATCTTCGAACAGCGCCGCGAACACCCGTTGCCCGACAACCAGTTCGAGCTCTACGAGGCTTATCTGCGGTACCTGCGCACCGGCCACCCGCACCGCCCCAGCCCGCTCGACGCTCACCGCGACGCCCTGCTGGAACATCTCGGCCTGGTCCGCGTGGACGCCGACACGTCCCTGTCGAACGCCGCACGCCAGTGGGCCGCCGAACACGTGCCAGGCGAATGGGAGGACGACCTCGTCCGCTTCCTGACCGCCGTCGGCCCGTTCACGCTGCGCGCCGACGACGTCCAGTTCCTGCACCACAGCTTCGCCGACCACCTCGCCGCCACTGCCAAAGCCCGCCGTCTGCCCGACGTCTTCGCCGCGGAACACCTGGACTTCGCCCACCTCCTGCACGCCGCCCGCCCACGCGAACACGGCCGCCATGCCCGCCGCGTCCTGCTGCACTA
>Ga0070710_10000777_pt1 | contig 15246 bp, 12 predicted proteins | sample LARL52metaG_FD_65454 | JGI IMG/M metagenome (GOLD analysis project Ga0070710, IMG submission 65454) | Corn, switchgrass and miscanthus rhizosphere microbial communities from Kellogg Biological Station, Michigan, USA - LAR L5-2 metaG | ecosystem: Host-associated > Plants > Roots > Rhizosphere ... | reverse complement strand
GATCAACGGCCAGAAGATGTGGACCAGCCTCATCCAGTACGCGGACTACGTGTGGCTCGCGTGCCGCACCGACCAGGAGTCGCAGCGGCACCGGGGTCTGAGCATCATCATCGTGCCGACCACCGCTCCCGGTTTCTCCTGGACGCCGGTGCCGACGATGTCCGGGCCGACCACCAGCGCCACCTTCTACGACAACGTCCGCGTGCCCGCCGCGAACCTGATCGGCGCGGAGCACAGGGGCTGGAAGCTCATCACCAACCAGCTCAACCACGAACGCGTCGCCCTGTGCTCGGCCGCGCCCCTGCAGACCGCGCTGCGCGAGGTTCGTCAATGGGCGGAGGAAACCGGCGCGCTGAAACAGGAGTGGGTGCGGCTGCACCTCGCCCGCGTGCACGCGAAGACCGAGTTCCTCAAGCTGATCAACTGGCGGATCGCCTCCGGCGGCGACGAGGCGCCCTCACCCGCGGAGGCCTCGGCCACCAAGGTGTTCGGCACCGAGTTCGCGACCGAGGGCTACCGGCTGCTGATGGAAGTGCTGGGCGCCAACGGAATCGTCCGCACCGGATCGCCGGGGGCGGTGCTGCACGGCCGGGTCGAGCGCATGCACCGGTCGTCGCTGATCCTGACGTTCGGCGGCGGCACCAACGAGATCCAGCGGGACATCATCGCGCGAGCAGGCCTCGGGCTGCCCGCCGTGCCGCGGTGAGGGAGAGCTGACGTGGACTTCACGCTGACCGAGACCCAACGGGAACTGGCCGCGCTGACCCGCAAGATCCTCGACTCGTCCGACTCGCCGTGGGCCGACCTGGTCAAGTCGGGCGTGGTTCCGGAGGACCCGGCCGAGTTCGGCGTCCTGGAGCACTGCGCGGTCCAGGTCGAGCTGGGCCGTGCCGTCGCGGCCGTCCCGTACCTGCCGACCGTGCTCGCCCAGCAGGCGTTGGCGCAGTTCGACACCCCACGACCCGGAACCGTGCTCTCGGTGGCGCTCGCCGAGGACCAGAACGGCGCGAAGACGACCGTCCCGTTCGCGACGGCGGCCTCGGCGTTCCTGGTGGCGCACCACGGCCAGGTCTTCCTCGTCGAGGCCGACCAGCTCGACGTCACCGCGCAGGAACTGGTCGACGGCACCGAAGCGGGCACGTTCGAGTTCTCCGGCGGGCGGCTGATCGAGGGTCTCACGCCCGAGTGGCTCAGCACGCGCTACACGGTGGGGCTGTGCGCTTTCCAGCTCGGCGTGACCGAACGCGCGTTGGAGCTCACCGCCGAGTACGCCCGCACCCGCGTGCAGTTCGACCGGCCGATCGGCAGCTTCCAGGCCGTGGCGCAACGGCTCGCTGACGCCTACATCGACGTGGCGGCGATCAGGTTGACGCTGTGGCAGGCGGCCTGGCGGCTCTCCGCAGGCCTGGCCGCCGACGCGGAGGTGGCGACGGCGAAGTTCTGGGCCGCCGATGCCGGGCACCGCGTGGCGCACACGGCCGTGCACGTCCACGGCGGTACCGGCATCGACATGAGCCACGAGGTGCACCGGTACTTCACGGCGGCCAAGCGGGCCGAGTTCGAGCTGGGCGGGGCGACCGCCCAGCTCCTGAAGCTCGGAAACCTGCTCCCCGACGAGGTAACTGACAACAGAACAGCCGGGCCGCCTGCTTCACTCGAAAAGCAGGCAGGCCCTGCTCACAACCTGTGATTGCCCGTAAAAGACACTCCACCTGCCAGTGCACCTGGCAGCAGCCGTGCAGGCCCCGAGAAGTCGGCAGCGGACAACCGCTCGCCAAGCCGACGCAGCGCCGTTTTCGACTGTTCGGCGTCCAAGCTCGCCCGATCGAGCGAGTGGACAACCTCCTGGTAGGCCTCGACCGCTGCTTTCTTCTCTTCGATGAGCGTGGAGCTCTGGTGTTCCAGGAAGACCAGTGGCTCGTACGCCGGGAAGGTCAGCCGGGTGAACGCCCCGCTCATGCCCGCATGCGCACCGACCACTGTCGGCAAGATCCTGATCGTGACGTTCCTGCGGACCGCCATCAGCAACAGGTGATGCACCTGGCCGACGTGAACCTCATGACTCCCGACCGGCAGCTGCAGCGCGTGCTCGTGGAGGAAGAAGGTGCACTGCAGGCCACGGCCGAACAGCAGCTCCTGCAACTCCTTCACCGCCTTGACACGTCGGTCCATCTCGACGTCCGGCACATTCGGAGAAGCCACGATCACCGCACGCACGTAGTCCACCGACTGCAGAAACGCTGGAAGCCCATGGGGGTTCCATGTCGTCAAGGTCTTCGCCGACTCAACGTTCTGGATGAGCGTGCGAAGCCGTGCGGGCGCGCACGAGCCGTGCTGCCGCCACCAACCTTGGACGTGCGTCTCGGGCAGGAGGTTCAACAGCCGGTCGCGCTCCTCAACGGGCGTGCGGCAGATTCCCAGCAGAACAGCGAGTTCTGTCTTGGTACATCCGATCTTGCCGTTGACGAAGTCCGACAGCTTCGCTTCCTGCCAACCGGCGAGCTCAGCAACCCGTCGCGCGGTCATACCGGAGGCGTTGATCGCCGCCCGCACTCCTTCGCCGAACTCGCGGCCGCGAGCCGTGGAGATTCTCTGCGGCATGTGGAATTCCTTGCTGTAGCTGGGATCTCTTGTGCCTGGCACAACCAGCCAACTGCCTCAACACAGTCCAGACCAGCTCGTCAATCGCGCAGCGACCTAGCACGAATCACGCAACTACCACGTCTCACCTGCGGAAATGCCGCAGGCATGCAGAGGTGGCCCGATCGGGTGTTTGTTTCATCCTCAGAACGCTTCACAGGAGCGTTTCGGCGTGAGCCGAGAGCGCCCCAGCGAGATCTGGGTGATCACCCTTGTCCATCCGGCGGAAGAGCCTGGCGACGACGTAGAGCTGAGCAAGTCGCCCTGACTCCGACTCGAGCACATCAGCGAAAACGGAACGGATCCGCTCGACCATCTCCGGCACGAGAAGGCTGTAGCAGAGCAAGGTCGCGGCGTCTGTGCCCGCCAGACCGCGCCCCCACCATTCCCAGTCGAGCAGGCCGAAGCCCGGCCTCATGAGATTCGCCCAGTGCAGGTCGCCGTGCACGGTTTCCCACCGAACGACGGCAAGATCCGCGGAGTCCCCGAACCGCTGCCGGATTCGGCTGACGACCAACTCCTGGTCGGCGTTGACGCGCTTCGTCGGCGTGGAGGCGACGGCGTCGACCGTGCGGCGGAGTCCGGCCCACCAGGGATCGGGCAGGTCGATCGGCTCGCGGAGCGCGCCGGTGCGGGAGCACGGCGAGCCCGGCAACAGGGTGAGCACCTCGGCACGTTGTTGCCGGCTCTCCTCCCACTCGTAGACATCCAGTACGCGCGGTTTGGCCAGGCCGGTGAACACGTTGGCATCGAGGTTGCCGGTCCAGAAGTTCCCGCCGATCCACTGCTTGTGCTCGGACACGACCCGCAACCAGAACCGCTCCCCACCGCGGCCGGCGAGCGCGCCGATCGAGCGGTCCATCCAGCCGAGCCGCGGCTCGCCTGCGAGTTCAAGCCCGAAGTGTGCCGCGGCCCGCTGCAGGTTCTCGCGCATCCATTCGCGGAACTGGGCGTCGGCGTCGCTGAGGTCTCCGTGCACCGCTACTCCTCGGTGACGTAGCGCAGGTAGGCCTCGGGCGTCGCCATGTACCGGCGCCAGTGGTCGACCAGCGCCAGATCCTCCCACTTGGACCGGTGGAACCCGTGCTCCCCCACTTCGATGATGTCCGCGTCCGGTGTGGACGTCAGGATCGGCGAATGCGTCGCGCAGATGATCTGTGCCCCCGACTTGCCGAGCTCGTACATCAGGTGCATCAAGCGGAGGCAGGACTGGAACGACAGCGCCGCCTCGGGCTCGTCCATCAGGTAGAAGCCGGGTTCGCGGAACATGGCGGCGAACACGGTGAGGAAGCCCTCGCCGTGGCTCATCTCGCTCGTGTCCTCGTCCCAGTAGCCGCGCATGCCGCTGACCGCGTTCATGAACCCAAACGCGGTCTCCGCGCGGAGGAAGTAGCCCCTGCGCTTCCCCCGCGGGCCGATCCGATGCCGGGCGCCAGCTGCGGTGGTCTCGAACTGCACCATCTCGCCGAGCGCGGACTTCGGCCGATCGTTGACGTACTTCCGCCCAGCTCGCCCACCCTGCGCGTCCAGCCCCCAAGCCTCGGCGAACGCCTCGACGAGCGTGGACTTCCCGGAGCCGTTCTCGCCGACCAGGAAGGTCACCGGCCGCTCGAACGTCATGCCTTCGTCCGCCAGCTGGGCGACGCACGGCACGTCGAGCGGCCATGTCCGCCGTGAGCCACGAGGCAGCAGCTCGTCGGGGATGTACGCGCGGCGGGCGAGCATGAGCGGAAGTTCCTTCGGTCAGTCGTAGTCCGGAGCGCAGGCTCCCGTAGGTGTGCAGTTGCCGGCTGGTCGACACGCCGGGCTGCAGCTCGGCCCGCACTGCGGATCACACATGTTGGGCACGCACGGATTCAGAGGTCGCCGGGCGAACTCCGTCGCGAGCACTGAGGCGGTCTCCGTCATCTTCGATCCGGTCAGGATGTCGGCGAGCGACTCCTCCCGCACGTTGCCGACTGGCAACCACCGGGAGAACACGCACGGCCACACCGACCCGTCCGGTGCGATCGCGACCCTACCGTCACCGCACTGCCCACACAGTTCACCCAGGTCAGGACCACGATCCCGGACACCGCGGCCGACCTGCCGCAGACGGTCGATCCGTACCTCACCGTCGACGCCCAGACCCCTCAGCTGAACCACCGCCCCATCGACGCGCTGTCCCTCATCAACATCGATCACGCCTACCCGGACCGGAATCGATCGCCGAACCGCCTCGACAAGGTTCGATGTCGTTCGCTCATAGCTGCGTCGGCCTCGTGTGATCCGTTCATGCTGCGTGGCGTCATCGGAGTAGTAGCTGGTGGCGAGCTGAACACCGGACCGCGAGAAGACCTCCCACAGAGCCGGGCCGACGTGCACCAGGTTCGTGAACACCTCGACTGCCAGCCCGCGGTCAAGCGCGTGGTGGACGAGCCCAGGTAGCGCAGGGTGCAGCGTCGGCTCACCTCCGATGAACTGGACCATCCTCGTTCCGAGGCCAGCGAGCTGGTCGATCGACCTCTCCCAATCCTCTGTAGTCATCGCGCCGTGCGAACCAGCCGGACCAGAGTCGGCATAGCAGTGCTTACACCGCAGCTGGCATTTCCCAGTAACTTCAAGCCACGCGAACCTCACCCGCGCCCGCGGGTCAAGTTGAACCCCCACCGTCTTCCCCCCGCTACTCGAACTCCGCCGTACTACCTGCGTAGTTCTTGGAGGCCCTCCAAGCCAGAGAACCTGAGCGGGGTTCGCCTGATCGCGGCTGAAGTCGATCAACCAGTAGATGAGTCATCACCATGACCGAACGGGTCTGCGACCAGCTGCGGTCGCGTTGCACCCTGAGTGAGCCGATCAGGTGATCAGAGATCAGACACCGGGCGCCGAGCCGCCCGCGTGGCGAGGGCAGGAATGGCAGCGATCTTCGCCGGGTCCAGCTCCGACCACAGGATCCCCGCCGGCCGTCGAGGCGGTCCGCACTCGATGACCTGGGTCGGTGTGACGATCACGTCGACGGAGAAGTCGTGGCTGGTCTCCGGGAGGTCGCCATCGACGACCTGGAGGTCGTGGACCGTCGTGACGATCGTCGTCGCCTCGCTGATCAGCCCTGCCTCCTGCAGCAAGGCGACCTCGATGTCGGCGTATCCCGCACCCTTGCCCAGCCTCACACCCCGACGGTTCACAGCGACCGTTCCGCAGACGAGCAGGTCGATCTTCGGCATTTCGTCCGTGTCGACGGTCCTCGCGAACAACGCAGCCTTCTTCGGCACTGCCGCTTCCTCTGGCGAAAAAGGCAGACTGGCAGGGTCGAGCTCATAGAACGGCTTCGCAGCAGCGATCTTAGGAACCGCCACGTAGAGCAGCTTGCCCTGCTGGAGACCGAGCACTCTGACCGGGGCCTGCGGCTTGTCCGGTACCGCCTTCACCACGCGCGCTTGCTTCCAGGCTGGAAGCTCTGCGAGCCGCTGTGCGGCCAGCTCGGCACCCTCGAAGTTCGGGATCGAGCCGTGCACGTCCGGTTGAGCGGCGCGGTGTTCGGTGAGCAGGTCCCAGACGCGGTGACGAACCTCGTTCTTGGCCTCGTCCGGATTCGCCACAGGGCAACCCTTCCTACGATGCCGCCATCATGGTGAGCAGGCGGTCATACACCTGATCTACCACAGGTTCCTTCCGCCAAGGACGGAGTTCCCGCGCCGCGCCGAAGATCACTTTGAGGCCACCGCCGCCCCATGTTGCCTCAACGCAGTCGATCGCGGCGTGCAGCACCGCCGTGGCCAGACAAGCAGGTGCTGGCGTTGAGAGTTGCCGAACCGACGTTCCGCGCCGTGCTCACGCACAAGTTCGCGGAACGCCGCGTCCGGGAACTCACTCGGAAGAAGCCCATGCACTCAAAGCCCACCACATTTCGGTGATCCAGAGCCTTCGCTCAGACCTTTGGGTGCCAGCCAGTTGCAGAAGAGGCGTCTGCTTCCGCCGTGCCCGTTCGGCCAGTTCGTGAACTGTCTGCCTGCTCAGGGTGTGGTAATCCATCCATTCCGGCACGATGCTTGCGGGAACAAAACCACCGTCAGGCGGTCCGTGTTTCACCGCAGCTTGGTGAGCCGTTCGAGGGTCTCGTCGAACTCCCGCAGCAGGTCCGCCATCACCTCGGCGACCGGCCGCACCTGGTTCATCCGCCCGACCACCTGCCCGACCGGCATCGACACCACCGACGGGTCGTCGGACCGGGCGATCCGCAGGTGCGCCTCGCTGACCAGCAGGTTCTGCAACGGCATCGGCAGCGGTTCCGGCGCCTCCTCGGACGTCCAGGCCTCGGTCCACCGCGTCTTCAGCAGCCGCGCCGGCTTGCCCGTGTAGATCCGCGTGCGGACGGTGTCGCTGGACCCGGCGGCGAGCAACGCCTGCTGCGTGCTGGAGTTGCCCAGGGCGTACTCGGCGGCGGTGAGCCAGTACGAGCCCATCCACACGCCCGAGGCGCCCAGCGCCAGCGCCGCCGCGGCCTGACGTCCCGAACCGATGCCGCCCGCGGCGAGCACCGGGACGTCCACCGCGTCGGCGATCTCCGGGACGAGCACCATCGTGGCGACCTCGCCGGTGTGCCCGCCGGCCTCGTAGCCCTGCGCCACCACGATGTCGACGCCGTTCGCCACGTGGCGGCGGGCGTGTTCGGCCTTGCCCGCGAGGGCGGCGACCGGTACGCCGGCCGCGTGCGCGCGTTCGATGACATCCGGGGGCGGTGAGCCCAGGGCGTTGGCGATCAGGCGGATCGGGTGTTCCAGCGCCACGTCGACGTGCGAGCGCGCGACGGAGTGCAGCCAGCCGAGGACGCCCTCGCCGCCTTCGCCGTCCGGCAGTGGTGGCACGCCGAGCTTCAGCAGGGTCTGCTGGACGAAGTCCTTGTGGCCCTGCGGGATGAGCGCGGACAGGTCGAGCTGGGTGCCCTCGGTCGGCACCTTGGCGGGCATGACGATGTCGACGCCGTACGGCTTGCCGTCGGTGTTCTCGTCCATCCACGTCAACGCGCGGTCGAGGTCCTCCGCGTCGTTGAACCGCACGCATCCCAGGACACCGAAGCCGCCCGCCCGGCTGATCGCCGCCGCCACGTGCTCGGACGGGGTGAAGCCGAAGATCGGGTGCTCGATGCCGAACTGGTCACACAGGCTGGTGCGCATGATCCTCCACGTGGCGCTTCGCCCACTGGTAGTCGGGTTTTCCACTCGGCGTCCGGCCGATCTCGCCGACGAGCCAGAGCGACCGCGGCACCTTGTAGCCGGCGAGCGTCTGCCGCACGTGGGCGTCCAGTTCGGACAGTGTCGGCGCGGCGCCGTCACGCGGCCGCACGATCGCGCCGACGCGTTGGCCCAGCAGGTCGTCGGGGATGCCGATCACGAGGGCGTCGAACACGTCCGGGTGCGACTTCAGCACGCCTTCGACCTCCTCCGGGAACACCTTCTCACCGCCGGTGTTCACGCAGGTGTTGCCGCGGCCTAGCAACGTGATGTCGCCGTCCTCCTCGAACCGCGCGTAGTCGCCAGGCACGGTGAAGCGCCTGCCGTCGACCTCGACGAACATCCGCGCGGTCTTCTCCGGGTCCTTGTAGTAGCCCAGCGGGATGTGGCCGCCGCGGGCGAGCTTGCCGATGACGCCGGGCAAGGGTTCGAGCTTGTTGCCGTCGTCGTCGATGACGATGGTGTCCTCGTTGAGCTTCACCTTGGTGCCGTCGGTCTGCACGATCTCCTTGGGCACCGCGCCGATGCCGGTGGACCCGGTCTCGCTCGACCCGATCGACTCCAGCAGCGTGGTGTGCGGCAGGAGCTCCTGGTACTTCTTCTTCACCGGGTAGGAGAACAGCGCGGCACTGCTGTTGACGACGAACAGCGACGAGCCGTCGTACTGGCCGCGCTCGAACTCCTCGATCAACGGGCGGCCCATCGCGTCCCCGGTGATCGCCGCGACCTGGACCTTCTCCCGCTCGATCGCCCGCCAGATCTCGGCCGGGTCGAACTTCGGCACGAGCACCACGGTGCTGCCGCAGAACAACGCGCCGAGCACCGCCCACTGCGCGGCGCCGTGGATCAGCGGCGGCAGGCAGAGCCGGACCAGGCCGTAGTCCTTGCCCGACCTGGCCTGCTGCCACTCGTCGGTGAGCCGTTCGCCGGTCACGAAGTCGATGCCGCCACCGAGCGTGCGCCACACGTCCTCGTGCCGCCACATCACACCCTTGGGCATGCCGGTCGTGCCGCCGGTGAACAGGATGTAGAGGTCGTCCGGGCTGCGCGGCCCGAAGTCGCGGTCGCCCGACTCCCCGGCGAGCGCCGTCTCGTACTCGGTGCCGGTGAACTCCTCGTCGGACTCGTCGTCGATCACGACGGTGTGCCCCGGCACGCCGACCTCCGCGACCAACGGCGAGTACCGCCGTTCGTGCACGAGAGCGACCAGGTCCGCTTCGCCGAACAAGTACTGCAACTCGTTCTTGGTGTAGCGGTAGTTCACGTTGATGGCCACCGCACGCAGCTTGTAGACCGCGAGCAGCGCCTCGACGAGTTCGATCGAGTTGCGGGCGTAGAGCCCGACGTGCGATCCCTGTGTCACACCGTTCTTTGCCAGGTGGTGGGCCAGTTTGTTGGCTCGTGACTCAAGCTCGGCATAGGTGACCCGCTTGTCCGCGCACACGAGCGCGGTCCGGTCGGGCACAGTGTCTGCGGCGTGTTCAACGAGGTCTGCGACGTTGAGGGCCATGCCATGAAAGTAGAACGTGTTACTGTTCTGGACAATCCCCCGTGCGGTCAATCTCGATCCTGGAGGCGCGCGAATGACGACCACGACGCAACCACACGCGTTGGTGGACCTGGTCGGCAACGTCCTCGTCGTCACGATGAACCGGCCGGAAGTCCGCAACGCGTTGTCCGGCCCGATGATGGCGATCATGCGCGAAGCCTGGGACCGCGTCGACAACGATCCCGACGTGCGCGTCTGCATCCTGACCGGCGCCGGCGGCTCGTTCTGCGCGGGCGCCGACCTGAAGGCCATGACCATCAACCACCCCAGCGAGTCCGACGGCAAGTTCGACTTCTCCGTCATCGAACCGCTGCTGAAAGGTCGTCGGTTGACGAAACCGCTCATCGCCGCGGTGGAAGGACCCGCGGTCGCCGGCGGCACGGAAATCCTTCAGGCAACGGACATCCGCGTGGCCGGCGAGAGCGCGCGGTTCGGCGTGTCCGAGGCGCGGTGGGGGCTGTTCCCGCTCGGCGGGTCGGCGGTGCGACTGCCCCGGCAGATTCCCTACACGGTCGCGGCGGACCTGCTGCTGACCGGGCGGCACATCAAAGCCCCCGAGGCCAAGGAGATCGGCCTGATCGGGCACGTGGTGCCGGACGGGCAGGCGTTGGCCAAGGCGATGGAGCTGGCCGAGCTGATCACCGCCAACGGGCCGCTGGCGGTGCGGGCGATCCTGCGGACCATGCGGGAGACCGAGGCCATGCACGAGAACGAGGCGTTCACTGTGGACGCCCGGCTCGGCATGGAGGTCTTCCGCAGCGAGGACGCGAAAGAAGGCCCACGTGCCTTCGCGGAGAAGCGCAAGCCTGAGTTCAGGGGCCGCTGAGACACCTTCAGGTGTTGCCCGCGGCGACGACGTCCCACCTGCGCCGCGGGCAACACGAGCCTCAGGGCGAGACGGCAGGGCAGCTGCCGGCGGGCACCTCGAGGTCGAGCAGGTAGGCGTCGACGCCGCCGCGCGTGCAGTCGCTGCGCGGGTAGGTGATGTGGCCCCAACCCTCGTAGGTCAGCAACGCGGTGTTGCGCGGTGCCATCCGGTGGATGTTCGCCGCCCATTCGTACGGGGTGGTCGGATCGTGCTTCGCGTTGATCACCAGGATCTTCGGCGCGGCCGGGATGTTCAGGCGATGCGGAGGGTTCGCGGGCGCTCCGGGAACGCCGACGCACGCGACCGCCTCGTCGTGGCCGAGGGGGCTGCCGTGCATGATCGACGACAGGCGGAGCTCCTCGGCGCGCATCCGGTAGTACTCCTGGAAGTTCCTGATGCGCAGGGAGAAGTCCTGGCACACCGACGTCAGCCGGACCGACTCGTAGTTCGGCGTGAAGTCCAGGGTCGCCGCCGCCCTGGCATCGGCGCCGGCACCGGTGATGAGGCGCGCGGACCAGTTCCAGTCCGGGTCGCGCAACGACAGGTACATCGAGTAGATCAGCCGTTCCCTGCCGAGCGGTTCACCGCCGGCGCGGACGAGCGCGGCCTCCCAGGCCTGGTAGACGTCCTGTCCGTGCAGCGAGCAGGATTCCGTGCGATCGCACCACTTCACGAACTCGACGAACGAGTCGTCGGAGGCCACAGCCCGGTCACCCACGAAACGCCTGGCGTCCGCGCTGTGGTCGACGACGCTGTCGAGCACCATCGCGCGCAGGTGGCCGCCGAACTTCTCGGCGTACAGCTGGCCGAACACGGTGCCGTAGGACAGCCCGAAGTAGCTGATCTTCCGTTCGCCCAGCGCCCGCCGCACCGCGTCCATGTCCTGCGCGACGGTGGCGCTGTCCGCGTGGTCGAAGATCGGCCCGCTGCGCGCACGGCACTTCTCCAGCACACCTCGGTTGAAGCCCAGCAACGCGTCGAAGGCCGCGGCGTCGGCGGGATAGCTCGACGGCGGGTTGGTCATGAGGTCGGCGCAGCGGATCGGCTGGCTGTTCCCGGTGCCCCGCGAGTCGAGGCCGACGATGTCGAACCGTGCCCGGATCTCCGGGCTGAACAAGCGGGACAACGCGAACGCCGCCGCCGAACCGCCGGGACCACCGGGGTCGACCATCAGCACGCCCACCCGGCGCGCCGGGTCGGACGCCTTGTGCCGCGCCACGGCGACGTCGATGCGCGGGCCCCGCGGTCTGCTCCAGTCCAGCGGCACGCTCAAGGTGCCGCACTCGCCTTCGGGGTTGTCCTCGCACGGTGCCCATGCGATGGACCGGGCGGGTTCGGCGTCGGCCGGGCCCGCCCAGCTCACCAGCATCGCGGCGGCCACGAGGGTGGCCAGTGCTCGTCTCGTCGAGCGCACGGTGCCTCCAGTTCTGGCTATGGGAACGCTCCCCTACCCGTACTGACGCACCTTGATCAAATGTCGTTGCCCGCGACGTACCCGAACGTCATGGCGGGGCCGATCGTCGACCCCGCACCGGCGTAGCTGTGCCCCATCACGGCCGAGCTCACGTTGCCCGCCGCGTACAGGCCGGGAATCACCGAACCGTCCGGGCGCAGGACGCGCGCACGGGCGTCGGTGACCATGCCGCCCTTGGTGCCGAGGTCGCCCGGCACGATCTTGAACGCGTAGTACGGCGCCACCCACAGCGGGGCGAGGCACGAGTTCGGGAAGACCGCCGGGTCGGTGTAGTAGTGGTCGTAGGCGCTGTCGCCGCGCCTGAAGTCCGGGTCCCTGCCGGAGAGCGCCTGGTTGTTGAACCGGCTGACGGTGGCCTTCAACGCGGCCGCCGGCACGCCGATCGCCGAGGCGAGGCCGTCGAGCGACCAGTTCTTCACGACCGCGCCCGACTGGTACCACGAGTCCGGCAGCGGCAGGGCGGGCGCGACGTCGGAGAACAGGTACCGGTTGCGGTAGTTCTGGTCGACGATCAGCCACGCCGGGATGCACGGGTTCGCGGGGTTCTTGTCGTACATTACGTGCACGACGTCGCTGTAGGGCGCGGCCTCGTTGACGAACCGCTGCCCCGCCGCGTTGATCATCAGGCCGCCGGGCAGCGTGCGTTCGGCCAGGCAGAAGTACGGTGAGCCCGCGGTCGGGATGACCGGGCCCCACCAGGCGTCGTCCATCAGGTCGACGGCGGCACCCACGCGCAGGCCCGCGCGGTGGCCGTCGCCGGTGTTCTCCTTCGCGCCGACCGTCCATTGTGTACCGATCGGCTGACGCTGGTACTGCGCGCGCATTTCCGCGTTGTGCTCGAAGCCGCCGGAGCCCATGATCACGCCACGGCGGGCGCGCACGAGCCCTCGTGACGTCAGCACGCCCTTCACCGCGCCGTTCTCCACGTGCAGGTCTTCCAGGCCGGTGTTCAGCCACACCGGCACGTTCGCCTGCATCAGGCCCGCGCGCAGACCGCCGGCGAGTGCCTGGCCCATGGTCAACGGCTTCTGGCCCGCCAGCGCGGCCGCCGTTCCCCGTGCCAGCGCGGCCGCGGCCGTCGCGGCGCCCTTCGCGTTGACCAGGGCGAGCGCGAGCCACTTGTAGTCGGCGCCGTAGATGACCATGCCCGCGGGCACCGCGAGGTAGGGCGGGTTGAGGTTCGCGAGCTCGGCGCCGAGGATCCGGCCGTCGAGCACCTCCGGCTCGATCGAGCGGCCCCGCGCGATGCCGCCGGGATATTCGGGGTAGTAGTCGCTGTAGCCGTCCATGTACCGGAAGTTCAGCGGGCTGTTCCGCATCACGAACGAGATCATCTGCGGCCCGTACGTCAGATACGCCTGTTGCCGCGACACCGGGATGTCACCGACGACGGCCGCGAGGTACTGCCGCGCCTTCTCCGGCGTGTCCGGCACGCCGGCGGCGAGGATGATCTCGTTGTTGGGGATCCAGATGCCGGCACCGGAGCGCGCGGCCGAGCCGCCGAACGTCGGTGCCTTCTCCAGCACGACGCAGCTCAGGCCGCGTTTGGCCGCGGTGAGCGCGGCGGTCATGCCGGCCGCGCCCGCGCCGACCACGACGACGTCGAACTCGCCGAGCGGGTCCGCGCTCGCCGGAGATGTTCTGACCAGGCCGGAAGCCAGTGCGAGACCGGCTCCGGCGATCACCTGACGACGGTTCAGGGTCATGGGGTCACTCCCGACATCAGCTTCCGGTGGTCCCAGCTGGCCGTCCTGGTCGGACGGAAGATCACGGCGACGCGGCGGGACATGGCCTTCTTCATGGCTTCCTGTGCCTCGTCGTTGGCGCCGACCTCGCCGAAGTTGCGCGCCACCACGGCGTCGACGACCCGGCCCAGGTCCGGCGTGAACTCGGCGACGCCCTCCAGGTGGACGCCGCGCAGCTGGTCGTACGTCTCCCCCGCCTCCGCGAGCACGCTGCAGCGCGGGTCGCGCCGGAGGTTCACGATCTTCTGCGACTTGCGGTCCGTGCAGAACACGATCTCGCCGTCCAGCACCGCAAACCACATCGGGACGAGGTGCGGCAGGCCGTTTCGGCCGATGGTGGCCACGATCAACGTCTTCTGACCGTCCAGGAACGTCCGGACCTCGGCGTCCGTCATCCTGATGAGGTCACGCACGGTCGCGGAGCTTTCGCTTGTACAGCTTGCCGTTCGGGTCGCGCGGCAGCTCGGCGAGGTACTCGATCGTGCGCGGCAGCTTGAACTTCGCGAGCCTCGTGCCCGCGAACTCCAGCAGTTCCCGCGTCAGTTCCGCATCGGGCTCGACGCCGTCGGCGGGCTGGACGACCGCCTTGATCTCCTCGCCCCAGTCCGGGTGCGGCACGCCGAACACCGCCACGTCCGCGACCTTGGGGTGGCACACGAGCTCGCCCTCGATCTCCGCCGGGTAGATGTTCACGCCACCGGAGATGATCATGTCGTTCTTCCGGTCGCAGAGGAACAGGTAGCCGTCCTCGTCGAGATAACCGATGTCCTGCAAGGTGAAGAGCTTGCCGACGCGCGCGGCCTTCGTCTTCTCGGTGTCCTTGTGGTATTCGAACGTGGAGTCGCCCATGCGCATGTAGACCAGGCCGCGTTCGCCCGCCGGGAGCTCGTCGCCGTCCTCGTCCAGGATCTTGATCTCGGACGTCGGCCAGGGCAGGCCGACGGATCCGGGCTTGCGCAGCCACTCCCGCGCGGAGATCGCGGTGCCGCCGCCCTCGGTCGCGGCGTAGTACTCGATCACGACCGGTCCCCACCAGTCGAGCATCCGGCGTTTGACCTCCAGCGGGCACGGTGCCGCGCCGTGGATCATCGCGCGCAACGACGACAGGTCGTACTTGTTCCTGACGTCGTCCGGCAGTGCGAGCAGGCGGTGGAACTGGGTCGGCACCATGTGGCTGTGCGTGACCTTGTACCGCTCGATCAGCCGCAGCATCTCCTCGGGCGACCAGTGGTCCATCAGCACCGCGGTGTGGCCGAGCTGGATGGAGATGACGACGAAGTTGAGCACCGCCGTGTGGTAGAGCGGCGACCCGCACAGGTGCACGTGCCCGTCGTGCGGCTTGATCCCGAAGATGCCGAAGAACCACGGCGCCGAGCCTGGAACCACGTCGGGATCCGCGCCGGTCAACGGCCTGCGCACACCCTTGGGCCGACCGGTGGTGCCCGAGGTGTAGAGCATCGGCGAACCGGCCGTGCGGACGTCCGGCCTGCCTTCCTCGCCTTTGCCGAGCGTGCTCAGCGGTTCGAAGCCGGGGAGGTCGCCGACGGCGAACCGGGCGTTCCCGGGCAGGCTCGCGGCGGCCTCCGTAGCGGCCTCGGCGAACCGCTCGTGCCCCACGAAGGCCTTGGCGCCGCTGTCCCGCACGAGGTACGCGACCTCGGTGCCGGTCAGGTGCCAGTTGGCCATCACGACGTAGAGACCGGTCTGGTAGGCGGCGAAGTACACCGCCACCAGTTCGGCGCTGTTGGGCAGCATCAGCA
>Ga0070710_10000775_pt1 | contig 15263 bp, 17 predicted proteins | sample LARL52metaG_FD_65454 | JGI IMG/M metagenome (GOLD analysis project Ga0070710, IMG submission 65454) | Corn, switchgrass and miscanthus rhizosphere microbial communities from Kellogg Biological Station, Michigan, USA - LAR L5-2 metaG | ecosystem: Host-associated > Plants > Roots > Rhizosphere ... | reverse complement strand
GCGTTCGTAGCGCCGCACTCTCTCCATTGAGCTACAAGGGCAAGAAAATGTGCAGAACAAAGAGAGCCGCCCTGCTCGGTTTCCCGAGGGGCGGCTCCCGTAAGTGACGCCGGACGCCACTACAAGGAGGTCACCTGCGAGAACGGTCGCGGGAACGGTCGAGCTGAGCTGAATCGGCGGCTCATGGCGTTCTCCTTCCGTCTCGGTGTTGACCCAAGTGTTGCGGCGCTCGCGCAACCCGTCAATCGTTTTTAAGAACGCTCGTAGGTCATGAATGAAACGCCGCTCTCGAACAGTCGCGCGTTGGTGCGCTTGAACTTCGTGATGTCGGCCTTTCCGTCGAACAACGGGATGCCGCGCCCGAACACCACTGGGTTGATCTTCAAGAGCAGTTTGTCGATCTGGGGCAGCAGTTCGGCGGCCAGTTTGCCGCCGCCGCACAGCCAGATGTCGAGGCCGTCCTCCTCCTTCAACTCCCGCACGCGGCTGACGACGTCCTGGCGGATGACGGTCACGTCGTCCGGGGTACCGGTCAGCGAGGACGACACCACGAACTGGCGCAGGTGCGGGTAGGGCGAGGCGAGGCCGCCTGGCACCTGGTAGGTGTGGCGACCCATCAGCACCGTGTCGAAGTTCCGGTTCGGCTCGGTCTCCAGGCCGAATGCCGAGCGGAACTGGGCGGGCACCGTGTCCGGGTAGTCGGCGAGGAGGCTGGCTATGTGGTCGCCTTCGAAGACGAACCCGTCGAAGGTCCCGTCCTCGGCCGCGATGAACCCGTCCAGCGTCACTGCCACGTAGTAAACGAGCTTTCGCATACCGATCATCCCCTCGGAGTGTTTCAACCACGACAACCGTAGTACTATGACTGTAGTGGTTGTCAAGGAGGAACCTTGGTCAAGAACGAAGCGAGGCGGACGGCGCTGCTGGACACGGCGATCGACGTCCTGGCGGAGGAGGGCGCGCGGGGGCTGACCTACCGCGCGATCGACGCGAAGGCCGGGGTGCCGGCGGGTACGGCGTCGAACTACTTCGCCAGCCGTGACGACCTGATGTCGGAGGTGGCGATCAGGGTCACCCAGCGGCTCACGCCGTCCGAGGAGTCCATCGCGGAGTCGCTCGCGCTGCCCCGCGACAAGGCGCTGAGCCTCAAGTTCATGCACGACATCGTCAAACGGGCGGACGCCGACAAGGCCGGCTACCTGGCGATGATGGAGTTGCGGCTGGAGGCCACCCGCAGGCCGGACCTCCGCACCGCGCTCACCAGGACGGTCGCCGGCAACCTCGACTTCAACATCGCGTTCAACGAGGAGTCGGAGCTGCCCGGCGACCGGATGACCGTCGTGCTGCTGTACTTCGCGATGACGGGGTTGATCTACGAACGGCTCACGCTGCCGGACGTCGTCGCGCCGATGGACCTCGACGAGATCATCGAGGTCATGGTCGACCGCGCTATCGGCCCGAACTAACGACTCAGCGGGCCGCCGGTGATCGTCAGCGACACGGCGATCACCACGACGCCCAGCGTGGAGTAGAGGAACGCGTCCATGCCGCGGCCTCGGATCTTGATCAGACCGGCCTGCTCGTCGGTCACCAGGACCCGCAGCGCGGCCGCCACCAGCAGCGACACGCCGAGCAGCACGGCGCCCTGCCGCCAGTGGTACTGGAAGATCCGCACCAGCCCGAACACGCCGATCCCGAGCACCAGCGCGAACGGCAGGTGCTTGCCGGGGCCCGACCGCCAGCGCTGTTCCGGCATGAGCGCTTCCGCGTCAGACCGCCGCATGGGCGCGCTCGGCGGCTTCGACGGTGTTGGTCAGCAGCATCGCGACGGTCATCGGGCCGGCGCCGCCGGGGATCGGGGCGAGCCAGCCCGCGACCTCGCGGACCTCGGGTGCCACGTCACCGACGAGACCGGCCTCGGTGCGGGTGATGCCGACGTCGATCACGGCCGCGCCGGGCTTCACCATGTCGGCCGTGATCAGGCCCGCGCTGCCGGCGCCCGCGATCACGATGTCCGCGCGGCGCACCTCGGTGGCGAGGTCCTTGGTGCCGGTGTGGCACAGCGTCACGGTGGCGTTCTCGGTGCGGCGGGTCAGCAGCAGGCCGATCGGGCGGCCGACGGTGACGCCGCGGCCGACGACCGTGACGTTCGCACCGGCGAGCGGCACGTCGTAGCGGCGCAGCAGCTCCACGATGCCGCGCGGGGTCGCGGGCAGCGGCGCGTCCACGCCGAGCACCAGCTTGCCCAGGTTGACCGGGTGCAGGCCGTCGCCGTCCTTGCGCGGGTCGATCCGCTCCAGGATCGCGTTCGCGTCGAGGTGCTTGGGCAGCGGCAGCTGCACGATGTAGGCGGTGACCTCGGGGTTGGCGTTCAGCTCGTCGATGACGGCTTCCAGCTCCTCCTGCGTGGTCGACTCGGGCAGGTCGCGGCGGATCGACTTGATGCCGACCTTCTCGCACGCCTTGTGCTTGCCCTTCACGTACGAGTGCGAGCCGGGGTCGTCGCCGACCAGCACGGTGGCCAGACCGACCGAGCCGGGCAGCGCGGCGACCCGCGCCTTGAGGTCCTCGAACAGCGCGTTCCGGGTTTCGTTGCCGTTGAGCAGCGTCGCAGTCACGTCCTCATCCTCCCACTGGGCAGCGCGGCGACGCCCACCGACACCAGCGTCAGCACGACACCGATGACCGTCGGCAACGCCAGGTGCCCGCTCACCGCGTCGAGCAGCACGGCACCGATGAGCTGCCCGCACACCGCGCACAGCCCGACCATCAGCACCCCGATGAACCGCACCGACACGATCGCGCCGCCCACGCCGACGATGCCGAGCAACCCGCCGATGTAGAGCCACCAAACCGACGGGAAAACGCCGGGCACACCGCGTGCGGCCACCAGGTTGACGAGCAGCAACGCCGTCGTGCCAGTGGTGAAGTTCACGAGAATCGTCGTCACCGAGTGCCCGGTGGCCTCGCGCACCAGCCCGTTCACCGCCTGCTGCCAGCCCAGCAGCAGCCCGCCGACCAGCGGCAGCACCGCGAGCCACAACGCGCCCGGCGAGGTGAACCGGTCCGACACGGCGACCACCACCGCGACGACACCGACCGCCGCGCCGAGCACTCGGGTGAGCGTCAACGGCTTCGGCTCGCCCGGGCCGATGCCCCGCCGGTCCACGACCAGGCTGCTCACCACCTGCCCGACGACCACGGCGACGGTGAACACCGCCACACCGATCGTCGCGATCGCGATCCCCTGCGAGGTCACCAGAAACGCGCCCGCGATCCCGCCGACGCACTCCCACCAGCGAATCCGCCGACGGGCCAGCGCGGCCCGCAACCGCGCCAGCCCGTCGCGTCCGGACTGTCGCGACAGGACCGCCACCACCAGCACGAGCCACCCGCCGCCGAACGAGATCAACGCGGCGAGGAAACCGTTGTGCAACGACTCCGCCAGCGAGCCGTTCACCCTGCCCTGGACCGCGACGGCCACACCGCCGATCGCGGCCAGCAGACCACCGGTCACCTGCGCGGACCGCGACACGAGCTCCTCCAGCCGAGACGGGGGGTGTTCTTGATCGGCTTTAACCTGGCAGGTCCGCCGCGTTAAGGTCGGGCCTCCGCCGTTCGGCGCAGCGGCGGGGGACGTGTGCGATCCGGCGATTTGCAGGGGAAGATGTTGGCGTGTCCGAGCCGAAGCCGTTGAACCCTACCGAGCAGGACGCTCTGGTTAAGCAGATCGGCCTGACTCTCATGCGGGCCGCACCAGAGGACTGGCGCAGCGTGATCGCGCAGTACCGAGCCACCGGCCGGTACTTCGAGCTGGAATCCGAAATGCGGTTGCAGGACGGCACCTCGCACGCGTGGGCGCCGCCGCAGGAGGTCGCGTCGCTGTTCGCCCGGCTGCGGGCCGGCATGCACCGGGAGGGCCGGGGCAGCTGGACGAACGCCCGCTACCAGCTCGACCACCCGTCGAGCTACAACCTCGACTTCGACCGCGCCGAGCCGGTCTGGCAGACGCCACCGCCGCAGCAGGCGTACTTCGACGAGATGCGGTTCTTCCCGCGAGCCGACGAGAACGTCCCCGAGTGGCTGCGCCGCAGGCTGAACCCGCCGACGCCGGCGTTCCGCACGGTCCGCGTGTTCGACGGTGCCGGTCCGGGTGGCCGTCCGTCGGTCAACCGGCCGCCGGTGCCGGAGGCCGAGGTCGCGCCGCTGCTGACGTACCTGTCGAACGCGCCGGTCGCCGTCGCGGGCCGCGGTTTCGACGCCGACGTCCTGCACCCGGACGCGCCGCAGGTCGTGCCGTCCGGGTTCCAGACCGACGGTGCCTGGATCTGGCCCGTCGGCGTCTCCTACTACCTGCGCAGGTACGGCGTGCCGCCGGAGCCGGAGCTGGTCGAACGCGCTCGGGCCGCCGGTTTCAGCCTGCCGGAGGTGTCCGAGGAGTCGAGGCTCGCCGCCGCCGCGAACCTCGGCGCGCCCGCCGCGCCGCCCGGGACCGTCGTGCCGGTGCCGCCGGAGCCGGTGCAGCCGGTGCAGCAGCAGCCCGAGCCCGAACCGGAACCGCAGCCGGACGCGACGCAGTACGTGGCCCCGCCGGTCTTCGACGACGAAGAGCCGGAGGAGTACGAGTTCGAGCCGATGTACCCCGAGCGGCGGGCCGCCGAGGTCACGACCGAACAGCCGCAGGTCGTGGCCGAGCCGCAGCCCGCGGACCTCGGTGTCACGGTCGCGGTGCCGGTGCCGCCGCCGGTCGGTGACGGTCCGCCCTACCGGGTGGTCTTCGACTCCGACGGCGTGCCCGACCGCGTCGACGACCGGCGCCTGCGCGACACCTACGGCGCGGGCATGGACCTCTTCGCCCCGCACCCGAGCGAGCCCGAGGAGCCGGAGCCCGTCGCGGAGGTCGAGCCCCCGGTCGTGGTGGAGGCCGTGGCCGAGGAGTCGAACGAAACGGACGTCCGGCACGAAGACGATGTCGTGGACACCGTCGACGAACCAGAGATCCCGACCGCCGGACCGGACGAGCCCGAGCTCTTCACGCACCACCGCGAGGAGGAGAGCACGGCGAGCCTCGTCCCGGAGGCGGAAGAACGCCCGCGCGACGTCATGCAGGACACGATGGCGTGGAGCCCGGTCCTGGACGAGCCCGCGGAGAGCCCGGCCGAGGTCACCGAGGAACACCCGGTCGTCGCGGTCGCGGAGGACGAGCCCGACCTGGCCGAGAACGAGATCGAGTCCACGACCGCGTTCGAGGCCCAGAAGTTCGAGCCGCAGCCGTTCGAGCAGCAGCCGGCCTTCGAGCCGCAGCCGTTCGAACCACAGGCCTTCGAGCCGGAGCCCGTCCCCGAGCCCTTGCCGGTGGCGCCTCCGGTCGTGCCGGTCCCGCTGCCTCCGCCGCCCGCGCCCGTCGAGGAGACGACCCAGTTCGACGCGGCGCTGTTCAACGAGCCGGAACCCGAGCCGGAACCGGAACCGGTGCAGCCGCCCCGCGCGGTCACCCCGGAGGAGGACCGCGAGCTGGCGGGCACCCGCCGCGCGCTGGACGACCTGAGCGTCCCGCACGGCGTGTACCGGATCGGCGAGCCCGCCGACCGCACCTGGACGCTGCGCCTCGACGGCGACAGCTGGGAGGTGTGCTGGTTCGACCACGGCCCGAAGAGCCCGGTGCGGTTCGACAAGGTCGAGGACGCGTCGGCGTACCTGGTCGGCAAGCTGGTCCTGGGCAACTTCCGCACGATCGTGCGCACGCCCCAGCCACCGCCTCCGCCGCCACGGCCGGTGAGCAACGGTTTCCGCGAGGAGCCGCGCCGCCCGGTGCCGCCGCAGCGTCCGCCGATGCCCCAACCGCAGGCCGCCCCGCCGCCTCCGGTACCGGTGCCGGCACCGGCTCCCGCACCGGCACCGGTGGCCGCGGCGGTCGCGCAGGAGGAGCCGTCGAAGCGGAAGTTCCCGATCGCGCCGCTCGCGGGCGAGCCGCCGCTGACGTTGTTCCGCCACAAGCAGATGTTCGAGCTGCCGGCGGGCACCGAGGTCGACCGCTACGGCGACCAGAACGGCAACCTCGTCTACGTGGCGGGCACCCCGTTCCCGGAACGCAGCCTCGTGCCGTCGTGGATCAACCGCCCGTACCGCGTGTACCGGTTGCGCCGCCCGCTCGAGGTGCTGACGGGCGTCGCGGTGCCGTGGTTCGAGCAGCCCGGTGGCGGAACCGCCTACCTGCTGCCGAAGGCGATCGAGGAGATGATCGCCGACGGCGTGCTGGTGGAGATCACGGGATCAGCTGACAACTAGTCCGTAGGCGGCCGCGAAAGCGATCGCCTGGTCGATGTCGATCTGGGCTCCGGCGAGCTTGGCCTGCCGGAGCCCGTTCGCGTCGATCAGCGCCCCGCGCAGGTCCGCGCCCTCCAGCTTGGCGTCGAGCAGCCGCGCGCCCATCAGGTCCGCCTTGCTCAGGTCGGTGTTGCGCAGGTCCGCTTCCATCAGGTTCGTCTCGCGGAACCGCTGCCCTCCCAGCTTCAGGTCGTACAGCGGTGCCTTCACCAACGACGCCAGCGTGAAGTCCACCTCGGTGAAGGTGACCGGCCGCAGCACGCAGTCGACGAAGTTCGAGCCCATGAGGCTGCACGAGGTGAACGACGACCGCGTCAGCACCGTGCGGTCGAAGGTGCACTGCCGGAACGCCGTCGCGTGGTGCTTCGACTCGCCGAGGTCCGTCCGGGTGAAGTCGCACCGGGTGAACGTGCACCCCGTCGTGACGAGCTCGCGGAGATCGGCTTCGGTGAAGTCGCAGTCGGTGAAAGACCGCTTCTCCCAGTGCTGTCCCGGCATCACGGCGTCGGCGTAGTCGGCACCTGTTTCGGGCGCGACCTCTTGCGAAGGGTTGTCCACTCTCACACTCTGCCACTGTCCACGTGTTGGTAACGTGCGGGACGCCGGGCGACCTGCCCGACGTCAACGAGGACCGTCATTCGGGAAGGCTCATGACCCGCACGCCCGTGAACGTCACTGTCACCGGTGCAGCCGGCCAGATCGGCTACGCACTGCTCTTCCGCATCGCCTCCGGCCACCTGCTGGGTCCGGACACCCCGGTCAACCTGCGGCTGCTGGAGATCACCCCGGCGCTGAAGGCCGCCGAGGGCACCGCGATGGAACTCGACGACTGCGCCTTCCCGCTGCTCAAGGGCATCACGATCACCGACGACGCGAAGACCGCGTTCGACGGCGTGAACGTGGCCCTGCTCGTCGGCGCCCGCCCCCGCACCAAGGGCATGGAGCGCGGCGACCTCCTTGAGGCCAACGGCGGCATCTTCAAGCCGCAGGGCGAGGCGATCAACGCCGGCGCCGCGGACGACGTGAAGGTGCTCGTGGTCGGCAACCCGGCCAACACCAACGCCCTCATCGCCCAGCAGCACGCGCCGGACGTCCCGGCCGAGCGCTTCACCGCGATGACGCGCCTGGACCACAACCGCGCCCTGTCGCAGCTCGCCAAGAAGCTGGGCGTCGCGGTCACCGACATCCAGAACATGACGATCTGGGGCAACCACTCGGCCACCCAGTACCCGGACCTGTTCCACGCCAAGGTGGGCGACAAGACCGCCGCCGAGGCCGTGAACGACCAGGCGTGGCTGGAGAACGACTTCATCCCGACCGTCGCCAAGCGCGGTGCGGCGATCATCGAGGCCCGTGGCGCGTCTTCGGCCGCGTCGGCCGCGAACGCCGCCATCGACCACATCTACGACTGGGTCAACGGCACCGAGTGGACCTCGATGGCCATCCCGTCGGACGGTTCGTACGGCGTGCCCGAGGGCATCATCTCGTCGTTCCCGGTCAAGTGCTCGGGTGGCTCGTACGAGATCATCCAGGGCCTGGAGATCGACGAGTTCTCCCGCGCCCGGATCGACGCCTCCGTGGCCGAGCTGGTCGAGGAGCGCGACGCGGTCAAGGGCCTCGGCCTGATCTGAGACGTGGCACTGTGGGCACGTGCGGATTCCATGGGACGTGCCCCAGCCTCAGCTCTCCGATGACGTCCACCCTGCGCTCGCTGACGCCGCCCGCGCGGCGTCAGCGGCGTACGGGCGGGCGCGATCACTGCACACACGCGTCGAACTCCGCGAAGAAGTCGCGGACGGCGCCGATGGAACGCCGACGATGCGCGTCGACCGCATCGTCGAGGACGCGGTGCTGGAGTCCATCCACCGCAACCGCGTGAACCTGCTCTCCGAGGAAGCCGGGTTCGTCGACAACGGTTCCTCGATCACACTGGTCATCGACCCGGTCGACGGGTCGGCGAACGCCGCGTTCGGTGTTCCTCTCTCGTGCTTCGCCGGTGCTCTCGTCGAGGACGGCACGGCCAAAGAAGCTTTGACGACGTGGTTCGACACGGGCCGTGCGTGGCATGCGCGCGCAGGAGTTCCGACGTCGTTCCGCACGACCGGACGCACCACTTTGGACGGCGCGTCCGTGTGTCTCATGCGCCCCAAGACCGGCACTCAGGACGCGTGGCTGCGCATCGCGAACCGCGCCGACCGCATCCGGGTGCTGTGCACGACCTGCCTGGAGACCATGCTCGTCGCGGAGGGCACCGTCGACGCGTTCATCGATCCGGGCAGCGACACGCACCGGATCATGGACCTGGCGACGGCGCTGGTCACCGTGCCCGCCGCGGGTGGTGTGCTGGTCGACCTGCGCGGGCGGCCGTTCACGTTCGATCCCGACCTGAGCAGGCGGTGGTCAGGCGTGGCGGCAGCGACTCCTCAGCTCGCCGAGGAGTTGATCGCGACGGTGCTCGGTTAGATCTCGCCCCGCGGCTCGACGATGCAGTCGGGGCCGGGGAACACCAGGCCCTCGTGGCCGTCGTTGAACCGGACCAGGTACGGCGGCTGGCCGTCGGTCCCGCGCACTTCGAGGATCTCGCCCAGACGCTCTTCGAGGCCGATCGATCGGCTGTGGACGTGGAGCCTGTCACCAACGGTTGCTTGCATGATGCTGCGACACCTCCGGTGTGCGGCGTGAGGCATGGCGCGATGAACGCGTTAAAGCCTAGGCCGACACCGGAGGTGCGCAACAGGGCTCAATTGCTCATCCGCCGCAGGCTGAGGAGACCTTCGCGGCGAGGTCGGCCTTCTGCTTCACCCAGTCCGCGGCGGAACCGACGTTCTGCATGCCGTTCGCGGCGTCGGTGAGAGCCTTCTTCACCTTTTCGTCGGCGGAGGAGTTCGCGAGGTTCTGGAGCTCCTTCGCCTTGGCCTGGGTGTCCTCCAGCGCCTTCTGCGGGTTGCTCAGATCCGGCGAGAAGCCCAGCAGCTGGATCGCGTCGGCGCACAGCTTCACCTTGTCCGCGGTGTTGCTGACGCCCTGGATCGTGTCGCAGGCCGTCAGGCCGCCCAACGCGATGACGGCTGCCGCCAGCGGTCCGACTAGGCGCATTCGCTCTCCTTCTGCCCGATGTGTCCGTTTGTGTTGCTTCCGACTCTACCGATTCGCGTCCTGTTCGACCTTGCGCTGGTACAGCTTCCGAATCACGTCGTCGATCTGCGGCTCCACGACGGCCAGGTCGTGCACCTCCACCTGCCGCACCACCTGGGTGATCAGCTGGGCCGCCGTCGTCTCCGCCCGCCTGAACGTGAGGTGGTGCCGCAACCCGCCTGCCTCGCTGCGCACCGCCGTCACCCCTGGGACGTCCGGAGCAGGACCGGGTTCTCTGAGGTCGATGACCAGCTCGCGTTCCGGGGTGACCTCGGCGCGCAGCTCGTCCAGCGGTCCGTCGGCGAGCACCCGGCCGTGGTCGATCACCATCAGCCGCGGGCAGAGGCGTTCGATGTCGTCCAGGTCGTGCGTGGTGAGCAGGAGCGTCGTGCCGCGGCGGGTGTTGATGTCCGCGAGGAACTCCCGCAGGCGTTCCTTCGACTCCAGGTCCAGGCCGATCGTCGGTTCGTCGAGCACCAGGAGCTCCGGCGCGTGCAGGAGGGCGGCGGTGATCTCACCGCGCATCCGCTGGCCCAGCGAGAGCTGCCGCACTGGGGTGATCAGCAGCTCCTGCAGGCCGAGGAGCTCGACGCACTCGTCGAGCCGCCGGCGGTAGTCGTCGTGGCTCACCCGGTAGATCGACCTCAGCAGGTCGAAGCTGTCCTTGAGCGGCAGGTCCCACCAGAGCTGGCTGCGCTGGCCGAACACCACACCGATGCGCTTCGCGAGATCGCGGCGCTGCTTCGCCGGGTCCACGCCGTTGACCAGGAGGTGGCCGCTGGTCGGCACCAGGATCCCGGTCAGCATCTTGATCGTCGTGGACTTGCCGGCACCGTTCGGACCGACGTACCCGACGGCCTCTCCCGCCGCGACGTCGAACGTGACGCCGTCGACCGCCGTGACGGTCTTGTAGTTGCGCCGCAGGCCTTTCGACGTGGCGACCTTGAACTCCCTGCGGAGCTCCCTGACCTCGATCATGATCCCGTTCCCCGGTAGTGCCTGACCGCGAACCGCCACACCAGCCCGGCAGCTGTCGCCGCCAGGACCGCGACGAGCGGTGATGTCCAGCCGACCCAGCCCGGCAGCCCGAGCGGGTCCTGTCTCCCGAGCAGCGCGAGGCTCGGGTAGTACGCGACGAACGCTCCCGGCACCACGAACGCCATCAGCCAGCGCAACGGCCGGGCGTAGACGTTGATCGGGTACGACGTGAAGGCGTTGCTGCCGTAGGTGACCGCGTTGGCGAACTCGCGTCCCTCGACGATCCAGAAGCAGATCGAGCAGGCGACCACCCAGACCGAACCGTAGATCACCGCGCCCGCCACCGGTGTAGCGACGGTCAGCAGGATCTTCGCCGGTGACCAGTCGACCGCGACGTGCGACAGCGCGTAGGCCATGACGGCGAGCGCGCCGGTGATCCGCCCGATCCGGCGCAACCGGATGTCCGAGCACATGATCTGCGGCAACGTCCCGAGCGGCCGCATCAGCAGCACGTCGAAGTTGCCGGTGCGGATGTAGGTCGGCAGGTTGTCGAGCTGCCCGGCGAAGAGGTCGGCGACGCCGAACGCCACGCCCGCGAAGGCGTACATCAGCAGGACCTCGTCCCTGCCGAACCCGCCCAGCGCGTGGACCTGGCTGAAGAGCACCAGGATCACGATCAGCTCGTAGGACTGCGCCATCACCTGCGACACGAAGTCGATCGCGAACGAGCCGCGGTAGGCGAGCTGGCTCCTGATCCGCGCGCCGATGAGCCGCGGGTAGATGACCTCAGCCACCCTGGACCACCACCTTGCGCACCGCGCGTTGCAGCATGAAGTGACCGAGCGCGAGGACGACCACGGCCCAGAAGGCTTGGTACAGCAGGAGTTTCGCGGCGCTGCCGTGTCCGAGGAACACGTCGATCGGCGCCTGCAGCAAGGCGGGGAACGGTGACGCCCACAGCGCGTTCCTGGCCCACTCCGGGAAGAACGCGATGGGCACCGTCAGCCCGCACAGCAGGCCGGAGCTCACGTTCCAGAACCCGTACACCCCGCGGTTGTCGAGCAGCCAGAACGCGCTGGCCTCCACCAGGAACCGCACCCCGAAGCTGATCACCAGCGCGATCGTGGCGCTGAGCAGGAACAGCGGCCACCGCAGCGGGTTGTCGGGGAACTGGAACGGGAACAGCAGCATGCCGAACACCATCGGCGGCGCCAGCCTCACCAGCAGCGCGAAACCGCCGCGTCCGATGTCCTCGGCGAGCAGGGCACCCTGGAGATGCCACGGCCGATAGAGGTCTACTACCACGTCACCGGATCGCACGCGCTCGGCGAGCTCGTTGTTCCCCCACAAGAGGATGAACCCGAGCAGCCCCTGCCCGATCCAGACGTACGTGTTGGTGGCAGCGATGTCGTAGTTCGCGATCTCGCCGTTCGCCGCCTTGACCGCGGCGGTGATGATCGAGAGTCGCAGCAGGCCGAAGACCACGTTCGTGGTCATTCCGGCCAGCATCGCTTGTCGGTAGGTCGAGTACCTTCGAAATCCAGCAATGATCAAATCGGCGTGGACACGCACGTCGGTCTACGTTAGTGACCGTCGCAAGTGGATTTTCTAGGAGCCGAAAGCGCTGGTCACGACTTCGCCCGCGCCCGGCTGCGAACCGAGGCAGAGGAAGTAGCTGCGGGTGCCGTCCTTGAACCCGACGGCGGTGATCTCCCAGCCGGTGGTGTCGACGGTGGGCCGCGTGTTGGCCTTCATCGCCGCGACCGTGCAGACGTCCTTGACCTCGGCCGAGTCCCGCAGTTCGTCGGAGTCGACCGCGGGGATGTCGCCGGACAGCCAGCCGCCGGCGAACGCCTCCCAGTAGTGCAGGTCCGCGCAGCTGCCGACCTTGCGCGTCACCGCCGCCATGCCGCCGATGTTCGTGATCCCGCGGTAGCAGGTCGACTTGTCGACGCAGAACCCCTTGCCGCACTTCTTGAGGTACGGCGGCACGTCCTCCGCGCCACCTTGCTGCGTCGTCGCCGGCCCGGGCCCCTGCGCCCCCGCCTTGTCCTTGTCGACGAGGCTCCACGTGAACGCGCCCGCGGCCACCGCGACGGCGACTCCCACGGCCACGAACGGCCAGATCGTGCGCTTCTTCGGCGCCCCCACGACGGGCTGTGTGGGCATCCGCATCGGGTCGGCCAGCTCGTCCCGCAACTGCGCGGCACTGGCGGTGCGCAGGTTGGCGTCGGGGTGCAGCGCCCGCGCCAGCGTCTCGTGCAGGGCCGCCGGCACCCCCGCCACCGCGGGCACCGGCCGGCGCAGGATCTCGCCGAGCTGGTCGAACGACGTGATCGGCCACGGCACCGGACGCGGTGGCTTGCCCGCGAGCAACGTGTAGAGCGTCGCGGCGAGCGAGTAGACGTCGGCCTGCGGCGTGGGTTCGGCCAGCGCGAACGCCTCCGGCGGCGCGTAGCTGGGACTCAGCGCGTCCCTGGTGACCGTGCTGCCGCCCTGCGCGTCCAGTAGCGCCGCGAGCCCGAAGTCCGCGAGCTTCGGCGTGCCGTAGCGGTCGACGAGGATGTTGCCGGGCTTGATGTCCCGGTGCAGCACGCCTTCCGCGTGCGCCGCCGCGAGCGCGTCCGCGAGCTTGATCCCGAGATCGCGCACCTGTTCCGCGTGCAACGGCCCGTGCCGGCCCAGCCGATCGGCGAGCGACCCGCCCGTGCACAGCTCCATGACCAGGTACGGCGTGCCCTGCGCGGTGATGTTGGCGTCGTGCACCCCGACCACGTGCGGGTGCCCGGACAACTTGGCCGCGGCGTGCGCCTCCCGCAGGAACCGCCTTCGGTCACGCTCGTCGACGAGCACCCGGTTGTCGATCTTGACCGCGACGTCGCGGCCCAGCTGTGCCTGGTGGGCGCGGTAGACGGTGGCGAATCCACCGGCGCCCAACGGTCTCAGGTCGGTCAGGCCGGGAATGCGGGGTGCGGTCACGCGCGGCAGCCTAGTGCCGCACCCCGACAATCCGGCTCAGCTCGTGCAGCTCAACGAACCGCTGCGCAACGCGTGACCGTCCTTGTTGTCGTCGTCCGACCACAACACGAGCTTCTTGCCGTTGACGCAGCTCGGCGAGATCGCGAACCCTTCGAGGTTCGTGTTCGGCAGCGTCGACGGCCGGTTGTACTTCGCCGTGACCCTGAACTTGCCGCTGCTGATGGCCAACGTCGTCGTCTGCCCGTTGCAGTTGTTGTCGCAGATGGCCCACAGCTTGCTGCCGTCGAACTCCAGGTCCATCACCTGCGTGTGGCCGCTCGCGAACTTCGCCAGCAACTTCGCGCTGTCCTGCAGGGCGTAGACGTAAACCTCGCCGGTCGCCTCCAACCCGACGAAGAACAACCCGCTGCCGTGGCCGGGGTAGTCCGTGGGGTCGTAGGTCCTGCCGGTGTCGTCCTTGAAGCCGTTTCGCGTCAGGTACTCGTCGGGCACCCAGGAGATGGCCTCGGGCCCGTCGTTGGGGTCGACCTCCGGCATGCCACCGAGCTCCCACTCGGCCACCGCGTTGCTGCCGGTGCCGTACTTCAGGATCTTCGGCGCGCTCACGTCGCCGTCGTCGTTGTCGCGCTCAACGGCGACGAAGATCCCCTCCGGCGTGCTCACGACCCCTTCGGCATCGGGGTCGCCCTGCCCGTCCTGGTAGTTGAGCGACCTCTTCTGGTCGATCTTCCACGTGCTGCCGCTCGGCACGAGCCGGTAGAGCGTGGACGGGCTGTTCTTCACCGCCCACACGACGTTCGCGCTCTCGAACGAGAGTCCGCTGAGGTTCTTGCCGAAGACGTTCGACCCGTCGGCCGTCCTGGTGGCCGAGTCGCCCGGCCACGTAGAGGCCGCCTGCGCCGGACTGGCCACCAGACCCAGCGCGACGACCGCGAGAACGCCAATCACCTTGATGCGCAACGGAAACCGCCCCTTCTCTCCCCAAGGCAAGATCGCACCTCGTACGGGCTGGCGGCGGACGTCCAGTGGACCAGACGGTGAACAGCAGGCGCTACTTCGCCTTCGCCGCCGCCTTGGCCGCCTTCTTGAAGTCCCGCACCTCCAGCAACGACTTCTGATCGGTCACATCCGCGACGCTGCGCCGACTTCCGTCCTCACCGTAGTGCCCGGCGGCCTCCCGCCACCCGTCCGGCGTGACGCCGAACTGTTTGCCCAAAAGGGCCAGGAAGATCTTCGCCTTCTGCTCCCCGAACCCAGGCAGCGCCTTGAGCCGCTTCAACACCGCGGCTCCGTCCCCGTCGGCCCAGATCCGCGTGACGTCCCCGTCGTAGGCCTCGACGACGAACTGCGACAGCGCCTGCACCCGCTTGGCCATCGAGCCGGGGAACCGGTGCACGGCGGGTGGGGTCGCCATGATCGCGGCGAACTTCTCGGGGTCGGCCTCGGCGATGCCGTGCACGTCGAGGCCGCCCATGCGGTCGGCGAGCACCTTGGGGCCGGAGAACGCCTTCTCCATCGGGATCTGCTGGTCCAGCAGCATCCCAGTCAGCAGTGCGAACATGTCCGACGCCAGCAACGCGTCCGCGTCGGGGTTCTGGGCCAGGCACAGCTTGCGGTTCATGTTGGGATGGTGTCACGGGCCAGATGACTGTCGCCTGGTGAACTCACGGGTTCGAGCTCCATCGCAGGTCGGCGGCAATCCACTGACCTGGGTCCTCTGCCGACAGAGCCGGGTTGAGGAACCGCCCCATGAGTTCGGTGGCCTGCGCGAGCGTCCGATGCGCTGCCAAGGCATCGAGCGTGCTGGCTTCGCGTTCGTAGCCGGTGCTCCAGGAGGTTGGCTC
>Ga0070710_10000774_pt1 | contig 15266 bp, 13 predicted proteins | sample LARL52metaG_FD_65454 | JGI IMG/M metagenome (GOLD analysis project Ga0070710, IMG submission 65454) | Corn, switchgrass and miscanthus rhizosphere microbial communities from Kellogg Biological Station, Michigan, USA - LAR L5-2 metaG | ecosystem: Host-associated > Plants > Roots > Rhizosphere ... | reverse complement strand
CAAACCGGACGACCAGGCGGCCGACGCGGTCCGCGCCGCGGCACCGGAGGCACGTCCGCAGTTGACCGAACCCGTGAGCTGAGTGTGACCCGCCCCGGGCATGCTGGACGGCATGGCTGGGGTTGATCGCAGAACTTTCCTGATCGGTGCAGCCGTGGCCGGTGCCGCAACGACTGCCGCCGGTACCGCGCACGCCGCCACCGCGTCGTTCGAGCACGGCGTCGCGTCCGGTGACCCGTTGCCCGACGGTGTGCTGCTCTGGACTCGCGTGGTGACGTCGTCGCCGGTGGCGTGGGAGGTGGCCGCCGACGAGCAGTTCCACCGCGTCGTGCGGCGTGGCACGACGCACGCGTCCGCAGCGCGCGACCACACGGTGAAGGTCGAGGTCCACGGCCTGCGCCCGAACACCCGCTACTGGTACCGCTTCCGCGTCGACGACGTGGTCTCACCGGTCGGCCGCACCAAGACGGCGGGCTGCGAGACCGAGCTGAGGTTCGGCGTGGTGTCGTGCGCGAACTGGTCGGTCGGCCACTTCGCCGGCTACGGCTTCCTCGCCCACGAGGACCTCGACGCCGTGATCCACCTCGGCGACTACATCTACGAGGGCTTCTCCACCGAGCTCCGCGTGCCCGACCCGGCGCACAAGTGCGTGACGCTCGACGACTACCGCCGCCGGCACGCGCAGTACAAGACCGACCCGCACGTGCAGGCGGTCCATGCGGCGCATCCGTTCATCGCAACGTGGGACGACCACGAGAGCGCAGACAACTCGTCGAGCATCGGATCACCGGCGCACGACCCGGCCACCGACGGTCCGTGGGGCGCGCGCCTGGCCGCCGCGACGCAGGCCTACTTCGAGTGGATGCCGGTGCGCGAGGGCAAGCTCGACCGGATCTTCCGCTTCGGCGAGCTGGCCACGCTGACCATGCTCGACCTGCGCTCGTACCGGACCGACACGACGATCCTCGGTGCCGCCCAACGGGACTGGCTGATCAACACGCTCACCGCGGACCGCGGCCGCTGGCAGCTGGTCGGCAACTCGGTGATGATCAGCCCGTTCAAGATCCCGCCGCTGCCCGGCCTGCCGCCGTCGAACCCCGACCAGTGGGACGGCTTCCCGGTGGACCGGGAGCTGGTGCTGCGGTCGTTGGGAGAACGCAGGAACACGGTGTTCCTGACAGGTGACATCCACAGCTCGTGGGCGTGCGACGTGCCGCTCGACGGCCAGTCGGTCGCGACCGAGTACATCGTCACGTCGCTGACGTCGGACAACTTCGACGAACTGCTGAAGGTGCCGCCGCGCACCGGGTCGTTGCTGCTGGAGGCGCAGATCATGGCGCTCAACCCGCACGCCAAGTTCGTGGAGCTGGACTCGCACGGGGTCTCGACGCTGAAGGTCACCGCCGACGAGGTCCGCATGGACTGGTACTACCTGGCCGACAAGAAGGACCCGAACACGCCGGTGACGCGCGCCCACTCGTGGCGCACCCGCCACGACACAGCGCACACCGAGCCGGTGCTGTGATGGATGAAGGGAACCTTCATCCACGTGAGGTGGATGAAGGTTCCCTTCATCGAAAGCCTAGGCCAGGGCGGCCAGGGCCGTGTGAACCATCACGCGGACACCCACGAGCAGCGCGCGCTCGTCCAGGTCGAACGTCGGCTGGTGCAGGTCGCGCTGCTTCTCCTGGCCGTTCCACACGCCGAGGCGCGCGAACGAGCCGGGAACGTGCTCCAGGTACCAGCCGAAGTCCTCACCACCGGACGACTGCTCGGTACCTGCGAGCGCGTCGTCGCCCAGCGCGGCCTCGATGCCGGCGCGCAGGATCTGGGTCGACTCGCGCTCGTTGACCACCGGCGGCACGCCGCGGCGGTGGTGCAGGTCGAAACCGACGCCGGTCGGGGCCAGCAGGCCGGTGACCAGGTCCTTGACCAGCGGTTCGAGCTCGGCCCAGATGTCGCGGTCGCCGGTGCGCAGCGTGCCGCGCAGCAGACCGTCCTGCGGGACGGCGTTGGGCGCCTCACCCGCGTGGACGGCACCCCACACCAGGACGGTGCCGGAGCGCGGGTCGACGCGGCGGGACAGCATCGTCGGAAGGCCGGTGATGACCGTGCCGAGCGCGTGCACGAGGTCCGCGGTCAGGTGCGGGCGCGAGGTGTGGCCGCCCGGCGAGTTCAGCCGCAACTCCAGCAGGTCCGACGCGGACGTGATGGCGCCGATGCGGGTGCCGATGCGGCCGACCTGCAGGCGGGGGTCGCAGTGCAGGCCGAAGATCCGCTCCACGCCGTCGAGGCCACCGGCCGCGAGCACGTCGAGCGCACCGCCGGGCATGACCTCCTCGGCCGGCTGGAAGACCAGTCGGACGCGTCCGGGCAGCTCCGTCGCCGACGAGAGCGCGAGAGCAGCGCCGAGCAGGACCGTCGTGTGGGCGTCGTGACCGCACGCGTGCGACACACCGTCCACAGTGGACGCGAACGGCAGGCCGGTGTTCTCGTGCAGCGGCAACGCGTCCATGTCCGCGCGGAGGGCCACGCAGCGAGGACCGTTGCCGATGTCGCAGATCAGGCCCGTGCCGCCGGGCAGCACGCGGGGCTTGAGGCCGACCTCGCGCAGCAGTTTGGCCACGAGCTCGGTGGTGTTGTACTCGCGCCGGGACAGCTCCGGGTTCGCGTGGATGTGGCGGCGCCAGGCGACGACGTCGGCGGCGTGCGCCTTCAACCAGTCGTCGAGCCAGGCGGGGCCGCGGCCCTCTCCGAGATCATCCACAGGTGACATGCTCACCCCGGTGGGGTCGACGAGCATCTCGGTGGGCGTCTGGACGGAGGAGGAGCCGGAAGGTCGTGAGTCCAGGACCGTCATGCCGCACCTCCGCGGGCCAGCAGCCGTGCGCGCTGCTGGGAATCGGTGGCTGTCGCGATCGTCGTCCAGGCCATGGCAAGTGCTCCGTCAAGGAGCGCACGGTCGGCCGACGCCGAGGCACAGGCGGTCGCGAACTCTAGTTGGTGGTTCACCGCGTCTCCGCAGTCGATGGCAATGGTCGGGTGGATGGCGGGCAACACTCTGGTGACGTTGCCCATGTCGGTGCTCCCGATCTTCTCCCGCTGTTCCTGATCGGGTGAGAGCGGTCGTCGTCCCAGCTCAGTGGCCGCACGCCGGTAGGCGTCCGCAAGCCACGGGTCAGGAGTCAGCTCGGCGTAGATCGGTGAGACCTGCACGACCTCATGGGTGCAGCCGGTCGCGAGTGCGCCGGCTCGAAAGCAGTCCCGGATCCGGTTCTCCAGGCGCTGCAACGATTCCAGGTTCTCCGCCCTCACATCGAACATCGCCGATGCGCGGGCGGGTATTACGTTCGGGACGGTGCCGCCGTTGGTGACGATTCCTGACACCATTTGGCCCGGTTCGAGATGCTGCCGCAAGAGGCCAATGGCCACGTGGGCGATCGTGACCGCATCGCCCGCGTTGACACCGCGATGCGGCGCCGCGGCAGCGTGCGACGGCTTGCCCGTGTAGTGCACTTCGAGATCGGTGATGGCGAGCGACTTCACGGCGCACGACTCGTACGCCGCCGGGTGCACCATCATCGAGAACGAGACGTCGTCGAACACGCCCCGTTCGAGCATGAGCACCTTGCCGCCGCCGACCTCTTCCGCCGGAGTGCCGATCACCTTCACGGTGATACCCAGTCGGTCGGCGATGTCACGCAGAGCGAGTGCGGCACCGACCGAAGCAGCGGCGATGACGTTGTGCCCGCACGCGTGCCCGACCTCGGGCAACGCGTCGTACTCGGCGCAAAGTCCCAGCACCAGCTCGCCGTCGCCGTACGTGGCGACGAACGCCGTGTCGAGGCCGGCCACCCCGCGGTCGATCTTGAAACCCTCGCGGACCAGCAGGGAGGTGATCTTCTCGACGCTGCGGTGCTCCTGGAACGCCGGCTCAGGCTCGGCGTGCAGGGAGTGCGAGAGGTCCACCAGCGCGTCGGAGTACCGCTCGACGGTCGAGCGCGTGCTGATCTTCAAGTCGGTACTCATTTGCTCACCATCCTGCATCACCACCTGTGAGGCGCGGTGCGCTGATGATGATCAACCGGCTGGCCGGTCGCAGCGCTGCGCCGAGCGGCGAGCGAGTTTCGGTCTGACCGATCAACGATGACGCAAATGGTCGGAAAGCACGCTTAATTTTGACTATTACGTCCCACCAAGTGGGACACGTCGCCCAGTGTTAACGACTAGCCCTTCTTGGCCGCCCGCTCCTTGCGCCACTTCGCCCACCGCTTCTTGTTGCGGTAGTAGACCAGCACGAACAGGAACAGCGCGATGCCGCCGATCCACAGCTTGCGCTTGGTCTCCTGGCGCACTTCAGGCGCCGGTTCCTGCGGCGCGTTCACGCTCGGACCCGGATTCACCGTCTGCGCGGCTGCCAGCACCGGCGCGTTCGGCGCCTCTTGCGCGGACGCCACCCCGGCGATCCCGAGAACGCTCATCAGCGCGAACACGCAGGCCAGCAGCAACCTCGACATGGTCTGAACTCTACCTCGAATACCACGATCGAAGGTCACCCAAACTAGTTACAGCGCTACTGAACGTCCGATTGAAACGCCCGCAAAAGCTGCTCCGCTGCCAGCGTCGCGGTCAGCTCGCCCGACCTGACCTTCTCCTCCAGAGAGGGCGCCAGCGCGCGCACATTCGTGCTTTCCCGCACCTGCCGCCACAGTTCGTCGTGGACCATCATCCAAGTCCACTCGACCTGCTGACGCCGACGCCGTTCGTCCAGCTCACCGGCGTCGGTCAAGGTGGACTGGTGTTCCAGCACGCGGGACCACAGCTCTTCCAGCCCAGCGCCGGTGAGTCCGGAACACGTCAGCACGGGCGGGTGCCACAACGCGTCCGGCGGGCGCAGCAGCTTGAGGGCACCGGCCAGCTCCCGCGCGGCCTTGCGGGCGTCCAGCTCGTGCTCACCGTCGGCCTTGTTGACCGCGATCACGTCCGCGAGCTCCAGGATGCCCTTCTTGATGCCCTGCAGCTGGTCGCCGGTGCGCGCCAGGGTCAGGAACAGCGAGCAGTCCGTCATGTTCGCGACGGCCACCTCCGACTGCCCGACGCCGACCGTCTCGACCAGCACCACGTCGAACCCCGCGGCCTCGACCAGCACGATCGTCTCGCGAGTGGCCTGCGCGACGCCGCCGAGCGTGCCGGACGTCGGCGACGGCCTGATGAACGCGTCCTGGTCGACCGACAGCCGGGCCATCCGCGTCTTGTCGCCCAGAATGCTGCCGCCGGTGCGGGTGGACGACGGGTCGACGGCGAGCACCGCCACCCGGTGGCCCTTCTCGGTGAGCATGGTGCCCAGCGCGTCGATGAACGTCGACTTGCCCACGCCGGGAACACCGGTGATGCCGACCCGGATCGCGTTGCCCGACTTGGGCAGCAGCTCGATCAGCAGCTCCTGCGCCTTCGCGCGGTGGTCCGCCCGCTTGGACTCGACGAGCGTGATCGCCCTCGCCAGGACGCCTCGGTTGCCTTCGAGGACGCCTTTGGTGAGCTCGGCGACGTCGATCACCCTACCCATGGTGGCCGAGCTGGTCCGCGAGTTTCACCAGAAGGTCCTTGGCCGCGTCCGCGATCACGGTGCCGGGCGGGAAGATCGCCGACGCGCCCGCCGCGTACAGCTCGGCGAAGTCCTGCGGCGGGATCACACCACCGACGACGATCATGATGTCCGCGCGGTCGAGCTTGGCGAGCTCCTCCCTGAGCGCGGGCACGAGCGTGAGGTGACCCGCGGCCAGCGACGACACGCCGACGATGTGCACGTCGGCCTCGACCGCCTGGCGCGCGACCTCCTCCGGCGTCTGGAACAGCGGGCCGACGTCGACGTCGAAGCCGAGGTCCGCGAACGCCGTCGCGATCACCTTCTGGCCGCGGTCGTGCCCGTCCTGCCCCATCTTGGCGACCAGGATGCGCGGACGGCGTCCCTCTTCCTCCGCGAACGCCTCGACGACCTCGCGGCAGGCGTCCACGTTGGACACTTGGCCGACCTCCTGGCGGTAGACACCGGTGATGGTGCGGATCTGCGCGCTGTGCCGCCCCCACACCTTGCCGAGCGACTCGGAGATCTCGCCGACGGTCGCCTTGGCGCGGGCGGCGTTGATCGCCAGCTCCAGCAGGTTGCCGCCGCCGGTCGCGGCGTCGGTCAGCCGCTGGAGTGCACCGTCCACAGCGGACTGGTCGCGTTCCTCCCTGAGCCTGCGCAGCTTTTCGAGCTGCTGCGCGCGCACGCCGGCGTTGTCGACCTTGAGGACCTCGATCTGCTCGTCGTTGGCCACCAGGTACTTGTTGACGCCGATGACGGGCTGCCGGCCGGAGTCGATGCGCGCCTGCGTGCGGGCGGCGGCCTCCTCGATGCGCAGCTTGGGGATGCCCTCGTCGATCGCGCGGGCCATGCCGCCCGCCTTCTCGACCTCGGTGATGTGCTCCCAGGCCTTCTTCGCGAGCTCGTTGGTGAGGCGTTCGACGTACGCGCTGCCACCCCACGGGTCGATGACGCGCGTCGTGCCGGACTCCTGCTGCAGCAACAACTGGGTGTTGCGGGCGATGCGCGCGGAGAAGTCGGTGGGCAGCGCGAGCGCCTCGTCGAGTGCGTTGGTGTGCAACGACTGCGTGTGCCCCTGCGTGGCCGCCATCGCCTCGACACACGTGCGCGCGACGTTGTTGAACACGTCCTGCGCGGTGAGCGACCACCCGCTCGTCTGGCAGTGGGTGCGCAGGCTGAGGGACTTCGCGGACTTCGGTTCGAAGGTCTGCACGAGCTTCGCCCAGAGCAGGCGCGCGGCCCGCATCTTGGCGATCTCCATGAAGAAGTTCATGCCGATCGCCCAGAAGAAGCTGAGCCGCGGCGCGAACGCGTCCACGTCCAGACCGGCCGCCCTGCCCGCGCGGATGTACTCGACGCCGTCCGCGAGCGTGTAGGCCAGCTCCAGGTCGGCCGTCGCCCCGGCCTCCTGCATGTGGTAGCCGGAGATCGAGATGGAGTTGAACTTCGGCATGTGGCTGCTGGTGAAGCTGAAGATGTCGGAGATGATCCGCATCGACGGCTGCGGCGGGTAGATGTAGGTGTTGCGGACCATGAACTCCTTGAGGATGTCGTTCTGGATGGTCCCCATGAGCTGCTCCGGCTTCACCCCCTGCTCCTCCGCCGCCACGACGAACAGGGCCAGAATCGGCAGCACCGCGCCGTTCATCGTCATCGACACGGACATCTTGTCCAGCGGGATGCCGTCGAACAGCGTGCGCATGTCGTAGATCGAGTCGATCGCCACGCCCGCCATGCCGACGTCACCGGCCACGCGCGGGTGGTCCGAGTCGTAGCCGCGGTGGGTGGCGAGGTCGAAGGCGACGCTCAGCCCCTTCTGCCCGGCCGCGAGGTTGCGGCGGTAGAAGGCGTTCGACTCCTCGGCCGTCGAGAAGCCCGCGTACTGCCGGATCGTCCACGGCTGGTTGACGTACATCGTCGGGTACGGACCCCGGAGGAACGGCGCGACGCCCGGGTAGGTCCGCAGGAAGTCCAGTCCGTCCACATCGGACGGCCCGTACACCGGCTTGACCGCGATCCCCTCCGGCGTCTCCCACACCGGCAGATCGGCCTCGTACTTCGCCGACGGGAGCGGGCCGAGGTCGACGTCCGCGAAGTTGGGGATCATCGCTCCACTCCCAGAAAGTCGAAGGTGTCGTTGAGGATTTCCAGCGCCGGGCAACCCAGGTGGACGAAGCCGTCCACGTTCGCGCCGGTCTTCCTGCCCGCCAGGAGTACCCGTTCCGCGCCCGCTTCGCGCAGGGCCTCTTCCGTCGGGACGGCCTGGTCGGCGTAGCTGGTGTCGCTGCCGCAGATGACCGCGATCCTGGCCCCGGAGGCCTTGAACCTCTCGGCCACCTCGTCGGCGGTCCTGGTCGGGCCCGCGTTCGGGGTGGCGAAGCCGCCCGCGTTGAACAGGTTGGCGGCGAAGGTGGCGCGGGCGGTGTGGGCGGCGACCGGGCCGAGGGTGGCGAGGAAGACCTGCGGGCGTTCGGGCTGTGCGTCGGCGAGGTCGCGCAGCTCCTCGAAGGCTTGGGCGTACCGGATCCGCGGCAGCCCGAAACTGTCAGACCCGCTTGGGAGAATTGGGATGGGGGGTGCATCCCCCCTGGGGGCCTGCGAATCTGAATCGATTCCTGGGGCAGGGGCACGATCGACCGTGACAGGCCCGGTGGCAGCACGCTCGGCAGCGGCAGACCCGGCAGCGGCAGACCCGCGGCCAAGAGACTCGCGGACGATCGGCTTCTCGGCCAGGTTCGGGAACTCGCTGACGCCCGTGATCGGATCACTCCGGTCAGCGAGCCGAGCCGAACGCGCAGCCCACGTCGCCGCGATCCGGGAAGCAACCAGCTCGCGCGCGGCGAAGAACCCACCGGCGCGTTCGATCTCCTGGAACCACGACCACGCGGCGGCGGCCAGCTCGTCGGTCAGCTTCTCCACGTACCAGGACCCGGCCGCGGGGTCGATCACCTCGCCGAGGTGCGACTCCTCCAGCAGCAGGTTCTGCGTGTTGCGCGCGATCCGGCGGGCGAACTCGTCCGGCAGGCCGATCGCCGCGTCGAACGGCTGCACCGTCACCGCGTCGGCGCCACCGAGACCGGCGGCCAGCGTCGCCACCGTGGTGCGCAGCATGTTCACCCACGGGTCGCGGCGGGTCATCATCGCGCTGGACGTCACCGCGTGCTGCACCTGCGGCACGTCCGCACCGGACACCTCGGCGACCCGCGCCCACAGTCGGCGCGCGGCGCGCAGCTTGGCGATGGTCGTGAACTGGTCGGCGGTCGCGGCGTAGCGGAACTCCAGCTGCGCGAACGCCTGCGCGACGCTCAGTCCGGCGTCCGTCAAAGCACGCAGGTACGACACCGCCAGGGCCAGTGAAGCCCCGAGCTCTTCGGAGTCCGAACCGCCCGCGTCGTGGAACGGCAGCGCGTCGACGACGACGGTCCGCAGGTTCGGGAACTGCTCGCCGGCCTGCCGGATCACGTCGAGAGCATCACCTGAAGGGGTGAGGGCGAGGTTGCCGCGCACCTGGTCGGCCAGCAGCGGCGCCTGGTCGTAGATCCGCAGCATCGTGCGCGCGGCCTCGACGTCACCGTCCAGCACGATCGGCGCGAGGTCGAGGTAGACGCCGTCGAGCAGCCGTTCCAGCGAGGACGCCGGGACCGCGAGCCACAGCGACGTGACGCCGCCCTCCAGGTCGTTCATCAGCGCGACCGGGTCGGGCACGGAGTGGCGCTGGCGAACGTCCCAGCCCTGCTTGACGGGCGCGAGCGCGTACGGCACCGGCGGCGCGTCGTCGAGGGTGTACAACGGCTGCAGCTCGATGCCGTCGTAGGTCTTGGTGATCAGCGACTCGAAGCTCGCGCCGGTCTTGCTCAGGACGGCGTCGACCATCTCTCGCCACTGTTCCCGCGTCGCCGCGGGGAACTCGTTCGGGCGGAATTCGGCGGGCAAGGCCAACTCCATCATGCGTTGCAGTGTTACCGACCAGTACCGACACGGCTATGTGAGGTTCACCGCCGTTAACGATGCAGTCAGTGTGTCAGGAAGAATCGGGGTGTGGACGAAGGTGACCTGAAGCGCCTGATCGCGGACCGGTACCGGCTGCTGCACGTGCTGGGTCAGGGCTCGATGGGCACTGTGTGGGCCGCGCACGACGAGGTGCTGGGCAGGCAGGTCGCCGTGAAGGGCATCCTGCACACCCCCGGCATGCCCGATGTCGCCGCCGACGAGCTGCGGGAACGGACGATGCGCGAGGCACGTGCCATCGCCGCGCTCTCCCACCCGAACCTCGTGACGCTCTACGACGTCGTCCAGCACGACGGCGACCCGTACGTGGTGATGGAGCTGGTGCCGTCGCGCAGCCTGGGCGAGGTGCTGCAGGAGCAGGGCTGCCTCACCGAGAAGCAGGGCGCGGCGGTGCTGGACGCGGTCGCGGCGGCGCTGGCGTCGGCGCACCGGGCCGGGATCACGCACCGGGACGTGAAGCCGGGCAACGTGCTGATCGCCGACGACGGGCGGGTGAAGCTGACGGACTTCGGCATCGCGCGCAACGTCGCCGAGGCCACCATGACCGCGCGCGGCATCACGCTCGGCACGCCCGCCTACATCGCGCCCGAGGTCGCCCAGGGCGGTGACGTTTCCGAGGCGGCCGACCGGTGGTCGCTGGGCGCGACGATGTGGGCCGCGATGGCCGGTGAGCCGCCGTACGTGGGCAAGAACGTCATGCAGACGATCAACGCGGTGATCAACGGCGAGGTGCCGGTGCCCGCGGGTGCGGGGCGGCTCGGACCCGTGATCAGCGGGTTGATGCGGAAGGAACCGTCCGAGCGCATGTCGCTGGTCGACGTGCGGCGGAAGGTCTACCAGCTGCTGCCCGAGCCCGGCACCGACGCGTTCGAGGTTCGCGAGACCGTGCCGCTGCCCGTGGTCGTGCGGCCGAAGCCGAAGATCGAACCGGACGCGCCGCTGGCCGACGACCCGGGGCCGTTGCCGTTCATGATCACCAAGCCGATCGCGCCGCAGCGTCGGCGAGGTCCGGTTGCCACGGTGTTCCTGCTGGTCGCGGCACTGTTGCTGTTCGTGGCGGGATCGGGTGGCGGGTTCGCGCTGATCCGGCTGGCGGCCGGGGCGTCGCTGCTGCCGCCGACGCAGCAGACGGTGCAGACGCTGCCGACCCTGCCCACGTCAGCGACGCTGGAGCCGCGCACCGCGTCCGCCGTGACGGCGATCGGCGACCAGGGCGGGAAGTTCAAGCTGAACGTCGAGGCGAGCTGGTCGACCTACGCCGAGCAACGCGCGGCCGACAAGCTGATGCCCGCGTCCTCGGTCGTGCACTTCGTGTCGGGCACCGGTGCGTACGAGGTCACCGTGCAGCGGTTCCCCGACTTCTACCCGAAGCGGTCCATCAGCGCCTACACGGTCAGCGTGCAGGCGCGGTGGCCGAGCAGGTTCTTCGGCGGCGACAAGGTGCTGACGCCGAACCTCGCGGGGCCGCGCACCGAGGACAGCATCCAGTTCATCTACAAGACGGTGGAGGGTGACGAACCCAACGCGCTGAGGAGGTCGCACTTCTCTCGCGTGCTGCCGTACGGCAACGACCTGTGGGTGGTCGAAGTGGTGGTGCCCACAGAGCAGGAGGACGAGGCACGCGTGCGGCTGTTCGACGCGATCGCCTCCACCTTCGCCCCGGTGTAAGCCGTGTCCTGCGGGTCACGTCCGCGATAGCCGCGCCCGAGAGGGTCCCTGGCGGCACCGCCGCGTCTCCCGAATACGCCCGGTATGAGGGAGACGCGGCGGCACCACCATGAACCCACTCGAACACGACTCTCATCGAACAGACCCGCAGGACACGGCTTACGCTCTCGCGGTGACTCCAGAAGAGCTGGCCGGCAAGGCCGCGGAACAGATCCAGAGCCGCACCGGCGTGGCGAAGCACGACATCGCGATCGTGCTCGGCTCCGGCTGGCGGCCCGCCGCCGACGTGATCGGTGAACCGGTCGCCGAAATCGGTGTCGGTGAGCTGGAGGGCTTCGAGGCGCCGACCGCGCTCGGCCACGGCGGCACCATCCGTTCGGTCGAGGTGGGCGGCAAGAAGGTCCTCGTCGTGCTCGGCCGCACCCACGGCTACGAGGGCAAGGGCGTCCAGAAGGTCGTCCACGGCGTGCGCACGGCCGCTGCCGCGGGCGTGTCGACGATCGTGCTCACCAACGCCGCCGGCGGCCTGCGGCAGGGCATGTCGGTCGGGCAGCCCGTGCTGATCTCCGACCACCTCAACCTGACCTCGCTGTCGCCGCTGGTCGGCGCGCGGTTCGTGGACCTCACGGACCTGTACTCGCCGCGGCTGCGCAAGCTGGCTCAGGAGATCGACCCGTCGCTCGAAGAGGGCGTGTACGCGGGGCTTCCCGGCCCGCACTTCGAGACGCCCGCCGAGATCCGGATGCTGCGCACGATGGGCGCGGACCTGGTCGGCATGTCGACCGTGCACGAGGCCATCGCCGCGCGCGCCGAGGGTGTCGAGGTGTTCGGGCTGTCGCTGGTCACGAACCTCGCGGCGGGCATCACCGGCGAGCCGCTGAACCACCAGGAGGTGCTCGACGCCGGTGCCGCCGCCGCCGAGCGCATGGGCACGCTGCTGCGCGAGCTGGTGGACCGGGCATGAGTCTCACGCCGGCACTGCGTGACGCGACGTTCCGGTGGATCGCTGACGACCCCTCCGAGGCGACTCGGACCGAGTTGCAGGGCGTGCTGGCGCGCGCGATGGGTGGCGACCCCGCCGCGGTGGAGGACCTCCAGGACCGGATGGCCGGGCCGCTGACGTTCGGCACCGCCGGGCTGCGCGGGCCGGTCCGGGCGGGCACGAACGGCATGAACGTGGCCACGGTGGTCCGCACGACCGCCGGGCTGGCGTCGTGGCTCGGCACGTCCGGGCTGGTGTTCGTCGGGCGCGACGCCCGGCACGGGTCGGAGGAGTTCGCCACCGCCGCCGCCGAGGTGATGGCGGCCGCGGGCTTCGACGTGCGGATGTTGCCGGGACCGTTGCCGACGCCGGTGCTGGCGTTCCTGGTGCGCGAGCACGGCGCGGTGGCCGGGATCCAGATCACCGCGTCGCACAACCCGCCCGCGGACAACGGGTACAAGCTCTACCTGGCCGGTGGTTCGCAGATCGTGCCGCCGTCGGACGGGGAGATCGAGAAGGCGATCGAGGCCGTTCCGGCGGCCGTGTCGGTACCTCGATCCGGTGGCTGGTCGGTCGTGCCCGAGGCGGACATCGACGCCTACCTGGAGCGGGTGGCTTCGCTGCCGCGCCAGAACGCGCGCGGGCTGAAGATCGCGTTGACGCCGATGCACGGCGTGGGTGGCGCGTTCGCCGTGGAAGCGTTGCGACGCGCGGGTTTCACCGACGTGCACGTGGTGCGGTCGCAGGCGGTGCCGGACCCGGACTTCCCGACCGTGGTGTTCCCGAACCCCGAGGAGCCCGGCGCGTCCGACGAGCTGCTTTCCCTTGCGGCGTCGGTGGAAGCGGACCTCGCGATCGCTCTCGACCCGGACGCTGACCGGTGTGCGCTGGGTGTGCGCGACGGTTCGTCGTGGCGGATGTTGCGCGGCGACGAGACCGGTGTGCTGCTCGGGTCGCTGGTGCTGTCCACCACCGAGTCCGCGGACCCCTTGGTGGCGACGACGATCGTGTCTTCTTCTTTGCTGAAGTCGATCGCTGCCGCGCACGGCGCCCGGTACACGGAGACGCTGACCGGCTTCAAGTGGCTGGCACGGGCCGGTGAGGGCCTGGTGTTCGCCTACGAGGAGGCGCTCGGCAACTGCGTCGACCCGGAGTTCGTGGCGGACAAGGACGGCATCTCGGCCGCCGTCGTGGCCGCGGACCTGGCCGCCGGTCTGAAGGCCTCCGGTCGCACGTTGCTGGACGCGCTGGACCAGCTGGCGCTGGACCACGGCCTGCACCTGACCGACCAGGTTTCCTCGCGGTACACCGATTTGTCGCTGATCGGCGCCACGATGGCCCGGTTGCGCGCCACGCCTCCCGACGACTTCGCCTCGGAGGACCTGCTGCCCGGCGCGGACGTGCTGCGCTGGACGGCCGACGGCGTGCGCGTGATCGTGCGCCCGTCCGGTACCGAACCGAAGCTCAAGGCGTACCTGGAAGTCGTCGAGCCGGTCACGGACGGACTGGAGTCCGCCCGTGAGTCAGCTCGGCGACGACTGGACGTGCTGCGGGAACGGGTTACCGAACTGGTCAGCTAGGGCGGTCAGCCCGACGCGGCGATCACGAGGCAGACCACGGCGAGCGCGAAGCCCCCGCCGGCCACCCAGAAAGCTCTGCTGGTCGGCGGGGCGACCGCCCTGCGGCGCCCCTCGGTGACCGCCGCGACGGCGATCCGCCCGAAGATGTACGCGACCGTGCAAAGCCCCACGCCGAGTCCGAGCAACATCGTGTTGACGTCCCACGGGCTGTGGTCGAACCCCGGCCACAGCGACGCGAAGAGGGGCCCGATCCCGATCATCCCGATGGCGAGCGCAAGGCCGAAACCCCAGGTGATGCGACGCTGACGAGGACTGGTGGTCATAAGGGCGGTGGTCTTCATGGTCCCTCCTGTGTACACCCACTAGGACGTCTCACGAACCTCGGGGTTCCGCTTCCTGAGCAACAGAAACGCCTGCGGTCCGCCTTCGTGCACACCCTTCTGACGTTGCAGCCGTGCCACTTCGTTGAACCCGGCTTCGGTGGCGTTGCGCACGGTTTCGTCGATGTCGTGCCAGTACACGTCGAGATCCACGTCGTGGCCGTACGCGTGGCTGAGGTGCTGCTTCCGATCCCCCAGCTTGAAGGCGTGCAGCAGGTGCCCGCCGGGTTTGACGACTCGGTGGAACTCCTGCCACGGCACGGTTTCCGCCGGCATGTGGACCGTGGAGTACCAGACGACCGCGCCGCCGAGGCTGTCATCGCCGAGGTCCAGGTTCGTGATGTCGCCCTGGGTGAAGTTCAGGTGCGGGTGGAGCTTCCGCGCCTGTTCGAGCATGCCGTCGGACAGGTCGACGCCGAACGCGTCGAGGCCGAGCTCGTGCAGGTGCTGGGTGATCCGCCCGGTGCCGCAGCCGAGGTCGCCGATCGGGCCTTCCGCCAGCTCGGCGAACGCCCGCATGATCGCGGCGTCGAGCGGGCGGCCGTCGTGCGCGTCCGGGATGAGGCGGGCGTAGCTGGCGGCAACGATGTCGTAGGAGGCGCGGGTCATGGTCATCCATGTTGCCGCTCGTGGAGTACACGCGGCGTGACCTCGCCGAGAAGATCCTGGCGCCGGCCGAGCCGTGGTACGAAGGGGCCTCATGAGGCTGTTGATCGTCCACCACACGCCGTCGCCCGCCCTGCAGGCGATGTTCGAGGCGGTGGTCGCCGGTGCGACCACGCCCGAGATCGAGGGCGTCGACGTGGTCCGGCGGGCCGCGTTGTCCACAACCGCTGTGGACGTGCTGGAGGCCGACGGCTACCTGCTCGGCACACCCGCGAACCTCGGTTACATGAGCGGTGGCAACGCGACGAAATAGCATTCAAGATTCGCCCTGGACACAGCCACGCTCAAGCATGTTCCGACCTCGCGGGAGGGTATCTTCACCGGATGACGGACGTCCGCAACTTTCGGCACGCCTGTCACGCAGCTGCCCGTCGCACTGGTGGCGATGTGATCGC
>Ga0070710_10000770_pt1 | contig 15311 bp, 17 predicted proteins | sample LARL52metaG_FD_65454 | JGI IMG/M metagenome (GOLD analysis project Ga0070710, IMG submission 65454) | Corn, switchgrass and miscanthus rhizosphere microbial communities from Kellogg Biological Station, Michigan, USA - LAR L5-2 metaG | ecosystem: Host-associated > Plants > Roots > Rhizosphere ... | reverse complement strand
GGTTTCCGCCGCGACGACTCCGGCGACCGGGGTGGCTTCCGTGGCGAGCGCTCGGGTGATCGCGGTGGTTTCCGCCGCGACGACTCCGGTGACCGTGGCGGTTACCGCAAGAGCGACTCGGGTGATCGCGGGGGCTACCGCAAGAGCGACTCGAACGACCGCGGGGGCTTCCGCAGCGGGGGTTCCGGCGATCGCGGTGGTTACCGCGGTCAGGGTTCCAGCGACCGTGGCGGCTTCCGCCGGGACGACTCCGGCGACCGGGGTGGTTACCGCAAGAGCGACTCCGGCGATCGCGGCGGCTACCGCGGCCAGGGTTCCAGCGACCGCGGTGGTTACCGTCGCGACGACTCGGGTGACCGGGGTGGTTACCGCAAGAGCGACTCCGGTGACCGTGGCGGGTTCCGCGGCGAAGGTTCCGGTGATCGCGGGGGCTACCGCAAGAGCGACTCGGGTGACCGGGGTGGTTACCGCGGCCAGGGTTCCAGCGACCGTGGCGGTTACCGCCGGGACGATTCCGGAGACCGGGGTGGTTTCCGGGGCGAGCGTTCGGGTGATCGCGGCGGTTACCGCAGGAGCGACTCGGGTCACCGGGGCGAGGGTGCCGGTGAGCGGGGCGGCTTCCGCTCCGATCGCGGCGGACATCGCCGGGACGACTCCGGCGACCGTCGTGGGTACCGCGACGACGAGCGTTCTGGCGCGCAGCGCGACGACCGTCGTGACGAGCGCAGCCGTGAGCGTGCGGCGCGTTTCCAGGAGCGCCGTGCCGAGCAGGAGACCACCGGCCAGGCCGAGGCCGCCGAGGTGACGCCGGACGCCGGTGAGCGCACCGGTTACCGCCTGGGTGACGGCGCTGCGGCCAGCCGTGCCGCCGCGAGCCGTGAGCCGGTTGCCGACGACGCCGACGTTGCCGCCGGCGACGACCAGGAAGCTGTTGCCGCCTCGGACGAGAGCGGCGCCGCCGAGGCGGACAGCCGTGAAGACCGCGGCGCCGACGAAAAGACCGGTGTCGACGCAGCCGACAGCGAGGCGAACGACGGCGCGGACCGCGACGGCGACCGCCGGCCCGAAGACCGCGACGAGCGCGAAGACGCGCCCGCACCTCGCGGCGGCCGTCCCGAGCTGCCGGAAGAGGCCGACCTGTCACTGCTCGACCCGGAGATCAAGGCCGAGCTGCGCAGCCTGCCCAAGGGGCTCGCGGAGATCATCGGCAGGCACCTGGCCGCGGCCGGGCTGCTGATCGACGAGGAGCCCGAGCTGGCCCTGGAGCACGCCCGGTACGCGCGCAGCAAGGCGGCGCGGGTCGGTGTGGTGCGGGAAGCGGCGGGGTTGACCGCCTACTTCGCGGACGAGTGGGCCGAGGCTCTCAGCGAGCTGCGGGCGGCGCGCCGGATGATGCCCGGGCCGGGGCACCTGGCGATCATGGCCGACTGCGAGCGGGCGCTCGGGCGGCCCGAGCGGGCCATCGACCTGGCCAAGGATCCCGCGGTCAAGGATCTCTCCCAGGAGGACGAGATCGAGCTGCGGATCGTCGCGGCCGGTGCTCGCCGGGACATGGGGCAGCTGGAGGCGGCCGTCGTGGCGTTGCAGGGGCCGGATCTCGATCCGGGGCAGCGCACTCCCTACTCCGCGCGGCTCTTCTACGCTTATGCCGACAACCTGGCCGCGGCCGGTCGTACCGAGGAAGCGGTCAAGTGGTTCCTCAACGCCGCCGAGGCTGACGACGAAGGGGAGACGGACGCCGCCGAGCGCGCGTTCGAGCTGACCCAGGAAGACAGCGAGGAGACCGCGCAGCAGTGAGCGAGACGTTGGTCGACCGGTACGACGCGTTGCTGATCGATCTCGACGGCACCGTCTACCGCGGCAAAGAGGTCGTGCCCGGCGCCGCGGAGGAGATCGCGAAAGCCAGGGCGAAAGGCCTCGGGATCCGGTTCGTCACCAACAACGCTTCTCGTTCACCGCAGGCGGTCGCGGATCACCTCGTCGAGCTCGGGTTCGACACGAGCATCGACGAGGTGAGCACCTCCGCGCAGGCGGGCGCGGCCATGCTGGCCGAACGCCTGCCGAAGCGCACGACCGTTCTCGTGCTCGGCACCAAGGCCCTGGAGGCCGAGGTGCTCAAGCGCGGTCTCATCCCCACCAACGAGGCCGAAGGCGCCACGGCGGTGCTGCAGGGCCTGAGCATGGACCTCGGCTGGCGCGAGCTGGCCGAGGCCGCGGTGGCCATCCGCAACGGCGCGCTGTGGGTGGCGTGCAACGTCGACGCCACCCTGCCCACCGAGCGGGGCCTGCTGCCGGGCAACGGCAGCCTCGTCGCGGCGCTGAAGACCGCGACCGGCCAGGAGCCGCTCGTCGCCGGCAAGCCCGCCACGCCGCTGCTGCAGCAGGCGGCGAAGGAGCTGCAGTCCAACCGTCCGCTCGTCATCGGCGACCGGCTCGACACGGACATCCTGGGCGCGGTCAACGCCGGGATGGACTCGCTGCTCGTGCTCACGGGTGTGTCCACCGAGCAGGAGGCGCAAGCGCTTCCGGAAGACCGGCGGCCCACGTATGTCGGCGCGGACCTGTCGGTACTGCATCGGCTACCGTAAGAGTCGTGAGCTACCCCCTGCCCGGACCGCCGCCCAACCCGGCTGACGCCATCGACGGCGCGCTGGCGAGGCTCGACGGGCTCGAGAACGTTCCCCTCGCCGAGCACGTGGCGCGGTTCGACGCCGTGCACGCGACGCTCACCGACGCACTGTCGAGCATCGACAAGGTGTGATGCACAGTGCCTCGCAGGGTGCGGCTCGACGCCGAACTCGTGCGCAGGGGGCTCGCCAGGTCCCGTGAGCACGCCAGCCAACTCGTCGCGGACGGCCGCGTCACGGTGCGCGGCACCGTCGCGACGAAGCCCGCGACCGCCGTGGAGACCTCCGACGCGGTCGTGGTGAAGGACCTCGACAACGACCCCAACTGGGCGTCCAGGGGCGCGCACAAGCTGATCGGCGCGCTGGAGAGGTTCAAGATCGACCCCACGGGCAGGCGTTGCCTCGACGCCGGCGCATCCACTGGCGGTTTCACCGATGTTCTTCTCCGCAACGGTGCACGGCAGGTCGTCGCCGCGGACGTCGGCCGGGGCCTGCTCGACTGGAAGCTGCAGACCGACGACCGCGTCGTGGTGAAGGACAAGACCAACGTCCGCACCCTCACGCCGGAGGACATCGGCGGCAAAGTTGAACTCGTCGTGGCGGATCTTTCGTTTATCTCGTTGAGGCTTGTGCTTCCCGCACTGGCCGCGTGCCTCGACGAGGAGGGCGACCTGCTGCCGATGGTCAAGCCGCAGTTCGAGGTCGGCAAGGAACGTCTCGGCTCCGGTGGCGTCGTGCGCGACCCGGAGCTGCGTGCCGCGGCCGTCCTCGACGTGACCGGGGCAGCGGCGGAACTGGGCCTGGCCGTGCACGGGGTCGTCGCGAGCCCGCTGCCCGGCCCGTCCGGCAACGTCGAGTACTTCCTCTGGCTCCGCAAGGGCGATCCGACGGACGCCGCGGAGATGGTGCGCACCGCTGTCGCAGAAGGGCCCCAATGAGGGAAATCCTGCTGGTCGTCCACACCGGGCACCAGAGCAACATCGATCTCGCCCGTCAGGTCGCCGGCCGTCTCGCGGTCGGGGGCGTCACGACGAGGGTGCTCGACGACGAGGCGCGTGACCTCGGCCCGTCGTGCTGCACCAAGGTCGTGCCCGCCGACGACCACGCGGCCGAGGGCACCGAGCTCGTGCTGGTGCTGGGTGGTGACGGCACGCTGTTGCGCGGCGCCGAACTGGCCCGCCCGGCCGGTGTTCCGGTGCTGGGCGTCAACCTGGGCCGCGTCGGGTTCCTCGCCGAAGCCGACTCGGACGCGCTGCACGAGGCCGTCGGTCACGTGCTGGAGCGCGACTACTTCGTGGAAGAGCGCATGACGCTCGACCTCGTCGCGAAGGTCGGCGACGAGGTGGTCGTGAAGACGTGGGCGCTCAACGAGATCAGCGTCGAGAAGCTCATCCGCGAACGCATCCTGGAGGTCGTCGTCGAGGTCGACGGACGGCCCGTGTCGGCGTTCGGCTGCGACGGCGTGCTGTGTGCGACGCCGACGGGGTCGACCGCGTACGCGTTCTCCGCAGGCGGCCCGGTCGTGTGGCCGGACGTGCAGGCGATCCTGGTGGTGCCGAGCAACGCGCACGCGCTGTTCGCGCGGCCGCTGGTCGTCTCGCCGAAATCGCACGTGGCGTTCGAGATCGAGCAGACCGGGCACCCGGCGGCGCTGTCGGCCGACGGGCGGCGGACGTTCGAGCTGCCCGCCGGCGCGCGGATCGAGATCGTGGAGGGCGAGGTGCCGCTCAAGGTCGTGCGGCTGCGCCAGGCTCCGTTCACGGACCGGCTGGTCGAGAAGTTCGCCCTGCCGGTGAAGGGATGGCGGGGGCCATCGGCAGGCTGATCGCGCCGCTCGGTGCATCGGCACTCGCTCGTTATGGTGCCCGCGAAAAACTGTCGGACCCGACAAGTAAGGTTCGCCCTGTGCTGGCCGAGATGCGCATCAATGGCCTTGGCGTGATTGACGAGGCCACGCTCGAACTCGATCCCGGATTCACCGTCGTCACTGGTGAGACGGGTGCGGGCAAGACCATGGTCGTGACCGGGTTGCACCTGCTCGGCGGTGGCCGTGCGGAGGCGTCGCGGGTGCGGACCGGAGCCGACAAAGCGGTGGTGGAAGGCCGCTTCCAGGCACCGGCGGGCAGCCCTGCCGCGAAGGTGGCGGACGAGGTCGGCGGCGAGCCGGACGAGGACGGGTCGCTGATCGCGATCCGCACCGTCGGCTCCGACGGCCGGTCCCGCGCCCACGTCGGCGGCCGCTCCGTGCCGGTCGGCGTGCTGTCCGAGCTGGCGGAGCAGCTGATCGCCGTCCACGGCCAGAACGACCAGCTGCGGCTCATGCGGCCGACCGAGCAGCGCGGCGTGCTGGATCGCTTCGCGGGCGACGACGTGGCCGAGCCGTTGCGCGAGTACCAGCGCATCCGCGAGGAGTGGCTGCGCGTCTCGACGGAGCTGAAGGAACGCACCGAACGCTCGCGCGAGCTGGCCCGTGAGGCCGACCTGCTGCGGCACGGTCTCACCGAGATCGACGCTGTCGCCCCGTTGCCGGGCGAGGAAGCCGAGCTGCACGACGAGGCGCGCCGCCTCGCCGACGCCGACCAGCTCCGCGAGGCCGCCCAGGGCGCGCAGTTCGCCGTGTCGGGTTCGCTGGAGGGCGACCCGGACAACCCCGGCGCGCTGGGCCTGATCTCCGAGGCCGCGCGCCGCCTGTCCGCGTCCGAGGACCCCCGCCTGCGCGAGATGGAACCGCGGCTCGTCGAGGCGGCCACGCTGCTGGCCGACGTCGCCGCCGAGATCTCCGGCTACCTGGACCACCTGGAGGCGGATCCGGGCCGCCTGGAGCAGGTGCTGCAGCGCCAGGCCGAGCTGAAAGCGCTGACCCGCAAGTACGCGGCGGACGTCGACGGCGTGATCCAGTGGGCGAACGACGCCCGCGCCCGCCTCGACGGCCTCGACACCTCCGAAGAGGCGTTGACCGCGCTCGCCGCCCGCCGCGACGAGCTGGCCGTCGAACTGGCCAAGCTCGCCGAGCAGGTCACCGCGGCCCGCGTCGAGGCCGCGCTGGAGCTCGGCAAGGCCGTCACCGAGGAGCTCGACGGCCTCGCCATGCCGCACGCCTCGGTCGAGCTCGCCGTGCGCCCCCGCCACGCCGAAGCCGGCGACCCGCAGGCACTCGCCGTCGGCCGGTCCATCCTGCACGCGGGCGCGTCCGGCGTCGACGACGTGGAACTGCGCCTCATCTCGCACCCCGGCGCCCCGGCCCTGCCGGTGCACAAGGGCGCGTCCGGCGGTGAGCTCTCGCGCGTGATGCTCGCGCTGGAGGTCGTGCTGTCGCACTCCGACCCGGTCCCGACCTTGGTGTTCGACGAGGTCGACGCCGGCGTCGGCGGCCGCGCGGCAGTCGAGGTGGGTCGCCGCCTGGCCCGGCTCGCCCGCTCGCACCAGGTCATCGTCGTGACCCACCTGCCGCAGGTGGCGGCGTTCGCCGACCGGCACCTGGTCGTCGACAAGTCCGCCGACGGCACGTTCACCAGGTCCGCGGTGCGCAAGCTCGACGAGACGCAGCGGGTGGTCGAGTTGGCCCGCATGCTGGCCGGCATGGACTCCACCGACACGGGCCGCGCGCACGCCGAGGAGCTGCTGGCGGCGGCCAAGGCCGACAAGTCGGCGGCCCCGGTGGTGCGGAGGCGCAAGAAGAAGGCCTGAGGAGGAACGGCCTCGGCCGAGGTGTGTCCGCGGAGAGCGCGGAGGTCTCACTCTGGGGACGTGTGTCCGCGGAGAGCGCGGACCGGGTCGTTCGTCGTATCTTCTGGGGGACGACCCCCAGACCCGCGCGGGTTCGGGCGCTTTGCGCCCTCACGATTCCGGCGCGGGCCCGTAGGGGGATGACTCCCCGAGCGGAACTGGGCGAGTCCGGCCTCCTTGTGGCTCGGGCGTTGGGGCGCGTTCGGGCGGCCGCGTGGGTCTGCTGCGGTTCCTGTGCCGCTGTGACGGTTGGTGTTCGGCATGATGGGGGCGTGACCGAGTTTCAGTCAGCGGACGCGCACGGTGGTGCGGTGGAAGGTGGACCGGATCTGTGACCACGCGCCGGGTGTTCGGGGCGGTCCTGGTGTTCGTCGCGGCTGGGCTGGCGGTGGTGGCGACGTTCCTGTCGGCCTACTCCGTGCAGGTCGAGCTGCAGGGGCGGACGCTGCGGTACGAGGCCACGTCGTGGGTCACCGAACGGGATGACTTCCGCGGGGCACTCATGCTCGGGCCGTTGGAGTCCGGCGAACCCGTGGTGGTGGCTGCGCTGGTGATGGCGCTGGCGGCGGTGGTGGCGTTCCGGGTGCCCGCGGTGCGGGTGGGGTCGTTGCTCGGAGCCGGGTTGCTGACGGGGACGGCGTGGTCCGCGGTCGTCGGCGTGCAGAGAACGGTCGAGAAGCTGCGCGACCTCGAGGTGCCGGTTCCGTTCGACGTCGAGCAGGGCGACGGGGTCACGATGCTGATCATCGCGGCCGGGGTGGGCGTCGTGTCGGCGGTGCTGCACCAGGAGTTGCCGCGCCGGGTGGTGCGCGAACCGGTCGTCGACGCGGACGGTGCGGTGATTCACCAGATCGAGGGTGACGAGAGCGAGACGCCGCCGTACGGGATTCCGGTGATCGTGGAACCGCAGAAGCCGAAAGAGCAGAAGAGTGACTGATCGCCGCAGGATCGCCGTGCTCCTGCTGGTGCTGGGGGCGGGACTGGCGCTCGCCGGGACCCTGCAGGACGCCTACCGCACCGTCTTGCGCGGTTACGGGGGACCGGACGAGACGCTGACCACGACCCTGTGGGTGGTCGCGGAACCGACTGGTCTGAATCTGGTCGGCCCCTTCCACGCCTTCGGCTCGCTGGTGATCGTCATCGCCGCGGTGATGGTGGCGGCCGCGGTGCTGACGCTGCGGAACCGGACGGCGTCCGTCGCCAGGGTCGTGGCGATGGCGGCGGCGGGCGTGCTCGCCGGGCTCGTGCTCGCCTACTGGCAGCGGGCGCTGGAGCAGCGGGCGATCATGAGCAGCTGGCCCGATCCCAACGGGCAGTCGTCCACGCTGGAGGTCCTGGGCGGCATGTACCTGCTGGCCGCGGGAGCGGTCGCCGGACTGGTCGGCGCGGCCCTCGCGCAGGGGAAGCGGCAGCCCCGGGAAGAACAAGAGGACGAAGAGGAAGTGGTCGTGCACCAGCTCGACAGCGCCGACGACACGCCACCGTTCGGCATCGCGGTCCCGGACGCCGAGCAGCGGGAGACGCGGTGATCGGGAGACCGACGGCGGTGGCGCTGATCGCGGCCGGGGTGGTGCTGACCGCGACGGCGATGGTGCTGCCGTGGTACGCGACCACGTACGCCGGTGACGTCGAGGTGGTCGTCAGGGCCTGGGGCACGGAGGTCGTCAACAAGCCGGGCGACTGGCCGCCCGGTGACCTTTCGCCGTGGTACGGCGTGCCCGTCGCGGTCACGGCCGCGCTGCTGGTCGCCGGGATCTGGGTCGACCGCGCCGCACTGGCCGGAGCCGCCGCCCAGGTGGGCGCCGTCGGCATCATCGCCGCGCTGGTCGTGTCGGAACGCGGCCACGCCGTCGAGCAGCAGGGCGACTTCGCGATCGGGTTCGGCCTGGTCTTCCTCGTCATCGGCACGCTGACCGCCCTCGTCGGGGCCGTCGCCGCCCAACGGGAGCCCGCGTGAAACTCCTCAGCGCGGCACTTCTCGTGCTGGCCGCCGCCGCGGCGGTCACCGCGACGTTCCTGCCGCTGTCGGAACTGCTGATCCGGTTGGCACCCGACCAGCCGCAGACCGCGTACGTCACCACGGGTTGGAGCACGCACTTCGGTGGCACGAAAGATGAGCACGGTCCGCTCTTCGGCATTCCCGCGGTGGCTGCCGCGGCGGTCGTTCTCGTGGGTCTGCGGTGGCGGAGGGTCGCATTCGCCGGAGCCGCCGCTCTTGCCGGCGTCACCGGAATGCTGTTCGTGTATTTGCTGAACGCGATCAGCTTTCACAAGGAGGGCAACATCGCCATCGATCCCGGCCTGCAAGCCGGGTTCGGCAACGGTGTCTGGGTGCTGATAGCGGCAACGGTTCTCGCGTTTGGTGCCGTAGTAGTTCACCCCGACGACTGACCAGCGTGAATTGCCCGGCGTGCCTCACCTGTCGCGTGCGCACCGTGAGTCACTATCGGACGCATGAAGCTTTCCGGGTTGCTGAGCCGCACTAACCACGAACTTCCCGGTGTCACGGGTGTCGCGCGGGTGGATCGGCGCGTGAGTGACCTGGTGCGGCGCGTCAGTCCCGGTGATGTGGCCGTTTTCGACCTCGTCGACCTCGACCGGCGCACCGCGGAGGCGCTCGTCGCGGCCGAGGTGGTCGGTGTCGTGAACGCCTCGCCGTCGATTTCCGGTCGTTTTCCCAATCTCGGACCGGAACTGCTGATCGAGGCGGGCATTCCGCTGATCGACAACGTCGGTGCCGTCGCCCTGCGCGAGATCAAGGAAGGCACCAAGATCCGGCTGCACGAAGGTGTCGTGTACGCGGGGGAACGCGAGCTCGCCAAGGGGATCGAGCAGAACGCCGAGAGCATTGCCGACGCCATGATCGAGGCGAAGGCCGGCATGTCGGCGCAGCTGGAGGCCTTCTCCGCCAACACCATCGAGTTCCTGCGCAGGGAACGCGCGCTGGTGCTCGACGGCGTCGGCGTCCCCGAGGTGTACGTGCCGATGCGCGACCGGCAGGTGCTGGTCGTCGCGGGTGGACCGTCGCACGCGGAAGAGCTGCGCAAGCTCCGCAAGTACATCCGCGAGTACCGGCCGGTGCTGATCGGCGTCGAAACCGGCGCGGACACGCTGCACGACGCCGGGTACAAGCCGGACGTGATCGTCGGTGACCCCGACGGCATCGGCACCGCGTCCCTGCGCGCGGCCACCGAGGTGGTCGTGCCCGCCCAGACCGATGGTCACGCGCCCGGCCTGCAGCGGATCCAGGACCTCGGCATCGGCGCGGTGACGTTCCCCGCGTCGGGCAACGCGGAGGACCTCGCGTTGCTGCTCGCCGAGGCCCACGGGGCGTCCCTGGTCGTCACGGTGGGGCTGCGCGCGACGTTGCGCGAGTTCCTCGACCGCGGGCACTCCGGTTCCAACCCCTCCACGTTCCTCACCCGGCTGAAGCTCGGCAGCAAGCTCGTCGACGGGGAGGCCGTCGCGACCCTGCACCGCAGCCGGGTGTCGCTGGGCGTGATCGTCCTGCTGGTGTCCGCCGCGATCGTCGCCATGGTGGCGGCACTGGCGGTGTCCGGCGTCGGTCACGCCTACGTCGACGTCGTGGTCGACGCGTGGCAATCCGTCGTCAACTGGTTCAAGGGGTTCTTCTCGTGATCTCGCTGCGCTACCACATAGTTTCGATCACCGCGGTCTTCCTCGCGCTCGCGGTGGGTGTCGTGCTGGGGTCGACCGCGATCAGCGGGCGGCTGCTCTCCGGGTTGAGCGACGAGAAGAACTCGTTGGCGCAGCAGGTGAACGACCTGCAGAACGACCGCAACGCGTTGAACGCCAAGCTGACCGAGGCGGACAAGTTCGCCGCGTCCGTCGGCCCGCTCGCGGTCAAGGACCGGCTCACCGACCGGACCGTGGTGCTGGTGACCACCTCGGACGCGCGTCCGTCCGATCGGGACGCCCTGTCCGGTCTGCTGAAGTCCGCGGGCGCCACCGTCACCGGTGAGGTGCAGCTGACCGACGCGTTCGCCGACCCGTCCCGCGGCGACCAGCTCCGCGACCTCGTGGCGCGTCTGCAGCCCGCCGGGTCGCAGCTGCCCACCGCCGCCGACCCCGGCACCCGCGCGGGCGCCCTGTTCGGCACGTTGCTGCTGCTCAACCCGTCCACCAACGAACCGCAGGCCACCGCCGACGAGACGGCTTCCGCTCTCGCCGGGCTCTCCAACGCCGGTTTCGTGAAGGCCACCTCGGCGGTGAAGCACGCGCAGCTCGCGGTCGTGCTCACCGGCGGTGCCGCGATCGGCGACTCGGCCGCGGACCGCGCCTCGACGATCGCGCGCTTCGCCACCCAGCTCGACCGGTCGAGCGCCGGTGTCGTGCTGGCCGGGGCGAACGGGTCGGCCAACGGGACCGGCGCGATCGGCGTGGTGCGCGCGGACACCGCCGCGACGTCGATCCTGTCCACGGTCGACAACTCCGACACCCCGGCCGGGCAGGTCGTCGTGGTGATGGCGCTGCGCGAACAGCTGGAGGGCCGGTCCGGCCGGTACGGCGTGGCGGGCAACGCCGAGGCGTCCTCGCCGGGCGCGGCCGGCTAGTACTCCCAGGCGCCGGGGAACTGCTTCACGAGCAGCTCCAGCGCTTCCGGCGTGCGGGCACGAGCCCACAGCCACTCGCGGTCCTCCTCGCGGATGATCACGTCGTCGGAGGCGAACCAGCGGGTGCCCGGACCGTTCAGCGGCAGCAGGGTGAAGTGCTCCTCGATCAGGGAGATGTCCGCCTCGGACGTCTCCCTGTCCGCTGTGTCGGCGTCGTCGCGGAACAACGCCTCGGACAGCACGAGTTCGACGCAGGCGGCGGAGAAGCGCGGGAGCCAGGGTTCCCAGCCGCGGTCCGTCTCGTGCACGACGGCGGGATCGGCGGTGTCGAGCGCCGCCGCCCACGAGGTGACGGCGTGGATCTGCCGGCGGAAGACGACGACCTCGCCGGCCAGCCTGAGCTCGCTCGGGGTGAGCAGCCAGTCCTGGTTGCTCGTGAGGTCCGGGCGTTTGCCGAACAACGCGTAGGCGTCGCGCACGGCGTCCGGCAGCCGCACGCCCAGGCGGTGCTCGGCGGCGTCCAGATCGGCGTGGTTCCAGCCGTCCCTGGCCTCGATCGGTTCGGCCCACGCGGCCGCGAATCCCTCGATGAAACGCCATGCCGCCCAGCGGTCCTGCACGGCTCGTGCGGCTTCCCCTGCCACGTCGAAGGTCACGTGACCACGATTCCTGATGTCGGCCTGTGCCGGGCGGAGTTCGGGGAAACCCCTCACTGCGCCGATCGGGTGATGTGATCTGCCGGGTCGTGGTGCGCTGAGTGACCGGCGGCGTGTTAGCGTTATGGCCCGTGGATAGGGGGATTTACCCCCACGATTTTCACGGGAGCCCCGTTGGTGCAGCAGGCACGTACGACCAAGCACGTCTTCGTCACGGGAGGCGTCGCGTCTTCCCTGGGCAAGGGGCTCACCGCCTCCAGCCTCGGCCAGTTGCTCACCTCGCGCGGCCTGCGGGTAACGATGCAGAAGCTCGACCCGTACCTGAACGTGGACCCCGGCACGATGAACCCGTTCCAGCACGGCGAGGTCTTCGTGACCGACGACGGCGCGGAGACGGACCTCGACATCGGCCACTACGAGCGGTTCCTCGCGCGGGATCTGAGCGGCGACGCGAACGTCACCACCGGGCAGGTGTACTCCGAGGTGATCGCCAAGGAGCGGCGCGGCGAGTACCTGGGCGACACCGTCCAGGTCATCCCGCACATCACCGACGAGATCAAGCGCCGCATCCGCGCGATGGCCGAGCCGGACGCCGACGGCGTCACCCCGGACGTGGTCATCACCGAGGTCGGCGGCACGGTCGGTGACATCGAGTCGCTGCCGTTCCTGGAGGCGTGCCGGCAGGTCCGGCACGACGTCGGCCGCGACAACGTCTTCTTCCTGCACGTCAGCCTGGTTCCGTACCTGGCGCCGTCCGGTGAGCTGAAGACCAAGCCGACGCAGCACTCCGTCGCGGCGCTGCGCAACATCGGCATCCAGCCGGACGCGATCGTGTGCCGCGCGGACCGTGAGATCCCGGACTCGCTCAAGCGCAAGATCGGCCTGATGTGCGACGTCGACACCGACGCCGTCGTCGCGGCCGTGGACGCGCCGTCGATCTACGACATCCCGAAGGTCCTGCACGCCGAGGGCCTCGACGCGTACGTGGTGCGCCGCCTCGACCTGCCGTTCCGCGACGTCGACTGGACGGTGTGGGGCGACCTGCTGGAGCGCGTGCACAACCCGACGGAGACGGTGAAGATCGCGCTCGTCGGCAAGTACGTCGACCTGCCCGACGCCTACCTGTCGGTCACCGAGGCGCTGCGCGCGGGCGGGTTCGCGCACCACGCCAAGGTCGAGATCAAGTGGGTGCCGTCGGACGAGTGCCAGACGCCGGAAGGCGCGGCTCGGGCGTTGTCCGGCATGGACGCGGTGCTGATCCCCGGCGGGTTCGGCGTGCGCGGCATCGAGGGCAAGATCGGCGCGCTGAAGTACACCCGCACGCGCGGGGTGCCGACGCTCGGCCTGTGCCTCGGCCTGCAGTGCATGGTCATCGAGGCCGCGCGCAACCTCGCGGGCATCGAGGACGCGAACTCCAGCGAGTTCGAGGAGGGCGGCTCGCCGGTCATCTCCACGATGGCCGACCAGCAGGACGTCGTGGCCGGTCAGCGTGACATGGGCGGCACGATGCGGCTCGGTGCCTACATCGCGAAGCTCACGCCGGGTTCGGTCGTCGCCAACGCGTACGGGACGACCGAGGTGTCCGAGCGGCACCGGCACCGCTACGAGGTCAACAACGCCTACCGCGGCAAGCTCACCGAGGCCGGTCTGGTGTTCTCCGGTGTGTCGCCGGACGGGCGGCTGGTCGAGTTCGTCGAGCTGCCCGCGGACGTGCACCCGTTCTACGCGGCCACGCAGGCGCACCCGGAGCTCAAGTCGCGTCCCACCAAGCCGCACCCGCTGTTCGCGGCGTTCGTGAAGGCCGCGATCGACTACCGGGTCGCCGACCGGCTGCCCTTGACGGCGGGAGCCTCGAAGTGACGTCCAGGCACGACTTCCGCACGGTCTCCAGCGAGGACGTGCACGTCGGCAAGATCCTCGCGTTGCGCGTCGACGAGGTGGAGATGCCCGGCGGCGGCACGGCCAAGCGCGAGATCGTCGAGCACACCGGCGCGGTCGCGGTCGTGGCGGTGGACGCGGAAGGCCAGGTCACGTTGATCCACCAGTACCGGCACGCGCTCGGGCGGCACCTGTGGGAGCTGCCCGCGGGCCTGCTCGACCACGACGGCGAACCACCGGTCGTCGGCGCGCGCCGGGAACTGGCCGAGGAGGTCGGGCTCGACGCCGAACAGTGGGACGTGCTGGTCGACGTCGCCGCGTCACCGGGGTTCACCGACGAGGTCGTGCGGGTGTTCCTGGCGCGCGAGCTGTCCGAGGTCGACCGCGAGGTGCAGGGCGAGGAGGAGGCGGACCTGGAGATCCACCGCTTCCCGATCGACGAGGCCGTGCGGATGGTGCTGTCCGGCGAGATCGTGAACGCGTCCTCGGTGGCGGGCCTTCTCGCCGCCCGGGAGGTGTTGGAAGGTCGCGCCGAGCCGCGTCCCGCCGACGCCCCGTTCCGCGACAAACCCACCCGTTTCATCGCGCGCGGCAAGTAGGTTGGACCGATGAAGACGCTGAGCGGTGCGTTCACGCGGTTGCGCGCGCCGCTCGGCGTTCTCGCCCTTGGCGGCGCGGGCGCGGTGTTGCTGCTGTTCGTGAACCCGAACCAGCCCGGCAACCTGCTGCCGAAGTGCCCGTTCAAGTTGCTGACGGGACTGAACTGTCCCGGCTGCGGGGCGACGCGCATGGTGCACGCGTTGCTGCACGGTGACGTCGTCGGCGCGTTCCACTACAACGCCGTGTTGCTCACGTTGGGCGTGCCGCTGGCCGTGTGGCTGTTCTCGCGGTGGACGCGCGACAAGTGGACCGGTGAACGGCGATCCGTGCCGAAGCAGGTCGGGTTCGCTGTTCTTGTCGTGGCGGCCGTTTGGGGCGTGGGCCGCAACCTCGCCGGAATCTAGACTTCGGCGCATGCCTGGCCTGCAGCACAGCGTCGTCATTTCGGCCCCGCCGGAGCGCGTCTGGGCGGTGGTCGTCGACGTGGAGCGCTGGCCGGAGCTGTTCCCGACGGTCGACTCCGCGGAACGGCTCGACGACGGACCGCTGGTCGTCGGATCGCGCACCCGGCTGCGGCAGCCCCGGCTGGCCCCGGCGGTGTGGACGGTCACCGAGCTCACCGACGGGTCGTCGTTCACGTGGGAGTCGCGGTCTCCCGGCGTCACCGTCGTCGCCGCGCACGACGTCGAACCGCACCCCGACGGCAGCCGGCTCACCCTCGCCCTGACCATGTCCGGGTTCCTGTCCGGGCCGGCCTGGCTGATGACGGGTTCGTTGACCAGGCGCTACGTGGAGACGGAGGCCGCCTCGGTGAAGGCGGCCGCCGAAACCGCTAGTCCCTGAGCCTGCGGCCCTGGGCGTCCGTGCCGCCGTTGACCAGGATGATGATCCCGTCGATCAACGACCAGATGCCGCAGCCGCCGCACGTCAGCAGCTGGGCGACGGCGATGCCGACGTGGCCGGTGTAGAAGCGGCCGATGCCCAGGTTGCCCAGGAACAGCTGCAGCACGCCCGCGGCGATCTTCGACTTGTCCGAGAGCGGCACGCCGGTCATCGGGTCGTAGCCGTACGGGGCGGCCGGGTTCGGGAAACCCATGCCGGGAGGCGGTGGGACCGCGTACTGCGGGCCGGTGGGCGGCGGGTAGTACGGCTGCTGGGTGGGCGGGGGCGCGTAGGGCGGGGGCGCGGCGGCGAACGGCACCGACGGTGGCGCGAGGAACGGCGGGTGCGGCTGCGGCAGATCGCGGAAC
>Ga0070710_10000769_pt1 | contig 15312 bp, 26 predicted proteins | sample LARL52metaG_FD_65454 | JGI IMG/M metagenome (GOLD analysis project Ga0070710, IMG submission 65454) | Corn, switchgrass and miscanthus rhizosphere microbial communities from Kellogg Biological Station, Michigan, USA - LAR L5-2 metaG | ecosystem: Host-associated > Plants > Roots > Rhizosphere ... | reverse complement strand
ACCTCGACCTGCTGCCCCTCCCCGCGCTCCGCCCCGGTCCACTGCAGGTGGACCAGGTAGACGCGGTGCCGGCGGACGCCGAGCTTGGATGGCAGCCGCCGGACGCGGTCCACGACGCCCTGCAGGCGCCACGCGAGCGCCGCGGGCGCCTGGTCGGGCCGGGGCCCCTGGAGCTGGCCGGTGACCTCGGGCAGGTCGGCACCCGGGACCCCGGTGGGGACGCGGTCGGCAGCCACGGGCGCCCCTGGTTACAGGACTTCGGGCGTGGCGGGCTCGATCGGTGACCACCGGACCAGCAGGTCGACGGCGACGTGGGGCGTCGGCGTGAAGCCGCTGTTCGTGGTGTGCTTCACGCCGAGCGCGGCGCCGGCGGCGAATGGGATCGGGGTGGTCTCCATCGTCACGCCCGTGGCGGCGGCCGCCAGGCTGATGGCGTCGCCCGACCCGGTGCCGCCGACCGTGGCCTGCACGGTGAGCGTGCCGGCGGTGACGGGGGTGCTGAGCGTCCAGGCGACGCCCATGATGTGCCCGGCGCGCCCGGCGATGAAGGACGTCTGGGCGTTCGCGTCGATGCCCTGGTACTTCTCGGCGACGCCGGTCTGGCTCGCGGCGAGCGAGTCGACGCGGAACTGGCCGATCTGCACGATCCGAGAGTTCGCCGTCTCGAGGGCCGGCTCGTTGCACTTCTCGACTCGGACCTTGCCGCCGCCCTGGTCGATGACTCTTCGCGTGTTCATGCTGGCTGCTCCTCGCCTCAGGAATGGATGACTTGCCGCGACCGCCCGACACCCGCCGTCGTCGCGTAGCGCTCAGAGTACGGGTTCGGGGGCGCGCCGAGCAAATTCGAGAGCCGCTGGACCCAGCGGTTGTACTCGGCCTCCAGCGCGCCGGTGGCGTCCTCGCGGAGGCTGATGTTGTCGATCTTGTCGGCGTCGACCTGCTCGACGATCTCCATCAGGCGCTGCTCGATCCTGGCGAGGTTCGCCAGGCACATGCGGAGCCGGCCCACCGCCGACTCCGGCACCCGCTCGAGCGCCATGGCCACCAGGAACTGCGGCTGGGTGGCCGACGGGATGCCGAGCGTGATGGAGGCCGCCGCCAGCTGCTGGGCCTGGTAGCCCATGTGGATCAGGACGGCGGTCTTCTCCTCCTGCGACAGGACGGCTGTTGCTTCTGCCACCGGACCACACTAGCAGGCGCGCGGGTGCGCGTGGAAATCCTAGTCCTCGGCGGCCTCGCGCAGGGACGACGACCAGGCTGGCTCCTCGACCTCCTCGAGTTGGACGCCGGCCGAGATCAGGCCGGGGATGTCGTAGGAGGTGGACCGCAGGACCTTGCCGGCCGGCATGCGCGTGCGGCCCTGCCGGTTCGACACCTCGGCGTCGGCCTTCACTCGGTACCACTTCACCTCGACCTCCCTGCCGGGGCTCGGGCCGCTCTTCGGGGCGGCCTTCGGGGGGGCGCCAGCGGCGGTCCTCGCGGGGCTGGCCGGCGTCACCTCCTCGCTGGCCCCCGCCAGCTCATCGCCCTCCGCCTCCTGCTGCCCTGAGGAGTCCTGCTGCTTCTGCGCTCTTCCGCCACCGAGGGGCTTGCCCATGTGTCAGTTCCTTCCCGGGCCTGGTTGGTTGTGGAGCGGCCCGCCTCCGCCAGACTGTACCGGCGTGGGCGGGCCGTCAACGCGGGCCCGCTTCTCAGGTGGACGGCGCGGCGCCCGGCTCGGTCGGGGCGGGGGACGCCGGGGGGGCGTCCGTGGCCGGAGTGGGAGCCGGGGTGGGAGCCGGGGTGCTGCCGGTGTTCGCGGCGACGGCCATGGAGAGCGCCTCGGCGCTGTTCATGAGCGAGGACCGCAGGTCCGCCAGCTTGATGGCGTCGGTGCCGGCAGCGGCCAGCTCCGCGTTGATCCCCTGGATCAGAGTGAGGGCCGACTTCTCGACCTCGACGCTCTTGGCGACTTGGTCTGCGAGGTCGGAGATGCGCTGGTTCAGGTCGGTGATGCTTCCCATGATTTTCCTCACGTTCGTTGCGGTCTCCTCCACGAGGCGCAGGGCGTGATGGACGCGGTGGAGGACGCGGTCGATCCGCTCGAATAGCATGCGCGCAGCGTACACCCGACCGGGCCTCCGAGTCACCCTGCGGCAGCTACTGCGGGGCGTTCGACCACGTCGCCGAGGCAGTTCAGGCAGCACCTGCCGCTGCCCTCGCCCGGCCGCCGGTCGATCCCCTCGACGCACACCAGGCAGCGGCGCGCGCCGTCCGGACCAGGTTCGCTCCACCCGGCGTCGTCGGAGACGTCGCCGACGACTACGATCTCGACGTCCTCGACGACCACCTCGGCGGCGCTGGCGGTGGCCGCGGCGCGCTCGATCTTGTCGTGCCAGCCCTTGTTGTGCCCAGTCCTCCCGCAGACCTTGCACACCTGCTCGCGCCGGCCGCCGATGAGCGGACCCTCGCCGGACGGCGGCTGGCCAGCGAGCCCCGGCTCCACCGGCACGAGCCCCGGCTCCGCCGGCACGGGCACGGACACGGGGACGTCGCGTCCTCCTCGCCGACGTGCCCAGCTCGCGCGCTGGCCGGCGGAGATGCGCTCCCGCTGCTCGTCCGTGAGCCTGGACCCGCGGGGGCGCCCGCCGCGCTTCGCCTGGCGCTCCGGTTCGCCCTGGGCCGGGCGTTCCTGTTCGACCTGGCCAACGGGCGCGGGTGCCGACGACGGCGCGCCTGTCGCGAACCAGCGCGCCTCACCGCTCTGCTGGCGGGCGACGAGGACCAGGGACATGGCCATGTTGGCGGACTGCTCGTCCCTGAACGGGCCCCCGTCCATGGGCGGCATACCGTCGCGTGGGATCTCCCACCACCACCCGTCCGCCCGCTGGGCGACGCGCGGCCTGGACGGTCGCCGGCGCCCCTGGCGCTTTGCCCGCCGGATCGCGCCCAGCTCGCGCTCTGCCTCCCAGATCTGCTCGGCGACCCGGCGCTGGCGCCCCAGCAGGCGTCCGAGCTCCTCCTCGAATTGCTCCTCGGTGCGCGGCTGGCGCTCGGCATATTCTGCCGGTTCTCGCGAAACCGGCTCGTCCGTCAAGCACGGCGTCGTTTTTGAAGCAGGCCCGGTCCTGTCAAGCACGGGCGGCCGCGGGACGTTGCACAGCGCCAGCGCCAGGACCGCCTCCCGCCGCGTGGAGAACGCGCCGCCGGCGTAGAAGCCGCCGCCCGCCGCGGGGGCCGACCGCCACACCCATCCGCCGCCCTCCTGGCTGACGGCGAGCAGGTCGCCGGCGACGCGCCACTCGTTCTTCACCGACAAGATGTTGGCCGCTCGCGGCCCAAAATGGAACGGGGCCCGCCCCGCGAAGGGTGGACCCCGTTAGTCAAATGCGCCCCCGGGGCGCCCGGCATCACTCGCCGTGGACGCAGACGACCGCTCTCTTGAACGTCGCCAGCGACGTGGTCGCCAGCTGGTCCGAGGGGATCGCCCAGTCGCCCGAGATGGACCAGGACGACGCCGTCACCTGCTGCAGCCGGTCCAGCGGCGCCCGCATGATCAGACGGATCCGCTCGGTCATGACCTGGATGCCGCCGTTCGTCACGGCGAACTCCCCGATCTTGCCCATCACGCCCGCCTCGCTGATGTAGCGGGACTCGTCGAGGTACTTCTCCTCGACCCCGCCCTGGCCGGTGACGATCGGGCGGTGCACCGAGACGCCAGCCGCGTTCGTCACCTCGAAGCCGTGCGTCGCGCCCGACGTCGGGTCGGTGTCGCAGTTCGTGAGGTACGGGACCTCGTTGTTCTCGTAGAACGCGGCGTTCAGCATCACCTTGATGACGAACTCGCGGTAGTGGATGCCCTCGGGCAGCGACTGGTTGAGCCGCTGGAACTCGTTGTCGCCGAACACCTGGTTCACCGACGCCGGGTCCACGTGGAAGTGATACAGCCCGTCCTCGTGGGTCGGGATGTTGTTGAAGCGCAGCTTCGCGATCGCCGACCGCACGTCGCCGAGCGTGAACGTGTCGGACGACGAGATGTCGTCCACCGAGGTCCCGCCGCCCGAGTAGATGAGCTCGCTCTTGTTCGCGGCGAGGATCGAGGAGCGCGCCGCCACGTTCGCGGCGATCGCCGGGGAGATGGTCAGGGTGCCGCCGTGCACCTCGTCGCCGGAGGTGTCCGACGTGAAGCCGGTCACCTGGCCGACGTAGGCGATCGCCGGGATCGTGATGTTGATCGGGTTGGTCGAGGAGACCAGCTGCGGGCGGCCCTGGTACAGCTGCCGCGTGAAGCCCACCAGGTTGGCGACGTGGACGGTCGTCGCGCTCGACGACGCGGCGACGTCGATGATGCCGTTCCCGGAGACGTACGCGTTGTACATCTTGTCGCGCACGACCCGGTTGATGGACTGGCCGGCCTGCATGCCCAGCGCCTGCATGTTCGACAGGTACTGGCTGGCGAGCGTGATGTAGCTCGTCGGCATGTGGGTGTCGACCGTGTCCGACCACTGGGCCGCGGTGGCGTCCCACTGCTCGGTCTGCAGGGTCTTCGGGGTCGGGTCCGTGCCCGGCGTGTTCGGGCGCGTGCGGACCTTCATCAGGCCGCGGCGGGTGAAGGTCTGCGAGCCGCCCAGGTTCTGGGCCCACAACTCCGCGTTCGCCTCCATGCGGAACAGCAGGCGGGGGAACAGGGCGTCGCGGAACATGCGCTGGAGCGTGCGGTCCTGGATGGTGGCGACGACGCTCGGGTTGAACGCGACGGAAATGTTGTCGGCCATGGTCTGTGCTCTCCTTGGTTAATCACGCTGCCAGGACGACGCTTCCGCCGTCAAGAAATCAGCCGTAGTTGTGTCTCGACCTGAGGTGGCGGTTGAACTCCTCGGGCGACATGTCGTCGACGTCCTTCGGCGGCGGCGGGGCCGGCGGGCTCGCCGACGTGGGCGCTCCGCCGCCGGGCGCGGTGCTCTCGGGCGGGGCCGTCGCCGGGGTCACCGGTACGACCTGCGGGGGCGCCGCGGGCGCGCCGAACAAGTACGGGCGCGACGCCCGCATGCCGGTGAAGAACGCCTTCGGCTCCTGCGCCTTCTCCGGCCCCTCGGCCTGGACGTGCTTCTGGTACTGGTCGAGCGCGAAGTCGACGTGCTCCTCGAGGATGCTGGCGGCCAGCGCCGACTGGCGCAGGCCCATCTCGAACACCTCGGCCTCGTGCGTGGACTTCAGGCGCTTGTACTTCTTCTTCCACTGGTCCCCGCGCTCGCGCTCGCGGCGCGCGCGGTCCTCCTCGGCGCTGCCGGGCTCGGGCGCGGTCCCGGGGGCGGGCGCTGCGGCTGCCGGCGCGCTCGCCTTCGCCTTCTCGAGGATCTTCTTGGCCTCCTCGAGCGAGCACCCGAGTTGGTCCTGGACCAACTGCTCCGCGCGCCGCTGCGCGCGCTTCTTCAGGTCGGCCTCGGGGATCCGGTGGACGCGCGGCGGGGTGGCGGCCGGCGGGGCGGCGGGAGGGGCGGCTGCCGCGGGAGGTGCCGGCGGCGCGGCGGCTGCCGGCGGGGTCGCGGCGGCGGGCGGCGGCGCGCCGTCCCCCGGCGCTGGGGTGGTCGCCGGCGGTGAGGCCGGCGCGGGCGGGGTGGTTCCTGGGATCGTGACTTGGTCTGCCATCTGCGCTCTCTCGGTCGGTCCCTCGGGTCGGTAGCGTGGCCGGAATGACCGCCCGGCCTGGCGTGGGGGAGGGACTGCGGCCCCTACCCGGGGACCCCCGCTGCGAACCGGGCGGCGCGCCCGGGGGTACCCCGGGTGCTCGGCGCGCCGCCCGCGCGGGTCACCGCTCGATCGGCTGGCTGAGGCCGGAGCGGGTCACGTTGGCGGCGGTCGCGTACGTGAAGGCGGCCGCGGTCACGGCGTCGGCGACGTTGAAGAGGACCTTCTTGTTGCCGTCCCACACGGCCTCGCCGGGGTTCGGGATGACCGCGTTCGGGCCGGTGATCTGGCCGACCTTCAGCGCCTTGATGCCGGTCGAGGTGGCCGTGGTGGCGTTCGCCAGCACGAACGCCGTCGGCTGGTTGGCCAGCGTCGCCACGTTCGCCGTGACGGTGACGCCGGTCTCCGTCGCAGTCAGCGCCGACGCCAGCAGGTTGAGGAGGTCGCCGAAGCTGATCGAGCGGAGGGCGTCCGCCACGCGGTTCGGGTTCCCGCTGTTGAGGCTGTCGCGGATCGTGGACTCGGCTGTCATTTTTCTCTCTCCCGTGTGTGCGGTTGACGTGCGCGGTTCGCCGTCCAGACTGCGCGTTCGGCGACTCGCATGTCAAGGAACGGAGGCGTCGCACAGCACGGCGAGCTCGACGTCGCCGATCCCGGAGACCCCGACGGCGGTCAGGCGCGTGGCCGAGATCCACAGCGATCCGGACACCGGTACCACCGCCGTGCCGTCCGGGGACGCCAGGTGCAGGGCCACGTCGCGCCCGCCCCGCAGCGTGGCGGCCAGGAACGTCGCCGCGCGCGGCAGCTCGACCTGGTACGGGTCAGCGCGCCGCCGGCGCACCTGCAGGCGGCCGTGGAACGCGGTCGCGCACAGGAGGCGGCGCTCGTGCTCGACCGACGCGCTCCCGCCGACGATCGCGTTGAGCCGGAGGTCGACCTGGTTAGCGGCCATGGCTGGACCGACCTGAGTCCTCGGAGGTCGTCACAGGGCCGGGAGCGCGACGCGGCTGGGCATCAGCACCACGACGTGGTCGACGTCCAGCAGCACCTGCGTCGCCGTCGACCCGTTCGCCGACTCCAGTTGCAGGCAGAGGGGGGCGCCGAACGCCGGGGAACTGACGGGGAACGTGAGCGTCGGCTCGTTGTCGAAGCGGAAGAATACCTGGTTCGCCGTGCCAAGCTGCCACGCCTCCAGGTAGTGCCAGGTGCCTGCAGCTCCCGGGGCCACCGTCGACAGGACGATCGAAGTGCCGTTGTCCTCCACCATGAACTTCGTGGTCGAGGCGAACTGCGCGTCGAATCCGAAGAACAGCTCGTTCCCCGATACCGACGGCTTCTGCAGGTTGAGCGTCGTGACCGTCTTCGCGTCGGGAGTCGAAGCGATCGCGAACACCCACAGCAGGTACCAGTACGAACCCGCCGCCGACGGGTCCGGAACTACCGTCGGCTTGGTCCCGGTCGCCTTGCCGACCTGGGCCAAGATCCCCTTGCTCGCGGCGGCCGTAGAGTCCAATCGGATCACCCCGCCTGGGGCCCCCGTCCCAGTGACCGCTCCGGCGGCGCCGATCTGAGTGAGGATCTGGAACTGCGACCCGGCATCGCCTGGGACGTTCTGGAAGTTGTCCTCGAAGATGGTCGGCGGCGTGGTGAAGATGCCGAGCGCCTGCGCGCGCGCGAGGGCGAACGCGCGGTAGTCCATCGCCGCCGGCGCCGATACGCTGCGGATGCTCACGTCAGGCCCCCGTCCCGTTCATCCACACGTTCAGCTGCCCGGCGCCCGTCGCGTTCACGTACTTCAACTGCACGTACCTGGCGCCCGTCGCGACGCTTCCGAGGTACGAGACGGCGCTGCCGTTGACGCTCGGAAGCGCCGGGACCATGGCCGACGACGGGAGGGGGACGAACGCGGCGTTCGGGTTGGTGGCGGGGTCGTACTGGTTGGACCCCGCCAGCGTCAGGGCGCCCTGCGCCGTGCCTGCGGCCTGGATCTCCAGGGAGAGCGCGTTCAGCCCCCAGGTGTCGATGATGCCCGAGACGACGGTGCTCGTCCCGGTCATGTTGTTCACCCCGTTGGAGTCGATGACCTTTATGGGCTTGAGGGGCTTGATCGGGTTTCCCATCTAGAGCCCATGCTGCGACCCGCACCTCGGCGGCGTCAAGGTTTCAGCCGGTACCGGCGCCGCGGCCAGGGCGCCCGCGCCGGTCAGCCGACGTCGCCGGCGATGACGTACGTGACGTCACCGGTCCCGACGATCTTGATGGCGGTCATCTCGTCGCCAGCGCCGGGCGCGTGCAGGACGAGCTCGTCCGACACGGGGACGACCTGGTCGGCGCCGCCGTTCGGCGTGGTGAGCAGGAGCCGCATGGGCAGCTGGGTCCGGAACGCCAAGAAGCGGACCTTCGCGATCCCCTCGAGCGGGACCACGAACGGCGACCCGAGGTTCGGGTTCTGGACGTTGGGCCGGCCGTTCTTCCAACTGCCGTAGGCGGCCGACGCGGAGATCTGGAGGGTGTCCGTCATGGACGGCGAGCCCGGGTAGCAGCTACCGGTGACCGGCGACACCACCACCGCGCCAGTGATCTGGACCAGGGCCGGCTGTCCCATCAGAAACCCACCGGCAGGTCGCCGACCGGGTACGAGCTCCCGATCGGGCTGGGGTTGCGGACGGGGTTGAGGAGCGTGCCCCAGGCCTCGTCCTCCGGGATCCGGAGGTCGCCGCGGGCGCGCGGGAAGCCGGCCTCCGGGTCAACGAGCGGCAGGCCGTCGCGCACGGAGATCTCAGCGGGCGTCGGCACGGGTCAGGAGTTCCTCAGGCGCTTGTATGGGACCGGGTTGGTCACCGGGAGGGCGGCGCCGGGGTCGTCGGGCAGGCCGCCGGATGACTCGCGCTCGAACTGCTGGTAGCGGTCAGACCGGCCGAGCCCCGGGTGGGCCTCGTCGAGCCGCGGGACGGTGCCGCCATGGACCTGGTCCAGGCCAGGCGACGTCATCGGCGTCTTGAAGGGGAGCGACATGGCGCCCCCTAGTCGTCCTCGCCCTCGGCCGCCTCGTCGTCCTCGCCGGACCCCTCGTCGTCGGCGTGCTCCTCGTCGTAGTCGTCGGCGAGCTCGGTGACGTCCTCGAGGAACGTCTTCATGTCCTCGTTGAGGGCGTCCAAGCGCTTGCGGAACGCCTTGGCGTCCGCGGCCGGGAGCTTGATCTCGCTCAGCACCTCGAGGTGCGCCGTGGCCGCCTCCTCCAGGGCGCGCAGGCACTCGCCGAGCGTCTCCGGCTTCGCCCCGCCGCCATCGCCGGCGGCCGCGGCGTCGTCGCCGACCGCGGCTTCCCCGCCGACGCTGCCGGCGCCCTTCTTCGCGGGCGCGCGGTTCTTCGCCCAGTTGCTGACCTCGTTCGCGTCGAACTCTCTGGCCATGGGCCGAGGATGGGGCGCGCGGCGGCGCGGTGTCAAGGAATCCGGCCGAGCATCACCGCCGCGAACACCGCCGCCAGCGCGACGGCCCTCAGCACCCCGGTCAGCCACACGCGGCGATCGTGCGCGCGCTGGCGCGACCGTCAATGCGGACGGTACCGGCCGCTCACAGCCCGCGCGTCGTCGGCTCGACTGGGCCCATGTTGTCGAGCACAGGTGAGTCGGGCCAACCGGCCTCCCACGGTATAGCCAATTCGCGATCATGGGGTCTGTTCGGCGGGTGGAGGTAGTGGACGACCTTGCCGGTGGGGACGCCGTGGCTGTTCTTAACGACCCACACGAACGGCTTGTCGACGTCGACCGTCTGGCCGTTGAGCTCGATGCTGTCGTCGCCCGTGCGGTCGTCCAGCGTAGCCACCAGGCGCTTCATGAGCCTGGGGATTTCCTTCCGGAGCTCCTGCATGCCAACTTGTTTTGAATATCCGTAAGAGAACGCTGCCTCCGTTCTGACGATGCGCTCGGCCCGCCAGCGCTGCCCGTCGAAGATCCCCGACGTGCCGGCCACCCGGTCGACCGCCTCGTCCACGCCCTCGTTCTGGAGCAGGGACTGCGTCATCTCGTCCCGGACGGCCTGGATGACGGGGGGCCCGTACAGCTCGGAGGACGAGCGGTGGCGGTCCAGGAGGGACGGGGCGACGTCCGGGTAGGCGGCCTGGAACACGGCCGCCTGGCGCGGCTGGAGGACCGGGGTGACGCCGCGGAAGTGGTCCTGCAGCGTCTCGACCGCCTGGACCAGGTGGCGGGGGGCCAGCTCGGCGGCCACCTGGCCGGTGTCGGCCAGGCGGTCGACGATCCCGGTGCGCACCTCCTGAACCGCCTGGGCCACCTGGACCAGGACCATCCGCAGGTGGTGCGCGCCGAACGTCTCGCCCCGGCCGGCCCGCACCATGGCCTTCAGCTTCCGCTCGAGCTCCACCCGGGCGCGTTCGTAGGACGGGCGCAGGCGCTGGACGCCGCGGATCTCCGTCAGGCCGAACAGCTGGCGCCGGTGCAGGTCGATGACGCGGCGGATGTCGGAGACGGCCACGGGCCGATGCTACCCCTTCAGCGCGCGCCGCACGACATCGTCCAGCGACCGCGCCGCCGCGCGCCCCATGAGGCGCATCGCCTCAAGGTCCTCGACCGGGAGCTCGATCTCGATGGTCCGGTTCCAGTGCGCGCGCTGCTCAGCCGGCGACAGCTTGTCGTACCAGTCGCGAAACCGGCGCTCGCGCAACGCCTCACCCCACGCCCGCCCGATCTTCCGCTCGGGCGAGCAGGTGCACGGGTTATCCCAGCAGTCGGCGCAGCCGAACACGCGCGTCACCCGGCGAAGATCAGGTCCAGGATCGCGACCGCCGCCTGGTTGCGCGGCTCGAAGTCGCGGAAGTCGACGCCGTTGAACCGGTCGGCGAGCAGCATGGCGACGTTCGCGACGTACGCGATGCGCAGTCCCTCGTCGCTCGCGAACGCCTCCGCCATCACCGCGCGCGCCGCCATGAACTTCGACGACGAGACCGCCTCGTTCACGCGCTCGGACAACAGCCTCGCCATCGCCTCGGCGAGGTCTCCGTCCATCTCCTTGCCAGCGTTCTTCGGCTCGCACCACACCTTGCCGACCCACTCGCGCGCGCGCTGGAGCGACATCACCTGCTGCTGGTGGTTCCTCGGGCGCGTGGCGTTGCGCAGGTTGATGGCGCCGACCTTCTCCGTGAGCAGCGCGACAGCGTCGTTGTACTCGAGCCCGGGCGGGCGCGCCGCCAGCCACTTCTTGAAGGCGACCTCGTGGCGGACCGCCTGGTCCACAACGCGCTCTTCCTCCTCCTGCGTCACCTCGCCGGCGACGGACATGTACTCTATCAACAGCTTCTCGTCGTGAGTCAGGTGTTCCATCGCGGTCACTCCTCCCTCTTCGGCCACTGCCAGTACCCGCGCGCGGCCTCGGTCCCAGCTTCGACGCCGTCCTCAGCGGGCAGGACGTAGTCCACGCTGAATCCGTGGTTCCACGGGCGCGCGAACACGCGCAGGTGCGCGTACGGCTCGTCCCCTTCCGGCACCTCGACGATCATGGCGGCGAGGACGCGCGGCCGAGATATCCCGGCCGTGCCTTCCTTGGTCGTGTAGTGGACGATCCTACCGACGTCGGTCTTCTTCAGCTCCATGACCGGGATGTTGGCCGCCGACCTGTTCAGACGCGCGGGGGCCAGTTCCAGCAGCCTGGGGTCGGCTTGTCGCCGGGGGCGTGCTTGCACCGGTTGAAGAACAGGCCGCCGGGGTTGAGCACGACCAGGTCGACGGTCTCGTCCGGGTCGCCGTCCACGACCGCGGCGACGACGGCGGCGCGCGGCTGCGGCGTGTACTCGCCGCCGGGGGTGCCGTACGACTGGTAGTGGACGATCCGGCCGACGCTCGGCTTCGGTGACTTGATGGGCAGCTCGTTCGTGCTCGTTTCCATAGCGGGCCTCCTGCGGCCGACCCTACACCAGTTCCCCGTGGACCCACAGCCGGATGACGTCGCCGGGGGCGCCGGACAGGTCCTCGTAGACCTCGAGCGTGTGCGGGTGCGGCCGCGCGCCGGGGCCGGCGCAGCTCTCGCAGGTCCGCACGACCAGCGAGACCTGGGTCCGCGAGATCAGGCGCCCGAGGTCGGACTTCACGGCTTCGACGGCCTCCTGGCGCGTCCGGTAGGTCTCGGCCACCGGTCAGCCGGCCGGCTTCAGGTCGTCGGCCACCAGGCGCAGGTGGGCGCGGCCGCGCCCGAACGGGTCGTCCGGGGCCCGGACCCCCTGGCTGGGGACCGCCTCGCCGTCGTCCGTGGCGAGGCCCTCGAACAGGACCTGGGTCCGCTCGTTCGGCGCCAGGTCCGGGAGCTTGGCCAGGGCGGCGTCCCACGGGTCCTGGATCACCACCCCGTCCTTGGTCAGGGGCCGCACCAGGCGCGTGTTGCGCGTCACCGTGCGCCCTGGGGCCGCGTGGCCGCCGTGTGGCATGGGCGGCATGGGCTGGGGGGCGAACGCCCCGCCTGGCGCGAACGGCGGCGCCTGGGGGGGGGCGTAGACCGGGACCAGGACCGGGACCCCGTTCTGGAACACGTACCCGTAGCCGGGGGGCGGCGCCGGAAGGGACGGCTGGGCGGGTGCGGCTGGCGACTGGGCGGAGGACGAGGAGCGCTTGCCGCGGGCGGCCCACGAGCCCAGCTTGCTGCGGTCGACGCTCACCCCCCGGAGGGTACCACGCGCTCCAGTTGTGCGCGCAGGGACCGGTTTTCGCGCCGCAGCGCGCTCACATGTCCTCGCAATTTATTCCTGCCCGCGCGCTCAAGGTTTCGAACGCGAACGCCGCTTGCTGCCAGACGACGGCGTTGCCGAGGCATCGCAGACGGTCCACTCGTCGGGGAACCCCATGAGCCACTCGACCCACCGGGGGTTCAACTGCCCACCCTGCGTGCTCGCCAAAGGAGGAGAGCCATCCCGCTTTGGGCTGTGTCCAGGTCCCTTCGCGTCCCGCGCCGTCGGAGTCGCGAATCTCACTATCGCGTCCGTCAGCGACGTCCCGGGGTGGATCGATCCTGGCTTCGCCGCGCTCGCGTTGCGACCGCCGCTCGATCGCGAGTCCATGCTCGTCGGCGTCGGCCAGAGGCGTGCCGCGCCGGTCAGCGTCAGGTTGCCGCGGGCATACGTCCCACTCGCCCTGCCGCTGTCCGCCGCAGCTGGCGTCGGCCACATGCCTTGGCGCGCCATCATCCGCAGAGACGGTCGGATCGGACCGACACGGCCCTGCCCACCGCCCCGGTTGTACCCAGCCGTCGACGCCGTTGGCGTGGGCAAGGATGAAGATCCGAGCTCTGAGATGGGGCGCCCCGACGTCGGCCGCTCGAAGCACGTCCCATTCCGCATCGAACCCGAGCGCGGCCAGGTCCCCGAGAACACGATCGAGCCCTCGAACAGTGAGTGCTGCGACGTTCTCCACGAAGACGAGACGGGGTCGAAGCTCGCGAATGATGCGAGCGAACTCGGACCAGAGACCGGAGCGTTCTCCGTCGATCCCGACTCGCTTCCCGGCGTTGGAGATGTCCTGGCAGGGGAAGCCGCCGCAGATGATGTCAGGGGGGGGGCTTGTCGCATCGATCTCCCTCACGTCCTCGAAGCACCTGACGCCGGGCCAGTGCTTCGCGAGCACGGCGCGCGCGTGGCCGTCGGACTCTGCCTGCCAGATCACACGGTGGCCGAAGTGCTCCAGCGCCAGATCGAGGCCTCCGATGCCGGTGAACAGAGAACCGACGGTCATGGATTCTCGATCAGCCGCCACGCGTGTTCCTCAGGACCCGAACGTGCGGGTCACCGGCCCGCAGTAGCCGTTGCCGTCCGGGTACGGGGTCGCGCCGGAGTACCCGACCACCCAGTAGGGCAGGACCGCGTTCGTCCCGCCGACCTGCTGCAGGGAGTACTGCGGGATCGTCACCGGCCAGCCCTTGACCGGTCCGTAGGCGGTGTGGCCCCAGACGTAGCAGTTGATGGCCTGGGTGTTGTAGAGCACCGGGTACTGCGACGAGTAAGCCATCGTCGCCGTGGGGCAGTTGATCGTGGACAGCGCGCGCTCCGGGTTGTCGTAGAGGTACGCGAACGCCCCGATGAGCGTCGTGTGCCAGACCGCAGGCATCGTCCCCGGGGCGGGGGTGCCGTCGTAGCTCTGCGAGATCGTCGCGTACATCCGGTAATTGACCGTGTTGGCGCAGATGTAGGGTCCGTCCCGGTTGGCGTCGTTGGTCACCTGCCCGACCACGAAGTCGTAGACGACGTAGTGGTACGGCGTCCACAGCGCCGAGTCCACCGGGGTCGCGTCGCCGTGGACGTCGGGCCGCGGCGGCGGGATCTCAGCCGGAACCGGCATCGTGGTCGGCGTCGCGGCCGCCGCCGGCTGCACGTCGTCCCCGCACCCGCTGAGCAGCGCCCCCGTGCACGCCACCGCGCACGCCACCGTCAGCACCAGCATCCCTCGCCCGTATCTCTCGGTCGTCATCGTCGCCTCCTCGGTTCGTTTGTTTTTCGGCCTTCGGTCGTGATCGTAGAGATTCACTTCAGGTCGTCGATCAGACGCTCGACGACGCGCGCCTCTTCCCGGGCGACGCCGCCGAGCATGATCTGGCGGTCGAGCCACTTCTGCACCGCGCGCGCCGGCGAGACGACCTCCTTGCCGCACACGTGCTCGTGCGGGCCGCTGCCGTTCTCGGCGAAGTACATGATCGGGTGCTCCTTAGATCCGTCCATCGGCATCACTCGACCTCCTCGCCGCGCACGTCGGCGCGCTTCGTGGTCGTCTCGCGCACTGTGATCGTTTCGACGCCGTGCTTAATGCACACTTCGCGCAGCCTGGCGCGGAGCTGCTGCGGCGAGGTCGCCGGCAGGTCGTCATCGAAAGTGAGTACCAGTTCGAACCCGATCGAGTGCGGGTCCGGCCTGAGCTCGATCTCGAAGGCGCGATCGCCGGGATAACCGTCTGGAGGATCACCTGGTTTCAGGTCATCGTCTCCCCATGCCGAGATGGCCTCGTCGATCTCATGGTGCGCGAGGTCGATGGCCCGGCGCGCGCGCCCGAGCGGCGTCTCGCCGAGCGGAATCGGGATGTTGTTGTTCGTCACGATGAACGCTCCGATCTTGCCAGCCGCCATGACTTCCTCGACGGTCAGGTCGCGCTGCTGCGGCTTAGGAACGGGGCCGTACCTGCGATCGTCGTTGCCCGTGCTACCAGGTCGCTCGCCCGCCCGCTCCTCAAGCTCGGCGGCGTGGTGGATGAGGCTGATCATCGCCTTCGCCCCCTTGTCGAAGACGACCCAGTTCCGCTGGTCGTATCGGTCGCAGACGACGCTGCCCTCGTCAGTGACTTGGAACGTGTACTTGCCGCTGTCGACGGTCACCTTCGTGTCGGCCATGGGGGATCCTCCTGGCCGGTGTGTTGGCCGGGGCGGCGGCTACGAGACCAGGAGCCCGAGCTCGAGGCCGAGTCGGCGGATGTCGGCCGGGGCGACGGCGCTGGCGTCCACCGTGGCGAACACCTCCGGGACGCCCGGGGCCTCCCATACGCGGACCAGGTCCGACACGCCGAGCGCAGCCAGGGCGGCGCGCAGGGCCGCCTGGTCGCTGAGGGCGCGGTCGGCCGAGGCCGGCAGGCGCCCGGTCATCACCCACTCCTCGGCGTC
>Ga0070710_10000766_pt1 | contig 15325 bp, 18 predicted proteins | sample LARL52metaG_FD_65454 | JGI IMG/M metagenome (GOLD analysis project Ga0070710, IMG submission 65454) | Corn, switchgrass and miscanthus rhizosphere microbial communities from Kellogg Biological Station, Michigan, USA - LAR L5-2 metaG | ecosystem: Host-associated > Plants > Roots > Rhizosphere ... | reverse complement strand
CCGCCCGAGCTCGAGCGCCGAAAAGAAAACGACCCCAGCTCGGGGGCGCGAACTGGGGCCGTCATTCATCGGATGTGATGGGGGGACACCACACCCGGTCGCTCATTACCAAGTGACCCCGGCAATATTGGTTCCCGGCAGCCCGTTCTAGTTCTTCGAGCGGGAGTACGGATGACGATGGCACCCGCTCTGGAAGGAGGCTCAAATGCAAGAGACCGCGCAGTTCAAATTGCGTGACTGGCTAGTGCCGCCTCTCGTGATCCCGGCATTCTTGCTTCCTCTTGTCGTGATCGTTTCGTTGTACCGGTAGTGAATCACGAGCCCACACACAGCCGTTGCCGGGAGCGACGTGCGGCGTCGTCGTAGTGGCTGAGCAATGCTTCTCAGTCCAAAACGGCCTTCACCGCGTGATGTACAATTGAAACGGTGGTGCCTTCGGGCCCACTTTCCGTCTCGACCAGCGCGTTCAATTGGCTGGCCAGGGCCAAGACGATGCCGGTACCGAGTCCGCCGTCCGCGACAATTACGGGCTTCTGCTTGCCTTTCCCGTTGTCGGACACCGACAGCGTCCATTCCGTTTCGACGGCATCGAACGTCACCACAATGAGCCCGCCTGTCGTCACGCCGCCGAACGCGTGCTTCAGGGAATTGATCGCGAGTTCGGCGACAATCAATCCAAGGCCCTCGGCCTTGCGGCGGTCGGCGTTGCCCCCTTTGCCCCGGACTTCGATCGAAATTGCCTGGTCATCGTCGATCATCGAGCGGGAGATGGCTGCGCAAAGCTTCGACAAATAGGGGATCAGCGCGACGACCCCGCTCACGGTCGACGCATGGAGGTATTTTTGCACGGCCGCAATCGATATGACCCTGTCACGCGTGTCCTCCAGATGCCGCCGCGCTTCTTCCGAGCTGACCTTTCTTGCTTTCATGGAAATGATGCTTGCGATGATCTGCAGGCTGTTGCCCACACGATGGTAGATTTCGTCAAGCAGCGTGTCTTTCAGCAGAAGCAACGCGGCGTTCTCGCGTTCCAGACCACGCTTGCCGGTCACATCCTCGATGCTGAGAAAGATGTTCGCGGGCGATCCTCCCTCGCAAAACACCTCCCGGGCGTTCAGCAGCATCGTTCGTCGCCCGATCGACAGAAAGTCGTGTTGGACCTCGTAATTCTCCATGGCCCCCTGCTCGGGTAAGATTTGTCCCAGCAGCAATCGCAGTTGGGGGATGTTCCATTCTCCATCGCCCAACTCGTAAAGCGGTTTGCCAAGGATATCATCGATGTCGAGCATGAACGTCGTGCAGAAGGCGCGGCTCGCGGCGACCACGCGCAGATCCCGATCGAGCACCAGGAGAGGTTCACGAATGGTGTCGACGATTCCCTGAGCAACCCGTCTGGCGGCATCGGCCGCAACGATATGATCCGGTTGCCAAGGGCTGTCCTTGGTGGTCGCCAGCGTCGTCCGAGTTTGCGGAATCATGTCCAGCTCCCAATGCGTTCCAGCGCCGCCTACCAGCGTTTCCGCCACACTCCGCCCCAGCTTCCTCCCCATCCGCTCTGTCCACGGACCAGCCTGATGATCACGAGCAGCAAAATCGCGCCGACCGCGGCCTCGAGGATCGCCGAGACAATGCCGGAACCGAGATGGATTCCAAGTTGCGGGAATATCCAGCTCGCTATGAAGGCCCCCACTACTCCCACGACGAGATCGCCGACGAGGCCGAAGCCTGTACCCTGGACGATCTGGCCCGCAAGCCAGCCGGCGGCGATGCCGACGACCAATATGACGAGAAGGCTTTCGCCTGACATGTTCATTTCTGCGTCCTCACGCTCGGAATAGCCGAAGTGGCAGTTCCGCTACGGTCTTCAGAGTAGACCCGGGTGAGGGCGGAGGCTGTGCAAAATTGCTCAGAGCTCAGTCGTTTGAGCAATGCGCCGTTGTGGGTCACTCTGTCTGCGAACTGAGCAATTTTGCTCAGCCGCAACGCAAAATGTTCGATATGTTAGTGGTAGGTCGCAGCGGCGCCCACCTTCCGAAGTCCGCGCGCCATGGCCGGGATATCTCTTCGCGGCTTCGGAAGGTCATGCGCACTGGAAAGCCCGTGATTCCAGTGCCGCTTTTCGATCCAAGGTCCCGGAGGCGGTTCTTGCCGCACCATAGTCAGGGGCTTCAGATCGCCGGCACCAGACGACAATTTGGATCGTCGATCGGCTCGGCTGCTGCCAATGCCGGCAACGTAAGGATATCCGCATGCCTCTCCAGTTTCCGAACCACAGCCGAAGCTATGATCGAACCCGACAGGCGGTACGCTTTTGGGGATATGACACCGCGATCGAATATTCCTTCTTCGTCACCGTCGATGCGCTCGAAAAGGTGCAGCCGCGTCTTAGGCATGACGAAGAAGGCTTTCTCGGTGCCTTTGATGCCCATCGCGATCTGATTTTCCGCACGGCTGCGGACGTTTTCGTGCGGGATCGAAAGAGCCGCTACGAGCTGGCTGGCGCGGATTTCGGCTAGGTCGTAGAGAACAAAATCGAAATTTTTCCTAACACGCCGGGGCTTGGTCTGCTAAAATCAGACTGGTGTCAGGCGCCGGGGGCATCATGCCAAAAGCGGCGAAAGCTTTATTTGATCCAAAGCGTTTTCTCGCCAAGGTCGGGGACGGCAAAGCCATATTGAAATTCGACACGAACCGGGTGGTGTTTTCGCAAGGAGACGCCGCAGATACGGTTTTCTATATTCAAAAGGGACGGATCAAGGTTCTCGTCGTCTCCGAACAGGGCAAGGAGGCAGTGGTCGGAATCCTCGAAGCTGGACAGTTCTTCGGCGAAGGATGCCTCAACGGCCATCCGTTGCGGATTTCGACGACGGTGGCGATGGAAGACTGCCTGATCACGTCTATCACGAAAGCTGCGATGCTTGCCACGCTTCAACGCGAACCAAAGTTTTCCGAGTTGTTCATGGCATATCTTCTTAGTCGGAACAGCCGTATCGAAGAAGACCTCATCGACCAGCTGTTCAATTCGAGCGAGAAGCGGCTCGCGCGCCTCCTGCTGCTCCTGGCGAATTTTGGCAAGGATGGCACCCCGCAGCCCATCGCGGCATCGGTCAGCCAGGAAACCCTGGCCGAGATGATCGGCACGACCCGTTCCCGCGTCAGCTTCTTCATGAACAAGTTTCGAAAGCTCGGGTTCATCAGCTACAACGGCAAGATCGAGGTCCACAGCTCGCTCTTGAACGCCGTCTTGTACGACAAGCCCGAGATCGTCAGAGACGAGTGAGGTGACTGACGGAAGAAGCGGGACGCTTTCAGGCTGCCACAGCGTCGTAGAACATCAAGCGCGGCGTGTCGTTGTGTCTCGGAAGAACCGGGCCAACATCCACAAGAATGCCCGTTTAACGCCGATGCATCGAGGATGGTAGGTTGAAGGCAGCGTTGAATGGACAACGCTTGGTGCGGCGTCGCGCGCCTATTTGGTCGCGATGGGGGCTTTTGCCTCTTCTTCGGTGAGCAGCTTCAAGAGCAATTGCCGTTGGGCCTCGTCTTTGACGAGCGCGAGCTGCCTCTTGAAGATTTTCAGGTTTTCACGGCGTATGTATTCTTCCATGGCGTGCTCCTGTCAGGAGTCGCTCGTTCAGGCCAGTGACTCGAGGTCGTGGCTCGCAAGCCAGAGAACCGTGTTCGATTTCATTGGATCGGCTTCGGCGATTCCGATGTGGATGTGATGGCAGCCGGTACACTTGAGCGTTCTGATGGCAAACGCGGATCGGCCACGCGCCATCCTTGCGAGGCGCATGCGTTCACCGCACTTGGGACAGTGCGGCGTCTCGATTGAGTTAAGTGACGGATCGGACGTGTGGGCAGGTTGCTGCTGCATGCGATGCACTCGGCAAATCAGGGGGAGCGTTAAGCAGTCTCAGTCACCCGCAGATACCGATTGAGGAGCGATGATAAATACAAATGCCCCGAATATCCCATGCTTGCTGGTCAATATTGCTCACTCCGACAGAAATCCTCCGTCGCTTTCCTTCGCCTTCGGTCGCCTTTACGTCGGCGATGTAGGCCGCTCATTTGACGCAGCCCTGCGCCGTCCATTCGGTCTGCGGGGCGGGTCCATTCTTCAGGGATTGCGCCCATAGATCCGCCCCGTATTTGGTGAGTCACCAAATCAGTTGGCGCAAGCCTTGTCGGCTTTCAAAGCCGTCTCAGCCGATGCCTTTGTCGGGTGAGCAGCGCCGATCAGCTTCGTGCTGCCGCCGGCAACGGGCTGGGTCTCGACGATCTGACATTTCATCGTCCCGGTATCTTGAACCAGGTAGAACGACGATGCCGCTGCGCCGACGGTCTTGCCCGGTTCGGTCTTGCCCGGTTCGGCCGCGAATGAAGGCGCCGCGAATGCGAGAATAGTGATTGTGGCCAGGAGAATTTTCTTCATGTGCGTACCAGTTGTCGCGCGTCCAGTATTCGGACAGAGGACCAATGGGCTGAGCTGGTACATGTTCCAGCTAAAATAGATTTGTTTTCATGACACAACCAAAAATAGTTCAGATGTTACCGGAACCATCAGCTCGGGAGTCTATTGGCTTACCGACACAATCACCTTTGGAGAAATGCCTTGAACAGTCTCGCGATCTCTCTGGCGGCCGGCGCAAGTGCGCTCTTCGCAACCGCTGCCTCCGCTGCACCGCTTGCCGCCGACGTTGCCGTCGGCCCGGGCGGCAACATCCAGAACGTTCGCATGGTCTGCAATGAGAATGGCCGTTGCTGGCGCGACCACGGTGAGCGCCGCGTCATCATCCGCGAGCCCGGTCAGTCCTACGGATACGCGCCTGGCGAGCGCTTTATCGAACGCGGGGATTATGACGAGCGGCGGCGCAGCGGCGTCGGCTTTCAGGCTCCTGGTGTGAGCGTTGGTATCGGCACCGACCATTACTGAGATCAAGAAGCTGTTGCTGGGCGATCCTGAACCCAGTCAACGGCGCAGCACCGCTGAGAAATGCCCCGCAGGCGCAAGTCTGCGGGATTCTTGTTTGAAGACGGCCTCGCCAAGAATCATTCCCCGGGAGATGCCCCGGATGACGGGCCGACGCTCATCACTGCACGTCGAGGTGCAGTCCCTCCTTGTCGATGATCGACGCGAACTTCGTGGTCTCCGCGGCCACGAAATCCGAAAACTGCTGCGGCGTGCCGTAGTCGGGGCGGGCGCCCATCGCGGCGATGTTCTTCCTGATGTCGTCGCGCTCCAGCATGAGTTTGACCTGCTGATTGAGCGCCTCCACGATCTCGCCCGGGCAGGTCTTGGGCAGGAACACGCCGAACCAGGAGGAGACGTCGAAGCGGGCCAGTTCGGGCGCGCTTTCGCGCATGGTCGGAAGGTCGGGCGCTGATGCGCTGCGCTCCGGCGTGGTCACGGCGAGGCCGTTCAGCCTGCCGTCCAGCACCTGCGGCAGCGATGGGTAGAGATTGTCGAACAGGATCTGCACGTCGCCGGCCAGGGCCGCCTGCAGCGCGGGACCGGCGCCACGGTAGGGCACATGCGTCATCTTCAGGCCGGTGAGCTGCAGGAACCAGGCGCCGGTGAGGTGCGGGCTCTGGCCGACGCCGGAGGAGCCATAGGTCAGCTTGTCGGGGTTTTGCTTGAGGAAGGCGATCAGCTCCGCGATCGATTTCACGCCGGCCTTGGGGTGCGCCGAGACGATGTTCGGAATCCGGATCATGTTGGAGACGGCCTGGAGCTGCTCGGCCTTGTAGGTCATGTTCCTGAAGATGCTGTAGGCGATCGCATTCGGACCGGGATTGCCGATCAAAATGGTCTGGCCATCGCCCGCGCTGCGCACGACCTCGCCGGCTCCGATCGTGCCGCCGCCGCCGGAGCGGTTTTCGACGACAGCGTTCTGGCCCCAGGCCGTTTGCAAGTGCGCGGCGAGATACCGTCCCATCACGTCGGTGCTGCCGCCCGCCGCGGCCGGCACGATGACGCGGATGGTTGCGGCCGGCCGCCAGTCGGCCAGGCTCGTTCGCGGCAGGATCACCGCCGTCGTCAGCGCGGCGGCGCCCGCCAGCGCATGGCGGCGGGAAATTCGGCTGGTGCTCACGTTTCACTCCCTTGCTTTTCGTTGGTTGCAGCAAGCGTAGGGAATGACGATCAGGCCGGCAAGCGCTGGCCGCCGTGGCCACTTGTCCTGGGTTTCCTGGAATACCCGCTCACCCCGGGCGCACATCCGTCACGGTCCCGCGAGGACAGCAAAGGAGGTCGCCTTTCCAGGATCGACGATGGCAGAAGCACACTATCGGCATTTCGAAACGCCGTGTTAGCTTCATCCGAATAAGCCGTGTTAGCTTCATCCGAATAAAATGACGATCCCTCATTTGCAGGCTGCCGCCGGTGTTGCGCTCAATCCGATCGTTTGGTGTGTGGGACGTTTGCCGATGACAAGAGTCCACCATCCGGGCGGGGAGTCGGACGCCAGGCTGCCCGAAACTCGTGCGCGTGCGCTTCTGGCAAGCACGATGCAAACGGCGATGCTATGGAACCTGCTCGGCGTCGTCATGTCGCAAGGCTTCGGCTTTCTAGTGTTCTTGGTGCTCGCGACGAAGCTCCCTCCCGAAGTCGTCGGGGTTGTCGCGCTCGCCTCGATGGTCACCGATTTCGTGGCCGTGGACGGCCGATCTGCGTGCATGGACGCCATCGTTCAGGCGAGGCGCGACGAGGCCCGCCATCTCAATTCGGCCTTTGCGGCATTCTTTTCCGTTGCGTTGATCGTTTCTCTGGGCGCCATATCGGCATCTTCCATCATGGCCGAGACTTTCAACGAGCCGCTTATCTCTGGTTTCATGAGCGCATTTGCGCTCCTGATCCTTCCCGTACCGTGGCTGGCTGTGATGGACGCGCTCCTCATGAAGGATCTGCAGTTCCGCCAATTCACGCAGAGGAATATCGCGGCATCGCTGATCTCGGGGATATGCGGCATCGCCTGGACTTTCACCCCTTGGGTGATCTGGGCGCTCGTCGTTCAGCGTTTGGTCGGGCTCGTCGCAGAAGCCGTCCTGGAATTTCACATGACGCGCTGGTTTCCAACATGGTCTATCGATTGGAAGAATGCCGTTCAGTTCCTCAGGCGTCTGTTCGCATTGTGGACGATTCTGCTCATCACCCAAACCATCGGCCGCGCGATTACGTTCGTTTTTGGCTTGAGGTATGACGCGACGACAGTCGGTTTGATGCGCGCAGCCAGCAGGATTGTCGAAGCCGTTCAGATACCTGTCGTGAGCTCGCTGATGGGGCTCTGGTTCCCGCTGATGTCGAAGGTGAGAGGCAACCTGAGATCCGAGCGAGACATCTACAACAACATCATCCGCACCGCAGTATTTCTATGCTTCCCCGTCTTCGCGGGAATGGCGCTGGTTGCGGACGACATCGTGCGGCTCTTGCTCTCGAATCGCTATCAAGGCGCCGGCCCGATGATCGAGGCGATCGCCACGACGCGCCTGCTGGTGCCGATCGTCTGGTTCAATACGATCGCGATGACGTCGCTCGCGATGAATCGGTTATCAATGCTGTATTCTGCGGCGGCACTCATTGTCGAACTGCTGTCGCTCATCGTGTTTACCCATCTGAGCGCGCCCGAAGCTTTGCTTCTGATTCCGGCACCAACCATCGTCGGCGGCATCATCGGGAACGCGGTTTTGAACAGGCGTCTTGGGCAGTCCAACTGGAGCCATTATCGCGAACTGTTGCCCGCGATCTTCGCAACCTTGGGCATGGTTGCGTGCACCTGGACATTCCGTACTCTTGCGGTCGACTGGCCGACACTCTGGCGGCTCGGCGGGAGCGTGCTTATCGGTGTGGTTGTCTATTTGGGATGGCTCGCGGGCTTCAACCGGCAATGGCTTCTGGAGCGAATTCAGGTCCTTCGGGGGCGGGATGCCGATGCCATGGAGATTGTATAGCGCGTACCCCCGCCGATGAACGGACGGTCGTTGAACGCGATTGCGCTCTCGGGGTGAAGCCGCGCTTTCAAATTATCGAGCCGATCCGTTAGGGTTAAATTCAACTTGCTGTTTCAGCGAGGCATGACTTCTGCCAAACGAAGCATCCTACGGTTGCCTCGGTTGCTGGCGGAGAGGGACATGTCCTCCGTTATTGATGCTGGAAAGGTTCATTATAACGCTAAGGCTGTCGGGTTCGAGGCGGCGCTGCGCGGCCTCGCTCGGGACGGCTTCGCCGTCGTGGATATCGCGACGCCAAGAGACATCGACGTCATCCGGCAGGCGGTGCGGCGCGTGCTCGCGCGCGACGACGTAGTTTTTCGTGAGTTGGGCGAACGAACGGGGACGCCGCAAATCCAGGAGCTGCACCATATCGCCTCGAAGGCGCCCGAGATCATGGAGACGGATTTTTTCTCGCGCGCAAAAGAGTTCTCTCAGTCCTTCCTGAAGTCCTCCGTTCACTTGAAATTCGACCATGTGATCCTGAAGCCTGCCATGAGCAATCGCGAGACGGGCTGGCATCAGGACGCTGCCTACACTCCGCGGATCTGGCGCTTCCACAATCGCGTTCACTGGTGGTTGCCGCTGCATGATGTGCCCATTGAGCAGGGCTGCATGCGGTACGTTCCGGGAACCCATCACAGCAGTAGGATGAAGCACGTCGCGGTGGGGCCCACCTCGGATGCGATCAGGACCTCCCTCCCGGAAGGATCGAAGGTCGTTGACTGCCCGGCCACCGCAGGAAGTGCCTGCGTCCACCTTCCAAAGACGCTGCATTCCGCGGGGCCCAATACAACCCAGCTTCCACGTGAAGCCTACATTCTCCAGTTTGCGGCCCGGTCTTTGTTGCCGACGCTCGATTTCGACGATGCTGGAGTCACGCGTTGGTTGAGCGCGAAATGGCAACCTGAAGTGAGGGGCACGACATCAATGACTTCAGGGCATATGCGCCGATGATACACTAGTCATGCTTAAATTAGCTAAATTATCACAAGCTTATGATCGCATACATAACTTGTGTTATGGTCTTTCGTCGCCACCTGCCCTCGATTGCGTTCAGATGCGGGACAAAAAGACCCGGGCGTTCCAGTGTCTTTCGGCGCTTGACGGCCATGCCAACACGGCGAATCCCAGCCTCTTATGGTGTGCTGGCAGTCGGCGGATGGTGCAATGTTGCACCCGGGACATTCGTTATGGGCGAACCGACATGGGTTTCGGGGCTGCGGGTCAAAGTCTGACGCTGATTTGAGAAGCACGTTCCCTATGCAGTCTGTCTCTATCGTTCTGTGCACGCTGGACAGGAAAGACAAGTTACCGAAAGTGGTTCGCTCGATCTATGCGGCGGCCCGCAGAACGCTTGCCGCCGAGATTGAACTCATCATCGTCGACAACGGATCGACAGACAAAACACTCGACGTCGCTCGCTCGCTTGCCATTGACGCGCCGATACCGGTCCTGATCTTGAGCGAGGTGGAGAAAGGTCTATGTCGCGCCAAGAACCGCGGGATCAAGGCGGCGAAAGGACAGGTTCTCGTCTTTACGGACGACGACTGTGAGTGGGCTCCGGATTATCTCGAGGTCCTGCTCCGGAGCTATGATGCAGGTGCCGGGATCAAGGGAGGCCGAGTCGAACTTGGCGATCCCAGCGATCTGCCATTCACCATCAAGACCGAGAGCCGGATGGAGGTCTACGATGGAAGCCGTCACCCAGGCGGCTTCCTGCATGGTTGTAATCTTGCCGTGCCAAGAGCGGTCTTCGAGAGGATCGGCCTATTCGACGAGAACTTCGGACCCGGGGCTCCGTTCCGCGCAGCCGAAGACACCGAATTCGTGTATCGCGCTTTCAAGGCAGGCGTGCCGATCCACTACATCCCGGATCTCGTCATCTATCATCATCATGGCCGCAAAACGATCGGCGATATCGCCAAACTCAATTGGAGCTACCAGATAGGGAACGGGGCGCTCCACGCGAAGCATGGCCTTGCTGATGGCCTGTTGCTGCGCGCTTATTATCACAATGCGAGGAACATTCTCTTCGAAGTTGTTGGCGGACCCAAGTTCGATGCGCACTTGGGCATCTCTCATCGGCAACTCGTGGTTCCTCAGATCCTGGGCATCTGGCTTTACCTATTTCGCTTCAATCGGCCCGTGCTCGGAAGAACTAGATAGCGTCTTTCACGTCACGCCTGGTGCAGAATGGCACGCAATATGCGCGAGCTTGTCAATGCGCATGATCCGTTCGGAAAACCGCTGCGTGCAGGATCATGCGCTAGTTGAAGCTCAAGAGCTTGAACAGCGGGGCGAGATAGCTGAGCTCCTGGCCCGAGGTCGCCGTGGTGCGGCTGATGAAATCGAAAATCTTGCCATCCTTCAGCCCGTAATTGGCCAGCCGTCGAACCTGCCGGTTCTTGTCGAAATAGACTGCGATGACGCGCTGGTCGATGACCTTGTCGGGCATGAAGGCGGCGGGCCGCTCGGTGCGCTGGGAGATGTAGTAGAACACCTCGCCATTCAGCGTTGCCACCGTCGACGGCGTGCCCATCACGATCAGCACCTGGTCCTGGCTCGCGCCGATCGGAATCTGCTCCAGCGCGCCGGGTGGCAGGATATAGCCCTTCTGGAACTCCTCGCCCATGCCCCAGCAGGAGGCGAGCACCAGGCAGGCCGTTGCAACCGCGAGTGCCCGCAGGCCGCGCAAGCACGCGCTCATGCCGGGCGCCAAACGCCGGCTTGGGTAGGATTGGATCTTGTCGATCATTCAGCGGACCCGTTCCCCTTGCATCGGGAGAGGCGTTGACGTACCGGGCGGCAGGTCGAATTGCAACAGGCCTGTGACCGCGTGTCGGAACGGCCAGGGAACCCCAGGAATGCTCTGGCCCTTCAACTACTTCAGAAGACCTGATCTGTCCCCAGCGCCCACCATCGAGGTCATCTATGGCATGATCGTGACCCAGGCGCGAGAGCCGGTTTTCTACAGGGATCTCGGGGTCCCCGACACCGTTGATGGCCGATTCGACCTTTTGCTTCTGCACCTGTGGATGGTCCTGCGGCGTTTGCGGAGTGCCGAAAGCGGGATGGAACCGGCACAAGCCCTGTTCGACCGGTTCTGCGAGGACATGGACGACAATCTGCGCGAGATGGGCGTCGGCGACCTCGCCGTGCCGCGGCGCATGCAGGCCTTTGGCGAGGCGTTTTACGGCCGCAGCAGAGCCTACGACCTCGCACTCGGCCAACGAACTGACCAAGTGACCGAGCAAGTGACTGAGCAACGGATCGAACAAGTACGCGAGGCGCTGGCGCAGGTGATCGCGAAAAATATCCTGAACGGCGGCGACCAGGATCATGCGCAGGCGCTTGCCGCCTATACGATGGCCACCGTGACATGCCTGGCTGCATGCGACGATGCCGCCATGCTGCGCGGGGCATGGAGCTTTCCGCAGATGTTCGAAAGGCGATAGCGGATGAAGAAGCCCGTCGATCCCGCGGTTGGTCCTGCTCGCGATGCATCGACCGACGCATCGACTCATCCTTGGCGCGCCCCTGTCGTCGTGGCGCAGATTCCCGAGACGGGGCTTGCCATCGATATCGACGCCAGTGCGGCCCAGCGCAAAGCCATGGCCGAGACCGCGGGCTTGCGCGACATCGCCTCCGCCCATGGCAGTTTCGAGCTGACGCTCGAGCGCGGGGGGCGGGTGCATGTCGCCGGCCGCTTGCAGGCGAGAGTCGGGCAGACCTGCGTTGTTACGCTCGATCCGATCGAGAACGATATCGACGAGGCGATCGACCTGATCTTTGTCCCACCCGAGCAGGTCAAGCAGCTTTCCGACCTCGTCGACGCGGCCGAAGGCGACGATGCCGATGTGCCCGAGCCGCCGGAGCCGATCGAGAACGGCGTGATCGATCTCGGCCGGCTGGCGACCGACGTGCTGTTTCTGGCGATCGACCCATATCCGCGCAAGCCAGATGCGGTGTTCGAACCTCAGGTTGCGGTCCCCGATCCCGAGGAGCATCCGTTCGCGGCCCTGAGGGCCTTGCAGCGTCCCGATGCCGAAAGGACCGATTCCAGCACCTCCGAGGGAAAACCGAAGGACGAAAAGGGTTGAGCCGGTACCGGTGATGGTGCGAAGAGGGGACCGGACGGCTGTTGCAGCTCATCTGCCGGATTGAGGAATCGGCATAATCCGTTCCAATATCAGGGCGAATTGGGATTTTCGCCGGCTCGCAGCGCGATTCCCCTGGGCGAGCCGCCTTTCGCCGCCGGAAGACGGGGTCAAGAGGTTGTGTCGCGGCCGGGACGCGGTATTGTCCCGGCCCGGATCGGGTGTGGCGAGGGTTTCGCCGTCGGTCGCCGGGGGGCGGCAGGGCGTTGCACACGGGTCGCAAGGGATCAGGTTTCCGGGACATTCATGCCGCAAAAGGTTCGTATAGCGCTTGACGCCATGGGTGGCGACGTCGGCGCAGCAGTGGTCATCGCCGGCGCCGCTATCTCGCTGAAGCGACATCCCGATACGGAATTTCTGCTGTTCGGTGATCGCGCGCGGATCGATGCGGAGCTTGCGAAATATCCGGAGCTGAAGGCAGCCTCGCGCGTGATCCATACCGATGTCGCGGTCAGCATGGACGACAAGCCGAGCCAGGCGCTCAGGCGCGGGCGCAAGAACTCGTCGATGTGGCTGGCGATCGAGGCGGTCAAGAAGGGCGAGGCCGGCGTTGCCGTCTCGGCCGGCAACACCGGCGCGCTGGTGGCGATGGCCCGCTTCTGCCTGCGCATGCTGGCCGGCATCGACCGCCCGGCGCTGGCGGCGGTCTGGCCGACCACGCGCGGCGATTCGGTCGTGCTCGATCTCGGCGCCACCATCGGTGGCGATGCGCGGCATCTGGTGGCACTTGCGGTGATGGGCAGCGCGATGGCGAGCGTGCTGTTCAACCTGGAGCGGCCGAAGGTCGGGCTGCTCAATATCGGCGTCGAGGAGATCAAGGGCCACGAGGAGATCCGCGAGGCGGCCGAATTGCTGCGCGAAATGAACCTCCCGCAGCTCGACTATATCGGTTTCGTCGAGGGGGACGGCATCGGCCGGGGCGATGCCGACGTCGTCGTGTCAGAGGGGTTTTCCGGCAATATCGCACTCAAGGCGACCGAGGGCACGGCGCGGCAGATCATGAGCTTTCTGCGCAATGCCATCGAAGGCAGCCTGCTTGCGCGGGTTGGCTATCTCCTGGCGCGCGGTGCTTTCCGCCAACTGCGTGACAAGCTGGATCCCGGCAAGTCGAACGGCAGCGTGCTGCTCGGCCTGAACGGCATCGTGGTGAAAAGTCATGGCGGCACCGATGCCGAGGGCTTTGCCTCCGCCGTCGAGGTTGGCTATGAGATGGTCCACTTCGATCTCCTGACCAAGATCAATCAGATGCTCAATCGCGACGGCGCGCTCGTCCCCGAGCCCGCCGCGTAGGAGGCTATTTGTGACCTTACGTTCCGTGGTGCTCGGCTGCGGGTCCTATCTGCCACGGCAGATTTTGACCAATGCCGAACTGGCAAGCCGCATCGACACGTCAGACGAGTGGATCGTCCAGCGCACCGGGATCAAGCAGAGGCATATCGCGGCCGAAGGCGAGTTCACCTCGCACCTGGCGATCAATGCGGCGCGCGCGGCGCTCGAACATGCCAACGTCGATGCCCAGTCGATCGACCTGATCGTGCTGGCGACCTCGACGCCCGACAACACCTTTCCGGCCACGGCGGTCGCGGTCCAAAACGGGCTCGGCATTCATCACGGCGCAGCGTTCGACCTCCAGGCGGTCTGTTCGGGCTTCGTTTTTGCGCTCGCCACCGCAGACAATTTTCTGCGTGGCGGCGCCTACAAGCGCGCGCTGGTGATCGGTTCCGAGACGTTCTCGCGCATCCTCGACTGGAACGACCGCGGCACCTGCGTGCTGTTCGGGGATGGCGCCGGCGCCGTCGTGCTCGAGGCACAGCAGCAGCCCGGCGCGGCGAGCGACCGCGGCATTCTGACCGCCCATCTGCGCTCGGACGGCCAGCACAAGTCGAAACTCTATGTCGATGGCGGCCCGTCCTCCACCCAGACGGTCGGCTATTTGCGCATGGAAGGCCGCGAGGTGTTCAAGCACGCGGTCGGCATGATCACCGACGTGATCGTCGATGCCTTGAACGCGACCGGCCTCTCCGTCGAGGACATCAACTGGTTCATCCCGCACCAGGCCAACAAGCGAATCATCGACGCCTCCGCGCACAAGCTGCATATTGCGCCGCAAAAGGTGGTGCTGACCGTCGACCGCCATGGCAACACGTCGGCCGCATCGATCCCGCTTGCGCTCGACGCGGCGGTGAAGGACGGACGCGTCAAAAAAGGCGATTTGGTGCTGCTGGAGGCGATGGGCGGCGGCTTCACCTGGGGCTCGGTCCTGCTGCGCTGGTAGGACAGCCCTCAAGGACCAGCTTGGGATTGTACCCCTTTTGGCTTGGATAGCGTTCACGGTGCTGTTGACCATCGCCCCGTAACCTCATAATTTCAGACAGGAATTATTCGCCGTGAGTTGGGGCGGGCGATGTCTGGAACCGGGAAAACAGTCACACGCGTTGATTTGTGCGAAGCGGTCTACCAAAAGGTGGGACTGTCGCGCACGGAGTCATCGGCTTTCGTTGAGCTTGTTCTGAAAGAGATCACCGACTGCCTGGAAAAAGGCGAGACGGTGAAATTGTCATCGTTTGGTTCGTTCATGGTGCGCAAGAAGGGTCAGCGTATCGGACGCAACCCGAAGACGGGCACCGAGGTACCAATCTCGCCGCGGCGGGTGATGGTGTTCAAGCCGTCGGCGATCCTGAAGCAGCGGATCAACGGTCACGCTGGCGACAAGACGCTCAACGGCGAGGCGACCAAGCCTGAATAGACGTTGAGCGTAAGTTGCACGCGGCGCCGCTGAAAGCTGCGCGGCGGGCTTCGGAAAAGCATGTCCCCGGGTTTGACCCGGTACTGATCCCCCGGGGAATCATGCTCAAACAACAAGCTGATGCGCGACGGCGATTCTAAGGTGATGCCACCGCGCTTTCGATCGTGAGTGGAGCGGGGGTGCCTTCGCGCTGTTGCGCGGGTTGTGCACGCCTTCGTTTGCTCCACGAGCAAGTCATATTTGCAAGTGATGTTTGATTCGAGCATTCGCGCCAATTGCCTCAACCAAGAACGGGCGCACGACGAAGCGAATGTGAGGAACGGACCACTCGAATAACCGAAGGGAAGCGGGCATTTGGACAAGGCGCCGGATGCGTTCCGAACCATCAGCGAGGTCGCCTCCGACCTCGACATCCCTCAGCACGTGCTGC
>Ga0070710_10000765_pt1 | contig 15336 bp, 16 predicted proteins | sample LARL52metaG_FD_65454 | JGI IMG/M metagenome (GOLD analysis project Ga0070710, IMG submission 65454) | Corn, switchgrass and miscanthus rhizosphere microbial communities from Kellogg Biological Station, Michigan, USA - LAR L5-2 metaG | ecosystem: Host-associated > Plants > Roots > Rhizosphere ... | reverse complement strand
GCGTGCCTGGAGCGGGCCGAGAAGCTCGGCGGCGCCATGGTGGTCCCGCCGCACGACCTGCCCGGCGACGCCGGCCGGACCGCCATCTTCACCGACCCGGACGGGAACAAGGTCGGGCTCTGGGAATGAGTCATGGCCAGTGACGAGGCGGGTGCCGCCGAGCGGGCCACGGACGAGGCGCTCAAGGCCCTCGCCGAACCGCGGCGCCGGGCCATCCTGCGCCTGGTCGCCAGCGGCGAACTGGCCGCGGGCGAGATCGCCGCGGCCTTCGACGTGACCAGGACCGCAGTCAGCCAGCACCTCACCGTGCTGCGGAACGCCGGCCTGCTCGCCGAGCGCCGGGACGGCACCCGGCGGCTGTACCGGGCCCGGCCGGAGGGGCTGGCGGGGCTGCGCCGGTTCCTCGACGACATGTGGGCCTCCTCGCTGGAGGAGGCCAGGCGGCTGGTGGAAACGGAGGAAGGGATCACCGATGATGAGGACCATGCCTCCCGCGCTGGATGAGCCCGGCCGCCGGCCCGCCGTCACGCCGCCCGCACCGGACGAACGCGCCCGCCAAGCCGTCGTCACGCCGCTGCGCCGCCCTCCGGTACGGCAGTCCGTCGTGGTGCGCGCGCCGCAGCGGCGCACCTTCGACACCTTCGTGCGCACCATCGGCGCCTGGTGGCCGGTGCAGCCGTTCTCCGCGGGCAAGGACCGGGTCCGCGCGGTAACCGTGGAACGGCGCCGAGGTGGCCGGGTCTTCGAGACCTGGGCCGACGGCACCGAGGTCACCTGGGGTGAGCTGCTCGCCTGGGAGCCCCCGCAGCGCTTCGTGATGACGTGGACGATCACGCCGGCGGCGACCGAGGTGGAGCTGATGTTCGCCGCGCTGGCACCCCGGCTGACCCGGGTCACGGTCGAGCACCGCGGCTGGGAGGCGCTCACCGACGAGCAGCTCGGCGAGGACTGCGCGCTGCCCGGCGGCTACACCGGCGGGTCCTACGCCGCTGGCTGGGCAGTCATCCTCGGGCGGCTGGGTGCCGTGCTCGGCCTCGCGGAAACCGGGGCGGACACCGAAGGCGGCCAGACATGAGCGCGGACCGGGCGCCGATCACCCTGGAGACCTACGAACTGGTGCTGCTGCGGCGCACTCGCCAGGCCAGGGAGTTCGACGAGGAGACCATCGAGCGGATCTTCCTTGAGCACCTCGAGTACACCATGAGGATGGTCAACAGCGGCCAGCAGCTCGCGGCGGGCCCGGTGCGCGACAGCCCGGCCGAGGAGGAGCACATCTGCGGCCTGGGCCTGTTCCAGCAGGGCTCGCTGGACAAGGTCCGCGAGCTGGCGAACGCCGACCCCGGTGTCCGCCAGGGCCTGTACCGCGCCGACGTGATGACCTGGCAGACCCCGGCAGGCCGGATCGCCTTTCCCAGCCCGGCCCAGGGATAACGCCGGTCCCCCCGCTGTGGGTCATAGGCCGGCGGGCAGGCCGAACGCGGGGAACATCGATGGCTGCTCGAACGCGGCGATCTCGGCCAGGCGGCCGCCTTCGAGGCGCAGCACGGAGAGGACGAACGGGAAGAACGCGCTCTCGCCGGGACGGCGGAGGTACCCGGCCGCGCCCGGCTGCCCGTTGGCCATGATCGGCAACACCCGCCACCGGCCGAGTGCGGTCATGCCATCGCGGAGCGCGTCGCCAACCTCCTGCTCGCCGTTCCATTCCCCGACCTCGGGGGAGATGGCCAGCCGTACGTCATGGCTCAGCAGGGCGATCAGCGCCTGCGGGTCGGCTTGTTCGTGCGCGTCGATGAAGCGGTGCAGCAGGAGGCGCTGCGCGGCGTCGGGCTCCGCGGCCGGCGCCCAGTCCAGCCGCCCGTTCGGCCACTGATCGCGCAGCGTCGCGCGGGCGCGCTGGAGCGCGCTGTTGACCGCAGGGACGCTCGTGCCGAGCAACTCGGCGACCTCGGCGGCGGGGAAGCTGACCACGTCGCGCAGGATCAGCACCGCCCGCTGGCGCGGTGGCATGAGCTGAATCGCCGCCAGAAAGGCAAGCGAGATCGTCTCGCGGCTCACCGCCACTGCCTCCGGGCCCGGCTGGCCGGCGGCGATCTCGTCCAGCAGCGAGTCCGGGTACGGCTGCACCCACGGCATCGCGGCGATCGAGGGCCCCTGGCCGGCCGGCGTTCTGGACGGCGCGGGCACCGCCCGGCGGGCCTCACGGCGCAGCGTGTCCAGGCAGGCGTTGGTGGCGATCCGGTACAGCCAGGTCCGCGGGCTCGACTGGCCCTGGAAGCCTTCCCGGGAGCGCCAGGCACGCAGGAGCACCTCCTGCACGTGATCTTCGGCCTCATCGAAGGACCCGAGCATCCGGTAGCAGTACACGTGCAGCTCGCGCCGGTACCGGCGGACCAGATCGTCGAAGTCCCCCACCCCGGGAACGCCCACCCGTGTACCCCTTCCCATCCACGCCGACCGGTGAGTCTTCCGCTCCGGCACGTCTGCATGGACCGTAACCCACCCAACTGGAGGCTCACATGCGGCAAGTAACTCTGCAAATGGGCATGTCGCTCGACGGATACGTGGCCAGCGACAGGGCACACCCCGGCGTGGCCGTCCCTGAGGACGCCGAACTTGTCAGGTGGAAGCTGGACCGGGTGGCCAGGGCCGGGGCCCATCTCATGGGCCGCGCGACCTACCTGGAGATGGCGGCCTACTGGCCGCACTCGGCGGCACCGTATGCGGCGCCGATGAACGACATCCCCAAAATCGTGTTCTCCAAGACGCTCCGCCAGGGTTCCTGGCCGACCACCCGGATAGCTGGTGGCGACCTGGCGGCGGAGATCGCCGCGATCAAGGACGAGCCAGGGCCGGACGTCATGGTCCACGGTGGCGCCAGCTTCGCCGCGGCCCTCGCCGCGCACGGACTGATAGATGAGTACTGCCTGGTCATCCAGCCGGTAGCCGTTGGCGGCGGGCAGGCGCTGTTCGCCAGCCTGCCCGCGGCGCTGCGCCTTGACCTCCTCGAGGCCAGGAGCTTCGAATGCGGCGCCGTCGTGCACATCTACCGGCCGAGCCACGGCTGAGTTCGCCGCGGCATCGCCGCCAAAGGGCACCCAGCGACACGGCACGGGCCATTCGGGTCAGGTGGGAACGGCGGCCGCACCCGCGCGGGCTGCCGACGCTGCGGGCCTTGTCACGGCGCCGGGCCTCCTTTTAGACTGAATGTTCAGTCAAATCGAAGGGGCGACCGTGTCCACCACGCAGGACAGCACCGTCCGACTGCCCGCGGACCTCGCGGAAGTCATCGCCGAGCAGGAGAGAATATTCGCCGAACGCCAGCCGGAATCCCGCCGCATGGCCATCGAAGCGGCCGGATCCCTGGCGGGTGGGGTGACCTCGAACTGGCAGATCACCGCGCCGCAGCCGGTCTGGCTCAGCCATGGCCGCGGCTCCAAGATCTATGACGTCGACGGCAACGAGTACGTCGACCTGCACGGCGGATACGGTGTGGGGCTGGCCGGGCACGCGCACCCGGCGATCGTGGCAGCGGTGACCCGCCAGGTCGCCCAGGGCACCCACTTCGCCCAGCCCACACCGGACGCCCTGGTGGTGGCCGGCGAGCTTGCCGCCCGGTTCGGCCAGCCCCTGTGGCGGTTCGCCAACTCGGGCACCGAGGCCACCATGGACGCGATCCACCTGATGCGCGCGATCACAGGCCGTGACCTGATCATCAAGGTGGAGGGCTGCTACCACGGCCACCACGACTCGGTGCAGGTCTCGGTCGGCCCGGAGGCCGACGAGGCCGGCCCGGAGGGCAAGCCCGCCCAGGTGCCGTCCAGCACCGGCATCCCCGGCCCGTTCGTCAAGCTGACCCTGGTGGCCAGCTTCAACGACACCGACAGCGTCGCCCGGCTGCTGGACGAGCACCCGGACGAGATCGCCGGGATGATCATCGAGCCGATCATGATGAACGCCGGGATCATCCACCCCGAGCCCGGCTACCTCGCGGCGCTGAAGGACCTGCTCCACTCCCGCGGCGCGCTGCTCACCTTCGACGAGGTCAAGACCGGCCTCACCGCGGGCCCGGCCGGGGCCACCGGGCTGACCGGCGTGGTGCCGGACATCACCTGCCTGGCCAAGGCGATCGGCGGCGGGGTCGCGGTGGCCGCGATCGGCGGCACGGCCGAGGTGATGGCGCACGTCGCGGCCGGCGACTACGAGATGGTGGGCACGTTCAACGGGAACCCGCTCGCGATGGCCGCCGCGCGGGCCATGCTCACCGAGGTCGCCACCCCCGAGGCGTACCGGCGGATCGACGCCCTGGCCGAGCGGGCGGCCGAAGGCATCGAGCGCGAGATCGCGGCGACCGGGCTGGCCGCGCACGTGGTGACCGCGGGCGCCAAGGGCTGTGTGGTGTTCTCGGCGGAGCCGGTCCGCGACTACCGCGGCTTCCTGGGCATCGACGACCGCTACAGCCACGCCCACTGGCTGTTCCAGCACAACGGTGGCGTCTTCCTCCCGCCCTGGGGCAAGATCGAGCAATGGCTCATCTCCGTCCAGCACGATGAGCCCGATATCGACCGCTTCATCAGGAACTTTGCCGCATTTGCCGCCGCGGTGAGCCATGACCGATCTGTAACCTTCCCAGCCTTGCGGACGTTAGCCAAGGAGGAGTAAGTGTTGTTGACGGAATGTTCAGTCAACATGTGCAAGGCCGGGCGGCCACTGGAAAGGGCGGCGCCGATGCAGGCCATGAAGCTCGCGCTGCGATCGCCGCGCTACAGGTCAAGGGGTTGCGGGCGCAGGGGATAACACGAGGACTTGGCTGACCCACCAGTCAGGGTGTGAGGTCTCGAGCGGTCGAGACGTTGGTGAAAGGGTGTGAGCGACCATGGCGAGACATCCAAAGGAACGGCCGGCTTGGGGCGGGGGCATGACGAGGAGGGAGGTCCTCAAGCGATCCGCGGCAGCGTCCCTGGCGCTACCCGGGGCGGCAGCGTTCCTCGACGCGTGCGCCAAGCCGGGCACCGTCACTTCCAGCTCGCACACACACGGCCCTGGAACGGGCAGCTACTGGCCGGCCGGCTCGCCGTATCCGCTGGCCCGGCAGGACGCGCCCGTCACGTGGAAGCTTTGGCGTGAACCCATCAAGTCGGGCCTCGCGCCGGAGAAGGGGGCGACCCTCCAGATCTACAACTGGACCGACTACATCTTCCTGAAGGTGGTGCGGCAGTTCTGCGCGGCCTACAACTGCAAATACCAGATCACGACGTTCAACAACATGGACGAGGGGCTCGCGAAGATGCGGACGGGGCAGTTGCAGTTCGACATCTTCATGGGGGTGACCCCGGACGTCCTCGGCAAGCTCATCACCGCCAAGCTGCTCCAGCCGCTCAGCCACAGCTACATTCCGCACCTGGTCTCCGACGCTTGGGAAACCTACCAGAACCCGTTCTACGATCAGCAATGGCATTACACGGTGCCGTACACCACGTACACGACCGGGATCGGGTACCGGCGCGACCTCATCCCCGATGCCCAGATCCGCGGCATGCCGAACCCCTATGACATCTTCTGGGACACCAAGTTCAAGGGCAAGGTCGGCATCTACGACGATTACCGCGAAGCGATCTCGATGGCTTTGCTGAAGAACGGCATCACCGATCTGAACACCGGGAACCCGAAGTACATCAACCAAGCGCAGAAGACGCTGGAATCACTCATCAACACGGTCAACGTGCGCACCAGCACCAACGGCGTCTACATCGGCATCCCGAAGGGAACCTACGACATCCATCAGTCGTGGTCGGGGGACATAGTGGCCGCCTGGCAGTACACGCCTGTACAGAACATGAAGACGTGGCAGACGCTCGGCTACTGGTTCCCGTCGAACCGCAAGGGCGCCGTCTTCAACGACACGATCACTATTCCCGCCAACGCGCAGAACCCGGTGCTGGCGCACCACTTCCTCGACTGGATGATGACGTACAAGAACGCGATGCTGAACTTTTCGTGGAATGGATACCAGCCACCGCAACGAAAGGCCGATCCCTCGACGCTCACCACGACCAACAGCTACTACGGAGAGCCATACGTGTTCCCGTGGCTGCCTGACGCGATCGTGCACGAGAGTGACTTCCACACCGGGTACTTCCAGGAGGAGCTCACCCCCCAGGTAGACCAGCTCTGGCACAATGCGTGGCAAGCGTTCAACAGTGCCTGACACGCCGGTCTCTCCGCCTCGCCGCCGGGTGAGGGGCCTGGCACGCAGGCGGTCGCGCGAGGAGGCCTCGGGCGCCTGGTATCCGCGCTGGTACTGGCCCACCTTCGCGCTGCCCGGCACGCTCTGGATGATCGTGCTGTTCGTGCTGCCGTTCTACGTGGTCGTCTCGATCGCGTTCGGCACGGTCGATCCGGTGTTCCAGAGCCCGCTGCCCATCTACCAGCCGTGGTGGTGGACCAAGAGATACCTGCTGGAGGAATGGCACCTCGCCACCGGCGAATTCCGGCCGGTGGAGTTGCGGACGATCGTCTACGTCGTCCTGGCGACCGCCATCTGCCTGGTGATCGCCTACGCGGTCGCTTATTACGTGGCCAGGTTCGGGGGAAAGCGAAAAGGGCTCTTCCTGGCGCTCTTGATCGCGCCCTTCTTCATCAGCTACCTGATGCGGATGCTGTCCTGGGTCGAGCTTCTGCAGCCCAACGGCTACGTGAACAGCGTGCTGACGTTCCTGCACATCACGCCGCACCCGATCAACTGGCTGGACGGGGTGCCGTTCACCGTCGTGATGGGCCTGGTATACGGCTATATCCCTTATATGATCCTGCCGCTGTACGGGTTCCTCGACCGGATCGACCAGAGCCACCTCGAGGCCGGGCGTGACCTCGGGGCGAACAGATTCTGGACGTTCGTACGGGTGACCCTGCCGCTGTCGAAGCCGGGGATACTGGCCAGCCTGGTGATCGTCACCCTGCCCATGTTCGGCGACTACTACACGAACAACCTGCTGTCGGGTTCCCCGAAGACCACCATGTTCGGAAACCTGCTCGACAACTCCATGGAGGCGACGGGGCAAGGCCCGGAGGCGGCCATCCTGGTCCTCTTCCTGGTCCTCTTCCTGATGGTCCCGATGCTGTACTACATGCGCGAAACGGCGAAGGCGCAGAGAAACCAATGAGCGAGAAGGTCAGTGAGCGGCCCCCGGTCGATCGCCGGAAACAGGGACCTGCCTCGCCCGCCCCCGCCAGGAGCACCAGAACGCCCCTGGGATGGTGGCGAAACCCCTGGCGCCGGCCGCACATCCTTGCCAGCGTCACGTGGGTGTATCTCGCATGGTCGCTGCTGCCGGTGTTCATCGCCATCGGGATTTCGTTCAACTCGGGGCGATCGAACTCCGTCTGGCAGGGGTTCTCCACCCAGTGGTGGTGGGGACATCCTGAATCCGACCCGACCGGGGCGCTGTTCGTAAGTCCGGAGCTGCACGCCGCGCTGATCCAGAGTCTGCGCCTGTCGTTCCTCACCATGTTCATCGCCGTGCCGATCGGCGTCGCGTTCGCGATTGGCATCTCCCGCTGGCGCGGACCGGCGCCGGCCGGCGCCAACTTCCTGATGCTGTTCTCCTTTGTGATACCCGAGATCATCATCGGGATATCGATGTTCCTGTTCTTCACCTACTTGCTGAAGTTCGTGCACCTCGGGACCGGTGCCCAGCTGCTGTCCCTGGTGACCTACCAGGTCTCTTATCCGGTGATCATCGTCCGGGCCCGGATGCTTTCGATCGGCAGGGAATATGAGGAAGCGGCGACGGATCTTGGCGCCTCCCCGACGCAGGCCGTCCGCAGGGTTTTGCTGCCCCTGCTGTACCCCGCAATCCTGGTCAGCTTCGTTCTGGTGTTCGCCGACACGATCGACGACTTCATCACCGTCCGGTACCTGTCCGGCGGTGCCAGCACAGAACCGCTGTCGGTGAAGATCTACAACTTCTCGCGGGGGACGCTTACGCCGGCTATCAACGCGGCCGCTACCTTCCTGCTGTTCTCGACGCTCGTGATCGCTCTCCTCGGGGTGTTTCTGTATCGTCGAATCACGCGCGGTCAACGGGCCGAGGATCAGGAGATGACTGGCTACTTGACCTGAGGTCCTGGAGGCGCCCCAGTGATCACGGGGTGGCGGCGCCTGTGCGCCTGGGGGGGTGGCCTAGTCCTGGCGGCGCTGCCGTCGTGCACGGGAGGCGCGGGTCCCGCCACCGGCTGCCGCGGCGGGTGGCATATGCAGATGGGCCCAGCCAGCGCCGGTGAGTCTGACGAGCTGTTCGGCGTGTCCGCCACCGCTTCGCGGGACGTGTGGGCGGTTGGCGTCGCCCTGCCGCCCGGACGTCCAGCCCGGACGCTGGTGGAGCGCTGGCAGGGGAGAGCCTGGCGCACGGTCCCGAGCCCCGGCCGACCGCCGGGAGGCAGCTTCTTGAACGCCGTCGTGGCCGTGTCCGCTTCGGACGCGTGGGCGGTTGGGCTGTCCCGGTCCCCGGGCGGCCCGGCCCGGACGCTGGTCCTGCATTGGGACGGGCGGCGGTGGGCCATCACAGCCAGCCCGAATGCAGGACCCGGGGACAACTCCCTCGTGTCCGTGGCGGCGGCATCCGCGCGAGACGTGTGGGCGGTCGGCTACCGGGACGCCAAGGGCGTCTATCGATCGCTAGTTGAGCACTGGGATGGCTATCGCTGGACTGTCGTCCGGCTGCCCCGGCTCGGCGGCCCGGGCAACGGGCTGAACGCGGTGGGCGCGGCCGCTTCCGGCGCCGTGTGGGCGGTGGGCGGATCGGCCAGGGCACATGGCCCATCTCAGCCACTGGTGCTTCGGCTCGATGGACCGAGCTGGTCTTCTGTCCCCGCTCCCGCGAGCCTTCACAGCGCCACGCTGAACGGGGTTGCCGCCTCGGGCCGCAGGGCCGCGTGGGTTGTTGGCACCACAAGAAGCGGCGGCGACCGTGCCTTCAGCCTTCAGACCGATGGCCGGAACTGGCGCGTGGTCCCCATCGACCCCGTGGCCGCGCTGAGTGCCGACCTCAACGCCATCTGGGCGGCCGCCCCCGACGATGTCTGGGCGGTAGGAAGCTCGTTCGACGGCCGCTGGTACCGGCCACTGGTCGAGCATGACGCCCGCGGGAGGTGGTCAAGGGTTCCAGTCCCCGGCATCCCCGGCTACGACAGTCATCTGATGGCCGTGACCGGGTTCGCCGGCGGCGAGCTGTGGGCGGCCGGAAGCGCGTCACGAGGCGCCGGCCCCCAGCGCGTCCTGATCCTTCACCGCTGCGCCAGCTCGCCCTCCTAACGGCTGGAGGTGGCGACCTGCACCTCCTCGCCAGCCGGTTCTGTGTCGTCGACGAGCACCCGGATCGCGTCCGGGGGCAGATGGACGCTCACGGCCGTTCCCTGGTGGAAGGGCGGGTCTCCGCCGCGATTCTGCATCCACGCCTGCAGAGTCTCGCCATGCGCCAGGTGAACGAGGACCTGGATGGTGGAGCCCACGTACAGCACGCGCTCGACCATTCCCGGGATCCGGTTGTCGCCGGAGCTCCCGTGATCCTCGAGGTGAACCCGCTCGGGGCGGATGACGACTCTCACCCGTCCCCGGGCGCCGGTGTCCCCACGGGCGGCCACGAGCTGGAAGTCGCCCAGGCGCACCTTTCCTCCGCCGTCCCCCAGCGCCGACATCAGGTTGGACACCCCGAGGAAGTCGGCGACGTATGCGGTGGATGGCTCTTCGTAGACATCGACCGGGCTGCCGAGCTGCTGGATCCTGCCGCTCGACATCACGGCCAGGCGGTCGGACATGGTGAGTGCCTCCTCCTGGTCGTGGGTGACGTAAATGAACGTGATGCCCACTTCCTCTTGCAGCGCCTTCAACTCGATCTGAAGAGCCTTGCGCAGCTTGGCGTCGAGGGCACCAAGGGGCTCGTCCAGCAGGAGCACGGCAGGGTTCAGGACGAGGGCCCTGGCCAGCGCCACCCGCTGCTGCTGGCCGCCCGACAGCTGGCTGGGGCGGCGCTTCTGGAAGCCCTCGAGCTGCACCAGGCTGAGCGCCTCCGCCGTCCTCTTCCTCGCCTCGCCCTTGGTCACGTTCTTGTAGCGAAGTCCGAACGAGACGTTCTCCTCCACTGTGAGGAAGGGGAAGAGCGCGTATGACTGGAAGACCGTGTTGACGTTTCGCTTGTGGGGCGGAGTGTGGGCGACGTCGCGCCCGTCGAGGAGGATCTGTCCCTCCGTGGGTTGCTCGAACCCAGCGATGAGGCGCAGGCTGGTGGTCTTCCCGCAGCCGGACGGGCCGAGCAGGGAGAAGAACTCGCCTCCGACAATGTCCAGGCTGATGCCGTCGACGGCGGTAACCTCGCCAAAGCGTTTGACGAGGTCTACGAGCTGAACCTGGCCTCCAGTCATGACTCAGGATCTTAAGCGGTTCGGGAACGTTTCGAATAGTCACGAACCGGCCCTCGTCGGCCTGATCGTGCGGCGAAGGCCGGGCCGAGGCAGCGGGACGGCGGTGTCCGCCGCTACCAGCGGTGACTGGTCGCGAACATGGCCCAGACGACCTTGCCCCTGGGCTCGGGCGGTGTGCAGCCCCATTCGTCGCACAGCGAGGCGACCACGTGCAGGCCGCGACCCGACTCGCCGAACCAGCCAGGCTCCTTGGCCGCCGGGACCTCGTCGCTGGGGTCGGACACCGCGCACAGCACCCATGGGCCCGGCTGCAGCAGGCCGAGCCGCACCGGCCACCGTGGCCAGACCGCCCCGGGGCAGGGCACCGTGTACCGCAGCGCGTTCGTCAGCAGTTCGGACACCACCACGACGATGTCGCCGGACCGCTCGTCGTCCACGCCCCAGCGCCGCAGCGTCGCGGCCGTGAAGTCCCGCGCCACCCGGACCGACCCGGCGCCCGCTCCGGGCGTGCGGGTGGCCACCTTGGGGTAGCCGGGCCAGCGCTGCGCGGTGGGGTGGCTGGCCAGCGGCCAGACGCCGCTGACTTCCGCGGCCATCTCCGCGGCCGACATCAGCCAGTGCCAGTCCGCCGCGGGAACCGTCCCGCGTGCGAGACCTGCAGGTGCTGACGTCACAGCCGCTTCGGACACTTCCGGCTCGCCGCTCTCCACTGGGGTTAGAGTGCAAACGTGTGCAACCCGCATTCTGCCGTGCCCACGCGCTTGATGCAAGCACCAAATGCACGTGCATCAGCATGTTAGGCTGCCGCGTGCAGACTACTGCAGCCAGGGGCGGACGTGAAAGTCCGCCCCTGGCTGTCCCCGCCTAAAAAGCTGACACCGGAGCGAAAATGCACGTCGAGAACGGTATGAGTGCCGACCTTCTGACGACGGCACGCTGGCGCAAGAGCAGCGCCAGCAACCCGAGCGGAAGCTGTGTGGAGGTCACCGAACTGCCGGACGGAATGATCGCCGTCCGCAACTCAAGGGATAAGTCTGGCCCTGCCCTCATCTACCGCCGGACAGAACTGGCCGGTTTCCTGCGCGGCGTGAAGGACGGAGAGTTCGACAACCTGCTCTCGCCTGCTCGGTAACCGTTCTTCACCGATGGCTTGGTGCCCGCACGGAAACCGTGCGGGCACCGCTGCGGAAAGGGCCTGCCATGGCGCGCCGGATCGGGTGTATTGTGCCGGTGCACCCCGCCGGACGAGCCTTCCCGCCCCAGGCAATGCGCACTCGGGCAATGCCTGGTACCGCGGGATCCGATGACATCCGCTAACTGGCCGGGACCCCAGACCAGCGCCGACCCACCACTGCCGGAGCCACGATTGAGCACGGTCGACACCGGCGGCACGCCGCCCGGTGATGGCGGCCCCGCGGACGCCGACGCTCCGGCCGCCGATTCCCGGGGTGGCCCGACCGTACTGCGCATGCTGCTCGGCACCCAGTTGCGCCGCCTGCGCGAGGACGCCGGGATCACGCCGGACCGGGCCGGATATGAGATCCGCGCTTCCCGGTCCAAGATCAGCCGCCTGGAGCACGGCCGGGTCAGCTTCAAGCACAGGGACGTGGCCGACCTGCTCACCCTGTACGGGGTCACCGACGAGCAGATCCGTGCCGGGCTGCTGGCACTGGTGGAGCAGGCCAACGCCCAGGGCTGGTGGGCGAAGTACTCCGACATCCTGCCCGACTGGTTCGAGGCCTACCTGGGCCTGGAGGCCGCGGCCAGCCTCATCCGTACCTTTGAATTGCAGTTCGTGCATGGCTTGTTCCAGACGGAAGGCTACGCCAGGGCGGTCACCGTGCTCGGCCACAAGGCCGCCCCCGCGGAGGAGATCGACCGCCGGGTAAGCCTGCGGATGAAGCGCCAGGACCTGCTCGGCAGCCAGGACGCGCCCCGGGTCTGGTCGGTCATGGACGAGGCCGCGCTGCGCCGCCCGGTGGGCGGGCCGCAGGTGATGCGCGGGCAGCTGCAGCGGCTCATCGAGGCCGCGGATCTGCCGCAGGTGACGATCCAGGTCGTGCCGTTCCGCCGCGGCGGGCACGCGGGCGCCGGCGGCTCATTCACGGTATTGCGGTTCCGCCAGGCCGACCTGCCGGACGTGGCCTATATCGAGCAGCTCACCAGCGCGCTTTACCTGGAAAGGCGCAACGACGTAGACCACTATATGGAGGTCATGAACCGCCTGTCCGCCGAGGCGCTGACGCCCGCGGGCACCACCCGTTTCCTCAAAGAAATCATCAGGGAAACCTGAGCCACCGCGGGCCCGCCGGCCTGGCAGCCCGTGGCCCCAGCCCCCCGCACCGCACCCGGACGCATCAGGACGCATCAGGAGAGAGCGCAGTGACCACCGGAACCCCTCAGGCCGATGGCCCGCAGCCGCAGGATCCCCCGGACGGCGACCATCCGACCTTTGACACCAGCGTGGCGCACGTCGCCCGGATCTACGATTACTGGCTCGGCGGCAAGGACAACTACGCGGTGGACCGGGCGGCCGGGGAAGCGGCGCTGAAGGCCTATCCGGACCTGATCAACTCGGTGCGTTCCAACCGCGCCTTCATGACCCGAGTGGTGCGCTACCTGGCCGAGGCCGGGATCCGGCAGTTCCTCGACATCGGCACCGGCATCCCGACGGCGCCCAACACCCACGAGATCGCCCAGACCGTCTCCCCCGACTGCCGGGTGGTCTACGTGGACAACGACCCCATCGTGCTGGCGCACGCCCGCGCGCTGCTCACCGGCGCCCCGGAAGGCGTTACCGACTACCTGGACGCCGACCTGCGCGACACCGGCGCGATCCTGGACCGGGCGGCGCAGACGCTGGACTTCTCCCAGCCGGTGGCGGTCATGCTGATGGCGATCCTGCACCTGATCCCGGACACCGAAGACCCCTACGGCATCGTCGCCCGGCTCATCGGCGCGGGCCCGGCGGGCAGCTACCTGGCCCTGTCCCAGATCGCCTCGGACATCGCCGACGAGGTGGCGCAGGCCAGGGACCAGGTCGGCCGGTACATGCCGGTCAAGCAGACCTACCGCACACACGCCGAGACCATGCGGTTCTACGGCGGCCTGGAACTGATCGAGCCGGGCCTGGTACGGGTCACCGAGTGGCGGCCGGACTCCGCAGCGGCGGCCGCGATGCCCACCGCGCTGTGGGGCGGCGTGGCCCGCAAGCCCTAGCTGCTGACCAGTGAGTCGCCTTCGGGCGTGACCGGCACCTCCCTCCGGCCACCTCCGCTCAAGTCAGTTGGGTGCGCGCCCGCGATCCCCGCCCGCTCCGCCGAGGCGTCCAGGTGAAGCCGAGCTGCGCGGCTGCGAACCGCATGGCGAGCTCGAATGCACGGGACGCATCCACGACCGGGTCGGCCAGCGCGATCTGTACCGCGAGCCCGTCAAGCAGCGCGGAGAACAGCACCGCGAAGTCCACCGGGTCGACCGGGCCGAACTCGCCCGCCTCCTGGCCCGCCACCACGAGCGAGCAGATCAGGTCCCGCCACCGCTCGTCGAACTTCTGCCGGACGCTGGCCACCTCGGGATGGCGCACCGCCTGTGCCCACAGGTCGAGCCAGAGCGCCCAGGAACTCGTCGGCTCCGAGTCCGCCTCGGGCAGGCAGCTCATCGCCACGAGCTCTTCGAGCTTCCCCGCCGCGGTGGGAATCGCCGCCATCCGGCGGGTCCCGGCCTCATACCAGCTGTCCTCGGAAAACCGGATCGCCTCGGTCAGCAACTGGTCCTTGGTCTTGAAGTAGTAAATGACCAGTGCCGGGCTGGTCCCTGCCCGCTCGGCCACGTCGGCGATGCGGCTCTCGGGGTACCCGCGCTCGGCAATCACGTCAAGCGCCGCCCGCAGCATTTGTTCACGCCGCTGATCGGCCGTGCCGGCGTTGTTCGCCTGCACTCTCATGGACACATCCTTGCCGACCCGAGCGATCTTGGCACCTGCCTCTATCGATCCGCGCACTTGTGGACAAGCGTACCAGTTTCTAGACTGAACATTCAGTCAAACATTTGGGGTGGCGCGGGCCCGATCGCATCGGGCGGCGCGGCGCCGGGACGCAGGAGGTCGGGACGCATGTCGGCACGCTATGACGCCATTGTCGTCGGCGGAGGGCACAACGGGCTGGTCGCGGCGGCGTACCTGGCCCGGTCGGGCGCACGCACGCTGGTGCTTGAGGCGCGCGGCAAGACCGGCGGCGCGGCCACCACCGAGGCACCCTGGCCCGACGCGCCCGATTTCCGGGTCACCCGGCTGTCCTACGTGATGAGCCTGATGCCACCGACGATCATCAACGACCTCGACCTGGCCAGGCACGGTTACAAGATCTACCCGATGGGCCCCTACTACCAGGCCTTCCCCGAGGGCGGCTCGATCAAGCTGTACGCCGACGACGCCAAGCGCAACCACGAAGAGGTGGCCAGGTGGTCGGTGAAGGACGCCGATGCCATGCCCCGCTGGGACGCCTGGCTGGCCGGCCTGGCCGAGGTGCTTGGGCCGCTGCTGCTCACCGTGCCGCCGAAACTCGGCTCCCGCTCCCCCCGCGACCTGAGCGAGACGCTGCGGCTGGCCTGGCGGCACCGCGGGCTCGACGTGCGCACGATCGCCGACGTGACCCGGCTGATGACGATGAGCATCGCCGACCTGCTCGACGACTGGTTCGAGTCGCCGCAGGTGAAGGGCGCGCTGGCGGTCAACGGGGTGATCGGCACCTGGGCCGGGCCGTACGAGCCCGGCACCGCGTACGTGATGGCCCACCACTCGATCGGCGACGTGGGCGACGGCCACCTCGGCAACTGGGGCTTCCAGGAGGGCGGCATGGGCGCGGTCGCCGACGCGATCGCCCGCGCGGCCCGCGGCTTCGGCGTGGAGATCAGGACCGGCGC
>Ga0070710_10000762_pt1 | contig 15355 bp, 22 predicted proteins | sample LARL52metaG_FD_65454 | JGI IMG/M metagenome (GOLD analysis project Ga0070710, IMG submission 65454) | Corn, switchgrass and miscanthus rhizosphere microbial communities from Kellogg Biological Station, Michigan, USA - LAR L5-2 metaG | ecosystem: Host-associated > Plants > Roots > Rhizosphere ... | reverse complement strand
TGCAGTTCAAGGCGTCGCTCGCCTCGCGCGCGGTCGCGGACCTTGCATCGCAATACACCAGCATCGACAACACGACCATGACCGGCATCCTCAATGCCACAGCCACGGTCGTTGCGCCCTACTCCGCCACAGGCATGGTCGTGACCATCTCCGAAATCACCACTAATGCGAGCGGCCAGGGCACCATCGCCTGGAGCGACTCGCTGGGCGGAACGGCGCACAGCGTCGGCCAGTCGGTAACGCTGCCGACCGCGCTGCAGATCGCCAACACCTCGCTGATCTGGAGCGAAGTCACCTACCCGTATCAGCCGTCGCTCGGCATGGTGATGACCGGAACGATCAACATCTACCAGAGGAGCTATTTCTATCCGCGCCTTGCGACATCGATCACGCGCGTCAATTCCTGATGGCCAGCCCTTTGCCTTTCCAATTGAGCCTCCTGTCCCGCTCTCGCGATGCAGGGCGATTTCCATACCACGATCCATGACCGTCAAGGCAACGTCGCCATCACGTTCGCCCTCTGCATCGTGCCGATCGTGTTCCTGATCGGCATGGCGCTGGACTATGCCTCGGCGATCGCCCGGCAGCAGCGCCTCAATGCAGCCGCCGACTCCGCGGCGCTCGCCGCGGTGTCGCCGTCGCTGATGAGCCAGTCGACCAGCCAGGCAAAGACCGTCGCGACCAACGTGTTCTCCGCCCAGGCGTCGGCGATCGGCGGCGTGACCAGCGCCAGCCCGACCGTCACCATCACCCAGAACGGCCTGGCGCGAAGCGCAACGGTGTCGTTCACGGCAAGCTCCACCAATGTCTTTCCCAGCGTGCTGGGGCAGACATCGTGGCCACTGACCGGCAGCGCGACTGCCGGCTCGGCCACTGCTGCAAACATCGATTTTTATGTGATGCTGGACAATTCGCCGTCGATGGCGATTGCGGCGACGACCGCCGGCATCAACACCATGATTGCCAACACGCCGCAGCAGGGAGGTCAAACTCTGCGCTGCGAGCCAAGCTCATCCCTTCATCGATGCTGCCGGCTTCGGCGGCGACAGTGTGTCCGAGCTCTTGGATCATGTCGGCGAGCAGCATCCGGATCAGCGCCTCGTCTTCCACCAAGAAAACCGAACTCATCTTACTCGCTCCGACTAGCCATTCCGGATGCATAAAGGCGGACAAAGCTTACTGAATCTTCCTCAACTCCTGTCGACAATCGCGCTTTCTCAGCTGGCTAATTCGAAGGCTGACGGCCACCTCCGTTCGTTGAAGCTTCCTTGCGATTACCGAGACGTGCTCACCAGCCGCTTTCATGACCAGCAGCAACTCCTCCTCCTCTTCGGTCCACTTTCGAGGGCTGTTCATCCGGCTTCGGAATCCCAAGCTCCTTGAGTGCCTGTGCCGATATTTTGACCGGGTCCTTCAGACCAGTCTGCGCTACTTCAATGATGTTCTTGGCGACGAGTTCCGTGATCGGGTCACTCCGCTCGACCAGCCGGAGCACTCGCAAGGTGTGTTCATATGCAGCGACAAGAGTTTCGATTTCTTCAGGCCCCAGCGGAGACTTCGCGAGCAATCGATAAATTGCCATGGCTGTTCCCCATCCACCCGGCACCAAGTTTTTTAGTAAGAAAAGGAGTTCCCCTACAAGGCCTTGGAAATCGAATTTTCGAGCTGGGCACACGGGTTGCGCGAACGCGAGCGCGGAACTCTCCTAACCTGCGATCGTTAAGCCGAACGAGGGCAGGCGCGTACGGATACCTTTCGCATGGCCCACACGGTGCTCCTTGTCGATGATGATCCCCTCGTCCGATGGCTCACGGCAGAGATGTTGGAGGACCTCGGCTGCCATGTCGTGACGGCCGAGAACGGGTGGGAAGCTTTGGACCTGCTTCGGCGGCATCGCGAGATTCAGATATTGCTGACAGACATCAACATGCCGGGCATGGACGGGTATGAGCTAGCGCGGAAGGCTCTCGATGTTCGCCGAGACCTGAGAATACTTCTGCTATCCGGTCGTGAGCCCGACGGTCACGAATTTCCGCTAATCAGAAAACCATTCCTGGAAGAAGACCTCCGACGCGTGATGCAGCAGACGACGGGCGTTTGTTGAGCCTGCTGTCAAGCTCCACTCTGACTTCTGGTCGAACCAGTCGCAGCAATTGCACATGTGAATCAGCGCAGAAAATAAACGAAGGTGTATCGGATAGAAACCTCGACCGACTTCTGTAAAGTGGACGCGTTTTCATTCCGGATCCATAGTAGCGCGCAGCCCGGTGGGATCAACAATCCACCGGGCTTTTCGCGTCCGGGACTAAGGCGATGCGGCCGCTGGAGACAGCGGCGATGCGGTCAGCGCGCCAGGCGCCGCTCGACTTTCTTCCGACTGCTGCCGACTTTGTTGACCGCCTTCTTCACCACTCCCTTCGAGCGGCCCGTCTTCTTCGCTTCATAGCGGACTTCGTAGTCCTGTCCGCTGGCGACCCGCCTCCGGTCCTGGCTGCGCCCGCGGCTCGTCTTCTTCTCCTTTTTCACCATGGCTCGTCTCTCCTCGTGCTGTCATAATGCGGCAGAGAGAGCCGATGTTCCCTGTGTTGGAGTTGCGTGATGACAGGCTCACCCTCGATCGTGCCCGAGACAGCGGAGCGGGACATCTACCTTGTGCTCGAAGATTTTGGCGGCAACCTCGGTCGTGCATGGTCCGAGACGGCGGAAGAGGATACCACCCGCCCCGTCCTGATCCGGCACCTGATGGAGGGACAATATGGCAACCCCGTCCGCGTCATCGCGTTCAACACGGCGGCCGGCTGGTCGCGGGACGTGACCGAGGAAATCGCCCGCGAGCTGTGGAAGCGCTGCGGGGATCAGGGCGAGGTGCCCCGATCCTTGCTGGCATTCTTGGACCACCATGGGCGGTAGCTGCGGACGAGATGCCATCGGTACCGCGTCCGCCCCTCGCAACGCGAAACTCTGCGCGATGCCCTTCGTGCCGGAGCACAACCGGAAGGTATTGACATAACGTCACTGTCCCGTTCAGATTGTGCGGCCCGCTCGCGGGAGCGGGCGCGGGGAAGCAGATGGCCCGGCGCTTGGGCTCCTGCGCCGGGCCATCGTGCTGTCGGCACACGGCGACTTGAATACCGGCTGGAGGACACTTTCAAGATTGGTCACAGCCTCTGTCGAAACTCCCGTCCCTCATTGGTGTCCCTCATTGAGGGACGGGCCTTTCCGGTTTTTGCCGCGCGTTACGCGCGATACCATCGGTGCGGCTGATGTCGTGGCGAGAACCAGCGTGTGGTGCTGAGGCTGCCGTTCACTCGACGACGTCGCCGCTGAGCGCTTCAATCAGCGTCCTAGCCGCCGCTCGACCTTCTTCCGGCTGGTGCCAACCTTTTTGACTGCCTTCTTCACCGCCCCCTTCGAGCGGCCCGTCTTCTTCGCTTCATAGCGGACTTCGTAGTCCTGTCCGCCGGCGACGCGCCTGCGATCCTGAGCGCGGCCGCGGCTCGTCTGCTTCTTTGCCTCTGCCATGTGCGTCCTCCTGTACCGCAGCAACGCGGAGGAAAGGCCGAGTTCCGGGCTGCGGCCCGGTGGAACGAGTGGAAAATCGAAGTCGCAACCGCTCTCCGCCGCTCGCCCGTGTTAGCAAGCGTTATGGACTGGACCGACTGATTCGGCTGGAGCGATCGCAATGCTGATGCTGGTGGGGAAACGCGCGGCAATCCGGACCCTGCAGGGCTGGGCGACCTCTGTCCTGCTCGATGCAGGCGCCGTCCGCGAATGCGAGGAGCACGGCTGGATGATGGACTGCGCCGATCCGCATGCCCGCGATCGCGCCTTCCATATCGCCCGCCGAGATCCGCCGTCTGGCATCTCGCCCAAAGCCGCAGCTGTTGTGATTGCGGAGGTGCTTGAGTCCGTCGGCGACACGTGCCCGGAGTGCTCGCGTTAGCCTCGACGCCGGTGGACCGACTCCACGAAATCCAGAACCGAATCCGGGAACTCGCCGAATTCAACATAGCGCCGGCGCAGTTCATCCGCGATTTCCACCGTCACATCACGGCACCAGCCTTCAGTAATATTGAAGGCGACGATGCAGACCGGATCGACATACTCGCCCGCCACGAGATCTCGGATCAGCGTCTCGCGATCAGTGCTTTCTTCCCCGGTCTCGCGCCAGCCTCGGCCTCCAAAGCCATCTAAATCATCTAACACGAGATAAATGTCTTGATTCCCCGCATGGGGCACCATTGATGGCGACTTGCGCATACCCGAACTCCGCGACCTACCGACCGTTGGGCATACGAAGGCGAATGCGCGCCGGGCGGCCTTTTTGTTTTGACCAAACGCCACCACCGAATGGCCGTTCCTAGGGCTGCGCCTTTTTTAATGTCAGTTCGAAGAACTCTGTGCGGACCTCACGTGTGCCCGCTCCTGATCGCCCTCTAGGCCGACCTGCGCTATGGCTTCGATGCGGTCTTCTTGGCGGGCCGTTCCTTTGGCGTCTTGCCGTTGATCGGCAGCAGCATCTCCTTCTGGCCCGCCGCCTTCTTTGGTTTCTTGGCGGGCTTCGATCCCTGCTCTTGGCCGATCGATGCACGCAGCGCATCCATGAGGTTGACGACGTTGCCGGCTGCCGGACGCGCTCGCGGCGTGATGGCCTGGCCGTTACGTTTCTTGTTGATCAGATCGATCAGCGCCGTCTCGTAGTGATCCTCGAATTTTTCGGGCTCGAACTGGCCGGACTTCGAGTTGACGATGTGCTTGGCGAGATCGAGCATGTCCTTGGTGATCTTCACATCATCGATCTCATCGAAATATTCGGCTTCGTTGCGCACCTCGTAGGGGTAGCGAAGAAGGGTACCCATGAGGCCCTTCTCCATCGGCTCGAGCGCAATGATGTGCTCGCGGTTGGTCAGCACAACGCGGCCGACGGCGACCATATCCATGCTGCGGATCGTCTCGCGGATCACCGCGAAGGCGTCGTGTCCGACCTTGCCCTCCGGCGTCAGATAGTAGGGACGAATGATGTAGCGGGGGTCGATCTCGTCGCGCTTAACGAACTCGTCGATTTCGATCGTGCGGGTCGACTCCAGAGCGATGTTCTCGAGCTCTTCCTTGGTCACCTCGAGGTAGGTGTCCTTGTCGACCGGATAGCCCTTGATGATGTCCTCGTTCGAAACCTCCTCCCCGGTCTCCTTTTTCGGCGTCGGAGGTGGCGGGATACAGCGCGACGGGACAGGTGACGAGGGACAGACGCAGAAAGCCTTTCCAATTGGCGCGCGGGGCCATACGCAACACTCCGGCTTAAGGGGTTCAATACTCAAGACGTCCATCTAATCATCGTTCCGACAGTTGGTCCGTCCAAAAACTCTTTGCGTACGAACGAAGAGCGAACATTGGATTCGGCCGTCAAATCGCGGGAACGTCTTCCCTACCTGGGTGTGGACTCATGAAATTGATGGCGGTACAATCTCACCCATGGTGACCTAGCGCTCGCGCGTCGCCTCAACCTAAGTTTGAGCAGGTCCAAGTCCCGTTCGTTTAGGTTTCACAAAGCGGTGCTAACTGCCAACGAGCAACCTGCGGAGCAATCATGCAGGCGACGACCGGGCACAAGCCCCGATCCGAAAAGACGCACCGGCAGCGCAGGCCTTCCGGCTGGCCCGGAATTGTTTTCAGCGCATTGCTGCGCGTTGGTCACGGCGGGGATGATGCATTTCGTTGGCAGAACGGTGACTACGACGTCGAGCGTTGCAGCGACGGCCGAGTGATCCTCTCGCCGGCGGCGGCGGAACTGCTCGCGAATGTCATCCGGCGCGAGGTGGCCTCCCCAAGAATGCCCTCCCCTCCACCGGACAGGCGAAGCCGATGATGGACTTTGAAGTCGCGCTCTGTGCCGCGTCCTCGAAGCAAAGCGGCCATGCCTACGCGGTAGCAGTTCTATTTGACAATTGATGCTTACGCGTATCGCAGGAGGCCTCGATTGCCTCAACGATTGGTGGAATCCACCGCCCTCCGCGGTCAAATGCACGTGGTCCGGCATCAATCCTGTCACGTTGATTGCGTGGTATGGAACATGCAGCGCATCTGCCGCCGCTTTCTGTCTCGCAATCACGCTTCTGTTGGCGGTGCTCGCGACGGCCACGATGTTGGACCATCACACTTTGTAGTTCGCAAGGAGAGCCGAGTAGGCGCCCGTCAAGGCTGCGGACGCCTCTACCGAGGCCGGTATGTCATTGGCGCCCAGCGCAACGACGATGAGGTGAAGGCGTGTCAAGATACTTGTGCCACACCTCCAGAAGATCGCCCGTCCCGCGCCCCCGATGCTGCCCACGGGCGAGCCTCAGCGCTGTCCGATCTTTGGCCGAGGCGTACCTAAGACAGCAATTGCTCCAACCACCAGCAGCCAGAATGGAAGTACACCGACGCCCGGTATCGCTTCTAGCACTAGCCCCGGCAAAAGCAGCCATTGCCAGCCCAGCACGACGAACAACAGCGCGGCAGTCGCGACATCGACCGTCCATCCGATCGGCGGCGCCAAGCTCGCGGAAGCACCAATGACATCGGATACACCGGCGATGATGAAGGCGAGTGCAAGCCGCAATACCGATAATTTGAGCGGCGTATAGGCTGTCGTCTCGGTTGACCGCTTCTCCAATTCCGAGGGGGCAGAAGGATCGGACATTTTAACCGTCGCTCTCTCCGGCTTGTAGGATCAGGAACCGATGATACACCACCTTCGGCGTCACGGAACTCGGAGCTGTGTCAGCAAAACTGCCACATGACACAAAGACCGCGTCATTTTCTTGCACCGATAACGGACTCGCTTTCTACTATGCGCGGCAGGTGATACTTGCCGCCCCTGAGGAACAACTCCTTGCCCCGCCTAACCGACCAAGGCTTGCAGAAAATAGACGACCTGGCTCAGCGCTACGGAGTCAGTGTCGACGCGGTGATGAAGTTGTTGCAGGCCCTCGTGATCAGCAACGGCACGATAGCGCAGTTTGATCATCCCGAACTGGGCGGTGCCGGGCAGTGGATGCCGGGTGGCATGACGATAGTCGGCGACATGTTCAATCACGGCCTCAAGACGAAGGTCGACGGCTTGTGTTCCGAGCTGTCACAAATCCTGGCTGCGCAACCCTTCGTACCATTCCCCGCCGGCTTTCAGTCGCAATCACAGAGGCAGGGCGGCGGCCAGCAAGAGGGCGGCCGAGACGTCTTGGATACGTCAGCCTCTTCGTACCAGAGACGGCCGGCCGAACGTCGGGTCAATGGTGGCCAGCCGAACTGGGGGTTCCCCAACGGGACTGGCGCGCAGAACCAGGTCCGCTATGCCTATTTCAACCAAAAACATCGATTGGCAGTAGAACTGCATGGACATGTGACCATCTACGACACACTGGATCACCAGATCAGCGGCGTCTCTCAGCAGCAGGGGCATGGCGGCTCGCTTACTCTTACGAGCCAGCATGGGACGGTTAGCATCTCAGCTCTGCCGGTTGTATCGGTGGACGGCGTGCAGACTAAAGCTCCAGAACCATCGGTGGCGCCTGCTAGCGAGCCGTATCGGCCGGACAGTGCCCAGGAAATGGACATGTTCGCCAAGATCGAGCGGCTGGCTGAATTGCACAAGAAAGGCATTCTTTCATCGGAAGAATTCGCCGCCAAGAAGGCGGAGCTTCTCTCCCAGTTGTGAGCAATCAAGTCGGCTCTTTCCCCGGCAGGAGACCTCAGTGTGTCTCAGTCGATTTCGTGACGGGCCAAAAGCAGAAAGTCGGCGTTAAGCACGTCATGCATTCGCTGACTCAGCGTATCGATTGCTGAGGTACAATCATTTGTTGAGCAATTTGGGTGTCCGCCAAAAGGGCAACGCGCGACGAATGTTCTTACAGGTCGTGGTCCTGCTTCTCGTACCCTATGCGCTGCCATTGCTCATGCCATCGTGGCGCTGGTTGCTCGTATATGACGTCGCAGTCGCCGTCCTCCTCACCATCTGGTTCACCCTCTGGTACCATGCTGTCATGACAACACCGACGCGAACCGGATTGGAGGGTATCGGCTTGGTTATTCCCATGTGCGCCGCGATTTCGACTGCCGCAGGCACGATGGTACGAACGGTGACGCTCTTCGTAAGAGCGCGCTCCGTTGTCGGCGCCATCAGCGTTCTCGGCGCGATAATTCTAACTGTTGCAGTCCTCGTCTGGGCCAATCGGTAGGCGCGGCTGTAACCGCGTCCCTCCGACCCGCGCCCCGTCCGCTCAGGGTCCGAGGCTGCCAACAATTGCAATGCAACGTGTCGGCAGCTATCCGGCGTAAAGCGGCTGCGGCGCGGACGCATTCGGGACGGCAGCGCGTGACCCGAAGGCGACCTTGCCGACACGCATCGCACAGTGCCGGGCACTCGCTGACCTGGATCGATTGGGAGAGGACGCTTCTGCTGGTGTGATACCGGAATACGCGCATTTAAGGAGGTGGCACGAGCGGCCGAAACGGTCCCGCATCAAGTGCGTGCCGCGCTCGCGCAACATTGCATTGCGGGCCGCCGAAGACGCGGTGAGAAGGTTGGCCAGACCCATGCTTTGACGCTGGACCCACTCGACGCGGGGCTTGCGTCGACGGACGTAGCTCGTCAACGCGTCCTTCACGGTGGCTGCCGAGCGCTTCCCCTCGGCGAGCACGCAGGCATCCTCCATCGCCATGCAGCCGCACTGGCCCATCATCGGCGAGTTGGCATGGGCGGCGTCACCCACCAGCACCACGCGGCCCGCATGCCACTCCTTGATCTCCATCCACATCATTGTCGAGCAGATGACCTGATCGTCACGCTCGAGCGCGCCGAGATACTCTTGCACGCGCGGACCGAAATTATGCAACTGTGGCGAAGCCGTTCGAGACGTCCCTCCAACGGATCGCGGAAGCGCTCCGTCACGACGTAATTGAAGCCGTAAGTGCGTCCCCGCCCGATAGGCATGAAGCCGAACAGAGAGCAATCGCCGAGATAGAACTGTATGGCCGCCGGGCCTGGTATCGATCGCATCTGGGAAATGCTGCGCCAAGTCATGGCGCCAAGCTCGCTCGGCGATCCTGTCCCCAGGATCAAATCGCGCACCGTAGATTTCATTCCGTCCGCGCCTACGACGAGATCGTAACGGCCGGTCGAGCCATCCGAGAACCCGACCCGTACGTGGGCATCGTCCTGAACCAGAGTTGTGACCGACGTTCCAAGCCGGCAACGCACATCGACGAGTCCTGCTAGCAGCGCGCGCTGGAGCTCCGGCCGTTCGATGCCGATGCAGGGACCTGTACCGTCCCACAAGGCTTCAAGATCGGTCTCCGACAGCAGGTTGCCTTGTTGATCACAGAAGTGCCATCGGCGGACGCCAGCCCCTGCCTTTTCTACGCCGCTCCCGAGACCGAGTGAGGTCAGCATGCGCATGCCATTTGCGTGGACCAAGAAGCCTGCCCCCGGCGCCCACCACGTATCCCGGCGCTCCACGAGCTCGACCGGCAAATCGTTCCGGCTAAGAGCCGCAGCGGCGGTCAGTCCTGCCACCCCGCCGCCGACGACCAGGATGCTGTCGATCTTTGCCATGTTCACTCCATTTGCGGTGAACGGGGCCGAGTTTGGCGCCTCACGATGCGAGCCTAGGCGCATGGGTCGTCTTTGGTCTTGGAGTCGGCGGAACAGCCATTTGGACTGGAGAGAAATCGTGCGATACTAGCCGCAGGGGGCCGGCCATCCTACGCGGGTGATGGGCGTGCCAGACCTGTGCACCACCTTCAGGTTCTCCACCGCAGGCCTGCCGGTAGCGGCGCGGGCTCAGGCGGTCCGCGACCTTCACAACCGCGAGCGACCGCTGCTGCCAGCCGGAAGCGAGCCGATCGAGCCGCTTGAGCCACTGCCCAACCTGCCGGTGCTCGTCGCGGTCACCAAGAGGACGTTACCGGGCCTCGCTATCGTATCTGGAACGTTTGGGGGTCTGCGCCACGGCATAAGACCCTGTAAGGCGGTCGCGAATGGCGCGGACGATCTCCTCATCGGCGTGAATGTCCGTGGTTGCAGCACGGCTCTCCAGCATGACCGGGAGCAACTGCTCAGCGACGGTGACGCCATAGTTGCGACGCGAGGTGACACCGGCCTGTCCCTGGTGCGGCCAACGCCCGCCCGCTTCCTTGGCTGTCGAATGTCGCGTAGGGCGGTCGCAGCGCTCCTTGGCCGGCTCGACGAAGCGCCAATGAGTCTCGGTCCGCATGGTACGGAAGCACTGAGCCTGCTCGTCACCTATGCCTGCGCCATTGCCGATAACCTGCCGCTCGCGACGCCCGAGCTGCAACGACTCGCTGTGAGCCACGTGCAGGATCTCATGGCGGCTATCATCGCGGCCGTACGCGGCGGCCGGGTGGTTGCCGAAGGACGCGGCATCGCCGCCGCCCGCCTCAGGGCGATCATGACCGACATCAGTACCAATCTTGGCGACGGCGATCTGTCGGTCGCAGAAGTCGCACAGCGTCAGCGCGTGACACCGCGGTACGTGCACAAGCTATTCGAGGCCGAGGGTCTCACCTTCTCATCCTTCGTGCTCGGCCAGCGCCTGGCACGTGCGCATCGGATGCTGAGCGATCCACGCTTTTCCGATCGCACCATCGGCTCGGTTGCTTTCGATGTCGGCTTCGGCGATCTGTCCTACTTCAACCGCACATTTCGCCACCACTACGGGGCCACGCCTGGTGAGATCAGGCAGTCGGCGCTGAAGCTCGATCGCACGCGCCGCTGAGTTGGCTGCTGACGGTCACGTTCTTCGACAAGCGGCTTTCACTTCCGGTATTGGCCCATCGCGTCGAAATGGGCATGTCCGCAACTGCGCTGCTGATTGGGCCAAGCGGACGTGCGCCGGTCGAGGGACCCGATAGCGCTAGGCGGGCCTTGCGACGCGGCGCCGCGGGCTCCGCGACTTGCCCGCGTTCAAGGCGCCATCAATGTTGGCGAGCATCGGCGGCCGAGGCACATGAGCAGGTCAGAACGAATCCATGACGCGACCGAAGGCGTGATGGCTGCGGTTCCCCACCTTGAGCCAGTCGCGTGATCGCCCGGCGCGGTACGGGCGGTCGCTTCGTTTCGACACCATTCCCTCCAGCCTCATGTTGCGGGCGGCGCGGAATAGGTCTGGGCCGATCTCACCTTGCTCGAATGGTGCGACGAAGATGCCGTCCGGTCTGCGTGCGAGGAGCCGTGCGAGGTTAGTTTTGCGCATTGTTAGCGGCAGGTCGCGCAGGTCGTCGCCGTCGAGCGCGAGTGTGTCGAAGGCATAGAGCTGGACCTCGTGATTGTGTTCGCCAGAGTGTAGCGCGTCGAAGTCGGAGATGCCGTCCACACCGAGCACCACGGCCTCGCCGTCGATCACGAACCGCGTTTGCCGGTTCTGCAGCGCGGCCTCGGCGATCCACGGGAAGCGTTTAGTCCAGTCCAGACCGCTCCTGCTCAACAGGCGCACGCGCGCGCCGTCGCGGATCACCAAGAGCCGGTAGCCGTCGTATTTGATCTCGTGAATCCAGTCGGGGCCGGTCGGGACCGTGTCCCCTTGGTCGGGAGCGAAAACTCGTAAAACATGGCGCTTAGATACGCATTTCGCGCCCGGAACCCAACGGAACCGTGGGAAACATTCAAATAGCGGCGGCTTCAGCGCGGCGATCTATTGACCTTTTGCCCTCCGGTGGTATCGCGCCCGGAAGGGAAACAGCGGTTTCGAGGGCGCGAACATGCTGCAGGACCTGTTGATGATGTTGGAGTTGACTGTCATCGCAGTGCTCATGTTGGGCTTCGTCGCGATGTGGGTCGCTGCCTGAACGGAATCCGGTGACGCTTGGTCTACCTGCATTCCAAGCGGATCGACCGGGGCGCGGCGGCGCACTTTGAGAAGTTTTTGCACCGATGACCGAGCGACGATTTTTCAGATTGGCGGACATCGCGGAAAAGCTCGGCTTGGATGCCGAGGAACTGCGCCGCCGGGTGGCGGACGTTGACGGGTTTGGTGACTGGCTCAACCGGATCGAGGCGACGCTGCGGGCACTGGAGCGACAGCTGGCTGCGATCGATACCGAGATTGCGGTGATGCGCACCACCCTCGCGGCAAAGCGTTTGGGCGAGCCCCAGCGGCTCACCGAGAGCGAGCGCCGATGACCGAGCGACGCAGGAATCGCCATGGGGGTTCGAGCATTGGGAGATCGACCGGCCGAAGGTCGGGCCGGCGCGGTACTCAGCCGGACTATCCTTGGGCAGGAAGCGCCAGTTGATCTTCTCGATGTGGATGCGGCCTGCACTGCCTCGACGCCGTTGGCGATCTCCATCAAGCTCCCTCGCAGCGGCTGCGTTTGGTGCTTGATGACGGAGAAGTCATCGGGCCGGCTTTCGCCGGCAGATGGCGCCGGTCGTGCAACGGGTGGCGCACGCCGGCATTGTCTGGGTGCGGCGGTATAGCTTCCTGCTTTGATCAAGCTCTCCCAGTATCGGTGCCGGTTTTCGCAATCTTAACGTCGGCCGTTTGGTGCACAGCGGATCAGGGCCGCGAATGCCTCAATGACCGTTCGTGACCCGGAGCAAGCTCCACCTCCATCCAACCTACCGATCAGGTCAGTTATATTGTCGCAGTTCGTGCATCTCCGTTCTCGGAAGTCTTGCGAGGATAGTATTGTTCCTGCATCACCGGCCAAGGCTCTGTCCGTAGGCGTCGGTGGCTGAGAGACCGATAGCGCTCCCGCCTGCGAGGCAAAGCCCCAACATGCCGATCACGCGACTGCTCGATCCGATGCTGGCGCGCATCGGCATGATGAGGGCCCTGAGCAGCGGCAAACCGATGGAGCCCAAGCCGCGCCGGAAGGCGACCAAGCGCTACCGGGTACTCTGACTGGGCACGTCCGCTTGACCCAGGGAGCGGCGCAATGGCGGACATGCCGATATCGACGGGATGGGCCAGCAGGCGGCATCACAGGCTTGGGGTAAACGCCCAACGTCACCAAGGCTTCAATCGATCGGGAACAGGCGAACAAGCTGCACCTGCAATGAAAGAGGCCGCCAGTTAAGGCGGCCTCCGGACACCAAATCGAAAGGATTCACCCAAATCGTGAACCCGATTGGCGATCATCCTGTTCTCACCTCATCGGAAAGTCACTCCGATCTCCGCTTCGCTCCGCCATATGAGGTGGCAGTGGTGAAACGTGCCCTCCAACGGCAGCGCCAATGTGAAGCGATCTGGAACGTCGCGGGGGCTGATCACGTCCAACGCGGCCCCATGCTCAGAAAGATTTCGGACCAAGCATGAGACCGTGCGCCCATGAAATTCGAGCACGCCCGCCTCTAACACATTGTCTGTAGCAGTAGTCTGTTGCTCGTCGATGTCGACGAGTTCTTCTTCCAATTCTGAAACGATGTCACGCAGCAACCCCGCAGCGAGCGGGTCGGTGGTCTCTTGCGCCAGCACCCGATAGCGCGCCACCTGATTCCTGCGCTCATTCCACTTTTCGGTGTCAGTCATGGTGATGTCCCCCATGCTCTGACCCCCAGCGCGCGCGCATTGATTGCCCAAATTGTGAAATTATTTGGGCAGACAAAAGGGCTGTTGGGGCAAGCAGGTGGCGCTTCCCCCGTCCAGATTGCGCCCGCCTGTTCCGAAGGCGGCCTTATTCTATCAGCAACGCAGCCATCAGTAGCCCAACTGAAAACACGCCGAGCCCAACAACAACAATGCTGAACACTCGATCATTCGATCCATTCTGCATGCGTGAACGCTTGGCGTGTGCTGCGTCGATTATGAGGCAGATGGCATCCTACAACTACTGGTGTTCGTCTAGAGCGTAAACTGAGACGGTATCGCGGTGGCCGCATTGACGAATGTCAAGCTGCGTGCGCGGCCGGCGGATAGCGTCACCAAAGAAAGGGGGCACAACGTAGACGCTAATGGTAAGCGGGGCCGACATCAAAAAATGAATCAAAGTCAAGGACACTCGTCAAAACAGGGAGTCATGAGATTATGGCCGGCAACGCGTCGCGCAATGGTTGATCGGAGATCCTCATCAAGCCGGCAAATGGTTGGCTCAATTCCAGAATGAGAAAGATCGCTGCGGTCGCCGCGAGGGAAAAGACAAAAAGCACGGCGACGGCTTTCGCGCCACTTTCCGCGAACAGACTGATGCTGGCAAAGATGAGTGTGAGCCAGCCGATCAGCACGAAAAGGAAGGGGACTGGAATTGACCCGCCCGTGTTGGTGAACAAGAGCAGGCGTGTTTTTCCGATATCGGTGATCGTATCGATGGCTTTGCTTTGAAGAAAGTGCTGTGCGTCAGTCTTCGGTGCGAGCTTGAGAACCTCATTGTACACCGCTACTCCGAGATCCGCCGCCTCAAACGTCTGCTCCTTGCCGGAGCTGGAGCTCTCTCGCCAGATTCGACCGGCCATCACCGGGATCTCACTTCGCATCAAGGCTCGGAGGCCGTCGGTATCCGAGCCATAAAGCTTCAAAACATTGTCCAGCAATACGATATTGGCAATCAGTTGCTTGACCTGACTACTCTCGGTCTCGAACTTTCCATTGGCCGAAGCAATCAGCAAACCGAGCACAAGGGAGGCGAGCGTGGCGATCACGCCTGTGCCCTGTCTCACGATGTCCCTGGTATCGCCGCTAAGATGCCGGTCGGGCAATCTGTAGCGGATGAAAAGGCCCAAGAACGTGCCGCCGAAGATGCAGGTGAATGCGAGAAGGGAGATCAGCAAAGGACTCATGGCCTTGTCTTTCAACTCTTTCAACCTTTTTGCGACGTCGGAGTGATGCGAGATTTCGCAAGAGGTGCATGACGATCAGAGACTTGCCAACATAAAGACAGGGAACGTGCGCGCCGCGATGGGCGGACTTATGGAGATGAAGATGATTAGAATTGAAACGATTCTGTCATCAACTGTTTTTATCGCGACAACACTGGCACCCGGAGCAATGGCTTCATGGCCTTGAGCACCAGGGAGGCAAGCGGCGTCGTCTGCGCTCGCTTGGCGCTCAGGCTGCGGAAGCCACTGCCGGTCGCTTCGCAAGCAATGCGCGTCGGTCGTGAATCAAGCTCTCCAGCCGATGGGCTGCGACGTTCAATGTGACAGCATCCACCGCGCTCTCGTCTCCCTCAGCGGATTTGGCGCGTTCTGCTTTTATAATGCCGTCGATTTCTTCTTCGATATCCAACAGCTCGGCCTCTGTATCGACGAGCCGTATCCGGCGCGCCAGAGCATAAAGAGAATCCAGCGGGCCATGAGTTGCGCGGTTGCCGATGCCAATAAATCGCCAAGCGGCGGCAAGCACGGTGACGGCGCCCCCCAGCA
>Ga0070710_10000761_pt1 | contig 15364 bp, 14 predicted proteins | sample LARL52metaG_FD_65454 | JGI IMG/M metagenome (GOLD analysis project Ga0070710, IMG submission 65454) | Corn, switchgrass and miscanthus rhizosphere microbial communities from Kellogg Biological Station, Michigan, USA - LAR L5-2 metaG | ecosystem: Host-associated > Plants > Roots > Rhizosphere ... | reverse complement strand
CCGCCCTCTACCGGAGAGGGCGGCCCACGAACTCACTCGCCGCGGATGAACGCCTCGACGGCCGCGTGGGCCTCGGGGTCCGAGTACTGCACGGGCGGGGACTTCATGAAGTACGACGACGCCGAGAGGATCGGGCCGCCGATGCCCCGGTCGAGGGCGATCTTCGCCGCGCGGACCGCGTCGATGATGATGCCCGCGGAGTTCGGGGAGTCCCAGACCTCCAGCTTGTACTCCAGGTTCAGCGGCACGTCGCCGAACGCGCGGCCCTCCAGCCGGACGTAGGCCCACTTGCGGTCGTCGAGCCACGCCACGTAGTCCGACGGACCGATGTGGACGTTGTCCTTGCCGATGTCGCGGCTCAGCTGGGACGTCACGGACTGGGTCTTGGAGACCTTCTTGGACTCCAGGCGCTCCAGTTCCTTCATGTTCAGGAAGTCCATGTTGCCGCCCACGTTCAGCTGCATGGTGCGGTCGAGCTGGACGCCGCGGTCCTCGAACAGCTTCGCCAGCACGCGGTGCGTGATGGTGGCGCCGACCTGGGACTTGATGTCGTCACCGACGATCGGCACGCCGGCCGCGCGGAACTTCTCCGCCCACTCCGGGTCCGACGCGATGAAGACCGGCAGGGCGTTGACGAACGCCACACCGGCGTCGATGGCGCACTGGGCGTAGAAGCGGTCGGCTTCTTCCGAACCCACCGGCAGGTACGAGACGAGCACGTCGACCTCGGCGTCGCGCAGGGCCTGCACGACGTCGACCGGCTCGGAGTCGGACTCCTCGATCGTCTCGCGGTAGAAGCGGCCGAGGCCGTCGAAGGTGTGCCCGCGCTGCACGACCACGCCCAGCGGCGGCACGTCCGCGATCTTGATCGTGTTGTTCTGGCTGGCCACGATCGCCTCGGCCAGGTCGACGCCGACCTTCTTCGCGTCGACGTCGAACGCAGCCACGAACTCGACATCGCGCACGTGGTAGTCACCGAACTGCACGTGCATCAGGCCGGGCACGCGGGTGCTCGGGTCGGCGTCCCGGTAGTAGTGGACGCCCTGCACCAGCGACGCCGCGCAGTTGCCAACCCCGACGATGGCCACTCGAACGGTGCGGCGATTTCCGCCCATTGCCGAGTCCTCCTTGATCAAAGATGAGTACTACTCGTCCTGCTCGGACTGTTCGTGCTGCTCGTGCGCGATGAGCTCGTTGAGCCACCGCACCTCGCGCTCCGTGCTTTCCAGTCCCTGCCTGTGCAGCTCGCGGGTGTAGCGGTCGATCTGCTCACCCGTGCGCGTGAGCCGCTCGCGGAGGCCCTCCCTGCGTTCCTCGACACACCGCCGCCTGCCTTCCAGGATGCGCATCCTGACGTCGGCGGGCGTGCGGGAGAAGAACGCCAGGTGGACTCCGAACGAGTCGTCGTCCCAGGTCTGCGGACCCGCGTTGGCGAGGAGCTCGGCAAATCTCTCCTTGCCCTCCGGAGTCAGCTTGTAGACCTTGCGTGCCCGACGTCCCCAAGAAAGAGCCGACTCCTCCGGCCCTTCCTCCACGATCAGGCCCGCACGTTGGAGTCGCCGCAGTGTTGGGTACAGCGATCCGTAGGAGAACGCGCGAAACGCTCCGAGCAGGTCGTGCAAGCGCTTGCGCAGCTCGTAGCCGTGCATGGGCGCCTCGTGCAGCAGGCCGAGCAGCGCGAACTCGAACACGAGTCACCTCCTCGCACCTGCACCGATAGGTGAGGTGATTATATCGCTGCGATACATCGATGGCCCCTCTTCACTGTGGGATGTGGCACACCGTGATACCGCCTCGGACTCCGCTGCCCTGAACGGCCCATCATCGCCAAAGCGGGCGGCACGTACTCTGGTCACGTGTTGACCCAACGGCAGGTGGTGGACTACTCGCTGCAGCGGCGTGCGCTGCTGGCGGAGGTCTACTCTGGCCGCACGGGCACCATGGAGGTCTGCGACGCGTCCCCGTACCTGCTGCGAGCTGCGAAGTTCCACGGGACGGCGACGGAAGTGCCATGCCCGGTGTGCCGGAAGGAACCACTCACGAACGTCTCGTGGGTCTACGGTGACGAGCTCAAGCACGCGACCGGCTCGGCGCGGACACCCGAAGAGCTCGCCAAGATGGCAACCCTCTTCGACGAGTTCACCGTGTACGTCGTTGAAGTTTGTCGCACGTGCAGTTGGAACCACCTGGTGCAGTCATACGTCCTGGGGAAGCGTGGGCTGGAAAAGCCACGCAGGAGGACTGCGGCGGAATGACCCACGGGTGACACTGCTCCGAACGAAGTACGACCACCGAACCGCGTGCTGATGCACGCCGGTCTGGGAGGCCTTTTCACGTGAACGACCAGCATGATGACCGGCAACGCGGAGGCGAGCCGCAATGGCCGACCGGGGATGACCCGGACGGCGGCGGCACGAGACGTGATGTCCCGAATCAGCCGCGACCGGGCACCCCGCCCGGCGGTTTCGCGCGCCCTCCCCAGGGTGGCACGCCACCCGGTGGTTTCCCACAGCAGCAGCCCCCACGCCGCCCGAACGGACCAGGGCCGCAGGGTGCCGCAGGCGCGCCGCGAAGCCCCCAGGGCGGTCCGGGTCGCCCGCAGGGCCCCGGTGGCCCTCAGGGCGGACCTGGCGGCCCCGGCGGGCGTCCCCCGACACCGCCCGGCGGCATGCCGGTCGCGCCGCCTCCTGGCGGTCGCCGACCCGGAGGCCCGAACGGTCCCGGCGGTCCCGCGGGCGGTCCTGGCGGCCCCGGCCGTCCCGGCATGCCCCCGCGCAACCCCGGTGAGGAGCGGACCACGCAGCTGCCGCCGGTCAACCGGCCGCCGCAGCGCGAGCCCGACCTCCTGACCCACCGCGAGCCCGAGGACGAGTTCCTGCTCGCGGGCGGCGTCGACGACGAGGACGACGAGTACTACGACGACGAGCCGGAGCTCACCGAAGAGGAGGAGCGCCGCCTGCGCAAGAAGAAGATCTGGAAGCGCGTCCGCATCGGCGCGTTCGTCGCACTCGGTCTGATGATCCTCGGCCCGGTGATCGCGGTCGCGGTCGCGTATCCGCTGGTCGAGTGGCCGAAGCCCAACGAGGTCGCAGAGAAGCAGGACAAGACGATCACGCTGCTCTACTCGGACGGATCCGAGATGGGCAAGATCACCTCGCCCGGCCAGAACCGCACGATGCTGACGTACGAGGAGATTCCGGACAACGTCAAGCACGCGGTGCTCGCCGCGGAGGACGCGGACTTCTACGACAACCCCGGCTTCGACGCCAAGGCGATCCTGCGCGCCGTCTGGATCCAGTTGAGCGGCGGCAGTTCGGGTGGTTCCGGTCTGACCCAGCAGTACATCAAGAAGGCGACCGGCAACGAGGAAGCGACGCTCACCCGCAAGTTCACGGAGGTCGTCAAGGCCTTCAAGATGAGCAACGAGTCGGACCACAACACGATCCTGACCGCGTACCTCAACACGGTGTACTTCGGCCGCGGCGCCAACGGCTTCAAGGCCGCCGCGCAGGTGTACTACAAGAAGGAGATGAAGGACCTCACGCCGTCGGAGGCCGCGCTCATCGCCGGCATGATCCAGACGCCGTCGTGGTCCGAGGACACGGAGTACGCGACCAAGCGCTGGAACTTCGTGATGAAGCAGATGCTCCAGAAGGGCTGGATCGACCAGGCCTACTTCGACGCGCAGCAGTTCCCGAAGCCGAAGCCGTTCGAGGAGACCCAGCCGGCCGGCCTCGAGGGCCCGCTCGCCCGAGTCAGCCAGCAGGTCCAGAACGAGATCGACAGCGACATGGTCGGCATCACGATGGAGAAGGCGCAGAAGGTCGGCGTCACCATCCAGACGACCATCGACCCGAAGATGCAGCAGGCCGCGACCGACGCGGTCAACTCGGTGATGGAGGGCCAGGACCCGGAACTGCGAACGTCGCTCAGCGCGATCGACCCACAGTCCGGTGCGGTCCGGGCCTACTACCCAGGCAAGGACGGCCTGAAGGGCATCGACTACGCCAAGGGCACGATCCAGGAGGCCGGCTCGTCGTTCAAGCCGTTCGACCTGGTCGCCGCTCTCAAGATGGGCAAGGGCATCGGCGACACGTACGACAGCACCCCGCGCACGATCGCCAACGTGCCGATCCGCAACGCCGGCAACACGACCTGCGGCAAGCAGTGCCCCATCAAGCAGGCCATGAAGGAATCGCTCAACACCGTGTTCTACGAGATGGTGGCGGGCAACGAGGGCACCGGAACCAAGGCGGTCGCGCAGGCCGCGCACGAGGCCGGCATCCCGAAGACCGTCACGGTCAACGGCAAGAGCCAGGACCTGCTGGTCGGTGAAGGCGGCAACCCGCCCAACGCCGGTATCGCCATCGGTGCGGACAGCGCCCAGGTGCGACCGTTCGACATGGCTTCGGCCTACGCGACGTTCGCCGCGCGCGGCATGTACCGCCAGCCGTTCTTCATCGTCAAGGTCCAGGGTCCCAGCGGAGACATCCTCTACCAGCACGCGGACAAGGCCGTGCCCGCGTTCGACCCCGTGGAGGACAAGAGCCGCGACATCGCGGACAACGTCACCGAGACGCTCAAGGACATCCCGGCCTACTCGAGGATCGCACTCGCGAACAACCGCGAGGCGGCCGGCAAGACCGGTACCCACGAGCTCGCCGGCAGCATCGACCAGAACTCGAAGGCGTGGATGGTCGGCTACACGCCGTCGCTCTCCGCCGCGGTCTGGATGGGCAAGGACCAGGGCAACGTGGCGATCAAGAACAAGGAGGGCAGGGCGATCTTCGGTTCGGGTCTGCCCGGCCAGATCTGGAAGAAGTTCATGGACGGCGCCCTCCAGGGCGCCCAGTCGGAGAAGTTCCCGAAGCCCAGGCCGCTCGGCAACTTCAACCCGCCGAAGCCGTCGACCCAGCCGTCCAGCGCGCCGCCGAGTTCCACGTCGAACCCGCCGCTGTCGTCGGACACGCCGCCGCCGACCGAGCCGACGAAGACGACGGATCCGTGCATCCCGAACCTCACCTGTCCGCCGTCGCGCGATCCTGCGCCGACGACAGGATCAGGAAAGCCGCCGACGAGGGGCGGTAGCCCAGGAGGCGGCTGATCGGCTGAAGGGCCCGGTGCGACACGCACCGGGCCCTTCGCTTTGGTCGGGGATGTTGACCACGCCGAAACGGTCTTGGCCGTAACATCCGCCACGTGCCCAGCAGCCCTGCCGAGCTTCCCGCCGAGGACACCGACTCGCTCACGCACTCCGAGCGGGTCGCTCCCACCTGGACCGAGTCGCTCGCCCGCACCCTGAGCAGACCGTTCGGCGGTCCGCTCGGCGAGCACGCGCAGGTCGGCAGGCACTGGTTCTGGACGGCGCTGCGGGTGGTCCTGCTGCTCGCCGTGCTGACGTTGCTGGCGGGCTGGGTGCAGAAGTCGCCGTGCATCCAGCAGTACGTCGACGACAAGGGCCAGGTGCAGCTGGACTGGCGGGGCAGCAAGCAGTTCACCGCGCTCTGCTACTCCGACACCGTGCCGCTCTACACCGCGGAACGGCTCGACCAGCGCGGTTCCTTCCCGTACATCACGTCGTGGAAGGACGACGAGGGCAAGCCGACCGAGCACGTCCGGTACATGGAGTACCCGGTCATCACCGGTCTGTTCATGTGGCTCAACGCGCGGGTGGCGCAGGGGCTCGTGGCGCTCGTCCCCGGGCTGCCGATGACGGTGATCGTGTTCTTCGACGTCACGGCGTTCTGGCTGGCCGTGGCGTGGCTCATCACCGTGTTCTCGGTGGCGCAGATCGCGCGCAGACGCATGTGGGACGCGGCGATCGTCGCGGTGTCGCCGCTGGTGATCGTGCACGCGTTCACGAACTTCGACACGATCGCGACCGCGTTCGCCACGGCCGGTCTGCTGGCGTGGGCGCGGAAGAAGCCCGCGCTCGCCGGTGTGCTGCTGGGACTGGGTGGCGCGGCGAAGCTCTACCCGTTGTTCCTGCTCGGCCCGCTGCTTCTGCTGTGCTGGCGCTCCGACCGGTTGAAGGCGGGGCTCACCACCACCGCGTCGGCCATCGGGGCGTGGGCGCTCGTCAACGCGCCGATCGCGTTGAACCCGACGTCGCACATCGGGTGGAAGGAGTTCTTCCGCCTCAACACCGAGCGCAACGCCGACCCGGACACGCTCTACAACGTGCTCGTGCAGTGGACCGGATGGCAGGGCTTCGACCCCGGTCTGCACCAGGGGCAGGCGCCGACGGTGCTCAACACGGTGAGCTCGGTGCTGTTCCTCGTGTGCTGCGCCGGCATCGCGTACGTGACGCTGTCCGCGCCGACCAGGCCGCGGCTCGCGCAGCTCGGGTTCCTCGTGGTCGCGGCGTTCCTGCTGACGAACAAGGTCTGGAGCCCGCAGTACTCGCTGTGGCTGGTGCCGCTGGCGGTGCTCGCGTTGCCGCGCTGGAAGCTGCTGCTGGCGTGGATGGCGGTCGATGCGCTGGTGTGGGTGCCGCGGATGTACTTCTACCTCGGCACGGAGAACAAGGGCCTGCCGATCGACTGGTTCCTCGGCGCGGTGCTGCTGCGCGACGCCGCCGTCATCGGGCTGTGCGTGCTCATCATCAAGGAGATCTACCACCCTGAGCGCGACCTCGTCCGCGTCTCGGGCGACCAGGACCCGCTGGCGGGCGTGCTGGCCGACGCGCCGGACCGGCAGCTCGTCAGACCCGCACGAGGCGAGCCATTGCACCGAATGCGGCCCCGTTCGGATGCAGGTGATCACCGGAGTCGAACTCCGGACGCAGTCTGAGCGGGTCGGCCGGGTCGCGCACGGCGGCCTCGAAGTCGATCGCGTCGGGGAAGGTGGCGCGGATCCAGGCGTTGGTCTGCTGGCGCTGCTGCTCGCGTTCCTCGGTCCAGCTGACCCAGCCGCGCCACGGCGTGAGCGTGCCGACGAGCACCTGCACGCCCTCGTTGCGGCAGCGCAGGAGAACCGTGCGGATGCCGGCGATGACGTTCTCCGCGCTGACGTCGTGCTGGATGTCGTTGATGCCGCCGAGCAGCACGACCTTGCGCACCTCGTGGCTGAACAGGACGTCCCGGTGGAGGCGGGTGATCATCGGGGCGTCACCGCTCAGCACGCCGTTGCCGTTGATGCCCGCGTTGAGCACGGCGTAGTCGGTCCGCACGAGGGACGGCCAGGTGCCCTCCGAGAAGCCCTCGGTGATCGAGTCGCCGAACATCACCACCGCGCCGGGTGCCGTGAAGCCCGCGACCTCGACCGCCGAGACGAGGCAGACATAGGACCGTGCGGACGTGATCGTGCGATGTGCGCGCGCCTGACACGGTGTGCCTGCCGGGGCGTACGTGCTGATCTCCAGCGTGCTCGTCACCTTCAGCTGCACGGCGTCGCTGTAGACCTCGTCGCGCGGCCTGATCGTGACGGCGCGGGCACGTCCGAACGTCAGCTGCCGCGACTCGCCGTTCGCGGCCACGGTGACCTGCTCGACGTGGACCGGTTTGGTACCCATCAGGTTCGACAGCCGCACACGAACCGATGTGCCGCTCGCGGTGAGGTCGACCGTGGTGCGGACGCTCTGGTCCGGTACGGAGGCGGAGAGCGTCGGCACGGCCTGCCACACGGGCAGCCAGCGGATCACCTCCGACCGCACGGGCACGCCGGAGGCGCCACTGGCCAGCAGCAACGCCAGCACGATGATCACCCTCACGGGTGCAGTGTGCGGCTGGTCAGGCCTTCGCTGCTACAGCTCCGCGGATGAACTTCAGGTCTTCGCGGTCGTCCTCGGTCACGTCACGGGCCTGCAGGAACGCGACGAACAGCGCGACGAGCAGCGCCGCCCGGCCCCACACGCCGATCATGACGGCCTGCGCGGAGAAGCTGTCGTAGATGCCGGCGGGCTTGCCGAACTCGATCGCCCAGAACCAGCGGAAGATCCCGATGCCCATCGCCAGGTCCACCACGAAGTACGCGAACGCCCACATCAGCCGCACGCGCAGGAGCACGAGGAACGGCACCAGCCACAGCGTGTACTGCGGCGAGTGGACCTTGTGCAGCAGCATGAAGCCGCACAGCATCGCCCCGGACACCGCGATCCACGGGTAGGTGCCCTCGCGGCGGAACCGCAGCCAGCCGTAGCCGGCGGCGATCGCGAACGAGACCAGGATCGTGATCGGCGAGACGACGCTGACCAGCGACTGCATCGCGTCGTCGCCCATGAACGGCCGCAGGCCCCAGTACCAGATCGAGTTCGTGGTGATGTCGACCCGGCGCAGCTGCTGGAACTCGAACGACGCCATCCAGCCGTCGTAGCCGGCGAACGCGAACGGCAGGTTGACCAGCACGACCGTGATGATCGAGGCGAGCCCGACCTTGATCGCGCCGGCGACGTCGGCCTTCTTGCCCTCCGGCAGCTCCTGGCCGCGCCAGCCGCCGGTGCCGACGAAGAGCATCAGCGGCAGCACGAAGATCGCCGGGTAGACCTTGAACGCGAACCCGAGGCCGAGCAGGACCGACGCGACCGTCGCCCGTTCGACCAGCGGCCGGTTCCAGCGGTGCACCACGTAGACCGCGGCCGCCGAGCACAGCACGACCGGCAGGTCCCAGTTGTGGAACGCGTACAGGACCAGCGGCGGGCCGAGCGCCCAGAGCAGGGCGCGCCAGCGGGCGAGCCTGCCCAGCAACCAGCCCGTGAGCAGGCCGAACGGCGCCATCAGCAGCGACGAGTAGAGCAGGTACTCCGCGTCGTTGTGCGCGAAGATCGCACCCGCCCAGATGATCACGCCGGTGAGCACCGGGTACTCGACGGAGCCGCCGACGAGGACGCCCTTGTCGTTGATGCCGCCGTCGACGTACGGGAAGACGTGCCGGTCGATGTCGCGCCCGATCCAGAGGTGCTGGATGTCGGAGTAGCAGACCTCTTCCTTGTTGCGCTCGTCGTAGTTGGGCTGCGTGCGGCCCCACTGGTCGAACTGCGGACCGGTGCAGCGGTCCTTGTTGATGAAGCCCAGCAGCAGCGTGAGCCCGCACAGCAGCACGAGCACGGCGGCGGCGGGCTTGCCGAAGCGGGTCGCGAAACGCCCGGAGTCACCTCGGTCGGGCGTCACGCTCACCACCTCGTGCACGGTCTTCACCGGCCGGCGCGGTCGCGCAGGAACGCGATGTCGGCGGCCTGGCCCTCGTCGGGTGTCTCGACCACGACGGGGCATCCGGCGCTCGCGGCCACGGCCGCGAGCTGATCGGCGTCGATGGTGCCAGTGCTGATGTTGTCGTGCCGATCGCGCGAGGAGCCGAACTCGTCGCGCGAGCTGTTGAGGTGCACGAGGTCGATGCGGCCGGTGATCGCTTTCACCCGGTCGACGATGCCGACGAGGTCCTCACCCGCGGCGAACGCGTGGCAGGTATCGAGGCAGAAGCCCGCGCCGAACTCGCCGACCGCGTCCCAGAGCAGCTTGAGGGAGTCGAAGGTGCGGGCCATGGCGTTGTCGCCGCCCGCGGTGTTCTCGATCAGGACCGGGACCGCGAAGCCGCCCTCGGCGACCTGGCGCTCGAAGAACTTGCGCCAGTTCGCGAAGCCCTCCGCCGGGTCCTCGCCCTTGGTGACGTGGCCGCCGTGCACGATCAGGCCCTTCGCGCCCACGGTCGCGGCGGCCTCCGCGTGCTGGATCACGTTCTTCCGGCTCGGAATGCGGATCTTGTTGTTCAGCGACGCGATGTTGATCATGTACGGGGCGTGGACGAACACCTCGAGGTCGGAGGCGAGCAGGGCCTCCGCCTGGGGGTGCGGCTTCGGCTTCTTCCAGCCCTGCGGGTCGGACAGGAAGAACTGGACGACCTCGGCCCCGCGTTCGGCCGCGGCGCCGACCGGGTCGTCGTCGCGTACATGGGCCCCGATGCGCATGAACATGAAGGGTAGTCGGAGTCCATAACGCCATCGCAGCCGCCGCCGATAGGAGTAATTGCGAAAACTGGGGATGGCCTGCGTCACGACCAGGACCTACGGTCGTTACTTGAGAGTAGGAAAGGGGTTCACATGCGACTGCTCAGCGTCACCGCCGCGACGCTTCTGGCGCTGGCCTCCGCCTCCGTGGGTGCTGTTCCGGCCACGGCGGCCGATCCCATCGTCGTGGGCAGTTGCGCCACGTCCGTGCAGGGCGCGCCCGGAACCCCGGTCTCGCTGAGCCCCGCCGCCGTCACCCAGCCCGTCACGGACCTGATCCGGGCGATCCCGCTGCTCGGGCCACCGATCGCCGACCAGTTCAAGCCGCTGTTCGCGCAGGGCAAACCGATTCCGATCGGCGTGGTGCAGGCCGGCACGACCACGATCAGCGGTGCCACGATCGCGAACGCCGTGGTCGCCGAGCTGGAGAAGCTGCCGTTGCTCGGGCCGGTCATCGGCACGCTCGACAAGTCCGTGCGCTCGACGTTGACCAGCGGCTGCGGAGTCGTGGTGACGGGCGTGAACCAGGTCGCGGCGCCGATCCAGGACGGCAGCAAGGCGATCGCGGACACCTCCCAGAAGCTCACGCCGCAACTGCCCGGCCAGCCCCAGGCTCCGGGTCAGCAGCCCCAGCCGCAGCAGCCCGGCACGTCTCCCGGCCAGCAGCCGGGTGTGAGTCCCGGCACATCGGGGACGCCGCAGGGCACCCCGGGCAACCGCGACTTCTCCCTCTACGCCCTCGGGTCGAACTTCGGCCGCGTGCCGCTGTTCAGCTACGGCTCACTGCCGTTCGCGATGCCCGGCCTCTACTCGCCGTCGCCCGGTGTGCGCTACGGCTCGCAGGTTCCCCGCGCCTCCAACGGAACCGGCGTCGACGCCGACCAGGTGCTGGCGGCCGGTCGCGCGACGGCGCTGCCCAGGCTCGGCGGTCCCGGCGGCGTCGGCCTCCCGGTGCTGCTCGCGGTGCTGATGCTGGCCCTGGTGACGGGCGCGCTGGTGCGGACCTGGGTGCTCCGCCGCACCCCTGCGTAGTCACCGGACGCGCTCTGTTAACCTTCTTCAGTTGCTGACGCGACGACCCTCCTGCCACGGAAAGCCCGTGGCCGCGAGTCCACAGGAGGTGAGTGGTCCTCATGCGTCATTACGAAGTGATGGTCATCCTCGACCCCAGCCTTGACGAGCGCACCATCGCGCCGTCTCTCGACACGTTCCTCAACGTCATCCGCACCACGGGCGGCAACGTTGAGAAGGTCGAGGTGTGGGGCAAGCGCCGGCTGAGCTTTGAGATCAACAAGAACACCGAGGGTATCTACGCGGTGCTCGACCTGACCTCGACTCCCGACGCGGTGAAGGAACTGGACCGCCAGCTCGGTCTGCAGGAGACGGTGCTCCGGACGAAGGTCCTGCGCCGCGAGCCCGCCAAGTCGGCCGTCAAGGCCTGACGAACCTCGATTAGGGGAGCTCCCAAGACATGGCTGGTGAGACGACGATCACGGTGGTCGGGAACCTGACCGCCGACCCGGAACTCCGCTTCACCCAGAGCGGTGCCGCGGTGGCGTCCTTCACGGTCGCTTCCACGCCCCGCACCTTCGACCGCCAGTCCGGCGAGTGGAAGGACGGCGAAGCGCTGTTCCTGCGGTGCAACGTGTGGCGGCAGGTCGCCGAGAACGTGGCCGAGTCGCTCACCCGCGGTTCGCGAGTGCTCGTCACCGGGCGGCTGCGCCAGCGTTCCTTCGAGACGAAGGAGGGCGAGAAGCGCACCGTCGTGGAGCTGGAGGTCGACGAGATCGGCCCCTCGCTGCGCTACGCGACCGCGAAGGTCAACAAGGTCAGCCGTGGAGACGGCGGCGGTGGCGGCGGCTTCGGCGGCGGTCCCTCGCAGTCTCGTGGCGGTGGCGCACCCGCTGACGACCCGTGGGGTTCCGCCCCGCCGGCCGGCTCGGGTGGCTTCGCCGACGAGCCCCCCTTCTAGACCGCTGCACCGGTCATCCAGAACCTGATCACTGCGTATTCCAGGAGTTAGAGACACATGGCCAAGCCGCCTGTGCGCAAGCCCAAGAAGAAGGTCTGCGCCTTCTGCAAGGACAAGAGCGCGAACCTGATCGACTACAAGGACACGACGCTGCTTCGGAAGTTCATCTCCGACCGCGGCAAGATCCGTGCCCGCCGCGTCACCGGCAACTGCTCGCAGCACCAGCGCGACGTCGCTGTTGCCGTGAAGAACGCCCGTGAGATGGCCCTGCTGCCCTACACCTCGACCGCTCGCTAAGAGAAGGGAACATTCGCGATGAAGCTCATCCTCACCGCTGACGTTTCCGGCCTTGGCGCGCCCGGCGACATCGTCGAGGTCAAGGACGGTTACGGCCGCAACTACCTGCTCCCGCGCGGTTTCGCGATCGTCGCGACCCGCGGTGCGCAGAAGCAGATCCAGGTCATCCAGCGCGCGCAGGACACCCGCCGCGTGCGCGACCTGGACCACGCCAAGGAGCTCAAGGCCAAGCTCGAGGGCCTGGGTGGCGTCACGCTGACCGCGAAGGCTGCGGCCGGCTCGAACAAGCTGTTCGGCTCGATCACCACCGCCGACGTGGCGGCGGCCGTGAAGAAGTCCACGGGCGGCCTCGTCCTGGACAAGCGCGCCATCGAGCTGCCGGGTCACATCAAGACCACCGGCAAGCACTCGGTGACGGTTCGCCTCCACCCGGAGGTCACCGTGGCCCTTCCGCTGGTTGTTACCGCCGGCGAGTGAACACCGCAACGCGAACCTCGTGACGTGACCTCCTCGGGGGCACTTCACGCTGGTTGCGATTGCTGAAGCGCCACCCACCCGGAATGCTCCGGGCGGGTGGCGCTTTCGCTCGTTCGGACCAGTGCCGCTCTGTCCACGTCCTGTGGATAACCTGCGTGCACGGCCGGGTTGCGACACGCCGAAGAGGGTGTTTTCCGCGACACGCCGAGGCTGTGGCGCACAACTTTTTCCACAACTTGTTCACAGCCCCTGAGCTGCAGTTACTTCTGTCACTCCACCGGTTGTCAACAGGTTGTCCCCAGCACCTTCGCCCCTGTGAGCAACCATCCACAGGTTGTCCCCCATTTGTCCACAGGGCGATCCACACGCTGGTTTGCTTGCTCCGGACGGGTCCCTCTAGCGTCGCGACTCGGGCGGCAACCATCGCGCAGCGTGGCCGTCCGGAATTGTCGGTGCCGCGCGGTACAACTAGGGCCTGCACCGAAAGGTCCTGACGGACATGGGCACCGGCTCTCGACTCTTCGCAGGGGTGATTTGGCAGTGGCGCTGGTGGACGACCGGGGAATGGCGGAGCCCGGATTCGAGCGTCAGCCGCCGCAGGACCTCGCCGCTGAGCAGTCGGTGCTGGGCGGCATGCTGCTGTCCAAGGACGCCATCGCGGACGTCATCGAGGCCCTCGCGCCGAACGACTTCTACCGGCCCGCGCACCAGGCGATCTACGACTGCATCCTCGACCTGTACGGCCGCGGCGAGCCGGCCGACCCGATCACGATCTCGGCCGAGCTGGAGCGGCGCGGCGAGCTGCTGCGCGTGGGTGGCGCGCCGTACCTGCACACGTTGATCGCGACGGTGCCGACGGCCGCGAACGCCGGTTACTACGCCGAGATCGTCGCCGAGAAGGCGGTGCTGCGGCGGCTGGTCGAGGCGGGCACGCGCATCGTGCAGCTCGGGTACAACGGTGCCGAAGGCGCGGACGTCGACGAGGTGGTCGACCGCGCGCAGGCGGCGATCTACGAGGTCACCGACCGCCGCACGACCGAGGACTACGTGGCGCTGGAGGACCTGCTCCAGCCGACGATGGACGAGATCGACGCGATCGCGTCGCGCGGCGGCATCTCGCAGGGCATCCCGACGGGCTTCGCCGACCTCGACGAGCTGACGAACGGCCTGCACGGCGGCCAGATGATCATCGTCGCCGCGCGTCCCGGTGTCGGCAAGGCGCTCGCGCTCGACACCCCGCTGCCCACCCCGTCGGGCTGGACCACGATGGGCGAGGTCGCCGTCGGCTCGTACCTGATCGGCGCGGACGGCCGCCCGACCCGCGTGGTCGCCGCGACCGAGGTGATGACGGGCCGCCCGTGCTTCGAGGTGGAGTTCTCCGACGGCACGGTGATCGTGGCCGACGCGGAGCACCAGTGGCTGACCGAGTCGTGCAGCGAGACCGGTGGTTTCTGGGCGATCCGCACGACGGCGCAGCTGTTCCAGCGCGTCGGCGTGTGCCGCGTCTTCGTGCGCATGTCGGCGGCCTGGGAGCTGCCGACCGCCGCGCTGCCGCTGTCGCCGCGCGCACTGGGCCTGTTCCTGTCCGGCCTGGGCGACCTCGAACTGACCGACGACGAACTGCGGGTGGCCAAGGACCTCGACCTAGCCGACGACCCGCACATCCCGGCCGCGTACCTGCGGGCGTCCCGCAAGCAGCGCGCGGAGCTGCTGGCGTCGCTGCAGGTGGACGGCCGGTTCGCGCGCCTGCGCCGCGACGTCGACGAGCTGGTCGCCAGCCTGGGCAGGCACGACCAGGTGGAGATCGTGGCCGTGCGCCCGGTCGCGTCGGTGCCCGTCCGCTGCGTGGAGGTCGACAACCACGACCACCTGTACCTCGCGGGCGAGACGATGATCCCGACCCACAACTCGACGCTGGGCCTGGACTTCGCCCGCTCCGCCTCGATCAAGCACGGCCTGACCAGCGCCATCTTCAGCCTGGAGATGAGCCGCACCGAGATCGTCATGCGCATGCTCTCCGCCGAGGCCCGCATCCGCCTCGGCGACATGCGCGGTGGCCGGATGAGCGACGACGACTGGACGCGCCTGGCCCGCCGGATGAGCGAGATCAGCGAGGCGCCGCTGTTCGTCGACGACAGCCCCAACCTGACGATGATGGAGATCCGCGCCAAGGCTCGTCGCCTCAAGCAGCGCCACGACCTTCGGCTGGTGGTCGTCGACTACCTCCAGCTGATGAGCTCCGGCAAGAAGTCCGAGTCCCGACAGCAGGAAGTCTCGGAGTTCTCGCGAAACCTGAAGCTGATCGCCAAGGAGCTGCACGTCCCGGTCATCGCGATCTCCCAGCTGAACCGCGGTCCGGAACAGCGCACCGACAAGAAGCCGATGCTCTCCGACCTCCGTGAGTCCGGCTCCCTCGAGCAGGACGCCGACATGGTCATCATGATCAACCGCCCGGACGCCTGGGAACGCGACGACCCGCGCGCCGGTGAGGCCGACCTGATCATCGCCAAGCACCGTGCCGGCCCGACCGCCACCATCACCGTGGCGCACCAGCTGCACTACAGCCGCTTCACCGACCTGGCCCAGGCCTAGTCGAGGGTCAGGTCGGGCGGTGCTTGCAGGTCGCGGGCCTGGAACAGCACGGCGTGCTCGACACCCATGACCTTGCCGCCCATCGC
>Ga0070710_10000756_pt1 | contig 15401 bp, 13 predicted proteins | sample LARL52metaG_FD_65454 | JGI IMG/M metagenome (GOLD analysis project Ga0070710, IMG submission 65454) | Corn, switchgrass and miscanthus rhizosphere microbial communities from Kellogg Biological Station, Michigan, USA - LAR L5-2 metaG | ecosystem: Host-associated > Plants > Roots > Rhizosphere ... | reverse complement strand
CCGCACTTCGCACCCTCACCTGTCGCAATATGAAGGTGACACTTCGGCGAGTTCACCCGATCGTGCTGTGAAGCCCGGACAAGCCCCCTGACCCGGGGCTATGCTCCTAGGCGCACGAATCTGCAAGGAGGGGTCTGGGGATGAGCGGGACCAAGGTCGATCTCGACACACTGCGCGCTGCCATCAAGGAGTACGAGTCCATCTACCTCGACCTCGACAAAGCCCACAACACGGGCAGCGCGCTGGTCGCGGTGGAGCCCGCCGGGCTCGACATGCCCAGCAAGGTCTACAACAACTGGGCGGTCACCGCCGGTGCGGCGCACCAGACGTCGAACGAGCAGCTGCGCAAGACGCTGAAGACCAGGATCGACAACCTGAAGGCCACGCTCAAGCAGTACGAGGAAACCGAGCACGGCAACCAGGCAAACCTCAAGCCGAAGGACTGAGCAGTTGCGCATCCGAACCATCGTCGCCGGCACCGCCACGCTCGCCCTGCTGGCGGCCTGCAGCACCGGCGGCGGTACCACCGGTACGCCGACCAGCGCGACCCAGCCGACCAGCGCCAGCAACGGCTCCGGAGCGCCCGAGGTCTCGAACCCGCTCGACCTCAAGGCGGTGGAGGCCGCTCCCTGCAGCGCGGTCACGGCGGCTCAGCTGACGGCGTACGGCCTGCCCGGCATCAACGGCAGCGTGAACACCGGCTCTCCCGGTTCGAGCTGCATCTGGTCGGGTTCGCTCACCGACGCCGAGATGGCTCCCGGCATCACGGTCCTTCCGGCTGGAACGAGCCTCCAGACCATCTACGCCAAGAAGGACTCCTACCCGGTGTTCGAACCGCAGCCCGCGATCCAGGGTTACCCGGCGGTCGTGAGCCTCATCGTCGATCAGCGGAAAGACGGCAACTGCGAGCTCGTCGTCGGAGCCTCCGACGAGCGAGCGATCCTCTTCACCTTCCTCAGCGACAAGAAGAGCAAGTACTTCGCGGACCCGTGCGCTGGGGTGACCGAGTTCGCGAACCTGGCAATCACCACGATCAAGGCAGGTGCGAAATGACACGGCCCGCGCCCAGCTGCTTCTCCGAGGACACCTCCCGTGCGGAAGCGTTCTCCGGAGCTCAGATCTACGCCCAGATGCACGGGGGGAAGGGCACGGGTAGCGCGCAGCTCGCCGCGAACAAGGCGGCGGAACTCGAGCAGGGCTACGCCGTGGTCGAGGCCAGGCTCAAGAAGGTCGGCGAGACGCTCGGCGAGGCGTGGACCGGTGCCAGCTCGGACGCCGCGCAGGCCGCCGGCAACCCGATCAACCAGGCCATGATCCAGATGCAGGACGCGCTGCGGCAGGCCGACCGCTCGCTGTCCAACCAGGTCTACCAGTTCAACTACAACAAGAGTCAGCTCAAGGACATGCCGGCCAGCAAGCCGGACACGAACTTCTGGGACGACGTGACCCCGTGGGACACGGACACCGAGGACGCGGTCAACGCCTACAACGGCGATGAGTCGCACAACCGGACCGTCTACAAGGAGTTCCAGACCGCCAGCAACACCAACCGCGGCGAGCTGCCCAAGCAGTTCCCCGGTGTCACGGCGGACACGCTCAACGTCGAGGTCCTCAACACCGGCGGCGACGACGGCCAGGACAAGACCGGAAACAACGTCGGTGGCACGAGCCGCCCGCACAGCAGCTCGAACTACCCGAGCTCGACCGGCACCGGTCAGCCGAGCGGCACCACCTGGACCCCGCCCGGCAGCCACACCGGCGGCAACGACACCACGACGTCCCAGGCCGTCGGCGCGGACCTCAACGGTGGTCTCCGGACCAGTGACCTCCCCGGCGGCACTGGGAGGCCGCCCGTGGGCAGTGTGATCGAGCGGCCGCCGAACACGGGCATCCCGCCCATCGGCGTCCCCGTCGGCCCCGGCGGTCTGAACGGTCCCGGTGGTGGCGGGCGCGGTCCCGGTGGCAGTGCGACCGGCAAGTTCGGCGGTGGAGCCGGAAAGCTCGGTGGCGGCGCGGGCAAGTTCGGTGGCGGGGCCGGTTCCGCGTCCGGTCGCGGTGGCATCGGAGGCCTGGGCACCGGCAGCAGCAGCGGGCAGCAGGCCGGCGGCAAGGCCGGGGTGTTCGGTGGCATGGGTGAGGGCGGTCCGAACGCGGCCGGTCGCGGTGCGGCCGGTGCGGCGGGCCGGGGTGGTGCCGCCGGCATGGGCGGCATGGGTGGCCACGGGCAGAAGGGTGAGGGGGAGGACGACCTGGAGCACAAGTCGGCCGACTACCTCGTCACCGAGGAGAACACCAACGAGATCATCGGGGACATGCCGATGGTCGCGCCGCCGACGATCGGGGGGTGACGTGCTGCGGTCGTCCATTCAGCTGTCCGACCTCGCGTTCGACGTGCTCTGGAAGCAGGAGCGGCTCGGCGAGTACCACCCCGCGCTGTCGGTCGACTCGCCTGGCGAGACGGAGGACGAGCGGGCGGTCATCGAGCGCGACGTCATCGGCGAGCTGCGCCGGGTCGGGCTCGACCACCCGGACGTGCGGGGCACGCTGCACCTGATCGCCAAGGCGGATCAGGACTACTCGGCGTGGATCGCGCTCACGCCGAGCGAGACGCGGCCGGTGGTGGTGGCGGCGAACTCGCAGCACGGCGTGCTCGCCGTGCGCGACAACGGGTTCGTGCAGCTGCACCCGATCCGTCCGGAGAACGCGCCGGAGGTGCTCGCGATGCAGCTGCCGGACGTTCCTCCCGGCCGCGGCGCGTCGATCAACGTGCACGCGTCGGAGATCAACGTGCACCAGCCGGGCAAGGCGTCGCCGTCGATGTCGTTGCGGCAGCTGCTCGCCCAGCCGCGCAAGGGCACGGCGAAGCTGTACGCGGCCAGGCGCAGCGGTGAGAGCAGGCAGCGCGCCAAGACGTTCCTCACCACGATCGACTTCGAGGACGGGCGCTGGCTCGTGGTCAAGTACACCGACCAGAACCACCAGACGTGGGTGCACGCCACGCCCGCGTCGCGGCAGATCATCACGGACTGGCTCAAGCGCCTGACGTGATCCGCTGGACGACGTGCGGCGCCGCTGAAGTTCATCTGCGGTTTGACCACCGGCCAGAACGGCCGACTAGAAACCGCGCATGACCTTCGACCGTCGCACGTTGTTCAAGGCAGGCGCACTCGGCACGGCCGCGGCGCTGGTGCCCTCGGGCATCAGCCTCGCCAAGACCGACCGTCCGATCCTCACGCACGGCGTGCAGTCCGGCGACGTCACCTGGGACGGCGGCATCGTGTGGACCCGTGCGGACCGTCCGTCCCGGATGCTCGTCGAGGTGTCCAACGACCTGGGGTTCCGCTTCTCCCGCCACCTCCGCGGCCCGCTGCTCACGCCGGAGACCGGCGGCACCGGACAGGTCAGGGTCAGCCACCTGCTGCCCGGCCGCACCGCCTACTACCGCGTCACGGCCGAGGACCTGCACGGCCGTACCTGCAGCGAGCCGGTCACCGGCAGCTTCACCACCGCTCCGCTCGGCCGTGAGCAGGTCCGGTTCGTGTGGTCCGGTGACGTCGCCGGCCAGGGCTGGGGCATCAACCCCGACATCGGCGGCATGCCGGTCTTCAAGGCCATGGCCGACCGCAGGCCCGACTTCTTCATCCACAGCGGCGACAGCGTCTACTCCGACGGCCCGATGAAGGAGTCGGTGACGCTGCCGGACGGCCGGATCTGGCGCAACCTCGTCACTTCCGAGAAGTCCAAAGTGGCCGAGACGCTCGACGAGTACCGCGGCCAGTTCGCCTACAACCTGCTCGACGAGAACCTGAAGCGCTTCGCCGCCCAGGTGCCCACCTACGCGCAGTGGGACGACCACGAGGTCCTCAACAACTGGTACCCCGGCGAGATCCTCGACCTCCCGCAGTACAGCGAGAAGCGCGTGGACGTCTTGGCGCAGAGGGCTTTCCAGGCGTTCCACGAGTGGATGCCGATCGACCGGCAGCGCGCCGTCGACGGCCGCGTGTACCGCCGGTTCTCCTACGGCCGCAACGTCGAGATCTTCGTGCTCGACATGCGCACCTACAAGGACAAGAACACCGCGCCGCGCGACCAGCCGGGCCACATCCTCGGTGCGGCACAGGCGAAGTGGCTCGTGGACAGCCTCGCGCGCAGCACCGCCACGTGGAAGATCATCGCGGCGGACCTGCCGCTCGGCCTCGTCGTGCCGGACGGCCCCGACATCGAGGCCGTCGCGAACGGCCTGCCGGGCGCGCCCAACGGCCGTGAGCACGAGCTCGCGTGGGTGCTGCGCGAACTGAAGAAGCGCCGCGTCCGCAACACCGTGTGGCTGACCGCGGACGTCCACTACACCGCCGCCCACCACTACTCGCCGGACCGTGCGGCTGTCGGCGACTTCGACCCGTTCTGGGAGTTTGTGTCCGGCCCGCTGCACGCCGGCGCGTTCGGCCCGAACACCCTCGACCCGACGTTCGGCCCGGAGGCGGTGTTCGTGCACGCGCCGCCCGCCGCCAACACCTCGCCGCTGGACGGGTTCCAGCACTTCGGCGAGGTCGAGGCGAACCAGCACGAGCTCACGGTCTGGCTGCGCGACGCGACCGGGGTGTCACTCTGGTCCAAGACCCTCCAGGCGTGCTGAGCGTCACTCGTTGATCGGCAAAAGTGCACCACTGCCCACGAGATCCCGAGCGGACGGTTAGCCTCGGCCGAGGCATACGTGGGGAGGTGCGCTGTGGACCGAGGACTGAGCCCCGCACAACGGCTCGAGGAGTTCCGCAGGTCGCTGGGAGAGGACGCCGACGACCTGGGTGGACTTCCCGAGATCGGCGATGAGTTCCACGGCCGGTCTCGTGACGGGCTGGTCGACGTGACGGTGGCGGACGGGCGCGTCGTGGCGGTGACTGCCACGTTGACGCCCGCCGAGCACGCGGCGACGGAACTGGGTGACCACCTCATGACCGCGGCGAACAACGCGCTGGCCGCCGCGAGAGCCGCGGTTCCGGTGGTAGCCGACCCCGTGCCGGACCTGGACGCGTTGATGAGCAGGCTCAGCGAAGCCGGTGAGCAGAGCAGCCGCTTCATGCGGCAGGTCGGTACGGCGCTGGAGGAGGTCATCGCCAAGGTCGGCCCCCGCACGGGGATGCATGGCGACCCGGCACCGACCGGTGTGGACGCCCTGTTCGCCGACGCCGCCTCCGCGTTGCGGACGGCCCGCGACTCGCTCGCGGGCCTGGCCGGCCCGCAGATCACCACCAGCGGTTCCGACGAGGACCACGAGGTATGGGTGACGATCGGCGTGGACGGGACGGTGACGAAGGTCGAGTTCTCCTCGCCGGTGGTGACCATGACCGGCAGGCAGTTCGCTGACCGTTCCCGCCAGGCACTCGGTGCCGCGCTGGGTGAGTGGATCACCAAACGGCGCGAACAGCAGGCGCCCGCGGCCGGACTCGACCCCGCTGGGCTGACCGCGCAGGCCGATGCGTTGCGCAGGCAGAGCGTGGCACAGCTGCAGGGGTACACCGGCAAGTTGAAGTCGATCATGGGCAGTATCGGCGAGCCGTAGAAGGGGGCGGAGATGTCAGGGGGACTGGAAGTCTCCGGGGGCGCGATCAGTCAGTCGGGCGAGCAGCTCACCGGCACGGCCGAGCGTCTGACCGGGGAGATCGCGGCGTTCAGCGCCAAGCTGTCCGGGTTCGGCAACCCGTTCGGCGGCGATGACCTGGGCTCGACCATGCAGATGATCTACGAGGCGATCGCGGACGCCGCGATGGAGTGCTTCGGCGACAATGCCGCCACGATGTCGGAGACCGGCGGCAAGCTCGTCGAGATGGGTGCCGAGTACACCTCGGTCGAAGAGCGCAACCACGGGTTGATCTCCGGCCTGCTGGGGAGGCTGGACGGATGACGACTGGACTCATGTTGCCCGGCGAGCTCTCGGGCCTGCTCACCACGCTCGGCTTCAACTGGCCGGAGGGCGACGAGGGCAAGATCTTCGACATGGCCGGCGAGTGGATCGCGTTCGGCGACCGCCTGAGCGGCTCGGTGAGCGAGGCCCACGGGCACGCCGAATCCGTGTGGTCGATCAACATGGCCGAGGCGGTCGACAGGTTCAAGGCGTTCTGGGACGGCGATGAGGCGCCCAAGAAGAACCTGGAGGACGGTGCGACCGCCGCCGCCCTGGTCGGCGCGGGTCTGTACGTCTGCGCGGGCGCGCTGCTCGCGCTGAAGGTCGCTGTGATCGCCCAGCTCGTCGCGCTGGCCATCGAGATCGCCCAGGCGATCGCGACCGCGGTGGCGACGTTCGGCGCGTCGCTGCTGGAGATCCCGATCTTCCGGGAGATCACCAAGCTGCTGCTCGACCAGGCGTTGGACATCGCGATCAACGCGGTGCTCAATGGCTAGGCGAGGCGGCCACGGCGGCGGCGGCATCTTCAAGCCGATCCTCAAGTGGCTGCGCGGGTCGACGAAGCCGGGAGCGGGCCATCGGCCACCCGGTCACCGGCCGCACCCCGGCACACCGGGGCCGCACACCACGCTTCGGTACCCGCCGCACCGGCAGAAGAAGATGCTGGACAAGTACAAGCACGAGACGGACCCGCACCACCCGCAGAACCCGTTTCCCGGCCGGTCGGTGCGCCGTTTGTCCCCGGAGGAACGAGAAGCGCACCGGGTGTTCATCGACCAGCACGGCAACATGCGCCGGGCGCGCGACGGCTCGCTGTACGACACACAGTCCGGGACCTCGGCGTGGGGAGGTCAGCGCGCGATCTTCGTGATGGACGGCCACGGCAACATCTACGCCTCGAACCACCACGCACCGGGCCACTTCCACCACTCGTCGCTCTCCGGGGGCCAGCCCGTGGCGGCGGCCGGGGAGCTTTCGGTCACCAACGGCCGGGTCAACTACGCTACCGCCGCGAGTGGCCACTACCAGCCGGAGCCACAGCACATGACCAATCTCGCACAGGAGTTCGCCCGCAACGGCATCCGGCCGCCGATCTGGGATTTCCACGGCCCGCATCCCCACCGCCGACCGATGTTCTCCTGACGCTCGCGGCCATCTGAACAGGAGCACGATGACGATCGAACACCGCGCCGAGCTGAACTCCGTGATCTACGGACTGTTCCGCGCACCGGCGCTGGACCGCGAGACCGCGGCGAGCATGGTCGAGGCCATGCTGGTCCGCGAGTACTTCGTGGACGGCCCCGAGGCGTACTCGAAGGCCATCGCCCAGGCACTCGGGCAGCCGGATCCCGTGACGGCGGACATCGAACCGCCGTACGGCGAAGCGGAGGTTCGCGCGTTCCTCGGGCTTGTGCACGAAGAGCTCGAAAAGCACAAGCCGTGGGCGTGATCGCCGTAGGGTCGGTGGGTGCCCATCTCGTTCGACACCACCGGCTTCCGTCAGGTCAACCAGAACGTCTGGCAGCACCCGAGCGGTGACCAGGCCGAACTCACCTACTACAACATGGTGCCGGACCTGCCGGCCGGGCTGGACGACCTGCCCAAGCTCAGGCACGACCTCGCCAGGATCGACGGCGAGGTCGGCTGCCTGATCGAGGCGCACGTCGTCCAGCTCGCCGGGGTGCCGGCGCTGCTGCGGATCGTCAAGATGCCGCTGCCGAACCAGCAGGGCGGGCAGCTCTTCCACTGCTCCTTCACGGTCCCCAAGGCCACCTGCAGCGCCGTGCTGCAGCTCGGCGCGATCGAGCGCGGCACGACCGGAATCCGGGAGGGTGTGCTGGCCGCGGAGATCGGGTTCCAGAACTGGGTCAGGCCGCACCCGTACGCGCCGGAGCTGCAGAGCGTGCTGCCGTTCCACGCCGGTGATGATCCGCGGTACGACCCGAGGTTCCCCGACCACCCGTTGTCGCGCGTGCGGACGTGGGCGCACCACGTGGTCCGCACGGCACGGCTGGATCCGCAGTTCGCGGCCCTTCCGCCGTTCCAGGTCCAGGCGCCGCCGCCACCGGTCGCGCCCGGTCAGCGCCTCATGACCGCTCTGCCCAGCCTTCCGGTCAAGGACTTCGTCGGCCTGCAGATCGGTGAGCAGACGACGTACTGGCGGATGACCGATCCGAAGCTGAAGGAGATGCTCGGCCGCGGTCTCATGGGCCGGTCGCCGCTCGCGGCCACCAGGTTCCGCGACATGCTCATGATCGACGTCGAGTCCGGTGAGGCGATGATCCCCGACCGGTTCACCACCAACGGGGAGATGACCGCGCACGGCACGCGTCTGGTGCCGGTGACGTTGCCGGAAGCGGACGCCCAGCTCTCGAACGACGACGTGAACGAAGCCTTCGCGTGGGCGGGCCGGATGGCCGGTGTCGCGGCGGAACGGGGGGAGTACCTCTCGCTCGAACCGATCGAGAGCCAGGGCGAGCAGGCGAACCCGCACGTCCTGCTGGCCGTGCAGCAGCACGAGGGGCAGCAGGTCGCCGTCGCCCAGTTCTCGCCGCCACCCGCCGAAGGACCGCTGGCGGGGTCGGCGAGCCGCGCCGCGCCCGCGACACCGGAGAACGTCGAGGGCATCGGCATGATCGCCGGCGTAGCGGTCAACGAGTGGCGGACGCACCCGCTCAGGTTGGCGATCACGTACAAGCGTCCGGCAGGCTGATTGCAAATATTTGCGGGGCCCGACGTATTGTTTGCCGCTGTTTCTCGTGGTTTCGTGCAGCAACCCTGCAAGAAGTTGCGACAAGGAGGTCGCGATGCGTCGGCCTGTGTTTGATGTCGTCGTCGCCGCGCTCGCTGCACTGGTTCTGCTGCCTCTCACGCCGGTCCAGGCCGTTGCTCTACCGAAGCAACGCCTGGCCGTCGGTGAGGTGGTGGACATCGCGCCCGGTGTGCGCGACGGGGACGTGGAGCTCGCGTTGCCGCCCAAGCGCGACGACCTGCGAGGTGAGCGCTTCTACTTCGTGCTGCCCGACCGGTTCGCGAACGGCGACCCGAGCAACGACCGCGGCCGCTCCACCAGCGCCCAGAACGGCTTCAACCCGGCCGACAGGGGCTTCTACCACGGCGGGGACCTCAAGGGCCTGCGGCAGAAGCTCGACTACCTCGACGGCATGGGCATCACGGCGATCTGGATGACGCCGATGTTCCTCAACCAGTGGGTGCAGGGCGATTCCGCCGCGTACCACGGCTACTGGACCATCGACTTCACCAAGCTGGACCCGCACTTCGGCACCACGCAGGAGATGCGCGACCTGATCCGCGACGCGCACAAGCGGGGCATCAAGGTCTTCTTCGACATCGTCGCGAACCACACCGCCGACGTCATCAAGTACGCCGAGGGCAAGAACGCGTACGTGTCCACGGGCGCGCAACCGTACCTGGATGCCGACGGCAAGCCGTTCGACATCGCCGACTACGCGGGCAAGCCCACGTTCCCCAGGCTCGACGCCAAGAAGTCGTTCCCGTACACGCCGGTCAAGGACGGCCCGACGAAGTACCCGTTGTGGCTCAACGACCTCACGCTCTACCACAACCGCGGCGACTCGACGTTCTCCGGCGAGTCCAGCGAGCAGGGCGACTTCTCCGGCCTCGACGACCTGATGACCGAGCACCCGCGCGTGGTCAACGGCATGAAGGACATCTTCACCAGCTGGATCGACACGCTCGACATCGACGGCTACCGCGTCGACACGGTCAAGCACGTCAACATCGAGTTCTGGCAGACCCTCGCGCCGTACGTCAAGCAGTACGCGAACCGCAGAGGCAAGAAGGACTTCTTCGTGTTCGGCGAGGTCTACGACTCCTCGCCGGAGAACACCTCGAAGTACACGACCACCGGCAAGATGCAGGCCACGCTCGACTTCCCGTTCCAGAGCAGCGCAGAGAGCTTCCTGTCCGGCAAGGGTTCGCAGCGGCTCGGCGAGGTGCTGCTCGACGACGACCGCTACACCGACGCCGACTCCAACGCCTCGTCGTTGCCCACGTTCCTGGGCAACCACGACATGGGCCGCATCGCGTGGATGATCCGCAACGACCGGCCGGGCATCTCCGACGACGAACTGCTGCAACGGCTCAAGCTCGGCAACACGCTGATGTACCTGTGGCGTGGCAACCCAGTCGTCTACTACGGCGACGAACAGGGCTTCGCGGGCACGGGCGGCGACAAGCTGGCGCGCCAGGACATGTTCGCGTCCAAGACGCCGGAGTACATGGCGGAGAAGCTGATCGGCTCCGACCGCACCGGCGCGCAGGACAACTTCAACACCTCTCACCCGCTGTACCAGCAGCTCAAGGCCCTCGCCGCGCAGGTGGACAAGGACCCGGTGTGGCGCGACGGCAACGAGGTGCTCCGGTACGCCGACGGTGACGTGTTCGCGTTCAGCCGCATCCTCGGCCGGGAGAGCCTCGTCGTCGCCAACGCCGGCACCTCGCCCGCGACCGTGACCGTCCCGGTGTCGTCGAGCGCCTTCGAGAACGCGCAGGTCGAGAACGGTCGTGTCACGGTGACCGTGCCCGCGCTGTCGGCGTTGGTGCTCAAGGGAACCAGCGACGTGAAGACCGCGAAGCCGTCGCCGGTTCTCGTCCCTCCGGCTGCCGGAACCGTGCTGGACGGGCGGGTCGAGCTGCGCGCGGACGGCATCAGCGCGCCCAACGCGGCCGCCACGTTCGCGGCACGCGTCGAGGGCACGTCCGACTGGACCGTGCTCGGCACCGACGACGCCGCGCCGTACCGGGTGTTCGCCGATCTGTCGGCACTTCCGGGCGCGGCCGCCGGCAAGCGCGTCGAGCTGCGCGTGGTCGCGAAGTCGGGCGAGATCGGCGCGGACGGGGCGTTCGTGTCGCTCGTGGCCGCGCCGCCGGTGCCGGATCCCGGCACGAAGAGCCCGGACTGGCTGGTCGTGCACTACCAGCGGGACTCCTACGACGGCTGGGGCCTGCACGCCTGGGGTGACGTCGAGACGCCGGTCGACTGGAACGCGCCGCTGCCGTTCGCGGGCGAGGACGCCTACGGGCGCTTCGCGTGGATCAAGCTGAAGCCGGGTGCCAAGCAGGTCGGGATCATCGCGCACAAGGGCGACGAGAAGGACACGCCGGGGGACCGGTTCGTCGACCCGAGCGTCACGCCCGAGGTGTGGCTGAAGCAGGGCGACGCGGCGGTGTACCCGTCCGAGCAGGCAGCCACCGGCAAGGCGATCGTGCACTACCTCGGTGACGCGACCGGAGCCGTCGTGCGCGTCGCCGGACGGGCGGACGTGCCGTTCACCAACGGGATCGCGGAACTCCCACCCACCAACGAGTTCTCCGTCGTGCGCGGTACGGTCGTGGAGGCGTCCGGCAAGTTCACGAGTGGCCACTCCTGGGTGGCCAGTGGCAAAGTGCACGCTACGAAGGCCGCCGCGGAGAACCGGGCGGTGGTCCACTACCACCGCGCGGACGGCGACTACGCGGACTGGACGATGTACCACTGGACGGGCTCCGCGGAGCCGTCGCCTGGCTGGACCCAGTCGCGGGTGCCGGACGGACGCGACCAGTTCGGCGTGTACTGGTCCGTGCCGCTCGCGGCCGGTGCCGCCGGTCTGAGCTACCTCCTCCACCGCGGTGACACCAAGGATCCGGGCCCCGACCAGTTCCTCGACCTGGGGCAGAAGGGGAACGAGGTGTGGCAGTTGCAGGGCAACGCGACCTATCTGCTGCCGCCGAACGCCGGTCCCGCCGCGGACGACGACCTCACCAAGGCCAAGGCGATCTGGATCTCGCGCGACAAGGTCGTCTGGGACGTGCCGGTCGTCCAGTCCGACGGCTACCGGCTCGAGTACGGCTCACGGGTGTTGCGGCTGTCGCCCACGACCGAGGAGGTTCCGGCGCAGTTCCCGCACCTCAGGGGCAAGCCGGTGTTCGCGGTGCGCGGGTTCGTCGACGAAGCCCTGCGGGACAAGCTCTCCGCCGTGCACGTCGACGCGGGCGGCGCGCTCCGGCACCGGACGGGGGTGCAGATCGCGGGCGTGCTCGACGACCGGTTCGCCGCCGCGGCGACGAAACTGACGTTCGGGCCGACGTTCGACGGTGACTGCGTGACCGTGCGGCTGTGGGCTCCGACGGCCCGGAACGTGCAGCTGCGGCTGTTCGACACGCCTTCCGGTGAGCCCGCGAAGGTGGTGCCGCTGCAGCGCGACGACGCGTCGGGCTCGTGGTCCGCCAAGGGCTCGTGGAAGAACAAGTACTACCAGTTCGAGGTCACCGACTGGCAGCGCACGGTCGTGGTCACCGACCCGTACTCCCTCGCGCTGTCGGTGAACTCGACGCACTCGCAGTTCGCGGACCTCAAGGACGGCCGGACCATGCCGCAGGGCTGGTCGAAGGACGTCGCGCGCGGCATGGGCGGTGCCATCACCGAGCTGCACGTGCGGGACTTCTCGATCAACGACCAGTCCGTGCCGGAAGCGGAACGCGGTACCTACAAGGCGTTCACGCACCGCGACTCCGTGGGCATGAAGCACCTCAACGCGTTGGCCGCCGCCGGCATGGACACCGTGCACCTGCTGCCGACGTTCGACCTCGCGACGATCCCCGAGAAGCGCGAGGACCAGGCCAAACCCGCGTGCGACCTGCCCTCGTTCGCGCCGGACTCCGACCGGCAGCAGGCGTGCGTCGGCGCGGTGGCGGCGAAGGACGGCTTCAACTGGGGCTACGACCCGTTCCACTACGACGTGCCCGAGGGCTCCTACGCCACGGCGGACGCGCAGAACGGCTGGGCGCGGTCGAAGCAGTACCGCGAGATGGTGAAGTCGTTGCACGACAACGGCAACCGCGTGGTGGTGGACGTGGTCTACAACCACACGGCGGCGTTCGGCGACGCCCCGACGTCCGTGCTCGACAAGGTCGTGCCCGGCTACTACCAGCGGCTCAACCTCGACGGCTCGGTCGCGAACTCCACGTGCTGCGCGAACACCGCGCCCGAGAACGCCATGATGGGCAAGCTCGTCGTGGACTCCGTGGTGCGCTGGGCGCGCAACTACAAGGTCGACGGCTTCCGGTTCGACCTGATGGGCCACCACCCGAAGGCGAACATCCTCGCGGTGCGGGCGGCGCTGGACGCGCTGACCGTCGAGAAGGACGGCGTGGACGGGCGCAAGGTCGGTGTCTACGGCGAGGGCTGGGACTTCGGCGAGGTCGCCGGCAACGCCCGGTTCGAGCAGGCCACGCAGGCGAACATGGCCGGTACGGGCATCGGCACGTTCAGCGACCGGATGCGTGACGCCGTGCGCGGCGGTGGGCCGTTCGACGACGACCCGCGCGTGCAGGGCCTCGGGTCCGGTCTGGCCGGGGACGTGAACTCCTCGCCCGCCAACGGCGACGTGGCCGCGCGGCTGGAGAACTACAGCGACCTGGTGAAGCTGGGCATGGCGGGCAACCTGGCCTCGTACCGGTTCCGGTCGACGGCCGGACCGGTGGTGGCCGGGCGGGACGTCAAGTACAACGGCACCGCCGCCGGGTACACCGCGCAGCCGTTGGAGGCCATCACGTACGTCGACGCGCACGACAACGAGACGTTGTTCGACGCGTTGGCCTACAAGCTGAAGCCTGACACCTCCATGGCTGACCGCGTGAAGATGCAGACCGTGGCGCTCGCTCCGGTGCTGCTCGGGCAGGGGCGGCCGTTCGTGCTCGCGGGTACCGAGTTCCTGCGTTCGAAGTCGTTGGACCGCAACAGCTACGACTCCGGCGACTGGTTCAACTCCTACGACCCGTCGTTGCACGACAACGGTTTCGGCCGCGGGTTGCCGCCCAAGGCCGACAACGAGTCGAAGTGGCCGTACGCGAAACCGTTGCTGGGCACGGTGAAGCCGTCGTCGGCGGACATGAAGGCGTCGCTGGACGCGACGTTGGAGCTGTTGCGGATCCGCAAGTCGTCACCGCTGTTCTCGTTGGGGTCAGCGGATCTCGTTCAGCAGAAGGTGTCGTTTCCGGCCGCGCCGTCCGGCGTGATCGTGATGCGCGTCGACGACACGGTCGGGCCGGACGTCGATCCCGGTCGGCGCGGGGTGGTCGTGGTGATCAACCCGTACCCGACGGACCAGGCCGTGACGCTGCCCGCCGGCGACTGGAAGCCGCTGACCAGCGAGAAGCGGCCGGGTGCGGCGCGCTCGGTCGTCGTGCTGGAAAGGTAGTTCGGTCAGCAAATAGTTTGCTGGCTAGATTATTTGGTACCGTAGTGCTCATGGGCACGACGGGGTGTACTGACCTGATGATGCTGCTGCATCTGACCGGGCACGCGCTGGAGACGGAACTGACGGCGAGGCTCGCGGCGATCGGACTGACTCCGCGAGCCCGCTGCGTGCTGTCCAGCGCGCTCGACGCGGGGCGCACGCAGTCGGAGATCGCCGACGAGGTCAGCATCGACAAGACGACCATGGTCGTGACTCTGGACGCCCTGGAGCAGGCCGGGTACGCCGAGCGCCGGCCATCACCCACGGACCGACGTGCCCGCGTCGTCGTGGTGACCGAACTGGGCCGGGAGATCGTGGAGAAGGCCGACCGGGTCGTGGCCGACGTCTACGAGAGCGTCCTGGGCTCGCTGCCCGTTGACGAGCGGGAAGGCCTGGTCAAGGGCCTGACTCGGCTGCTGGAAGGCCGGTTGAGCACCCCGATGCCGTGCGAGAAGCCGCCGCGCAAGCGTGCCCTGCGTCATGCCGTTGGGTAATAGATAGTCCCGTACAAAACTATCTGCTACGGTCTCTCTTATGAATCCAGGGGGACCGAAGACCGACTCGCGCTGGCTCGCGCTGATCGTGCTGTGCGCCGGCATGCTGATGATCGTTCTCGACCAGACGATCGTGAACGTGGCTCTGCCCGCGATCGACGCGGACCTCAAGTTCGGCCAGGCGGGCCTCGCCTGGGTCGTGAACGCGTACCTGATCGCCTACGGCGGTCTGCTGCTGCTCGCCGGACGCCTGGGCGACCTGATCGGGCACAAGAAGGTGTTCCTGATCGGCCTCGGCGTCTTCACGGTCGCGTCGCTGCTGTGCGGCGTGTCCTTCAGCTCCGAGATGCTGATCGTTGCCCGCTTCGTGCAGGGCGCCGGCGGTGCGCTGGCCACGTCCGTGACGCTGGGCATGGTCGTGACGATGTTCCCCCAGCCTGACGAGCAGAGGCGCGCCATCGGTGTGTTCAGCTTCGTCGCGGCGGCGGGTGCGTCCATCGGTCTGTTGCTCGGTGGCGTGCTCACGGACGCCATGTCGTGGCACTGGATCTTCTTCGTGAACATCCCGATCGGCATCGTGGCGGCCGTCGCGGCGGTCCGGCTGGTGCCTTCGTCCGTGGGCCTGGGCCTACGAGAGGGCGCGGATGTCGTTGGCGCGCTGCTGATCGTGGCCGCGGTGATGCTCGGCGTGTACACGATCGTGAAGGCGGAGCACTACGGCTTCGGCTCGCTCCACACGCTTGG
>Ga0070710_10000755_pt1 | contig 15418 bp, 11 predicted proteins | sample LARL52metaG_FD_65454 | JGI IMG/M metagenome (GOLD analysis project Ga0070710, IMG submission 65454) | Corn, switchgrass and miscanthus rhizosphere microbial communities from Kellogg Biological Station, Michigan, USA - LAR L5-2 metaG | ecosystem: Host-associated > Plants > Roots > Rhizosphere ... | reverse complement strand
ACCCGGCCGCGATGGAGGCGATGAGCGAGGAGATCAAGACGCGCTATGCAAAACTGTTCAAGGTATGACCCTCATGGTGAGAGCGCGCTCTTGCGCGCGTCTCGAACCATGAGGCCCCGATGTGGATTTCCGCGCCTCATCCTTCGAGACGCGAAGATGCCGCTCCTCTGGATGATGGGATAGGGATGACGCGTGGATAGCACGACAATCGCAGCCGATGCTGCCATTCATAAGCCCCGCATCGACCTCACACGGCCCGTGCTGTGGCTGGTGGCGCTGGTGCTGGCCGTGCTCATCCTGCTGCCGCTGTCGTGGCTGGCAGTCTACAGCTTCACCGATAAGGCGCGGCACTTTACGCTGCAGAATTTCGTCACGCTGTTTTCCGATCCCGACTTCCTCGATCCGCTGCTGACCACCGCGATCATCGCGGTCACCTCGGCCGCGATCTGCTGCGTGGTCGCGGCGCCGATCGGCTGGCTGGTGTCGCGCAGCGACATGCCGGGACGGCAGACCATCCGCGCGCTGGTGACCGCCTCGTTCGTGACGCCGCCGTTTCTCGGCGCGGTGGCCTGGGAGCTGCTCGCCGCACCGAACTCGGGCCTGCTCAACCAGCTTTTTCGCGCGCTCGTGTCAGCCGAGCCGGACGCCCATCTGTTCGACATCTATTCGCTGCCGGGCGTGATCTTCGTGATCTCCTGCTACACCTTTCCGTTCGTGTTCGTGCTGGTCGCGAACGCGCTCGACACCATGCCGGGCGAACTGGAAGACGCCTCCGCGATTCTCGGCGCAAAAGCCTGGACCACGGCGCGGCGCATCACCATTCCGCTGGCGCTGCCGGCGCTGGTCGCGGGCGCGCTGATCGCCTTCCTGCAGGCGATGACACTGTTCGGCTCGCCGGCGATCCTGGCGCTGCCCGCCGGCTTCCACACCATGACGACGAAAATCTGGAGCCTGTTCCAGTACCCGCCCAAACTGGAGCTCGCGGCCGCCGCCGCGGTGCCGCTGCTCGTGCTCACCATTCTGCTGCTGCAGGCGCAGAAGGCGCTGCTCGGCCGTCGTAGCTATTCGGTGGTGGGCGGCAAATATGGCCCGCCACGCCGCGTCGAATTGAAGGGCTGGCGCTGGGCGGCGCTTGCGTTCTGCCTCATCGTGCTGCTCAACCCGGTGTTCCTGCCTTATCTCGCGCTGCTCAACGCCGCGCTGTCGCCGAATGCAACCACCTTCGTGACGCCCTCGACGCTGACGCTACACAACCTCGTCTTCGTGTTCACCGAGCTCTCCGCCACCGCTCTCGTGCTGAAGAACACGGTGATCCTGGGCACGGCCACCGCGACCATCGGCACGATCCTCGCGCTCGTCATCGCCTATGTCACGACGCGGCGGCTGATCGTGGGCTCGCGCATCCTCGGCTTTCTCGCCACCGCACCGGTCGCGGTGCCCGGCATCGTGCTCGGCGTCGGCCTGTTTCTGAGCTACACGCGGCCGCCCTTCGTGCTCTACGGCACGCTGTGGATTCTCCTGATCGCATTTTTGACCATCAACCTGCCCACCGCCTATCAGCAGCTGCAGGCGGCGTTCGCCACCATCCATCCGGAGCTGGAGGAAGCGAGCCGCATCCTCGGCGCGAGCCGGCTGACCTCGCTGTGGCAGATTACGGCGCCGCTGCTGCGCACCGGCGTGATCGCGACCTGGTGCTTCATCTTCATCGGCGTGATGCGCGAACTGTCAGCCGCGATCGTGCTGTTCACCTCGCAGACCAAGGTGCTCTCGGTCCTGATCTACGACCTCAACGAGAGCGGCGATCTCGCCGCGATCGCGGTGCTCGGCATCGCGATGCTGGTCATCACCTTCGCCGTGGTGCTGGCGGTGAACCGCATCCCGATGTTCGGCGCGAACGCCGGCGCAAGGCTGCGCAACAGCTAATCCCCCCTCTGCCGTCATTGCGAGGCGCCATGGGCGCCGAAGCAATCCAGACTGTCCCCGCGGCAGCATCTCGGGATTGCTTCGCTTCGCTCGCAATGACGGAGCCAGGCGGAAATACCGGAATCCCCTTTCAAGCCCTTATGGCATTTTGCCATTTTCGGCCCATATGTCCGGGGCCCCATCGCTTGACCCGAGGATCCCATAAGTGACTGATGTTTTGGACACAACCGCCGCTCCCCCGGTTGCGCCGCGCCGCGCGCATTCGTTCACCACGCATGGGATTACCGTCACCGACGACTATGCCTGGCTGAAGGATGAAAACTGGCAGGAGGTGCTGCGCGATCCCTCTGTGCTCGATCCGGACATCCGCGGGCATCTCGAGGCCGAGAATGCCTACACCGAAAGCCTGCTCGGCCACACCGCGCCGCTGCAGAAGAAACTCGTCGCCGAGATGCGCGGCCGTATCAAGGAGGACGATTCCAGCGTGCCGTCGCCGGACGGTCCGTTCGCCTATTTCCGGAAGTATCGCGAGGGCGGCCAGCACGAAATGTTCGGCCGCATGCCGCGCGGCGGCGGCGCGGAAACCATCGTGCTCGACGGCGACGCGCTCGCCAGGGACCACGCCTATTTCAAGTTCGGCGGCAGCCGCCATTCGCCCGATCACCGGCTGGTCGCCTGGAGCGCCGACATCAAGGGCTCGGAATATTTTTCGATCCGCGTGCGCGAATGGGATGGTGGACGCGACCTCGACGACGTGGTCGAGGAAACCGACGGCGGCGTGGTGTGGGCCACGGATTGCAAAAGCTTCTTCTACGTCAAGCTCGACGACAACCATCGCCCGATGCAGGTGTGGCGCCACCGCCTCGGCACGCCGCAGGCCGACGATGTGCTGATCCATGAGGAGCAGGATGCCGGCTGGTTCACCCACATTCACGAAAGCACGTCCGGCCGTTTCTGCGTGATTGCCGGCGGCGATCACGAGACATCGGAACAGCGGTTGATTGATCTGGCCGCGCCGGACACGCCGCCGCGCCTCGTCGCGGCGCGCGAGATGGGCGTCCAGTATTCGCTCGCCGACCGCGGCGACGAACTGTTCATCCTGACCAATGCCGACGACGCCATCGACTTCAAGATCGTGACCGCGCCGCTCGCGGCGCCGGAGCGCGCCAACTGGCGCGACCTGATCCCGCATCGCGCCGGCATCTACGTCATCGATCACGATCTCTATTCCGGGCACATGGTGCGGCTCGAGCGCGCCAATGCGCTGCCGTCGATCATCATCCGTGACCTTGCGAGCGGCGAGGAGCATGCGATCGCGTTCGACGAGACGGCATATTCGCTGGATGCGATGGGCGGATACGAATTCGACACCAAAAGCCTGCGCTTCTCCTATTCGTCGATGACGACGCCATCGGAAGTCTACGACTATGACATGGCGGCGCGGACGCGGACCTTACGCAAGCGCCAGGAGATTCCGTCCGGACACAATGCGGCCGACTACGTCACGACCCGCATCATGGCGCGCGCCGAGGACGGCGCGGAGGTGCCGATCTCGCTGCTGCATCGGCGCGATTTCAAGCAGGACGGCCGCGCGCCGCTGCTGCTCTATGGCTACGGCTCGTATGGCCACGCGATGCCGGCCTCGTTCAATGCGAGCCGGCTGTCGCTGGTCGATCGCGGCTTCGTCTATGCCATCGCCCATATCCGCGGCGGCACCGACAAGGGCTGGGGCTGGTATCTCGACGGCAAGCGCGAGAAGAAGACCAACAGCTTTGACGATTTTTCGGCCTGCGCCCGCGCGCTGATCGAGACGAAGTACACCAGCGCCAAGCGCATCGTCGGCCATGGCGGCAGCGCCGGCGGCATGCTGATGGGCGCGGTCGCCAACCGCGCGGGCGACTTGTTTTCCGGCATCGTCGCCGAGGTGCCGTTCGTCGACGTGCTCAACACCATGCTCGACGACTCCCTGCCGCTGACGCCGCCGGAATGGCCCGAATGGGGCAACCCGATCGAGAGCGAAAAGGATTTTCGTACCATCCTGTCCTATTCGCCTTACGACAATGTCGCAGCAAAGCCCTATCCGGCCATCCTCGCGATGGCGGGACTCACTGATCCCAGGGTGACTTACTGGGAGCCGGCAAAGTGGATCGCACGGCTGCGTGCGACCATGAGCGGTGGCGGCCCGGTGATGCTGCGCACCAACATGGGCGCCGGCCATGGCGGCGCCTCCGGACGCTTCAACCGGCTCGACGAGGTCGCGATCGTCTATGCGTTTGCGCTGTGGGCGGTGGGGCTGGCGGAGAAGAGCGAGGTGTAGCCGCTCCCAGCAGCACGAACCTGCCTGCTCTGATCGCGATGCAGGCAAAAGCGAAGACTGTCGTCCCCGCGAAAGCGGGGACCCATACAGCGGAATTTATCCGTGAAACTCATCTGGGAGACGACCTTCGCAACCGCGTCTTCCCGGGGGTTATGGGTCCCGGATCGGCGCGAGCGATAGCGGCACGCCGCTATCGCTCGCTTGTCCGGGACGACAGTGGATATCGTTGAGCTGTCATCCCACCGCCTTCCGGCACGCCGTGAGAATCCGTCAGCGTCGGCTCGTCAGTTACGGGCCTTCGGTGCCGGCTCGTGCTGGCCGCAGCCTGGAGCCGACTGCTCGAGCAGCCCCTGGACCTTTCCATGGTCCATTTCGATATGCGAAACACCGGTGGTCATATCGACCAGAAGCCGGTCGCCGCGCAGGACGTTGTTGCACTGGGTCAGCACGACGCCGCCCAGCATCGTGATCAGGTTCGTCGTGGTATCGAACACGGCCTTCTCGCCGGTGACGATCTGATCCTTCTGCGTCACCACCACGTGGCTCCGAGCTTCTAACCGCCGGATCGACGAGCTGCCACCGGGTCCTGGAGGCGCTGGCTGCATCGGAGGCAAGACGGCCGCACCGTTGCGGTCGCCGGGACGCTGGCTGCGTGCGATCGGCTGATTCTTGCCGTCAGAGTCATAGAACACGAGCAGCGACTTCGATGTCATCGTGGTGTCGCCCTGCACCACCTTCACATTGCCGGAAAAGGTCGCCTGCTTCTTCTTGTCGCGGATTTCGAGCACAGCGGCCTCGATCGTGATCGGCAGATCGCGGTTTTGCGAAAAGCCCTGCACCGCATTGGAAACACCTTGCCCAGCGGCCGTCGCGCCGCTCTCGGCACCAGTCGAGGCGCCGAGCATGAGTGCCACAACGACTGTCGCGCGCACTGCGAGCGGCTGCGATGAGCCGGATGACACCTTCATGCCGAATGCCCGGGAAATTGATGTCGCAAGACTATCGGCGCGGGCCTCCACCGGTCAACCGGGTTATGGTCCCGGATCGGCGCGAGCGATAGCGGCACGCCGCTAGCGCTGGCTTGTCCGGGACGACATGGTCATTTTGGGCGAGAGCTATCGCCCCGTCTTCTTCCGCCACGCGGCGAAATCCGTCAGCGTCTGCTCATCGGTCGCGGGATAGAGGCCGACGATGGAGCGGCCCTTGGCGACCTCCTCCGCGACGAAATCCTCGAACGCGGTCATCTCAAAGGTCTCGTCGGCGATCTCGTCGGCGAGGTGCGCGGGGATGACGATGACGCCGTCGCTGTCGCCGAGGATGACATCGCCGGGAAACACCGGTGCATCGCCGCAGGCGATCGGCCCGTTGATCTCGATCGCATGGTGCAGGGTGAGATTGGTCGGCGCGGAGGGGCGGTGATGAAAGGCCGGTATGCCGAGCTTTGCGATCTCAGCCGAGTCGCGAAAGCCGCCGTCGGTCACGACACCGGCGACGCCGCGCTGGTGCAGCCGCGACACCAGGATCGCACCGGCGGACGCGGCGCGCGCGTCCTTGCGGCTGTCCATCACCAGCACGCAGCCCGGCGGGCAATCCTCGACCGCCTTGCGCTGCGGATGGGCGCGGTCGCGAAAAACCTCGATCTTGTTGAGGTCCTCGCGCGCCGGCATGTAGCGCAGCGTGAACGCCTCGCCCACCATGGTCGGCTGGTCGGGGCTCAAGGGGTGCACGTCCTGAATGCACTGGATGCGAAAGCCGCGCTTGAACAGCGCGGTCGCAACCGTTGCGGTGGAAACGGTTCTTAGCTTGTCGCGGGTGGCATCGCTGAGTTTTGACATTTGTCCTTCGCTATTTCGCAGTCATTCCGGGGCGGCTCGCAGAGCCGAACTGCGGTGCGCAATTGCGCACCTGAAAATCTCGAGGTTCCGGGTTCGATGCTGCGCCTCGCCCCGGAACGACCTGGACTCAATAAATCACCGGTTCTTCCACCGGCGCGCCGAAGCCGGTTTCGAGGAAATCGAAATCGCAGCCTTCGTTGGCCTGGCGGATGTGGCGCGTGAACATCCAGCCATAGCCGCGCTCGAAGCGGCGCTCCGGCGCCTTCCACGCGGCACGGCGGCGCGCGAGTTCTTCTTCCCCCACATCGAGATCGATCGTGCGTGCGGCAACGTCGAGCGTGATGCGGTCGCCGTTCCGCACCAGCGCCAGGGGCCCGCCGATATAGGCCTCCGGCGCAACATGCAGGATGCAGGCGCCATAGCTCGTGCCGCTCATGCGCGCATCCGACAGCCGCACCATGTCGCGCACGCCCTGTTTGACGAGCTTTGTCGGGATCGGCAGCATGCCCCATTCCGGCATGCCGGGACCGCCCTGCGGCCCGGCATTGCGCAGGATCAGCACGTGATCGGCCGTGACGTCGAGATCGGGATCGTCGATCGCCTTTTTCATCGATGGATAATCGTCGAACACCAGCGCCGGCCCGGTGTGCTTGAGGAAGCGGGGATCGCAGGCCGACGGCTTGATGACGCAGCCATCGGGGGCGAGATTGCCCTTGAGCACCGCCAGCGCACCCTCCGCGTAGATCGGATCGGCGACCGTTCGGATGACGTCATCGTTATAGACAGCGGCATCGGCGATGTTGTCGCCGAGCGGCTTGCCGGTCACGGTGAGGCAATCGAGATGCAGATGCGCGCGGATGCGGCTCATCAGGCCGGGCAGTCCGCCGGCATAGAAGAAATCCTCCATCAGATAGGCATCGCCGCTCGGCCGCACATTGGCGATGACAGGCACCTTGCGGCTGGCGACCTCGAAATCCTCCAGCGAGATGTCCTGGCCGGCGCGGCGCGCCTGCGCGATCACGTGGATGATCGCATTGGTCGAACAGCCCATCGCCATCGCGACCGCGATCGCGTTCTCAAAAGCTTTGCGGGTCTGGATCCGCTGGGGCGTCAGGTCTTCCCACACCATCTCGACGATGCGGCGGCCGCATTCGGACGCCATGCGGATGTGACCGGCGTCGGCCGCAGGAATCGAGGACGCGCCCGGCAAGGTCATCCCGATCGCCTCCGCGATCGCGGTCATCGTGGAGGCCGTGCCCATGGTCATGCAGGTGCCGTAGCTGCGGGCGATGCCGGCCTCCATGTCGACCCAGTCCTTGTCGGAAATTTTTCCGGCGCGCCGCTCGTCCCAGTATTTCCAGGCGTCCGAGCCCGAACCCAGCGTCCTGCCCTTCCAGTTGCCGCGCAGCATCGGGCCGGCCGGCAGATAGATCGCCGGAATGTTCATGCTGGTCGCGCCCAGCAGCAGCGCCGGCGTGGTCTTGTCGCAGCCGCCCATCAGCACGACGCCGTCGACGGGATGGCAGCGCAGCAGCTCCTCGGCATCCATCGCGAGCAGATTGCGGTAGAGCATCGTGGTCGGCTTCAGCAGCGATTCCGACAGCGACAGCGCCGGCAATTCCAGCGGAAAGCCGCCGGCCATCAGCACCCCGCGCTTGACGTCGTCGACCCGGCTCCTGAAATGCATGTGGCAGGGCTGCGCATCCGACCAGGTGTTGACGATCGCGATGACCGGGCGGTCCTTCCACTCCTCAGGCGCATAACCCATCTGCATGGTGCGCGAGCGATGGCCGAAGGAGCGGAGGTCGTCGGGGGCGAACCAGCGCGCGCTGCGCAGTTCGCCGGGGCTTTTTGTCTTGGGGAGATCGACCGCCATCCATGCACCTGCTCTTTTGGGAGTTAGGTCATGTCACAGACAGTCCCCAGCGATCAAGCGCGGGCGCACCTTCGCGCGGCTTGCTCGCAAGTCTCGCGACCCGCGCTTTTCCGCCCGCTCAAGTGAGCGCGCCGGGTCAGGCGCCGCCGAGCCGGCCGGCCCTCGCCACATGCCACCGTATGATCCCGACCTCCATCAGTATGCTGGCCAGCCCGTGCAATTACCGTTTTAATCGGTGGTGAGGCATGGTATTGATGCAACTACGACGTGTGTTCAAATCTCGACACTGCCGCATTTCGGCCTCAAATCCGAACGGCTCGTGGGCCGCTGTTCTACACGCTGTCGTGCATAAGGCTCGTTTGAGTAACTGGTTTTTAACGAGGCCACATCACGCGCCGGTACCCCGGCGCTTGCAGCAGAGACGAAATTGGGCAAAAGCTTTACAACCAGCCGTTGGTCTTGATTCCGCCCTATTCGGAGACGTGCGCATTGGCCAGGATTCTCATCATCGACGACGACCCGGGCGTTCAGTCGACGATACGGCTGCTGCTGGAGCGGGAGGGCCACAGCGTCGCCGTGGCGAACGACGGCCGCGAGGGGCTGGCGGCGTTCGCGACGGAACAGTTCGATCTCCTGTTCCTAGATGTATTCATGCCGGGAATGGACGGGCTGGAAACCATGCGGCTGATACACCGCAGGCAGCCGAAAATGCCGATCATCGTGATCTCGGGCCGCCCATTTGCGCCGGATCTCGCGCCGGAACCCGATTATCTCGGGATGGCGACCAAGCTGGGCGCCGTCTGCAGTCTTCCCAAGCCGTTCAAACCCGCAACCCTGTTGGCGACGGTCGCAAGCTGCCTTGCGGCCGCGACACCACCGGTGTCATTATTCGCTCCGGATGGCAATGCAGCAACTGGCACCTGACGCCGAAACAACCCTGCCGCTGCCAGCCGGTCGCGCGCCGGCACGGGACGGCCGTCCCGTTGCCGGCATGACTTTGACGACGCGCCTTGCGATCGCGATGATCCTGCTGGTTGCAGCGGCAACCTTCTCGGTCGGCTGGTTCAGCTACCGCAGCCTGGAGCGGGTGATGCCGCCGCGGGTGCTCGACCGCATCGAGACCCACGCACGGCTGGTGGCCGCTGAAATCGAATCCTATGTCGCCAGTGCTCGCACCGATATCGCGAGCTTCCACGATGCCCCCGGCTTCCTCGCCGTGATCCGCGCCAGCCGTGCCGGCGGGGTCGACCCCGACGGCGTGCCCGTCGACGTCTGGCGCACGCGGATCGCCAGCCGCTTTCTCGCCGTCGTCCAGGCGAAGCCCGCCTATGCGGCGTTCCGCTTCATCCGCGGCGAGGGCGGCCCGCGCGAGACCGTGCGCATCGACCGGTCGGGGCCGGACGGCGCCGCACGCGTGGTCCGGGACGCGGAGTTGCAAGCGGTCGGCGAGCAAGACTATTTCAAGGAAACCATGCGCCTGCGTCCGGGCGAGTTCTATGTGTCTCCTGTCGATCTCGGCACGGACAACGGGGCCCAGGCCGCGTCGCATGTGCCGACCATGCGCGTCGCGACGCCGATCTATTTCGGTGGCGATGCGACGCCGTTCGGCATCCTGATCGTCGACATCGACATGCGGCCCGCCTTCGAGCGCGCACGCGCATCGGTGCGCCCCGGCGAGCAGCTCTACATCGTCAACGCGCGTGGCGACTATCTCGTTCATCCCGACGCAAGCCGCGAATTCGGCGCGCAGCTCGGCACGCCCGCGAGCTGGCGAAGCGACTTTCCGGCCCTCGCCTCGGTCGCGGACACGACGCACAGTGTCGCGCTGGTCGCCAAGGATGACGATGGACGCCCTTCCGGAGAGGTGCTGGCGCCGGCGCTGCTGGCGGGAAGCGAGTGGATTGGCATCATCGAGATCGTACCGAACGCGCTGCTGATGCGCGCGGCGATCGAGGTCAGGAACACCACGATGGTGATCGGGCTGATCGCGATGCTGTGCGCGGCCGTGCTCGCGCTCGCGGTCGCCAAATCGCTGACGCGGCCGATCAACCAGCTGACGGCGGCGGTCGAAGGCCTCGCCCGCAACGATCAGATCGCGATCCCCGTCGATGCCGTCGGTGAGACCGGCGTGCTGGCCCGGGCGTTCGCCCGCGTGATCAGCGAGGTGCGGGCCAAGACCGCCGAGCTCGAACGCGAGGTGCAGCAGCATTATCTGACCGAGGCCGCGCGCGACCATTTCGCCGCCCGCGAACGGCTCTATAGCGCCGCGGTCGAATCCTCCAACGACGCCATCGTCACCCAGTCGCTTGACGGCACCATCACCGGCTGGAATCCGGCCGCCGTGCAGATGTTCGGCTATTCGGCCGAGGAAGCCGTTGGCCGGAACATCGACCTGATCGATCCGCCCGACCGCCCGGGCGAGACCCAGGACATTCTCGCGAAGGCCGGCCGCGGCGAGCGCATCCAGCACGAGGAGACCGTCCGGCGGCGCAAGGACGGCAGCACGATCGAGGTCTCGCTGTCGATTTCGCCGATCAAGACCTCGTCGGGCCGGATCATCGGCATCTCGAAGATCGCCCGCGACATCTCTGAACGGAAGAAGACCGAACACGCGCTGCGCCAGCAGACCGAGGAGCGGCGGCGCATCTTCGAGACCTCGCAGGACCTGATCCTGGTCACCGATTCCGACGGGCTGCTGGTCCAGGTCAGTCCGAGCTCCGAAGCGATCCTCGGGTACTTGCCGGACGACATGGTCGGCCGCAACACCAGCGACTTCGTGCATCCCGACGACCTCGACTATGCCCGCAAGGCACTGCGGGCCGCGCGCCTCGGGCGCAAGACGCGGACCTACGACACGCGCTTCCTGCACAGGGACGGACGGGCGGTGACGCTGTCATGGATGGCGACCTGGTCCGAGCCGGTGCAGCGGCACTTCTTCACCGGCCGTGACATGACCGAAAGCCGGCTCGCCCAGGAAACCCTGCACGAAAGCGAGCAGCTGGCGCGCAACATCATCGAGACCGCGCTCGATGCATTCGTCCAGGTCGACGAACGCGGCTGCATCCTGAACTGGAATTCGCAGGCCGAACGGCTGTTCGGCTGGCGCCGCGATGACATTCTCGGCAAGGACGTCGTCGATCTCCTGGTCGTGGGACCCGACCACCAGTTCGTCAAGGAAGGCCTGCAGCTCTTCCTGCATTCCGGGCGGAACGCGGCGCTGCAGCGGCGCCGCGAGATCATGGTGCGGCGGCGCGGCGGCAAGGAGTTTCGGGCCGAGGTCAGCGTCACGGCGCTGTCGACGCGGAGCGGCATCGTCTTCAACGGCTTCTTCCGCGACCTGACCGACAAGATCGCGGCCGAGGAGCGCATCCGCCAGGCCGAGAAGATGGAAGCGATCGGCCAGCTCACCGGCGGCATCGCCCACGACTTCAACAACATCCTGACCGTGATCACCGGCACCATCGAGATCCTGGCGACCGCGGTGGCGCGCGAGCCGCAGCTCGTCGCCATCACCAAGATGATCGACGAGGCGGCGGCGCGCGGCGCCGACCTCACCCAGCATTTGCTCGCCTTCGCGCGCCGGCAGCCGCTACAGCCGCGGGAAATCGACATCAACACGATGATCATGGACACGGTCAAACTGCTGCGGCCGACGCTCGGCGAACAGATCGAGATCCAGACCATCTTCGACGATACGGCCTGCATGGCGACGGTCGACCCGAATCAACTCGCCACCGCCATCCTCAATCTGACCCTCAACTCGCGCGACGCCATGCCGGACGGCGGCCGGCTGATCCTGGAGACCGGCTGGACCTATCTCGACGAGATCTATGCCGCGAGGCACGACGACGTGCGGCCCGGCCGCTACGCGCTGATCGCGGTGAGCGACACCGGAAACGGCATCCCGTCGTCCATAGTCGACCGGGTGTTCGACCCGTTCTTCACCTCGAAGGGGCCGGGCAAAGGCACCGGGCTCGGCCTTTCCATGGTCTACGGCTTCATCAAGCAGTCAGCCGGACACATCAAGATCTACAGCGAGGAAGGCCACGGCACCACGATCAAGATGTACCTGCCGCCGGGAGGCAATGGCGGCCAGCTCGCGGCGGAGACCGCGGCAATCCCCGTCGTCGAAGGCGGCATGGAGACGATCCTCGTGGTGGAGGACGATCGCCTGGTGCGCGATCACGCGCTGACCCAGCTACGATCCCTCGGCTATGTGACGCTGGAAGCCGCCAACGCCACGGAGGCGCTCGCCATCATCGAGGAAGGTCACCCGATCGACCTGCTGTTCACCGACATCATCATGCCCGGTGCCATGAACGGCCGCCAGCTGGCCTGCGAGGTCAGGCGCACCCGGCCCGATATCAAGGTGCTGTACACCTCAGGCTATACCGAGAATGCCATCATTCATCATGGCAGGCTGGATTCCGGGGTGCTGTTGCTGGTCAAGCCGTATCGCAAGACCGATATGGCGCGGATGATTCGCACCGCGCTCGACGAGCCTCGGGAAGACCAGCGCGCCGCAACGGCCTAGCGCCTTTTCCGTTCCGATTGCATCGGAACGGAGGCTCTAGATTCTCGTTTTGACGCGTTTTCTTCATGCGAACCGGTGCCCACTTCGCTTCAAAACGCTCCAGCCGGCGCGGGCCCGCGCGACCGGCCCGGCACGACCTCTCAGCAGAACTGATTCGCACAGCAACGAGGAAGGCGGAACGCGCTCGCGCGCGATCCAGTGCCGCCGCCCCGCACCGAGCCGGTCAGGATGCCCGCTGCGCCGTCATCACGATGCGGATGAGATCGGCCGCATTCCTCGCGCCGAGCTTCTTCATGATGTTGGCGCGATGATCCTCGATGGTGCGCGGACTGATCCCGAGCGTGCGCCCGGCCTCCTTGTTGGAGGCGCCGGCGGTGAACTGCTCCAGAACCTCCCGCTCGCGTCGCGTGAGCGGCTCGCGTCCCGGAAAATGCAGCGACCCGATCTTGGTCATCGAGCCCGCCGACTGCCGCCGCGTGAATGCCGTGATCGCGTCATTCAGCCGCGTCACGATTTCACTGCCACGGAACGGCTTTTCGATGAAGTCGAGCGCGCCGTTCTTGATCGCGTTGACAGCCATCGGGATGTCGCCCTGACCCGAGATCATGAAGATCGGGGCAGGATAGTCTTCGCCGCGCAATTCCTTGAGAATATCGAGGCCGGACTTTCCGGGAATATGAACGTCGAGCAGGATGCACGCCGGCGTCCTGTTGCGTGCGACCGCCAGCAGCGCGGCGCCGTCCGCAAAGCAAATCACTTCATAACCGCCGGACGAGAGAACCACCGAAAGTGTCTCACGTACGGCAGGATCATCATCCACCACGAAAATTTCGCCGCGGGGGGCAGCTTTGTCGCCCATGTGCCATCACCCGTAGAAATGAGAAAGTAAGAACAACATCGCCATTCCATGATACCACGTCCTGTGTGCATTTGACCCCACCGTATTTGTACGGGAGACCTATTTAACCTGTGAGTAGCATCGCGCGCCCTAAGCGAGGCATGGGAGAGCACCGATGCACCAGGCAGCAAGCAATCGCCTCATTGTTCCGCGCGAAGTCCCGCATGACAGCGGCGATGGGCTCATCAAGGAACTCCAATCGCTGTCCGAGCGTGTCCGCGCGGTGACCTGCGCGATCAACACCGCCATCGCCCTCGAGCGGGTTTCGGGCGGCACGGATACAGCGGCCGACATCGTCGTCCTCGACGACGTGACGCCGCGCTATCTGAGGGCAAATGGCGCGCTGCAAGGCTGCAACATCCACCTGGAAAGCGCCTTGCAGTTCCTTCGGGAGTGCTGAAGGTTGAGCGCTTTTTGATCTGGGGGTCAAATCTTTCCAAGGTCTGGGCCTCGGGTCAAAATATTCTCCGGATGCAAAGCGTCACGGCCGATGCTGCTCCGCAGCAGGGTCGGCAAACGCAGTCGTCGAGATCGGTGGTTCGGCAGGCCTGGAACGGCCTCCTCGGGGAGCTTGCGGGACAGACGCGCAAGCAGTCGGCCGATCAGCTTGGGCAGGCGCTGCAGCACAATGCCTAAAGATCCGGCAGCGGACCTTGCTGCGATGCGGCGAGATCCATCCACCGCTTATCACCATTGCTTGACAATGGCCCGCTGCAGGGAAGCGCGTCAGAGTGGCGCTACGCTCGCCTTCTTCTTCTTGCCCTTGCCCTTCAGAAACTGAATGTCCATCTCCGAGCCGTTCACCCGGACCAGTTCGCAGCGGCGATAGGCGAGGCCGGTCGACGACAGCAGCAGAAAAAATTCCTTCAGATTGAGGCCCTGGATCGATCCCTCGAGCGTCAGCAGGGCGTCGTTGTCGGAGATCGCCTTGAGCTGGCAATCCCTCCGCCAGGTGCCGTCGATGGCCATGATGCAGACATCATAGCCCCGACTGAACGTCACGCGTTCGGCACCCTTGGTCGCCTCCGACACGATTTATCCCCCCGCGGCCGCCTTCGGCCAGGCGCCAAGCGTGCCGGTCCTTGCCGGCGCACCAGCCGAACCGCTCGGCCTGTAAAGGCCGCGCCGGTCTGCAAAGGGCTTGAAGGCCTCGGTCAGCCCGACCACCGTTTCGGCCGCGCCGAGCACCAGAAAGCCGTCCGGTTCCACCGACTTGGCAAGCCGATTGAAGATGTTGGTCTTGGTCTCCTGATCGAAATAGATCAGCACGTTGCGGCAGAAGATGACGTCAAAGACGCCGAGGGAAGAAAACTCGTGCAGCAGGTTGAGCTGGCGATGCTGGATCATCGCGCGCAGCTCGGGATTGATCTGCCAGACCTCTCCGACCTGCTTGAAATACTTGACCAGCATCTGGATCGGCAGGCCACGCTGCACCTCGAACTGGCTGTAGATTCCAGCCTTGGATTTCTCCAGCACCTCCTGCGACAAGTCGGTCGCGAGAATCTCGATGCGCCAGCCGGCGAGCGCCGCGCCCATCTCCTTCAGGCACATCGCGAGAGAATATGGCTCCTGGCCGGTCGAGCCCGCCGCGCACCAGATCCGGATGCTCTTGCGGTTCGCGCGCGCCTTGATCATCTCCGGCATAATCGACTCACGAAAATGGTCGAACGGCACCTTGTCGCGGAAGAAGAATGTCTCGTTGGTGGTCATGGCTTCCACCACCTGTGCGGTGATGGCCGTCGAGCCCCCCTTCAGTTTCTGCACGAGATCAGTGATGCTGGACAAGCCCGATTTGCGCGCCAGCGGGAGCAAACGACTTTCAAGCAGATATTGCTTGTCAGAAGATAAATCGAGACCGGAGTGGTCCTTGAGAAGTTTACGCAAATATTCGTAGTCAGGCGGGTTCACTTGTGGCCTCCCGAAAAAACAGACAAAACCATCAGACGGATGCGGGCGAACCCTCGTTGATCAACCCGACTTCCTGGAACTTGGCGGCGACGATGTCCTTGTCGAAGGGCTTCATGATGTATTCGTT
>Ga0070710_10000753_pt1 | contig 15430 bp, 8 predicted proteins | sample LARL52metaG_FD_65454 | JGI IMG/M metagenome (GOLD analysis project Ga0070710, IMG submission 65454) | Corn, switchgrass and miscanthus rhizosphere microbial communities from Kellogg Biological Station, Michigan, USA - LAR L5-2 metaG | ecosystem: Host-associated > Plants > Roots > Rhizosphere ... | reverse complement strand
GCTGATGGAACGCGGCATGCGCCCGGTCGCGATGACCGACATCACGAGCCGGGCCCCAGTGCGGATGACCGTACTGGAGCGGGCCGCGGTGGCAGCCCGCCGCGGTGGCAGCCGCCGCGGCCCGGGCGGGCCCCCGGTGCCTCGCGTCGGCCGCGGCAACCAACGCCGGCCGCGCCGGGCGATCCTGGCCGCCGCCGCGACGGCGGTCCTGGTCATAGCCGCGGCCGTCGTCGCCGTCATCTTGTCGGGCGGCCCCAGCCGCCCGGTCTTTGACCCCGGTGCCGTCCGGCTGCTGGCGAAGGCCGCCGACGCGGCCGCGCGCCAGCCCGCGCCCCATGTCCGCGGCGGACAGTTCATGTACATAGAGACCAAGGCCGCCGTCACCTCCGACGTGCCCAGGGACCTGGGCGCCAAGCCCTCGCCCTTCCCCCGCCACCCCCACCTGAAGCTGATCACGTCGCGGGTCTGGGTGCCGGTAGGCAAGTCGTGCCGCCCCGTCTACAAGCGCAGCACTTCGGCCAATGGGAAAACGGCCGTCGAGACATATTCCGGCGAGAAGTGCCCGGGCATCGGCTGGCTGAACGATCCCACTTACCGGCTGCTGCAATCCCTGCCCACCAACCCGCACACCCTCCTCGCAATGATCTACCGGGTGGAACGCGGTCACGGTCCCGGGCCTGACCAGGAGGCCTTCGTCACCATCGGCGACCTGCTCCGCAACACGATCGCGCCACCCAAGGTCGCCGCCGCCCTCTACCGGGCCGCCGCCCTGATCCCCGGGGTGACCCTGATTCCGAACGCCACGGACGCGGTCGGCCGTCACGGCGTGGCCGTCGGGCGGATCGGCCCCGGCGTCGACGGCGGCGTCCGCGAAGAACTGATCTTCAGCCGGGCCACGTGGCAGCTCCTCGGGGAACGCGCGGTGATCGCCCGTACCGGCGCGACAACCGAGGCCACCGCCATCATCGACCGGGCCTTCGTCGACCACTACGGCCAGGTCCCTTAAGCGGCACGGCGCCGATCCACGGGTCAACGAGGAGATGCACATGAGGAATCGCCTGCTGGCGCTGCCCGCTGCGACGGCCGGGCTGGTCCTGGTCGCGACCGCGGTCACGGCGGCGGCCGTCCGCCCGCTGCGGGATCCGGCCAGGCCTGGCGCGCCGACCGCGGTGTTCTCGGCCGCGGCCCGGACCGTGGTGCTTATCAACGGTGACCGCGTCCTGGCCGGCCCCGGGACCGGCCGGCGGAGTGTGACGATGCTGCCGCCTGGCTCCGGCCTGGACGGCTCGCTGCTGACCCTCGGCGCGGGCGGCGTGAGGTACGTGATCCCGGTCGCCGCGGTGCCGTTTCTGGGCAACGGCCTGGACCCGAGCCTGTTCAACGTCGGTGGCCTGGTGCGCACGGAGCGCGCCGGCCGGGTGCCGGTACGGGTGGCCTACCGCGGGCACCGGCCGGCGCTGCCGGGCGTGACGCTGACCCGGGCCGGCGGTGGGGTCGCCTCGGGGTACCTGACCGCGTCCTCGGCGAGGGTGTTCGGTGCGGCGCTGGCGCGCCAGTTCTCGGCCGATCGCTCCGGGGGCGGGTATGGACGGGACGGCATGTTCGCCGGCGGCGTGTCGGTCAGCCTGGCCGGGACGGCCGCGGCCCGCGGCAGCCGGGCCTTCACTCTGGCCCCGGCCACCCGGCCGCGGTTTGTCATGCACACGCTGACGGTCACCGGGACCGACCTGGCGGGCGGGCCGGACACCGGTGGCTTCCTCATGGTCGTCAACGTCGACGACTCCCGCCGCTTCTTCGACGGCGCCACCTTCGATCACGGCACCGTCAAGCTGAGCGTGCCCGCCGGGCACTACTGGGCCGCCGGAATCTTCACCGACGCCGCCCCGAAGGGCACGCCACCCGCGCAGCGAATGGTGGTCCTGCCGCAGTTCACCGTGGCGAAGGACACGGCCGTACGAGTCGACGAGCGGACCGCGACCAGCAAGATCACGGTGTCGACGCCGAGGCCATCACGGGCACTCGACACCAACGTCAACGTGCTCCGCCGGGGCGCGGCGGGACCAAGCAGCTATGCCGACATCTCCGGTCAGGGACGGGCGCCGCTGTACGTCAGCCCGACCACGCGGCGGCCGACGGTGGGAAGGCTGCGGGTGCTCACGTCGTGGGTCCGGCTTTTCCCGCCGGGCGCGAAGGGCGTTCCCTATCAGTACTACCTGGAACACCTCGATGGCAGCGGGCTGCTGTCCAGCAACCAGCATTACGTGGTGCGGCCAGCCACGCTGGCCACGGTGCACGCACGCTTCTACTCCGACATCCCCGGCGCCGGTTTCGCGTTCTTTGTCGGCGTGCCCTCGGCGGTGGCGAACGAACCGATGGGTTTCGATGTCACCGGGAACCGGGTCCGCCTGCCCGGCCGGCAGACGCAGTACTTCACGGCCGGGAGTTCGCCCGTCGTATGGCAGGAATGGGAACAGTCACTCGGCTCGGCGGATGGCCAGATCGGGCCGTTCCGTGAATTCCGGCCGGGTGCGCAGGTGACCGAGCCCTGGGGCGCCTTCCCGCTGCATCCCGCGCCCAACGTGAACCCGGCCGGCGCGGTGACCGGCGACCAGGACCTGGCCCCGAGCCTGGTGTCGGCGAGCCGGTCGGGTGACACGCTCACGCTGGACCTCTCGCCGTTCAGCGACGGCATCGGTGACACCGGCACCAGGTTCGCGGGCCTCAACGACCCGGGCAGCAGGCTTGCCGGCAGCTACGAGATCGACGAGGACGGGAAGAAGATCGCGTCAGGGAACGCGGTGGGCACGGGCGTCACGTTCGGTGATTTCCACACCACCGCGGCCCTCGGGCCGAAGCCGTCGCTGATCCGGTTCACGCTCGGCGCGTCCATCACGGGCGCCAACTATCCGCTGTCGTCAGCCACCCGCACCGTGTGGACATGGCGGTCCACCCATGAATCGGGTGCCACGGTGCCACGGGGCTGGGCGTGCCGGTGGGTCAGCACGCCGCCGCACCTGCGCGGCCGGGACTGCGTGGCGGAGCCGATGATGACGCTGGGCTACCGGGTCGCCGGGCTAGGCCTGGACGGGGCGGCGGCGGGCCGCCAGTCCCTCGGGATCACCGTGGGGCATCTGCCACTCGCGGCGGCGGCCAGGATCACCGCCGTGGCGGCGCAGGTGTCCTTCGACGGCGGCAAGACCTGGCACGCGGCCACCGTCACCGGCTCCGGCGGGGCCTACCGCGCGGCGTTCACCGCGCCGGCCGGCGCGTACGTGATGCTGCGGGTGACCGCGGCGGACGCGGCGGGCGGCCGGATCGCTGAGACGATCACCCGCGCATACAAGATCGCCTCCTGATTCGCGGTTCGCGGCATGACCGTCTCCGCGGTGGCATCCGGATGTCTCAAATAAGGGGACGAAAGGCGCTCTGCTGACCTGCCGGGATGGTGTGATGATTGCAATTAGATGGTGTGATGATTGCAATCAGCAGGGGGGCACGCTCCCGGGCCCGGTGGAGAGCAGGATGCTATGAGACGCACATACCGTGCCGTCACCGTGCTTGCGGTGGCAGCCGCCACACTCACCGCCGGGGCCGCCGCCTCGGCCGCCCCGGCCGTTGGCGCCGTGGGCCGGCCGGGCAAGGTGGCCCAGGCGGGGAAGGTGACACTGCATTCCACGCGGGTTGTCTACGGCCCGCGGGCGATGGTGACCGGCCCGGACGGGGCATTGTGGTACACGAACTTCATCGGCAACTCGATCGGGCGGATAACCACCAGTGGCCATGTGAAGTCGGCTTTCCACGCTCCCAGCATCAGGCGCCCGTCGGGGATCGCGGCCGGGCCGGACGGGGCGCTGTGGTTCACCAACTACCTCGGCGGCTCGATCGGGCGGATCACCACCGGCGGCAAGGTCACCAAGTACACCGGCACCGGCATCGCCGGCCCAACATGGATCGCCGCCGGGCCGGACGGGGCGCTGTGGTTCACCAACACAGACGGCAACTCGATCGGGCGGATCACCACCGGCGGGCAGGTAACGAACTACACCGGTCCAGGGATCGCAGGGCCGCAGGGGATCACCGCCGGGCCGGACGGGGCACTGTGGTTCACCAACCCCAATAACGACTCGATCGGGCGGATCACCACCGCCGGGACGGTGACCAACTACAAGGCCTCCGGTATGGACACCCCATGGGCGATCACCGCAGGCCCGGACGGGGCGCTGTGGTTCACCAACACCTTTACCATCGGCCGGATCACGACCACCGGGCAGGTGACCGTCTACCCCGACCCCGGCATCGACACCCCGGCGACGATCACGGCCGGCCCGGACGGGGCGCTGTGGTTCACCAACCCCAGTAGCAACTCGATCGGCCGGATCACCACCGCCGGGACGGTGACCAACTACTACGCCGGCGCTGGCATCGCCCTCCCCTGGGGCATCACCACCGGCCCGGACGGGGCGCTGTGGTTCACCAACGTCCACGACAACTCGGCCGGGCGGATCACCACCAGCGGGACGGTGACCCACTACCTCGACCCCACCGCGATGGGCGGCGTGGGGAGCATCACCCGCGGGCCCGACGGGGCGCTGTGGTTCCTCGCCCGCAACGCGATCGGGCGGCTCACCACCGGCGGCAAGGTGACCACCTACACCGGTCCGAAGATCGCCAGCCCCCGGGGGATCACCACCGGCCCGGACGGGGCACTGTGGTTCGCCAACTACGCCAGCAACTCGATCGGCCGAATCACCACCACCGGAACGGTGACCACCTACACCGACCCCGGCATAGCCGGGCCTGCCGGGATCACCACCGGCCCGGATGGGGCGCTGTGGTTCACCAACGCCGCCGGCAACTCGATCGGGCGGATCACCGCCACCGGCCAAGTGACCAACTACTACACCGCCCCCGGCATTAACGGCCCCGGGCCGATCACCACCGGCCCGGACGGGGCGCTGTGGTATGGCAACGACGTCAGCTTCGGCTCGGTGGGCCGGATCACCACCACCGGCCAGGTAAGCACCTACGGTGCTGGCATCTCCTTCCCGAACGCGATCGCGGCCGGCCCGGACGGGGCGTTGTGGACGATCAGTTACACCGGCGAGATCATGCGGGTCACCACCGCCGGGCAGGTGACCACCTTCACCGGTGTCGGCGACAACACCTACGGGATGGCGGCCGGCCCCGACGGGGCCATGTGGTTCTGCAACGCCGTCAGCTCCGGCTCGATCGGGCGGATCACCACCACCGGCCAGCTGACCACCTACCCCGCCACCAGTGCCCGTACCCCAGGCTCGATCACCGCCGGGCCCGACGGCGCGATGTGGTTCGGCACAGGCAACGGCCACATAGGGCGGATCACCACGCCGTGACCTTGCCACCACCGGCTCCGCTCGGCCACGCGCCATTGAACGAGTGGGGAGGCGGCCCTCAGTTGTAGGGGGCGAACAGGGGGAACTCGTTGCCGGAGGCGTCGTAGTACCAGCCGACGCCCATGCAGTTGGTTGACGTCTGGCACGAAACCCCGGTCAGGTTGCTTTGCGTCGCGCCGGCCGGGGCGCCGGGCGCGGACAGGTGCCAGCTCGTGCCGTCCCAGCGTTCCGCCAGCGTGATCGTCTTGACCGTGCCGCCGTGGAACACCGAACCGGTGGCGGTGCACGAGGTGGCCGAGTTGCAGTCCACGGCGGCCAGGTAGCTGTCCTTGGCGTCGGCCCGGTTCGGCGTGGCCTGCACCGCCCAGCCCGTCCCGTTCCAGCGCTCCGCGAGCGTCACCGTCTTCGAGCCGTTGAAGTAGTCCCCCACGGCGGTGCACGCGGTCACGGCCGAACAGGACACCCCGCCCAGGGTGCCGTCGCTCCCGCCGCCGGGCAGCGACGGGTCCTTGATCTTCCAGGAGGTGCCGTTCCACACCTCGGCGAAGGGCGTGAACGACGGGGTGAGGTCATACCCGACCGCGACGCACGCGCTAGCCGACGCGCAGGACACGGTGTTGAACTGGGTGGTCGTGGTACCGCTCGGGTGCGGCGTGGTCTGGATCTTCCAGGTGCTTCCGTTCCAGGCCTCGGCGAGCGGGAACTGGTTCCCCGAGCCGTCCCGGTAGAACCCGGTCGCCGTGCACGAGGTCGCCGACGGGCACGAGACGCTGGTCAGGAAGCTGCTGGCCGCACCGGCCGGGTTGGGCGTGGCCTGCACCGCCCAGCCGGTCCCGTTCCAGCGCTGCGCGAGCGTGACCAGCACCCCGCCGGACAGCACGTCGCCCACCGCGGTGCACGCGCTCGCCGCCGAGCAGGACACGCCGGACAGGTTGCTGTTGGACGGGTTGGGGGTGGGCTGGACCGTCCAGGCGCCGCCGTTCCAGGTCTCGGTGAAGTCGTCGAACGTGCTGCCGCTGGCCTCGTAGTCGCCGACCGCCATGCACGCGCTCGCCGACGTGCAGGAGACCGTGTCGAACCCGGTCGCTATGGCCCCGGCCGGCACCGTGGCGGTCTGCGGCTGCCAGCGGAGCTGCATGATCTCGGCCAGCGTCCGGTAGCCGTCCACCGGGTCGTGGTAGCTGCCTACGGCGGTGCACTGATTGGCGTTCTGGCACGCTACGCCGCTCAGCTCGTCGGTGTCGAACGAGGTGGCGATCGGCGGGTTGATGACCCGCCACTTGGTCCCGTTCCAGCTCTCCGCCACCATGAACTGGACGCCGTCGTTGAAGTAGCCGCCCGCGGCGACGCAGGTCGTCGCGGCGACGCAGGAGACGCTGACCAGGGTGTCCTTGGTCCTGGCGATCGTATGGACCGCCCAGGCGGTGCCGTTCCAGTCCTCCGCGAAACCGTCGCCGACCGCGGTGCACGCCGTCGCCGAGGGACACGAGACGCTGTCTAGCTCGTTGAATGTGCCGCTGGGGTCTTGTGTGGGCTGGATCTTCCAGCCCGACCCGTTGAACACCTCGGCGAGCGGTGACCCGGTGCCGTTGCTTGAGTAGCCGACGGCGGTGCAGGCCGTGGCCGACACGCAGGACACGCCATTGAGCTGGCTGGTGGCCGCGCCGCTGACGTTGGGCGTGCTCTGGATGGTCCAGTGCGATCCGTTCCACGACTCGGCGACGGTGGTCGTGGTGCTGCCGTTGTAGGAGTCGCCGACGGCGATGCAGTCGCCGGCCGACCGGCAGGAGACGCCGGTGAGGGTGGTGCTCGTGGCACCGGCCGGGTTGGGCGTGGCCTGCATGCTCCAGGCGGAGCCGTTCCACGCCTCGGCCAGGGTGACCGTGTCGCCGCCGGCGGAGTAGCTGCCCACCGCGGTACAGGCACTGGCGGAAGCACACGAGATGGCGCTCAGGTTCCCGCCGCCGGGGTCGGTGATGGACCTGACGGTCCACGCCGTGCCGTTACGTGTCTCGGTGAGCAGCCCGCCGGAGGGGTTGCTCTGATTGCCCACGGCCATGCACGCGGTGCCCGACCAGCACGACACCGCGTTGAATCCCCAGGTCGTGGCTCCGGGCACCGTGGGCGTGGACTGGTATCCCCAGCTCGCCGCCGCGACACCAGCCATGGCGAGCAGGCCCCAGCCGGCCAGCGCCACGGTCACCGCCGCGCTGGCGGTACGGCGCGGCCGGCTCATCCCGCGCGGCCGGGCCACTCGCTCGCCGGTTCTCCTCACACCCAGCACGTGCATCCCCTCCATCGCTCACCCCGGTGCACGCTTCGCCTGTTCTGCGATGCTTCGTACCACATCGGTACCAGGAAGCGCACTAACCCCCGTCCCGCACCGGAGGTAAGACCCCATGCTCCACGTTCCGACCACCGCCGGGGAGATCGACGTCGACGATCTCGGCCCGGTGCTCATGCACGAACACGTGTTCATCCGGACCGAGACCCTGCAGCAGGGCTGGCCCGGCTTCGGGGGCTGGGACACCGAGGCGGAGGTGGCGGCCGCACGCGAGCGGCTCAGCAGGCTGAGCCAGGCGGGGGTCGGCACGATCCTGGACATGACCGTGCCCGGCCTGTACCGCGACCCGGCGCTTGTCGCCCGGGCGGCCGAGGGCACTGGGCTGAAGGTCATGTTCGCGACCGGCTACTACACCTACGACAACCTCCCGTTCCCGTTCCACTACCGGGGCCGGGGCAAGATCCTCGACGACGAGGACCGGACGCTGGAGTCGCTGTTCGAGCGGGATGTGACCGCCGGTATCGGTGACACCGGGTTCCGCGCGGCCGTGCTGAAGATCGTGACCGACGAGCAGGGCATGACGCCGGACGTGGAACGGCTGGCGATGGCGGTCGCCAGCGTGCATGCCCGCACCGGCACGCCGGTGTGCACCCACGCGCACGCGCCCAGCAGGCGCGGCCTGGACCAGCAGCGGATCCTGGCCTCCCGAGGCGCCGACATGGGCCGGGTGATGATCGGGCATTCCAACGAGAGCACCGACCTGGGCTACCTGGAGCAGATCATCGCGGGCGGCTCCTACATCGGCTGGGACCGTTGCGGCCTGCAGGTCGCCGTGCCGCTCGCCGACCAGCTGGACACCCTGGCCAGGCTCTGCGAGCGCGGCTATGCCGACCGGGTCATGCTCTCCCACGACAAGGCGTCGTTCACCGACTGGTTCACCAATGCCGAGCAGGACTTCGTCCTGCCCGACTGGCAGTTCACCTACATCCACGGCGCGCTGCTGCCCGGCCTGCGCGAGCGTGGCGTCACCGACGGCCAGATCGAGCAGATGCTGGTGCGCAACCCGCGCGACTTCTTCGGCCGCAACGATGGCCCGCTGCCCGCGGTCGGCCGGCCCGCGACCGCGCCGGAGGCCGGGTAATGGCGACCGCGGCGCCGCCCCGCGGCGCGAACCCGTTCGACGACTCCGGCGTGCGCGCCGGCACCGGCGGGGTACGCCGCTATCCGGGCCTGCATGCCTCACTGCTGGACATGCTGCGCGACAGCGTGGCGGCCACGCCCGGGGCCGAGGCGCTGGCCGAGGTCGGCGGCCGCCGGATCAGCTACGCGCAACTGTGGGACGGCGCCGCCCGGGTGGCCGGCGGGCTCCGCGAGGCCGGGATCCGCCCCGGCGACCGGGTGGCGGTCCGGCTGCCGAACTCCATCGACTGGGTGCTTGCCTTCTTCGGCGCGTTGATGGCCGGCGCGATCGCGGTGCCGGTGAACACCAGGTTCACCCAGGCCGAGGCCGGTTACGTGATCGGCGACTCGGGCAGCACATACGTGTTCGAGCCCGGCACGGCGCTGCCCGACGGCGAGCCCTTCGTGCACGAGGGCGATACCGGGCCCGACGTCGCTGCGATCTTCTACACCAGCGGGACCACCGGGTTCCCCAAGGGCGCGATGCACACCCACGAGAACATCCTCGCCAACGTGGAGACGGTGTTCCGGTGCAGTTCCATCCCGCGGGACGCCGGGCCGGATCTGCGCTCACTCGTGGTCGTGCCGCTGTTCCACGTCACCGGGTGCCACAGCCAGACCCTGCCGACCCTGCGGGCCGGCGGCACAGTCGTGATCGACGCCGGCTTCGACGGCGGCCGGATGATCGCGACGCTGGAGCGGGAGCGGATCACCGCCTGCACCGCCGTCCCGGCGATCTACTACTACATCCTCAACCACCCGGACTTCGCGCCCGCGAAGGTCGCCGGGGTGCGCTGGGCCTCCTACGGTGGTGCCCCGATCGCGCCCGCCCTCGTGCACCAGATCGGCGAGAGGTTCGCCGCGGCCCGCCTCGCGAACGGGTTCGGGCTGACCGAGTCCACCTCGATCGCGACGGTGCTGCCGCACGAGTGGGCGGCCGGGCACGCCGACTCGGTCGGGTTCGCCGCGCCGCACACCGAGGTCGCGATCGCGGCCGGCGCCGGCGCCGGCCCGGGCGAGATCCTGATCCGGGGGCAGAGCGTCTGCGCCGGCTACTGGCACAACCCCGAGGCCACCGCGCAGGTGTTCGCCGAGGGCTGGCTGCACACCGGGGACGTGGGCCGGGCCGGGCCCGAGGGCCTGATCTACGTGCTCGACCGGATCAAGGACATGATCAACCGCGGCGGCGAGAACGTCTACTGCGTCGAGGTGGAGAACGCGCTGATCGGCGCGCCCGGAGTCGGTGAGGTCGCAGTCGTCGGGGTGCCCGACGCCATGATGGGCGAGAAGGTCGGTGCCGTGATCGTCCCGCTGCCCGGGGCCACCGTGGACCCGAAGGCGGTCGTGGACTACGCGCTTGAGCACCTCGCCGAGTTCAAGGTGCCCCAGTACATCGCGGTCAGCGCCACGCCGCTGCCACGCAACCCGAACGGCAAGGTGCTCAAGGGGCCGCTGCGGGACGGCGACTTCGGCGCGCCGCTGTTCGGCTGACGCGGGGGTGGCTGGGCTGGCACCCGCGGCGGGGGTGCCAGCCCAGCGTCCTTTCACCCAGGGTGCATCTGACCCTTGTACACGGCCCTGATGCGGCGCTGAAACGGCGCATCAGTGTGGCTTCAGGCCCGGCTGGCAGCGTCGGAGCATGCTTGCCATCCAGGAAGGGGAGGATGCGGGTTGGCTAACCCGCCAGGGCCGCCTCCCGGACCGGCGCGCGGAGCTTGGCCCGGACCTTGTCCCGGTCGGGATGGTCGATCTCGCCGAAGATCCGCAGCGCCTCGGTCCACGCCGCGCGGGCGGCCCCGGTGTCGCCCGCGCTGTAGTGGACGTCACCGAGGCTGCTGAGCGTGTCCGCTTCGTTGAACCGGTCGGCGAGATCGCGGGACAGCGCGATGGCCCACCCGTAGCACGCGATGGCTTCGTCGTAGTCACCACGCTGATGATGGGCGTAGCCGAGGCTGTCCCAGATGGCCCCCTCCCAGCGCCGGTCTCCCAGTTCCCGCATGGCCGCCAGGGCACTTTCGCAATAGCCGATGGCCTGGTCGTGGTTGCCGAGCATCGCGTGCGCGAAACCGACGTCCTTGAGCGCCATCGCCTGCCCGGCCCGATGGCCTGCCTTGCGGTACAGGTCGAGGCTTTGCAGGGAGTGGCTGAGCGAAGCGGCAGGGCGGTCCTCGCGCTGCGCCATCCACCCCAGAATGCCGTGGATCACCGCCTGGCTGGCGTGGTTGCCGGTCGTCTCGAACAGCCGCAGTGCCTCGGCGAACAGCGGGTGAGACGCCTCGACGCGCCCCGACTTGGCGCAGCCGGCGGCAAGGCGGTGCAGCATATGGGCCTGCCCGGCCAGATCCCCGGCGCTGCGGGCGGCGGCAAGCGCGGCCTGGCACGCGGTGGCCTGGTCGTCCCAGAATCCGCGCCGCAGCAGGTACGTGCTCAGGATCCAGGCGAGCTGCCAGGCATGGCTGTTCAGCCCGGCCGCAGCGGCGAGCTGGACCGCGGCGAGCAGCGCCGCCTGCTCGCTGGTGAACCAGTCCAGCGCATCCTCGCTGGTGGCCAGGTCGACGGTGAGCGTCCCGGGGCACGCCGGGCCCGCGCTGATCGGGTAGACGAACGGGTCCAGCGCCACGGCGGCGTTGTGGGCGGTGTGCAGGTAGTGGTCAAGGACCCGGCGGACCGCCGCGTGCCGGTCGCTCTCCGTCTCGTGGTCGTGCGCCAGTTCGCTGGCGTAGGCGCGGAGCAGGTCATGCAGGGCGTACCGGCCGGGGTCCGGCTCGGCGAGCAGGTGCGACCTGGTGAGTTCGGCGAGCAGCATCCGCGCGCGGCCGGGCGGGACCGCGGCGAGGCTGGCCGCGGCGGCGACCGGGATGTCCGGGCCCGGGTGCAATCCGAGCAGCCGGAACAGCCGGGCCGCCTGGGGGCTCAGGGCACGGTAGGACCAGGAGAACACCGCCCGCACGTCGGTGGCGTGGTCACCGCCGTGGAACGGATCCAGGGCGCAGTAGGCCTCGCCCAGTTCGGCGGCGACGGCGGCCAGCGGGAAGCCCGGGCTGGTGGCGGCGCGGGAGGCCGCGATGGTCAGCGCCAGCGGGAGCCCGGCACATGCGGCGATGATGTCGCCGACGGCCCCCGGTTCGCCGGCCACCCGGTCCGCGCCGAGGCGCCGGGTGAGCAAGTCCCTGGCGTCGGCGGTGGTGAGCAGGTCAAGCGGCAGCGGCCGGGCGCCTTCGGTGGCGACGAGCCCGGCCAGTTGGTCGCGGCTGGTCACGACGGCGAGGCACCCGGGCGAGCCGGGCAGCAGCGGCCGGACCTGATCGGCGCAGCGTGCGTTGTCCAGCACTACCAGGACCCGCTTTCCAGCGAGCAGGCTGCGGTAGAGCCCGGCCCTTGTGTCGGGATCCGCGGGGATCCGCGCCGCCGGCACGCCGAGCGCGTCCAGGAACCCGCTCAGCGCCTGGCCTGGATCGAGCGCCGTCCCGGCCGGATCGAACCCGCGCAGGTTGACATACAACTGCCCGTCAGGAAACCGGCCGGCCGCCCGGTGCGCCCAATGCACTGCCAGTGCGGTCTTGCCGACCCCGGCGGTACCGGACACCGCGCAGATGCCCACCGCGACGGGCGCCACCGGGCCCGCTGCCGCAGCCGGGGCGACCGTGGCGCCGTCGGCCAGCAGATCAAGACTGGCCAGTTCGGCGCTGCGGCCGGTGAACGCGGGCACCGCCGGGGGCAGTTGCGCGGGCACCGGCGCCAGCGGCGCGGCGGGCGCGCCGGCCGGTACCGGCGCGTCCAGGGCCGGGTCCTGCTGGAGGATGGCCATTTCCAGATCACGCAGCGGCTGCCCGGGGCCGATGCCAAGCTCCTCGTCCAGCGTGGCCCGCAGCCGGTGGTACACGGCGAGAGCGTCCGCCTGGCGTCCGCTGCGGTACAGCGCCAGGATGAGCTGCTCATGGATCCGCTCATCGAGCGGATGGCCGGCGGCCATCTCCTCGAGTTCGGGCACAAGCTGCGCGTGCTCCCCAGCGGCCAGCCGGGCTTCGGACAGCGCCTGCCCGATCCGCAGCCGCAGCAGGTCCAGGCGCTCGGCCTGGTCCTCCAGCCAGGCCGCGCCGGTCACGTCCGCCAACGGCCGCCCCCGCCACAGGCTCAGGGCCTGGCGCAGTTGCCGCGCCGTGTCCGCGGGCTCGGCCGACCGCATGCCCTCGGTCAGCAGCCGCTCCGCTTCCCGCACATCGGTGCCGTCGCCGCACAGGTCGAGCAGGTAGCCAGGAGCCCGTGCCAGGATCGCGCACTTGTCGCCAAGTACCGTCCGCAGGTATGACATGTGACTTTGCAGCGTGTTCACCGCAGTGACCGGGGCGGCCTGGCCCCAGACCACATCGGCCAGCCGGTCGGTGCTGACCACCTCGCCGGCCTGCAGCGCCAGGACCGCGAGCACCGCCTTGCGCCGCAGGCCGCGGACCGGTCGTGGTTCCCCGTCGACCACCACGTCGACAGGCCCGAGAAGACGAACCTGCATGACTTTCCCCGTCTGTACCGTAGGAATCCCCCATCCGTTAACGTAGGCCGGCCGCCTCCAGTTCAGTAAAGGCCGCGCAAAGCTGGGCCGGGCACCGCCGTCCACCCGCGTTAAACCTGGTTGACCGGCTCCAGCGGCCCGCCAAAGAATGAACGAGATGCCTGCGGATCGGACGCGAACTCCGATAGCCGGGGCTATCGGGCCTGGGAGGTTGGGCCATGACCATGGTGGTCTGCTCGTGCTGCGGCACGATGCCGGAGCACGGCTCGGTGAGCCTGCTCTCGCACAGCGACATCGCCATCTGCTACCAGTGCCTGGACTGGCTGAACACCCAGCGCCGCAGGACTATGACTACGGCCAGCACGAGGGCTTCCACGTGGACCCGGACGGGAACAAGCTCCGGTTCGGCTCGCCGCTACGGCATCAGGAAAGCTGACCGCGCTTCCCCGCGAACCAGCCCGCATGCCCCGGGGTCACCCTTCGCCAGCCGCCCGGCCGCCCGGGCCTAGTCGCCGGTCAGCCGGGCGGCGCGGGCCTGGAGGTAGCGCTGCTGCGGGAGGCTGAGCGCCCGCCGGGCCGCGGCCTGGTAGCAGTCGCGGGCCGCCGCACGGTCCCCGGCCGCCTCCAGCAGGTGCCCGCGGACCGCCTGCAGCCGGTGGTCCCCGGCGAGCCGCTCGTCGGATTCGAGCCCGGCCACCAGGGCCAGACCGGCCTGAGGGCCGTGGACCATGGCCACCGCGACGGCGTGGTTCAGCGCCACCACCGGGTTGTCCGAGATCCGCAGCAGCAGCTCATACAGCGCCATGATCTGCGGCCAGTCCGTTGCCCCGGCGCTGGGTGCCTCGTCATGGACCGCGGCGATCGCGGCCTGGAGCTGGTACGGGCCGGTCGGGCCGTGCGGCAGCGCGCCGGTGATCAGCGCCACCCCTTCGGCGATGGCGGCCGCGTCCCACCGGTCCCTGTCCTGCTCGGCCATGGGGATCAGTTCGCCGTACGGCCCGCTGCGCGCCGCCCGCCGGGCGTCTGTGAGCAGCATGAGTGCGAGCAGCCCGGTCACCTCGCCGTCGCCGGGCAGCAGCCGGTACAGCAGGCGGGCCAGCCGGATCGCCTCCGCCGCAAGCTCGGTGCGCTGCAGGTCAGGCCCGGACGTGCTGGCGTAACCCTCGTTGAAGATCAGGTAGAGCACGTGCAGCACCGCGGCGAGCCTTTCGGCGCGCTCGCCGGGCGCGGGCATGCTGAACGGCACGCCGCTGGCCCTGATGCCCTGCTTGGCCCGGCTGATCCGCCGGGCCATCGTCGCCTCCGGCACCAGGAACGCCCGGGCTATCTCGGCGGTAGTCAGCCCGCCGACCGCGCGCAGGGTGAGGGCGATCTGCGAGGCGGGGGACAGGGCCGGGTGGCAGCACAGGAAGAGCAGGATCAGCGTGTCATCGCCCGAGCCCGCGCCAGCGGCGTCTGCGGCGGGTGCCACCCATTGCCCGGGCAGGACCAGCCGGGCCACCGTGTCCTCCCGCCGCTGCCTGGCCTGCTCGCTGCGCAGCAGGTCGGTCAGCCGCCGCGCGGCAACCGTGATGAGCCAGCCGCGCGGATCGGCGGGGATGCCGTCCCTCGGCCACTGCACCGCGGCGGCGAGCAGCGCCTCCTGGACCGCGTCCTCGGCGGTGTCGAAGTGCCCGTAGCGCCGTACCAGCGCGCCGAGGACCTGCGGTGCCAGACGGCGGAGCAGGTCCTCGGCTTCAGGTTCGGCCATGCCGGGTCACAGCTCCAGTTCGTCCCTGGAGTCGGCGACCGGCCGCACGTCGATCACCGCGTCGGCGGCGGCACCGGCCGGGCCGGGGCAGCTCGCCAGCCGGCCAGCGATCTGGGTCGCCCGGTCGAAGCTCTCGCAGTCCACGACCCAGTAGCCGGCCAGCACCTCCTGGGTCTCCGCGTACGGCCCGTCGGTCACCACCGGCGCCCCGCCGGCAAGCCGGATCCGCCGCGCATGGACCGGGGCGGTCAGCCCGCGGGTCTCCACCAGTTCCCCGGACTCGGTCAGGTCCTTGCTGAACTCCGCCATGAACGCGCCCATCGCCGCGAAATCCTCCG
>Ga0070710_10000749_pt1 | contig 15464 bp, 16 predicted proteins | sample LARL52metaG_FD_65454 | JGI IMG/M metagenome (GOLD analysis project Ga0070710, IMG submission 65454) | Corn, switchgrass and miscanthus rhizosphere microbial communities from Kellogg Biological Station, Michigan, USA - LAR L5-2 metaG | ecosystem: Host-associated > Plants > Roots > Rhizosphere ... | reverse complement strand
GACCGCGCCCTTCATGTTCGAGATGCCGAGCCCGTAGAGCCGGCCGCCCCGCTCGAACGCTTGCGGCTGAAAGCCGGGGACGCTGCGCAGCCACGGCTCGCGGCCCGAGTAGGACGTGTCGAGATGGCCGTTGAACATGAGCGACTTGCCGCCACCTGCACCGGGCCACGTGCCGAGCGCGTTCGCCCGTCCCTCCTCGACCTGCTGCCACTGCACCTGCAGTCCAAGCGACTCGAACAGCTCGACCATGAGCCGCGCCGCCGCCTCCTCGTCGCCGGTGAAGCTCGGCACGTCGACGAGCTGCGAGGCAGTTTGGACCAGCCGTTCGCGGTCGACGCTCACCATGCCTCGTAGCCCCCGATGAGGTCGCCCGCGTCGATGCCGAGGGCGACGAGCTGCGCGGCGGCTAGCGACGAGGAGTAGCCATGGGCGCAAACGAGGCAGAGGCGACGGCCCGCGAGCTCATCGTCGTGCGATTCCGACGTCTGGTCGGCTCGCCACGGCAGCACCGAGTACGGGACGTGCTTCGAGCCGGGAATGACGCCGAACCGCTCGCGCTCGTCCGTGGAGCGGATGTCGACGATCAGGAGCTCCGGATCCGCGCGCGCCTCGTCAGGCATGTACCGCCTGATTCCCGAGCGCGCCTCGGCGAGCATGTCGTCTACCCGCGAAATTGCGGCAACACCTTCTCGCCGAAGAGCCGGATCTGCTCGTGCCGGTCCGCGCCCCAGAGCTCGAGCATGACGTGGGTGCAGCCGGCGTCGCGGTACTCCTCGATCGCCGCGATGCAGTCCGCCGGCGTGCCCGCTATCGGCCGGCACTTGTCGAGCAGCGCGTCCGAGACCTCCGCCTTGGCGGCGAGCCGGCCGCCCCGCTCCATCGCCTCCGCCACGGGACGGATCTCGTCCTGCTCGATCCCCGCGAGCTCGAGCAGCGTGTCGGCCGCACCCTGGATGTTCTGCACCTTGTTCGCGAGGTACATGCCGGCGATCTCGCGCGCCCCATCGCGGCCGGCGTCGCGGTCGTCAGCGTCGATCGAGGCGACGACGGTGCAGCCGACGTCGATCTCGCCGCCAACGTTCTCGCGCGTGTAGCGGACGAAGTCGGGCGTCGTGATGGAGGGCGTGAGGCAGCCGTCCGCGATCTCGCCTGCGAGCTGCTGCATCTTCGGCGCGGTCGCGGCGACATAGACCGGCGGCACCTCGCGCGGCGCGTGCGCGTCGGCCGCCATCGCCGGCACGTCGGCGCTCCACGTATCGCCGTCGTAGTCGAACCGCTCGCCGGCGAGAACGCCGCGCGCAATCGTGACAGCGTCGCGCATCGGCCCGAGAGTCTTCTTCGTCTGCGACTTTGTGTTGTTGAGGAAGATCTTGGACGTCCCGAAGCCGAGGATGAACCGGCCGGGGCCGGCCGCCTCCTGCACGACGCGAGCGTCCATCGCGGCTTGCACGGGATGCCGCGTCGATGCCGCGATGATCCCCCAGCCAATCGTGAGCCGCCCCGTCTGATGGGCCATCAGCGCGGCGACGCCCGTGGACGACCGCGCCTCCATCCCGTGCTTGCGCCACCAGGGATACGCCTCGGCGAGCCAGATGGTGTCCATCCCGGCCTCCTCCATCGCGCGCGCCGAGGCGAGCATCTCCTCGAGCGGCTCCATCGTGAGCTGCATCACGCCGATGCGGAGAGGCGCCGTCACGCGCTCTGGCTCTGAAGCGCTTCCTGCACCTGCTTGTCGAGCGCCGAGAGCACGTGCTTCACCTGCTGGTTCACGATCGGCTGCAGGACGCGCTGGCCCATCGAGCCGACCGGTCCGAGGACCTTGACCTCGGCGCTCCACGCCATCGACGTGGCGCCGTCGTCCGCATCGGAGAGCGTGAACGACGTCTCCATGTTCATGATCGCGCCCACGCCGTTGCCTTTGATCGCGAGCTTCGCGAAGTCGGGCTCGCGTTCCTCGACCTTGTTCATCTCGACCTTCATTCGCAGGCCGCCGAGGCCAAGCGGAATCTTCACATTCGCCGTCCAGTGCCGGTCGTCGTGGACGTCGAAGCTCTCGACGCCGGGCATCGTCTTCGCCATCGCCTCGGGGTCGTTCAGCACCTGCCACACGATCGCCCGCGACGCTTCGAAGTTCCGCTCACCTGAGACGTTCACGCCCGCGCCTCCTGGAGCAGCCGCCAAACGCGCTGGTACGGGTTGTGGCTGTCGGTGACGATCGCGCCGGTCGCGTCCTGGATCGCCGCGCAGACCGCGTGGATCCCCGCGCCGCCGCCCTCGCCCATGCCCTTCGTCCCGAGCGGCGTGAAAGGCGACGGGCTCTCGATCGCGCCCGTCGCAAGCGGCGGCATGTCGAGCGCGTGCGGCACGTGGTAGTCGTAGAAGTTGGGCGTGAGCAGGTTGCCGTCCTCGTCGTACTCGAACGTCTCGTGGACGGCGGCGCCGATCGCCTGCGCGGTCGCGCCCATCACCTGCCCCTCGACGATCTGCGGGTTGATCCGCTTGCCGCAGTCGTCGACGGCCGCGTAGTCGACGATCTCATACGCGCCCGTCTCGGGGTCGACCTCGACGACGGCGACGTGGATCTGCGCGGCATACGTCAGCGTCAGGTTCCCGAACTTCCGCTCGACGTCGGGCACCTCGAACGGAGGCCGGTAGACGTAGCGGCAATTCAGTGTGACGTCGAGATCCTCGGGCAGCCCGGCGTTGTTCGCGTTGATGATCGCGCCGCACGCCATGAAGGGGAGAAACGCGTCGGGGCTCTCCTTGATCCGGACGCCGCCGTCGGCGAGCTCGAGCGCCTCCGGCGGCACGCCGCCGAAGACGGCTCCGGCGAGCTTCTTGATCTCGGCGGCGAGCATGTCGGTCGCGCCCTTGACCGCGCTGAGCCCAGTGACGGCGAACTGGCTCGCGTATGTGCCGGAGAAGCCTGCGTGCGAATTCCAGTAGCTGTCGTGGCCGGCGCGGACGTGGACGTCGTCGGGCGAGCAGTTGAGGATGTCGGCGACGACCTGCGCCGCCGTCGTCTCGTGCCCCTGCCCCTGCGGCGTCGTGCCGAGCGTGACGACGATCTCGCCGAAGATGTCGAGCTTGACCGTCGCCACCTCGTTGTTGCCCGAGAACTGGAGCTCGGGGTTGATGAGTCGCGATTGGCCGAAGTTGTTCGTGCCAGAGTCGAGCGTGGACCCGATCCCGACGCCGAGCAGCATCCCGCGCTCCTCGGCCTCCGCTCTGCGCGCGGAAATCGACTGCCAGTCGATCAGCTCGAGCGCGAGGTCCAGCATCGCCGCGTAGTCGCCTGAGTCGTAGACGCAGCCGTTCGGCGTCTCGTACGGCATGTCCTCGGCGCGGATGTAGTTGCGCTTCCGCACCTCGACCGGGTCGAGGCCGAGCTCGCGCGCGACGATGTCGATCACACGCTCCGTGAACCAGAGGTGCTGCATGCGCGAGTAGCCGCGGTTCGGCGAGACCGGCGCCTTGTTCGTGGCGACCTGCGTGAACTCGAGCTCGATATGGCGCCAGCGGTACATCCCGGGCGTCACCTGCGCCCAGATCACGCCGCCGAGCGGCTCGTAGCGAAGCCACGCGCCGGCGTCGTCGAGCGCCTTCGTCCGGAAGCCGAGCAGCGTGCCGTCGTCCTTGACCGCGACCTCGGTGTCGTGGAACCAGCGCTCGTTGCCGTGCGACATCGAGAGGTGGAAGTCGGTCCGCCACTCCGTCCACTGCACCGGCCGGTTGAGCTTGCGCGCGAGCAGGCAGCAGACAACGAGCTGCGGGTGCGACGTGATCTTGTTGCCGAAGCCGCCGCCGATGTCCTGGGTCACGAAGCGGAGCTTGTCGAGCCCCACCCCCATCGCCGGCCCCATCATGATCGAGGCGAAGCCCGGGAACTGGTTGTTCGTGTGGATCGTCCACTGCCCGACGCCGCGGTTGTACTCGACGAGCGCGCCGTCGCACTCGAGCGGCGTCGAGTTGAAGCGGTGGAAGTGGAGCTCGGGGATCTTGATCACGCGGTCCGCCTCGGCGAAGGCGGCGTCGAGATCCCCCCACGAGTAGAGGCCCGCCCACATGAGGTTCCCGTCAGCGTCGTCGTGGAGGACGGGGGCATCGGAGTCCTGCGCGTTGCGCGCGTCGACGACCGCCGACAACGGCTCGTAGTCCACCTCGACGAGCTCGGAGGCGTCGCGCGCGAGCTCCCGCGTCTCGGCGACGACCGCGACGACCGGCTCACCGACGTAGCGCACCTTGCCGACCGCGAGCGAGAAGTCCTTGATGTTCGCGCCGGGTGCGCTCGAGATCTGGAAGAACGGCTCGGTCAGCGCCGCGACCTCCTCGCCCGTCAGCGTCCCGTAGACGCCGTCGACTGCCTCGGCCGCCGAGACGTCGACGCGGGTGATGTGCGCGTGGGCGTACGGGCTGCGCACGAAGTGGAGGTAGCCCATCCCGTGGCGCTTGACGTCGTCGACGAAGACGCCCTCGCCCTGGAGGAGGCGCTTGTCCTCCTTGCGGCGGACGCTCTGGCCGCCCCAGCCCTTCTGCACCTCGACCGGCGCCGGCGCGAGCGTGGTCTCGCTCATCTCGGTCTCGCTCATTTCGCGACGGCTTTCACGGCCTCGACGATGTTCCAGTAGCCGGTGCAGCGGCAGATGTTGCCTTGGAGCGCCTTCCTGATCTCGTCCTCGGACGGGCTCGCGTTCTCGCGGAGCAGCGCGGTCGCGCTCATCAGCATCCCCGGCGTGCAGTAGCCGCACTGGAGCGCGTGGTGCTCGTTGAACGCCTGCTGGAGCTGCGTGAGCTCACCGTCCTCGCTCAACCCCTCGACCGTCTCGATGCTCGCGCCGTCGGCCTGGACGGCGAGGAGCATGCAGCTCTTCGCGAGCACGCCGTCGACGATCACCGAGCACGCGCCGCAGTTGCCGGTGTCGCAGCCGACGTGGCTGCCGGTTAGGTCGAGGTCGTCGCGCAGGAAGTGGATGAGCAGCTTGCGCGGCTCGACGTCGCGCTCGTACGCAGTGCCGTTGACGGTGACCGTGACGTCCATCAGCGGGACAGAGCTTCCTCGGCGGCGCGCTCGGCAAGCACGGTGGCGAGATGGATGCGGTACTCGCTCGAAGCGTGGACGTCGGACGGCGGGGTCAGATCGGCGGCGCGGACGGCATCGGCGACTCCGTCGGGCCCGCCGGCCGTGAGCAGCACGGGCACCGCGTCGACGCAGCCGAGCGCGACGCGTACCTCGCCGTTCACCGACGCGGCGGCATTGCAGATGCAGGTCCCCTCGGCGCCGAGCGTGACCGCGGCGAAGCCGTCCTTCTTGCCGGCGGGAATCGAGATCCGTGTCAGCAGCTCGCCCGGCCCGGCGGCCGTGAGGTAGACGCCCAGGAAGAACTCGTCCGCGGGAACCTCACGCGCGCCGCCAGCTCCCGCGATCGTCATGCGCGCGCCGACCGCGACCATCAGCGGCGGCAGGTGGTTCGTCGGGTCGTTGGAGCAGACGTTGCCTCCGATCGTCCCGCGGTTTCGTACCTGGACGTCGGCGATCTGCGCGCAAACTTCGCCGAGGATGGGTCTTGCCTTCGCCTCGGCCGAGGCCATCAGCTCCGAGTACGTCGTCATCGCGCCGATCGTGAGCGTCCCGTCGGCGGCGAGATCGATCCCGCGCAGCTCCTCGAGGCCGTTGATGTCGACGAGCATGTCCGGCGAGGCCGCGCGGGCCTTCATCACGTTGATCAGCGTCTGGCCGCCGGCGAGCGCGCGGGCGCCGTCGTTCGCCGCGAGCAGCTCCAGCGCCTCCGCCACCGACCCGGGTTTTGCGTACTCGACCTCGCGCAGCAGCATCGTTGCGATCCTATCCCGGTCGGGGCACCGCTTACGCGTGGATGCGGGTGCCCGCCGCTCGCAGCGGCCCGCCGGAACGGCCGGCCCGCACCGCGAGGATCTCGGCGAGGATGGAGACGGCGGTCTCCTCGCGCGAGCCCGCGCCGAGGTCGAGCCCGGCGGGGCCGGAGACGCGCGCCAGGTCCTCTTCCGCCACGCCTTCTTCGAGGAGCAGCCCGCGCCGCCGTTCCTGGTTCCTGCGCGAGCCGAGCCAGCCGAGGTAGAACGCCTCGGTCGCAAGTGCGCCGCGTACGAGGGGGAGGTCGAACTTGTCGTCGTGCGTCAGGACGACGACCGCGGTCGCGGCATCGGGGGCGACCTGCGCCAGCGCCTCGTCCGGCCAGAGCACGAGGAGCTCGTCTGCGCTCGGGATCCGCTCGGCCGTGGCGAAGCGCGGCCGGGCGTCGGCCACGATCGTCCGCCAGCCGAGCAGCTTGGCCGCGGCGCAGAGCGCTTCTGCAGTGTCGGCGGCGCCGTAGACGAAGAGCCTGGGAGGCGGAACGCTCACGTCGGCGAAGACCGTCCGGCCTTCGTGCTCGAAGACGTGGCTCCGGCCGCGGCGGCGCGCCGCCTGCTCGAGGTCCGGGTCATGGAGCTTCTCTCCGATCTCGTTGCCCGCGACGACGGTGAGCACGACGTCCCCGTCGTCGTCTCGATATGGCTCGACGAACACGTCGATCTCGCCGCCGCACGGCAACCCGACGCCGAAGGCCATCTCGTCGGTGATCCCGTACGTGACCAGGCGCGGCTCCCCGCCGGCGAGAACCTCCTGTGCGGCCAGGATGACGTCGTTCTCGACGCAGCCGTTCGAGACCGAGCCCTCGATGCTGCCGTCGTCGCGGACGACGAGCTTCGACCCTACCGGCCGCGGGGCGGAGCTCCGGGTTGCAACCACCGTCGCGACGGCGGCCTGGTGCAACGAGTCGTCCATGCCGCTTCAATCTAGCCATGCGCGAGCATCGCGACCGTGAGCGGCTGCGCAAGACGTTCGGCTCCGTCGCGGAGCAGTACGACCGCGCGCGTCCTGAGTACCCGCAGGAGATTTACGACGACCTCGCGGAGCTCGCGGCGCTCGAGCCGGGCTCGCGCGTGCTGGAGATCGGCCCGGGCAGCGGCAAGGCGACCGCCGAGCTGGCCCGGCGCGGGTACTCCGTCACCGGAGTCGAGCTGTCGCCGGACCTCGCCGAGATCGCCGCGCGGAACGTTCCGGACGCCGAGATCGTGGTCGCCGATTTCGAGACCTGGCAGCCGAGCGAGGCCGGCTTCGACGCCGTCGTCGCGTTCACCGCCTTTCACTGGATCGCACCGGAACTGCGCTACGCGAAGCCGGCGCGGCTGCTGCGTGCGGGAGGCGCACTGGCCGTCGTCGCCGGCCCCCACGTCCTGCCGCCGGACGGCGACCCGTTCTTCTCCGAGGTGCAGGACGACTACGACACCGTCGTCCCGCATCCGGACAACCGGCCTCCGCGGCCACCGGAGCAGGTCGAGGGCTGGGCGGCCGAATTCGAGGCGTCGGGCCTGTTCGCGAGCGTCGAGGAGCGCCGCCGCCTCGTGGCCCTCACGTACACCGCGGACGAGTTCATCGACGTGCTCGGCACGTTCTCCGACAACCTGGCGCTGCCGGAGGAGCAGCGAGAGGAGCTGTTCCGCCGCATCCACGCGCGCATCGCCGCAAGGCCGAGCGGCACGGTCACGAAGCATCACCTACTGACCCTCACCGTCGGCTCGACTCCGGGCGAAGAGCTGCGCTCTTCGCCCGGGGAATAAGGAACTGCGCCAACGGGGAGCGCGGTCCCGTTGCCTCCGTGCAGAGAGCACATGGCGCCGAGCGGGTTCAGACGCCCGTGCCGTCGTGCGCGGCCTTGGCGCCAGGTAATGCTCGAAGCGTTCGAACCACGAAGACGCAACAAGCCGGAGGCTAAGACTCCGCGCAGCGGGGCTTAGCCGCAGGCCGCACCGCGCTCGCGCCGGCCTCCGCGCGCGAGCGCACCAGGCAGGCCTTCCGTCCAGACAACCGCAAACCAAACAGCACGGAGCGCGCCCGAGATCGCAATCTCGGGCGCGCGGAGTTCCGTATCCCAGCGAGCGAAGCGTCAGCTTCGCGAGCTATCTACCGAGATACGCCTTGCGGAGGTCTTCGTGCTCGCGGAGCTCGGCGGCCGGGCCCTCGAGGACGAGTCGCCCCGTCGAGAGGACGTAGCCCCGGTCGGCAATCGCCAGCGAGACGTTCGCGTTCTGCTCCACGACGAGCATCGCGACCCCGGACTGGTGCACCTGCTGGATGATCTCGAAGTTACGCTCGACCAGGATCGGCGCGAGACCCATGGACGGCTCGTCCATGAGCAACAGCTTCGGGCTCGACATCAGCGCCCGCCCCATCGCCACCATCTGCTGCTCGCCGCCCGACAGGGTCCCGGCGAGCTGCGAGCGCCGCTGGTGGAGGAGCGGGAAGAGCTCGTACACGCGGTCGAAGTCTTCCTTCGTCCCGCCGCCGCGCAGGTACGCGCCCATCTGAAGGTTCTCGAGCACGCTCATCGGCGCGAACAGCCGCCGGTTCTCGGGGACGATCGCTATCCCCAAGCCGATCCGGTAGCTGGTCGGGCGCTCGGTCACGTCCTCGCCCGCGAAGCGCACCGTGCCGTTGCGCGGCCGCACGATCCCGAGCACCGTCTTCAGCGTCGTCGACTTCCCCGAGGCGTTGCCGCCGAGCAGGCAGACAAGCTCACCCGGCTGTACCTGGATGTTCACGCCCTGCAGGATGTGGATCTGCCCGTAGAACGTGTCGACCGCCTCCAACTGGAGGAGCGGGTCGGGCCCGGCTCCGTTGCCGCTCACTTCGTCACCGTAGCGCTCGCCCCGAGGTACGCCTCGACGACACGGGGATCGGTCGCCACGGTCTCGAAGCTCCCCTCCGCGATCTTCACGCCGTGGTCGAGCGCGACCACCCGGTCGGAGATCCCCTCGACGACGTGCATGTCGTGCTCGATGACCAGGATCGTGTAGCCGGCTTCGTCACGAAGCTTCGCGATCAGCTCCGTGATCTCGTGCGTCTCGACCGGGTTCATTCCCGCGGCCGGCTCGTCGAGCAGCAGCAACCGGGCGTTCGTCGCCATCGCCCGCGCGATCTCGAGGCGCCTCCGGTTCGCGTACGAGAGGCTGTAGGCGGGCTGGTTCCAGCGGTAGCCCATGAGGCGCTGGCCGAAGAAGGAGAGGCGCTCCTCCGCGAGCGCGCTGATCTCCCGCTCCTCGCGCCGCATGCCCGGGGTGCGAAGCACGGACCGGATCACGCCGGCCTTCGTGTGGCCGTAGGCCGCTGCCATCACGTTCTCCTTGACCGTCATGTTCAGGAACAGTCGAAGCGTCTGGAACGTCCGCGCTACACCGCGAGTGGTGATCTTGTGCGGCGCAAGCCCGACCAGGCTCTGCCCCTCGAATTCGATCTCGCCCCCGTCGGGCGGATAGACGCCCGTCACGAGGTTGAAGAGCGTCGTCTTGCCCGCTCCGTTCGGCCCGATCACGCTGACGATCTCGTTCTCGTCGACGTGGAAGTCGAGATCGGCGATCACCTGCAGACCGCCGAAGGCCTTCGAGACGCCCTTGAGCTCGAGCAGGGGCATCAGACGATCTCCACCCTCGCCGTCCCGAACAGCCCCTGCGGCCGGGCCGCCATAAGCGCGATCAACAGCGCGCCGAACAGCACGTAACGCGTGACCGCGGGCTGCACGATCAGGAGGTTCTCCCAGACGAACACCGTGATGACGAACAGGAAGGGCGCGATCGCGACGCGCCACCATCCCTTGAGCTGGGTGAGCGCGACGGCGAGGACGATCGCCAGCAGGTAGGCGTAGTCGGCGATGCGGGTCGAATCGACCGGCAGCAGGACCCATTGCTTGATGGCGCCGGTCAGGAAGCCGCCGGACGTGACGGCGCCATGCACTCCTCGCGGCCACCACTCGGCGGCGATGGCGTGCACCGCGAACCCGAGGCCGACGGTGAGCACGATCACGGTGACGAGCTGCTTCCACGACTTCCGGAACAGCCAGCAGAACCCGACGATGAGCGCGAGATAGAACAGGACGCGCTGCAGTTGAGGCGGCGACGTCGAGTCGAGCACCTGGTTCGACGCGATGATGACCGCCGCGCCGACGAGCATCCCCGTCAGGCTCCCGGCGCCGCCGAGGATCACGACGGCATAGATCAGGATCAGCACCTGCGTGCTGAAGTTCTGGGGGAAGGCGCCGGTCTGCGCCGCGGCGAAGGTCGTTCCCGCCAGCCCGGCGATCATCGCGCCCAACGCGAACGCCATGATCTTCAGCCGGTTGACCGGCATGCCCATCAGCTCCGCGGCCAGAGGATCCTCCCGGGACGCCTTCCACGCGCGGCCGGTGCGTGACTCGCTCAGAAGGTGAAGCAGGATGAGCACCAGGACCACGCACCCGAAGAGGAACCAGTAGTAGCCGCGCACCGAGGCGATCGTGACGCTGTGGCCGAAGAAGGAGAACCTCAGCGGGTCGATGTTGGCGAGCCCGTTGGAGCCGTTCGTGATCCCGTACGGATCTGCCGCGTTGGTGAAGACCACGAATGCCTGGCCGAAGAAGAGTGTGACGATTGCGAGGTAGTCGCCCAGAAGCCGCCTCGAAGTCGAGCCGAGGAACACGCCGAGCACTCCACAGACGACGACCGCCACCGGAATCGCGAGCTCCGCGGGCCAGTGGTGCGTGTAGACATGCCCCTTCTCGGAGTGGGTGCCCGAGAGGAACGCGTACGTATAGGCGCCGAAGCCGAAGAACGCGACGTAGCCGAGATCGAGGAGGCCGGCGAACCCGACTACGACGTTCAGCCCGAGCGCCAGCAGCGCATAGATCAGGATGAAGATGCCGTAGTTGAAGAGGTTCCCGGTGCTGACGAACGGGATGAACGGCACGAGGATCGCCGGCGTGATCAGCGCGAGCTTGCCGGCCGGTGGCAACCGGTCCCAGACGCGGGCGACCTGCCCCCAGGGGCCCGTGTACCGCTGCTGCCGCTCGCCCGACTCCGAGACCCAGCTGTCGACGCCGATCTGACCCGTCGCCGGAGCCGGCGCGTCGGCGGGGGGTGGGGTCGCCTCGGCCATCGCCTAGACCTTCTGCAGCGCCGGTGACCCGAGGAGGCCCGTCGGCCGGACGAGCATGAACGCGATCAGGATCCCGAACACGACGAGGTCCGCAACGTTCCCGTTGAGGTAGCCCTGAGCCCACGACTCGACCATGCCCACGAGGAGGCCGCCGAGCATGGCGCCTGGAATGCTCCCGATCCCGCCCACCACGGCCGCCGTGAAGCCCTTCAGCCCCGCGAGGAAGCCGATCAGGTAGTAGATCTGGCTGAAGAGGAGGCCGAACATGACGCCCGCGGCTCCCGCCAGCGCCGAGCCGGCGAAAAAGGTCTTGGCGATGACGCGGTCTGTGTCGATCCCCATCATCGCGGCCGCTTCGCGGTCAAACGAGACGGCCCGCATGGCCTTGCCGAATCGCGTGAAGCGAACGAGACAGACAAGGGCGACCATCAGCACCACGGCGGTGGAGATGACGATCACGCCGAGGTACGAGACGAAGATGCCGGTCACCCCGCCGATGTGGATGCCGTTGTAACTGATCAGGTCGTAACCGTCGTAGTTGCGGTACTGCGCCCCGAAGAGAAGCAGCGCGGAGTTCTCGAGGAAGAACGCGACGCCGAGGGCCGAGATCAGGGGCGCGATTCGTGGGGCATTGCGCAGAGGCCGATACGCGAACCGCTCGATCGCGACGCCCAGGACGCCTGAGCCCAGCATCGCCGCCACGAACATGATGAGCACGAGTAGCACGACCGGGATGGCCGGGCTCAGCGCGCCGCCGAGCAGGGTCAGGATGCCGAACCCGATGAACGAGCCGATCATGTAGACGTCGCCGTGCGCGAAGTTGAGCAGCTTCAGGATCCCGTAGACCATCGAGTACCCGAGCGCGATCAGCGCGTAGATGCTGCCGAGGATGATCCCGTTGACCGTGAGCTGGAAGAAGAACGTCCAGCCCTGGGTCGGCCCGAAGTAGACCGCGTACAGCGCCCAGGCCACCAGCGCGATGCCGAGGCCGCCGAAGCTGCCGAGCCGGTGCCGGTGCTCGCCGCCGAGGCTGCCGAGCCTGCCGAGCCGGGGTGAAGGGGTCGCGATCACGTCGTTCCTGATGCTACGAGGAGCGGCATGCGGCCCAGGTTATGGGCCGCGCGCCGCTCCTCGGTTGGTACTGGCTTGCTAGCCGATCCGCTTGAACGATCCGTTGCTCTGGATCTGGTAGACGCCGAATCCGCCGCCCTTCAGGTCTCCGCCCTTCGAGAAGGAGACGCCGAAGCCGAGGATCGAGCTCTTGAGCTTCGTCTTCGCGATCAGCTTGCGGACCGCGGCACGCGAGGTCTTGCCGTGCCCGGCCTTGCAGGCCGAGGTGATCGCGTTCGCTTCGACCTGCGCAGCGACGTACGACGGGGCGCCGAAGTACTGGCCGTCCCCACCGTGCGCATTCGCGAACGCCTTCACGACCGGGTCGTTCGTGTTGACCGGGAAGAACGAGTCGTACGAGCCGCCGATCTTCCAGTCCGGCGAGAAGAGGCCGTCCGAGCCGAACAGCTTGATGCTGGACTTGCCTGCGGCCTTGAGCTGCTGGCCGAAGGCCTGGGCCTGCGGAGCAAGCTGCCACGGGATGTAGACGCCCTGGGTGTTACCGGGGATCTTCGCGATCACGGACGAGAAGTCCGACGCCGTCTGGCTGATCGAGTTCCGCGTGACCGACACGCCCTTGTTCTGCAGGATCTTCTGCACGCCGTCGGCGAGGCCCTGGGAGTAAGTCTCCTGGTCGTCGATGATGTAGACGCGCTTCCACTTCAGCTTGTTGATCATGTAGTTGGCGACCGTGGGACCCTGGACGCTGTCGTTCGGCACGACGCGGAAGAAGTACCCGATCCTGTTGCCGTCGGTGTGGCCATCGGTCAGCGTGGTGCGGGTAGCCGACCCGGAGACCCAGGCGAGACCGCCGCCCTTGTAGGTCTTCGTCGAGGCGACGACCTCCTGGCTGCCGGCCGGGCCTACGACCGCGAGCACCTTCGAGTTCGACGAGAACGAGTTCGCGACCTTGACGGCGAACGCAGTATCAACGCCCAGCTGGGTGTCGCCCTGGATGAGCTTGATCTGCTGGTTCTTGTTCGCCTTGGCCTTGTTCCAGCGCTTGACGAAGTACTGCGCCCAGTGGAGCTGCTGCACTCCGATGGACGAGGCAGGTCCGGTAAGCGGAGCGGCGATGCCGATCGTGCGGACCTTGCCGCAGTTGACGGTCTTCGTCGCCGCCGCCGACTTGGCCGGCGCCTTGGACGAGCCCCACGCGGTGGTCGAGACAGCTACCGCGAACGCTGTCGCAATCACCGCCAGTGCTCCAACTCGCTTCAACATTCATGCCCTCCTTTGGGAACGTACTGTGCCCGTTTAGACGCGCGCCCACGGCCGAGGTTTGCGTCGGCGCGAAGACTTGGCCTGCGACTTTACTCCGCCTTGAACTTCATCGGAAGAGGATCGGCGGTATAGGGTGGCCTTGGTCGTGCAGTACTGCATCCAGGTGGAACAGGGCTCGGGGGCGCCGGAGACGGCGCTCTTCACTGTTCCGGAGTTCCGGCAGCGCATCCTCCGCTTCGACAACGGCGGCGAGGAACGCGGTGACGACGAGCGCGACGAGGTGCTCTACGTCCTAGCGGGAAGCGGAGTCGTGACGGTCGGCGACGAGACGCACGCGTTCGAGCCAGGAACCGGGATGTTCGTCGCCCGCGGGACGCCGTGGCGGGTCGACTCCGCCAACAACCTGCGCGTTCTCTCGGTGCTCGTCGAGGAACCGCTGCCGGCGAGCTCGAGCCATTCTGTGATCGCGGGCGGCCAACGGGGGGCTGCCACGGCCGGGCGCGAGTTCACTCTGCTCGCACAGCCGGAGAACGGCTGCGCCTCTGTGACCCAGTTCGTCGGGCACATTCCGGCCGGCCGCGCGCCCGACCACTACCACCGCTACGACGAGGTCGTGTACGTCCTCGATGGCGAGGGCGCCTTCCACGTGAACGGCGAGAGCGTCCCGCTCCGCCCGGGCTCGAGCGTCCACCTGCCCTCCGGGCTCGTCCACTGCCTCGAGAACCACGGCCCCGGGGAGATGCACGTGCTCGGCGTGTTCCGGCCCGCGGGCTCGCCTGCCGAGGCCTACTATCCCGACGGCACTCCTGCCGTCGTCCCCGCCGCCTGACTTCGTAGATGCCGCACATCGAACGCACCGCGCACGTCGGCTGGGACGGCAACCTCGCCCGCGGCGCCGGGGTCATCGACGCGGCGAGCAGCGCCTTCACGCGCCTGCCCTACTCTCTCCCGTCCCGCATTGGCGAGTCCGGAGGCAAGACGAGTCCCGAGGAGCTATTGGCCGCGGCGCACGGAGGATGCATCACGATGTCCATGGCGGGCGTGCTTACCTCGGCGGGGACGCCGCCCGGTCGGCTCGACACGATCTGCACGATCGTGATGGACGAGGTGGAGGGCCAGGGCCACCAGATCGTCGGCTCGCGGGTCGAGATCGTCGCTCGGGTGGACGGGCTCGACGATGCGGCGCTTCAGGCTGCGCGCGCGCAGGCCGACGAGGAGTGTCCCTTCTCTGCGCTGCTCAAGCGCGCGGGCGCCGACGTCGCCGTCAGCGCACGGCTGGCCGAGTAACTAGGAAGAGGCGGTCTCGCCGGGGCGGGGCTCGTCGACGCCGGATTCCGGCGTCCCGACGACGCTCGGCGCGAGCGGCTTGAGATAGAGGTACTCGTAGACGAGGCAGGCGACGAGGCCGCCGGCGATCGGGCCGACCCAGTAGATCCACCAGCCCGTCCACGTGTTGCCGGCGAGCTCGGGGCCGAATGCGCGCGCCGGGTTCATCGCCGCACCGGTGACCGGGCCGCCGACGAAGACGTCCATGGTGATCGTGAGGCCGATCGCGAGGCCGGCAATCGCCTTGAAGGCGCCCCGCACGTCGACGGCGGTCGCCCAGACGGCCCAGACGAGGAAGAAGGTCATGATCGCCTCGAGCAGGACCGCTTTCCCGTCTGCGATGTGCGGCGCAGGTGCGGCGAAGACCGCGACGGCGAGCTTCGTGAAGAGGTAGCGCAGGATGAACGCGGCCGCGACCGCCCCGAGAAGCTGGGCCGCCCAGTAGACGGCGGCAAGAGCGGGCGCAATCCGGCGCGTCGCGACGAAGCCCAGGGTGATCGCCGGATTGAAGTGGCCACCCGAGATGTGGCCGAGATTCGAGACCATGATCCCGATCGCGAGGCCGTTCGCCAGCGCGACCGCGACGATGTCCGAGTGGCTGATGATGCCGGCGCCGCCGCCGATGAAGATCAGCGTGAAGGTGCCGATGAACTCCGCGACGCTCCGGCGCAGGAGGCTCTCGTCCACGCGCGAAACGCTACGAGCAGCATCGGACGGAACCCCAGGTGGGGCCCCGATGCGTGACGATGGCCCGCGCTGGGTACACGCATCCCGTGGGCGGGGTCGAGCAACAGGGGAGCTTCGAGGTCGTGTGCCCGCA
>Ga0070710_10000741_pt1 | contig 15509 bp, 19 predicted proteins | sample LARL52metaG_FD_65454 | JGI IMG/M metagenome (GOLD analysis project Ga0070710, IMG submission 65454) | Corn, switchgrass and miscanthus rhizosphere microbial communities from Kellogg Biological Station, Michigan, USA - LAR L5-2 metaG | ecosystem: Host-associated > Plants > Roots > Rhizosphere ... | reverse complement strand
CTTCCGCACGATCTGGGCGTCCTTCTCGGCCACGGCCGGGGGTTCGAGCAGGAACTCGAAGCCCGAGCCGTCGACCAGCACCACCCGGTCCGGCCGGGCTTCTGCGATCTGCGCGCGTGGAATCTCCACGACCACCCGGTACTGCGGCACGGCGATCGGTTCGCCCTCGACGTTGTCGCCGAACTTCAGGCGGTTGTCGGCGAGGATCTTGCCGATCTCCTTGCCGAACCCGATCGCCTTGCCCAGGAACGAGCTCGGCTGGGGTTCCGGAGCGGCCGCTTCGACCCGAACGGCGATCACCAGCCGCTCGGACGTCAACGCCCACAACCGTCTCGCTTGCGTGCCGGGTGTGAACCGCGACATGGCGCGGACCGCGAGCGAGTCACCGGACGGCCCGAAGATCAGATGATCAGCGTCGGGGCCCCTGTCGGAGGACTCGTCACCACCACCGGTCAGCGCCAGCGTGAACTCGGCCACACCACTGCCCACGGCCGACAGGCCTCGGGTGAACAACGACCGGCCGGGTGCGCCGAGCTTGTCGAGGCCGTCGACGGCGTAGTAGAAGGTCCGCCGATACATCGCCCACTGCAGGGTCTCGCCGGCCCGGCAGACGTGCTGCCGGGCGACGCGGCCGGGGCCGAGCGGTGCCGAGAAGATCACTCGTACTCGAATCCTCGGTTCATGGCGTCGGTCCGCTCCTCTTCGGAGGACGGGTCCTGCGCCTTGTTGTAGCCGTACTTGATGCCCTGCTCCACCGCGAGCCCGGGCGCGTTGTCCATGATGCCGTGGGTGACCGCGGTCGGCACGCGCGTGGTGCCGCTCATGCCTGCCATGCGCAGAGCCCGGTCGGCGAGGTTGGTGGTCAGCGCGTCCGCCCCCTCGCCGTCCACACCGAAGCGCTTGGCGAAGCGGTTGCCCGTCTTCGACGCCATCGTCGCCGCCTCGGCGCCGTCCTCGATCTTGGTGTTGGCCTTGGTGAGGATCTTGGCCATCGGGTTGCCGTCGACCCGGCGCATCAGGAACTGCTCGGCCTTGTTGCCGTTGCGCAGGTCCTCCGCCTTCTCGACCAGCTTCTTCAACGGGCCCTTGCGCAGCTTCTGCAGCAGGTCCTCGAGCTTCTTGATCAACGGCATGAGCTTGCCGAGCAGCTGCTTGACCTTCAGGCCCAGGCGCGCCATCGTGCCGGTGACCTCGGCGGCGGTGGCGGCGCCGGCGGCACCCATCGAGGCACCGGCCGTGATCCACGAGGCGGCCAGCGCGGCCAGCCACTCGATGATCAGGCCCATCACGAGTTCCTGGATGATGTCGATGCAGATCTCGACGAACGCGTCGAAGAGGTCGGCGGCGAGGTCCAGCATCTGCTGCAGGCCGCGGATCTCGTTGGCGAACGCGTTGGTGCCCTCGCCGAACTCGTTCATCTGCTGGCGGAACTTGTCGCCGGCCTGACCGGTCCACGGCTGCGACATCGCGGCGGCGCGGTTCTTCTCGTGCTCGCCGGAGGACTGCACCCAGTCCGCCACCTTGCCCCAGCCGGTCGCGGTGCTGCGCATCTGCTCCGGGTCACCGATCGCGGGTTCGAGCACGAACTCGACGATCGGGCTGATCACGATGCCGATCAGGAAGCCGAGGCCGTTGTCGACGAGCGACTTGCCCGGGCTCGTCACGAGCTGGAGCTGCTCCATGCGCGAGTTGACCGCCGCGATCGCGACGTCCGGCGGGCTGCTCGCCCGCGCGACGTCGCCACTCGTGCTGACCCACGAGCTGCCGTAACCGGCGTTCTGTTCGAGGTAGCCCTTGCGGCCGGCGTCGCCCGCGCTGTTGAGGTCGGCCAGCGAGCCGGGACCGCCGCCGGTGCCCAGCTTCTGCAGGCCCTGGTGGATCGCGTCCTCGACGTCGCGGTAGGTCTGCGCGGTCTGCTCGGTGCGCTCGGCCACGCCCTCCAGGAAACCCTTGGCCTTGTTGGCCATGTCCTGGCATTCCTGCAGGCTCTCGAAGTACTTGAACGCGAGCAGCTCGCCGAGCGGGCCGAAGCAGTCGTCGCTCACCCGTGCCTGTTCGAGCAGGGTCGCCAACTGTCCGAAGTGGCCGGCGGCCTCCTTCGAACCGGAGCTGTGCGCGAGCAGCGCACCGCCCTGCACCTGGAATCCCGTCATTCCCCCATCACCTCAGGATCGAGTTGCCACCGAAGTCGTCGTCGTCTGAGACTGGCGCGGGCCTCGGACGGTTCCCGGGTACCGGCCTCGACATGTGCTGAGGAGGCGGCGGCAGGTGCTGAGGCGGTGGCGGCGGTGCCGCGTACTGCTGCTGTTGTTGTTGTTGCGGTTGCTGAGGTGGCGCGTCCGGCATCATCACGGCCGCGTGCGCGCTGAACGCCTCCTTGAAGCGGTCGGCCTGGTCGCCCAGCACCGGTACCACCGTCTCCTGCAACATCTGCGCGGCCTGCTGCGTCGCGGCCCTGATGGTGGCGAGGATCTCCTGCTGCAGCTGCGTGTGGCTGTACTTCATCGCGTTGGGACTGAGCTGCAGGCCCAGCACCGCACCCGAAGGCGCGACGGTGACCGTCACCGAACCGTCGCCGCTGCGGGCCTGCCCGCGCAGCTCCGAGATCTTGTCCTTGAGCTGGCCCGCCCTGGCGGCCTGCTCCTGGAACGAACGGATCTTCTCCTCGAGTTGTGCCCTCCGGTCCGGCACGGCGACCCCTTCCCCAGTGTCGAACAGGTCGCCATCACGCTAGCAACTTGACCTCCAGCGCGATGCAGGTTGCACCCTCTCCGCATGAACGTGGTGATCACCGGTGGTGGCAGGGGTTTCGGGCGCACCATCGCGCGGCGGTTCGCGCGGCAGGGTGCGACAGTCGTCGTCACGGCGCGTGATCTCGATGCCGCGCGGCGCACCTGCGCGTCACTGCCCGGCGCGCAGGCGCTGCCGTGCGACCTGACGGACGCCGCGTCGATCCGGCGTTGTGCCGTGCGGGCGGGGGAGTTGCTCGGGCACGTCGACGTGCTGGTCAACAACGGAGCGGCGTTTCTCGCCGAATCCGAGGCGGACGACGACGCGATCGTGCGGACGATCTTGTCCGGTGCGGCGGGAACGGTGCTGACGACCGAGAGCTTCCTGCCGCTGCTGCGTCGTTCCGAACGGGCGGACGTGACGGCGTGCTGACCGCGCAGTCCGTGGCCGACTGCGTGCTGTTCGCCGTGAACCAGCCACGGGACTGCTTCATCCGCTCGTTCCACTTCGAACTGATGGCGTGACGGTCACCGGAACAGGATGCGGCTGATCTCCGTGTCGGTCTGCCGACCGGCGTCGTAACCGCCCTGGCCCCTGAGGTTGTTCATGATCGCGACCGTGTACCGCGCGTCCTGGCCGACGAACCCGACGGAGTTCATCACCCAGCCACCGTCCTCTTCGGACCAGCCGTTCTTGTTGCCGGAGTCCGGACCCCAGACACCCCACTGCTGTTCGGGACCGACCTGGCGCATCTGCCCGACGATGTAGTCGCGGTCGGCGGAGGGCACGCGGTCGAGCACGTAGTTGATCAACCGGTCGAGGTCGTTCGCCGTGCACTTCTGGAAGCCCCAGTAGGGGAAGGTGGCCGAGTAACCCCGTTGCGGCACCAGGTCTGTCATGCCGTACTTCGGGAACGCCGCGTTGAACGTCGTGCCGCTGTAGCGCTTCCACAACGCGTCGGCGGCGTCGTCGTCGGAGCTGTGCAGCATCGCGGTCATCAACCGGCGGTCGTCGCTGGTCAGCGTGATCGCCCCGGACCGGTTGCGTTCCAGCAGGTTCACCACCATCGCGAGCTTGATCGTCGACGCCGTCCACGTCATGTCGGCCGCGTGGTCGTTGCGCCACGTCGCCCCGGTCCTGCGGTCGCGCAGCACGATGCCGACGGTGCCGGGCCTGGTCTGGGCGTAGGCCTGCGCGTCCTTGATGCGCTTCTGGAACGCGCACTCGAAGCCGCTGTCGGGCAGCGCGCAGACCTCGGTGGTGACCGCTGCCGCCGGGGTGTGCGACGGCGGCTCCGGTGACGAAGGTGATGACGGTTGTGTGCTCGTGACAGCGGGTGGTTCCGCCGTCACGGCGCTGCTGCACGCCGTGAGGGCAAGCGCGCACGCAACAAGGACCGGACGGAGCATGTGCCGCACGCTAATGGGTCCGTATGGCGGTAGTCGACCGCCATACGGATGCGGCGATCAAGTCGGGTCGGTTATGTCGTGTATGCGCTGCTTTGTGCCGGTAGTGGCGTCGGCTCGTACGGCGTGCGGATCGCGCGGGCACGGTCAAGCCCATGCGATCGACCACGTCTACTCGCGACGATCGGTCGGCGAGGTCGTCGTCACGATCTGACCGCCGATCACGACGGTGGTGACGTTGCGCAACGCCGTGATGTCGCGCATGGGATCTCCTTGTACGGCAATGATGTCCGCGTCCCAGCCGGGTCTCAGCAAGCCCTTGCGGACGTTCAGCGCCTTCGCCGCCTGGCTCGTGGCGGCGGCCAGCGCGGCCGCGTTCGGCACGCCGCCCTTGACGAGGTCGGCGACCGAGACGCCGATGATGCCGTGCGGCTTGCCGGCGCTGATCCCGCCGTCGGTACCGGACAAGGTTTTCACGCCGTGGTCGAACATCCTGCCCGCCGAGTCCACCTTGCGGGCGTAGCTCATGCCCACCTTCGCCCAGACCTCCCGCAGCTGGGGCGGCGGTTCCACCACGCTTCCCAGCGTGTGGCAGACGAAGATGCCAGCCTCCGCGATCGCGTCCATCAGCTCGGCCGGGACGTGGATGCCCTTGTCCGTCAGGCACGTGCAGTGCTCGATTCCGTCCACACCCGCGGCCACGGCGCGTTGCACCGCGTCGAGGCTGTGGGCGTGGGCCGTCACCGGCAGACCGCGGCGGTGGGCTTCTTCCACCACCGCACGCAGTTCTTGTTCGGTGAACTGACATCCACTAACCGCGGTGCCCGTGGTCGTGAAGCCACCGCTGGCCATGATCTTGACGACGTCGGTTCCGCGTTCTGCCCGCTAGCGCACGGCCCGGCGCAGCTCGTCCTCACCGGCGGCTTCCCCGCCCATCGACCAGCAGTGGCCTTTCGTGCTGGTGATGGGCGGCCCGGAGGCGAGGACGCGCTGCCGGTGCCGGTCGCGCTGCTCGACGACGGACCACTCGTGGTCGCCCAGGTCCCTGACCGTGGTCACCCCGGCCCGCAGCTGCCGGTCGAGGCTCTCCTTGATCACCGCGTCGCGTTCCTGCGCGGTGTAGGCCGGAAGCCGGTCGAGCGCGCCGAACTCGCCGTCACCACCGAGGTGCACGTGGGTGTCGATCAGTCCGGGCAGGACGGTGGCGGTGCCGAGATCGACGACCTCGGCACCGGGAACGTCCGGATGGCCCCGCTCGACCGCCTCGACGACGCCGTTCCCGGTCAGGACCGTGATCGGTCCGGCGAGCGAGTGCTCACCGTCGAAGGCACGCCTGGCCCGCAGCGCCAGCATCGGCACATTTTGAGCGCCGGACTCGGAGAAATCAACGCTCAGCGGGCGTGCGGCAGCGTGAACGAGTCGACCTGCGGCAGGTCGTGACCGAGCCGGTCGCGCTTCGCGGTCAGGTACGCGATGTTGTGCGGGTTCGGCGCCATCAACGACGGCACGCGCGCGGTCACCGGGATGCCGTTGCTCTCCAGCGCCGCGATCTTGTCCGGGTTGTTGGACATCAGGCGCACGGACTGCACGCGGAGGTGGCGCAGCACACGTGCGGCGGGGGAGTAGTCGCGCACGTCGACGGGCAACCCGAGCGACGTGGCGGAGTCCAGCGTGTCCAGACCGGCGTCCTGCAGCACGTGCGTGCGCACCTTCGCCACCAAACCGATGCCGCGGCCCTCGTGACCGCGCAGGTAGACGAGGATGCCGCTGCCCTCGCGCACGATGGTGTTCAGCGCGGAGTCCAGCTGTTCACCGCACTCGCACCGCATGGCACCGAAGATGTCACCGGTCATGCACTCGGAGTGGATGCGCACCAGCACGTTCTCGCGCAGCTTGGTCTTGCCGTAGACGAGCGCCATGTGCTCGTGGCCGTCCGCGCGGAACGCGACTGCGCGGAAAGTGCCACGGCGGGTCACCAGGTCGGACTCCGCCACGTCCTCGTCGTTGAAGGCCTGTTCGAACATCTCGGTCCCCTCGTCCACCTGGCGCCTCCCGAGCGTGCAGCTACGCTCGGGTGCGAGGTCGCACCGTAACCCGACCGCACAGCGGAGGTCACCCTGTTCAGCATCACCGTCCGCGATCACGTGATGATCGCCCACAGTTTCCGCGGCGAGGTCTTCGGTCCGGCACAACGTCTGCATGGAGCAACGTTCCTGGTGGACGCGACGTTCAAACGTGTTGAGCTCGATTCGGACAACATCGTTGTCGACATCGGCCTCGCGACGCAGGAGCTGAGCAAGGTCCTGGCCGTGTTCAACTACCGGAACCTGGACGAAGAACCGCAGTTCGCGGGCATCAACACGTCCACGGAGTGGCTCGCGAAGCACATCGCGGACCAGCTCGCGGACAAGATCGCCGAGGGCGCTCTGGGTGAGGGCGCTCACGGAATCGATGCGATCGCCGTCACACTCCACGAGTCCCATGTGGCGTGGGCGAGCTACGAACGTGCACTTCGTACTGCCGGCTGACGTCGACGACCCGGCCAGTCCCAGCGGCGGCAACGTCTACGACCTGCGGGTCGGGGCGAAGCTGAACCGCCTCGCCGTCACCGGTGACTGGCCGCGTCCACATGACACCACGGCGTTGTCGCAAACGCTTGCGGGCATCCCGGACGGCGAGGTCGTGCTGATCGACGGCCTGGTCGGCTGCGGCGTGCCCGAGGTGGTCGTGCCGCACGCGCGACGGCTGAAGCTCGCCGTGCTCGTGCACCTGCCGCTGGCCGACGAGACCGGCCTCGATCCCGCCACCGCCGCGCTGCTCGACGAGAAGGAACGGCAGGTCCTGCGGGCCGCCAGCGCGGTCGTCGCGACCAGCCCCACGGCCGCGCGCGACCTCAGGACCAGGCACGGACTGGGCACCGTGCACGTGGTCGTGCCCGGCGCCGATCCGGCACCGGTGGCACGCGGCACGGACGGCGTCAGCCAACTCCTGTGCGTTGCCTCGGTCACCCCCCGCAAAGGCCACGACCTGCTGGTCAGGGCGTTGCAGAGGGTCGACTACGAGTGGCGGCTCGTCTGCGCGGGGCCGATCCGGCCGTTCGTCGGGCAACTACCGGAAGACGATCGCGTCAGCTTTCCCGGGCCACTCACCGGCGAGGCTCTGAACAGCGCATATGACGTGGCTGACCTGTTCGTGCTGGCGTCGCGCAACGAGACGTACGGCATGGTCGTCACCGAGGCGCTGGCCCGCGGTCTGCCGGTCATCGCGAGCGCCGTTCCGGACGCGCTCGGGGACGGTGGCCTGCTGGTTCCGGCGGACGACCAAAACGCATTGGAAGCTGCACTGACGCGCTGGTTCCAAGATCAGGAATTCCGCGCGGAACTGCGGGCGCGGGCGCTCGCGCGACGGGCGAAGCTGTCTACATGGGACGAATCCACAGAGGACCTGCGGAAGGTGCTGGCTAGTCTGCGGCCATGACCTTCGCGCCGGAATGGCTGGCACTGCGGGAAAAGGCCGACGCGACCGCACGCTCGACGGAGCTCGTCGACGCGGTCCGCGAAAAACTGGTGAACCGAAACCCGCTGACGATCCGTGATCTGGGTTGTGGCACGGGATCGATGGGACGATGGCTCGCCGGGAGGCTCGGCGGCGCGCAGCACTGGGTGCTGCACGACCGCGACCCCCGGCTGCTCGCGCTGGCGGAGGCCGGCATGAGCGCCTTCGAAAACGTCACCGCCGAGGCGCGTGAGGGCGACCTCACCGCGCTCACCGCCGCCGACCTCGCGGGCGCTGACCTGGTCACGTGCTCCGCGTTGCTGGACTTGCTCACTGCCGACGAGATGAACGCTCTCGCGGTTGCATGCGTAGAAGCACATGTGCCCGCACTGTTCACGCTCTCGGTGGCAGGCCGGATCGAGTTCGACCCGGCCGAGCCGCTCGACGCCGCCTACCAGGACGCGTTCAACGCTCACCAGCGCCGCGTCGTGGACGGGCGCAGGCTGCTCGGACCGGACGCCCCGGCCGCTGCTGAACAGGCATTCGTGGCAGCCGGCGCTTCGGTTCGGACGGCTTCGAGCCCGTGGCGCCTGAACGCCGACGCCTTGCAGCGCGAGTGGCTCAAGGGCTGGGTCGGTGCGGCGGCCGAGCAGGAGCCCGCACTCGCCGCTGAGGCTGACGACTACCTGCGCCGCAGGTCAGAGGCTTCCGCAGTGGTCCACCACGTCGACCTGCTGGCGATACCCGCCAAGTCATGATTAGGGGAGCTGTGTGATGAAGCGACTTTGGCCGTGGCTCCGCTTGCTGCTGGCGGTGGCGATCCTGGTGGCGATGGGCGTGCGCCTGGGCACCGGGGCGTTCCTGGACGGACTGCGCGCGATCGACGCGTTCTCCGTCACCGCCGCGCTGGCGATCGGGTTCGTGACGACGCTGCTCAGCGCCGCCCGCTGGGTGCTCGTCGCGCGCCGCCTCGGCCTGTCGTTGTCCCTGCGCACCGCGGTCACCGACTACTACCGCGCGCTGCTCGTCAACGCGGTGCTGCCCGCGGGCGTGCTCGGTGACGTGCACCGCGCGGTCAACCACGGTCGTGAGTCCGGCGACGTCGGGCGTGGCGTGCGCGCCGTGTTCTTCGAGCGGTTCGCCGGCCAGATGGTGCTGATCGGGATCGGGCTCGCGGTGCTGCTCGTGCACCCCGCGCCCGGCCTCGACCTCACGCTGAACGGCACCGGCGTCGCAGTCATGCTCACCTGCCTCGTCGCGCTCGTCGTGGTCGGCTGGCGGGTCAGGGTGGTGCGCCAGCTACTCGTGAAGACGCTCGCGGACGGCATTCGGTTGCTTTCGCTGAAGACGTGGCCCGCGGTGCTCGGTCTGTCGGTCGCCACGGTCGCCGGGTACGTGGCGATGTTCGTGGTCGCCGCCCGTGCCGCCGGGTCGGACGCCACGATCACGCAGCTCGCGCCGGTCGTGGTGCTGGCCCTGCTGATCATGGCGATCCCGGTCAACATCGGCGGGTTCGGCCCGCGCGAGGCGTTCCTCGCGGTGGCGTTCGGTGCCGCCGGGCTGGGCGCCCAGCACGGCTTCACCACGGGCATCGTCTACGGCGTGCTGGCGCTGATCGCGGCCCTGCCGGGCGCGGTCGTGCTGGTCACCTCACGCCGTGCCAGGACCTCCGAACAGGTCGAGGTAGTGGCGGAACGCGTCGACCAGGCCCGCGAGCAGGAGCTCGCCCTTGCGCGCTGACGCGAGCGAGGGCCGCCCGACGACGCCGGAGGGCGTGTACGGCGCCAGACCCAGGGTGAGCAGGTGCCGCCGGTCCTCCGCCAGGTGGTCGGAAGTCTCGTAACCGGGCCGGATCAGATCGGGGTGGGCGTGCAGCAGGATCGAGGTCTCCAGCTCACCCGCGTGCATGTCGCTGTACGCGGAGGTCTCGATGCCGGCCTTCTCCCGCGCGAACGCCCAGTCGTCCCGTCCGGGGAAGAGCGCCAGACCTTCGCCCTCCTGCACGATGTTCTGCAGCACGTAGTTGCCGCCGTGCCCGTTCACCAGCACGACGTTCGTGACACCGTTGCGCCGCAAAGAGTCCGCGATGTCCTCGACGACTGAGATCAACGTGCGCGCGGAGATGCTGACGGTGCCCGGCCAGTCGGCGTGCTCCTGCGAGCACGAGAACTGGATCGGCGGCAGCAACCGGACCCCGTGCGCCTTCGAGATCTCCGACGCGATCGTCCAGGCGATCACGGAGTCCGTGGCCAGCGGCAGGTGCGGGCCGTGCTGCTCGGTGCTGCCGACCGGGAGCACGGCGATCCGCTGGTCGCGGACGTCGACCGTGGTGTCACTCGGAAACATGGGGTTGACGGTAGTCAATCCGGTGGCACAGCGCCGGAATCGTCCCGTCGGCCAGCTTCGGCAGCACGTCCGGCAGCTCCTCGAACGCGCTGTGTCCCGTGATCAGCGCGTCGAACCGGTCGTCGGCGAGGAGATCGAGCGCGAGGGCCATGCGTTCGGCGTAGCTGCGGTCCGGGCGGCCGACCGTGCCGACCTGGCTGCTGCGGATCGTGAGCCGGCGCGAGTGGAAGAACTCGCCGAGCGGCACCGCGATCTTGCGGTCCCCGTACCAGCTCAGCTCGACGACCCGGCCCTCCGGCGCGAGCAGGCCGAGCGCGGTGGTGAGGCCGGGTTCGGTCGCGCTGGCGTGGAAGACGAGGTCGCAGCCGTCGAGAGCGTTGTCCGGCAAGGCGAATCCGACACCCAGGGCACGGGCGGTCGACTCACGGGCGGGGTCGGCGTCCACGAGCTGGACGCGCGCGCCGGGGAACGTGGCGAGGACGGCCGCGATGCTCGACCCGACCATGCCGCCGCCGACCACCGCGATCCGGTCGCCGATCAACGGACGTGCGTCCCACACGGCGTTCACGGCCGTCTCGACGGTGCCCGCGAGCACGGCTCGTTCGGCGGGAACGTCGTCCGGGACGAGGGTGACCGCGGATTCCGGCACCACGTAACGAGTCTGATGTGGATAGAGGCAGAACACCGCGCGCCCGCGCAGTCGTTCGGGTCCATGTTCGACGACGCCCACGTTGAGGTACCCGTACTTCACCGGCCACGGGAAATCGCCGTCCTGGAAAGGAGCCCTCATCGCCGCGTGCTGGTTCTCCGGCACGCCACCGCGGAAGACGAGCGTCTCCGTGCCGCGGCTGACCCCGGAGAACAGCGTGCGCACCTCGACCTCGCCCGGACCCGGCTCGGCCAGTGTGACCTGCCGAACTTCCCCGTTTCCGGATTCGTTGAGCCAAAAGGCACTCGCCGTACGTGTCACTCACAACACCTCCGCCGCACGAAGTCCACCAGGAGCACCTGATGATCACACTTCAGCACACGAGGACGCCCGCCGTCGTACGGGAGCCCGCCGTCTGGGCCGTCGCCCAGGTGGTCCTGCTGGGCGTGGTCGCCGCCACGGCCGGCCTCGGCCCGCTCGGCTGGGCCGCCGGTCTGGCCTACGGGTTCGCCACCTGGGCGTTCCTCGGCTACGGCATGCAACGCCACCGCACCGCCTCGCTCGGCCCCGCCGACCGGGTCACGCTCGCCCGCGGCCTGATGGTCGGCGCCGTCACCGCTCTGGTGGCCGATCGCGCCGGCCAGGACGTGCCGGTCGCGCTGGTCGTGACGCTGGCGGCGGTCGCGTTGTCGCTCGACTGGGTGGACGGGCAGGTCGCTCGCCGCACCGGCACGTCGTCGGCGCTGGGCGCGCGGTTCGACATGGAGGTCGACGCGTTCCTGATCCTGGTGCTGAGCGCGTACGTGGCCGTGCAGATGGGACCGTGGGTGCTCGCGATCGGCCTCATGCGGTACGTGTTCGTCGCCGCGTCGTGGCGCTTCCGCTGGCTGAACGCGCCGCTGCCGGCCAGCTACGCGCGCAAGACCGTGGCCGCGGTGCAGGGCGTCTTCCTCGTCGTGGCGGCCTCGGGCCTGCTGCCGTTCGCGGCCGTGCTCGTCGGTCTCGCGCTGGCGGCGCTGGTGTGGTCGTTCGGGCGCGACGTGCTCTGGCTGTGGCGTCACGCCAGTGTTGCGGTGGGAGGATCGCGGCATGTCTGAGCAGACCTCAACCGCGGCGAAGATCGGCAACGTCGTCGTCTGGATCCTGCAGATCCTTCTCGCCGTGACGTTCGTGCAGAGTGGCTGGGCGTTGTTCGGCGACGACTTCGTCAAGAAGTTCGACGACATCGGCTTCGGCCAGTGGTTCCGCTACCTCACCGGTGTCCTGGAGATCGCCGCCGCGATCGGCCTGGTCATCCCGCGCGTCTGCGGCATCGCGGCGCTGGCTCTCGTCGGGATCATGGGCGGCGCGACGCTGACCGAGCTCTTCCTGGTGACCAACGGCGGCTTCAAGGCAGCCGTGCTGCCGATCATCTTCGCGCTGTGGGCGCTGGTCATCGCGGTCTACCGGCGCGAGCAGATCCTCGGCCTGCTCAGGCTCGTGCGGAAGTGACTTTCGGGAAGTAGCGGAGAACCGCGACGTCCCCGACTTTCGCGACGTCCTCCAGGTGGAATCGGCGGGCCGGTCCGCCGGGGAATTCGGCGGGATTCACGAAACGCGGGGCCGTCGCCTGTCCGATCAGCATCGGTGCGACCGCGACCCGGATCTCGTCCGCGAGTCCCGCGCTCAGGAACGCCGTGTGAATGCTCGTGCCGCCTTCGACCATGAGCTTTCGCACGCCGCGTGCGCCCAGATCGTCCAGGATTTCTCCGAAATTGCTGAAGATTTTGGTCTCGGCCAGGTGGCCGACGGTGGTCCGCGCGCTCTTGGTGTAGACCAGGCGGGCGCCGCCGCAGTGCCAAAACCGCAGCTCAGGGTTTAGTTCGCCACTCCTGGTGACGACGACCCGCAGTGGGAACTCCGGTTTGCCGTCCGCTATTCTCCGCGCACGCCGCTCGTCGCTGTAGACGAGCAGCCGCGCGTTGTCGCGGCGCAACGTCTCGGCTCCGGCCAGAATCGCGTCCGACTCCGCGCGCATCCGGTCGACGTGATCGAAGTCCTCGGCGTTGGAAAGCGGAAACCTCTCGGCGCCGCGATCGTCGATGTGGCCGTCGAGGCTGACGGCGACGCTCAGCAGAACGTGCGGGCGGGTCACGGGCTCGATGCTAGTGCAGTTGAACCGCACACGGGTCGCCGTGCGTTTCTCTGATAGGTCAGGAAAGGGGACTCTCGGTGAGGATGTTGCTGCGTCGGACGGCCACGCTCCTGGCGGCGCTGTTCGTGGTGTTCGTGCTCATCGCACCGAGCGACCTGGACAAGTTCACGTTCGAGGCGTTCCTGCGGGTGCCGCTGGAGGCACTCGTCGGCGTGCTGGTCCTGGTGCTCGTGCCGGACCGGTTCCGCAAGCCGCTCGCCCTCGCCGGCGGTGTCGCGCTGGGGCTGTTCACGATCGTCAAGATCATGGACATCGGCTTCGACATGGTGCTGTACCGGCCGTTCGACCTGGTCCTGGACTGGCCGCTGCTGGTGCCCGCCGTCGACTTCGTGGACGTGACGTTCGGCCGCGCCGCCTCGGTGCTGGCCGTGGTCGCCGCCGTCGCGCTGGTCGCCGGGATCGTGGCGCTGGCCTCGATCTCCGTGCTGCGCCTCAGCTCTGTCGCGGCGGGACGACGCCCGGCCGCGATCCGCGCGGTGGCGCTGGCCGTGGTGGGGTGCGTTTCCCTTGCCGTGCCGGGAGTTCCGGTCTACTCGGACGCGGCGGCGGCGTCGGTCGTCGACCACGCGCGGCGCGTTCAGGCGGGGTTGCACGACCAGGAGGCGTTCGCCGCGGAGGCCTCGGTCGACGCGTTCCGCGGGCAACAAGGGCTGCTGTCCGCGTTGCAGGGCAAGGACGTCGTCATCACGTTCGTGGAGAGCTACGGCAAGACGGCGCTCGATCTGCCCGAAGTCTCGGCGAAGCTCGCCCAGGGCAACGACCGGCTGAAGGCGGCCGGGTACACGGCCAAGTCGGCGTTCCTGACCTCACCGACCGCGGGCGGCGGCAGCTGGATGGCGCAGGCGACGCTGCTGTCCGGGCTGTGGATCGACAACCAGCAGCGCTACCGCAACCTCGTGGCCTCGGACCGGCTGACGCTGCCGCGGGCGTTCCGCGAGGCGTCGTGGCGTTCGGTGGGTATCGTCCCCGGCATCACGCAGGCGTGGCCGGAAGGCGATTTCTTCCACTACGACAAGGTCTACGCGGCACAGGACCTCGGCTACACCGGACCGCGCTTCGGCTACGCGACGACCCCCGACCAGTTCACCCTGGAGTCGTTCCAACGCAACGAGCGCGCCAAGGCCCAGGGCCCGCTGATGGCGGCGATCCCGATGGTGTCCTCGCACGCGCCGTGGTCGCCGACCCCGGACTCCGTCGCCTGGGACAAGCTCGGCGACGGCTCGATCTACCGCACCATGCCGTCCTCGAACGACCCGCCGGAGTCGATCTTCGGCCGCAACCCGGCCGCCGTGCGCGCCGACTACGGCCACTCGATCTCGTACTCGCTGGAGTCGGTGGTCTCGTACCTGGAGCGCTACGGCGACGAGAACCTGGTGTTCGTGTTCCTCGGCGACCACCAGCCGGCGCAGATGGTGACCGGCGAGGGAGCGTCGCGGGACGTGCCGATCACCATCGTCGCCAAGGACCCCGCCGTGCAGGCGTTGGTCGGGGCCTGGAAGTGGGACGACGGCATCCGGCCGGGAGGGTCGGCCCCGGTGTCGAAGATGAGCGACTTCCGGGACCAGTTCCTCTCGACCTTCAGCGCGCCGCGGCCCTGAGCGATGAAGGGAACCTTCCTCCACCTCAGGTGGATGAATGTTCCCTTCATCGACAACGGAGCGCGTGCGTCAGCCCATGGTCTTCTGGCCGTCGATGGTCTCGCGGATGATGTCCGCGTGGCCCGCGTGCTGCGAGGTCTCGGCGATGATGTGCGCGAACACCCGCCGCGCCGACCACGACTTGCCCTCGGGGAACCACGGCGCGGACGGCAGCGGGTGCGAGAGGTCCAGGTCTACGGTCTCGACGAGCTTGTCGGTGTAGGCCGCGACCTCGTGGTACCTGGCGATGATGCTCTCCAGCGTCTCGCCGGGCGCCATCCGGAAGTTGGCCTCGTGGTTGTCGTGGTCGGTCGACTCGGGGTCGTACGCCATGGCCTCGGGGCCGTGCTCGATGAACTTGACCCAGTTCTCCTCGACCGTCGCGACGTGCTTGATCAGGCCGCCGACGCACAACGCGCTGACGGTCGGGCTCGACGCTGCCTGCTCGTCGGTCAGACCCTGCGCGGTGAACGTCAGGAACCAGCGGTGCTGCCGCATGGTCTCCAGGAGGTCCGCGCGCTCGCCGGTGAGGGCCTCGGTGCTGGTCATCGCTCTTGTCCTTCGCTCGTTTGTCCCGACCTGAACGACTGTATGACCGCTTGAGGTCAGCTTGTGTCCTAGACGAGCGGCTGCTCCGGCGAAATTCGAGCGCCGCTTGAGCGATCTGGCCCTGACCTGGGCGTCACTGTGGGTGACTCAGCCGAAAGTGGGTTTCGGTCTGGGTCCGCAGACCGGCACTAGTGTCGGGACATGATTGCTGAGGATCTCCAGCGCTACCTGCAGGCGTCGCGCGACTCGATCGTGTCCTCTTTGGACGGTCTGAGCGAGTACGACGCGCGGCGCCCGCTCGTGCCCAGCGGCACGAACCTGCTCGGCCTGGTGAAGCACCTGGTCGGCATCGAGTTCGGCTACCTCGGCGACAGCGTCGGCCGCCCCGGGCTGCTGCTGCCGTGGGTCGAGGACGAGTCCGTGTGGGAGAACGCCGACATGTGGGCCAAGCCCGACGAGAGCCGCGAGTACCTCCTCGACCTCTACCGCGCGGCGTGGCTGCA
>Ga0070710_10000739_pt1 | contig 15565 bp, 12 predicted proteins | sample LARL52metaG_FD_65454 | JGI IMG/M metagenome (GOLD analysis project Ga0070710, IMG submission 65454) | Corn, switchgrass and miscanthus rhizosphere microbial communities from Kellogg Biological Station, Michigan, USA - LAR L5-2 metaG | ecosystem: Host-associated > Plants > Roots > Rhizosphere ... | reverse complement strand
ATGGCGGTCCTTGCCCATGCCGTTCTCGCCCTTTTGCGCCTTGAAGTGCTGCTGGTAGCGGTAATCGATCAGCGTGTTCAGCCCGTCCACCACCTCGATGATGACGTCGCCGCCGCGCCCGCCATTACCGCCGGAGGGACCGCCGAACTCGATGAACTTCTCGCGCCGGAACGCAACGCAGCCGTTGCCGCCGTCGCCGGAGCGGATATAGACCTTGGCTTCATCGAGGAATTTCATGGCCTCTAGGTAAGGCAACGGGGCCGAGGCGGCAACCCGACCGGGCCCGAAATGCTGCATTTCGGATACTCAAAGACCACGCGGAGCCAAGCTGCCGGCAGGGCTTTAGCTAAGGCGGTGGAAGATCGCCGCCGCCCCGCTTTTCCATTTCCGTCAGGGTTCCCGGAGGGTCGGTTGCCGGTGGGAGCGGCGTTCCGTTGATGACTTTCGCCCACTGGCGGGCCAGCTGAGGTGCCGCCGTACTGGTCCCTATCAGGCGAAAGACGCTGCCGCTTCGCGTGCCTCCGGCAAGAATTCCCTGAAGAGCGTGAGACTCGTCGCAAGGCAGCACAAAGTCCGGACCGAAACGCGGTGTCGTCGGATAATCGCGCGAGGGCCCGGCGGACGAATAGGGCGATTTGCGCCCATCCAGAAGAACGTAGCCGCCGGCAACATGGACCGCGGTATCGTCGGCGGTGGCGATCCCGTTGAGAGTGCCGAAGCGGGAGAGGAGCGAGCCGGTGTTGTCGAATTCACCATCGACGAACGTGCAGCTCGCTGCGGCCGAGCGGGCTCGTTCCCAGCTCGGGTCGACGAAATTCGAACGCTTGGCGCCGGTCGTCACGCCCATGTTCGGATCCGTTCGTGCGACATAGGCATCCACCTTGGCGTCTGCGGCGACACCGGTCATCGTGATCGTCCAGTCGCCATGCTCGTTGGCCGCAACGTTGGGCGCTGCGACGGTCGGGCCGATTTCGAGCAGCCACATCCGGTCGTTGCCCAGCACGATCGGGCCAAGCAGCTCGGGGGTGTTGCCACCGGGTGTCGGCGGGATGGTGCTGATGGGGTTGGGCAGCGATGTCTTGTCAAACTGGCCGCTCGGCGACCTCAACCTCACTTGAACGCCGCCGGCGACGGCGTCGTCCATCCAGATCTCCGCGAAGCACAGCACGGTATTGTCGGGAGGAAGGCGCCAGGTCCATTCGACGTCGTGGTGCTGAGTGTCGCCGGTGAAAGCGAGATGCTCATTGGTCAGATAGGAATTGCCTGCTGACAGGAAGATGTCGAGCTTCGGCTTGTTTTGGTTTCCATCGTAATAGTCAACGAGCGCGCTCAACAAGCCTTCGAGCTCCGCCGTGCCGTCGTGCGGTCCGGTGGTCGGCCCGTAACTCAGATTGATGATCACGTTTTCGGTGTGGTCCGGATCGGCGTATGACAGGATGTACCGGATGCCGTCGATCACGTAAGCCTTGAGCCACACGCCGGTCGCGTCCTTGATGCAGGCGTCGGAAAACTGCACGAACACGATATCGGTGTCGGACGCAGGGTCGGTCGCGGGATTTCCCGGCGTCCAGCCTGGCGGATCGCCGATCCGCGACGAGATGGGCATGGCCCCCGCGAGCACGTCCATGACATGCGCGCCGTGCGACTGCTGGCTCGCCAGCCTGGTAAACTGGGCATCGGCATAACAGCCGTCCTCGTCGGTGCCGCCGGCCGGCGTGGCATGCATCCCTCTCCAGTCATCGAGTCCGATCTGGGCGGGGTCTGGCGGGGAGCGGCGGTATTCGAGCCCGTAATGAAAATCCGAAAGCAGCATTCCGAACGAGTTGCCGTTGACCGGGATCGGTTGCTTGCCGCCGTTCTGGTCCCAGATCCCCCGCACCCGCGTGGTGATCGAGCCGTCCGACGCGACCTTGAGAAATTGCGCGGCGGCAAACGGGCAGCCGTCGTCCATGATCCCGACCAGGCGTCGGGCCGGCGGCTGTTTCTCATAGCGCGGGTCAAGCCCGGCTGGCGCGAGGCTTTCCACATTCGACGGGCGCAATGGAAGCGACAACTCGACTCTTTCGACATACTTCGTCCAGCTGTCGAGGGCGCCAGGGCTGAGCAGCCCGGCCTTGTCAATCCGTATCGTGACATACCGCGTTTTGTCGTTGGCCGGCCCGAACTGAATCTGACCGGTCATCGCCTTCTCGAATGCTGCCGCTGGATCTTGCGTGTCGGTGTCGGGCAGCTTGAATTTCACCAGCAGGAACAGCAGTGACCCTTCGTCGAACGGGACGAAATCCCTGAAGTCCGTGACGATCGCGTACCGCAGGTAGGGACCGAAGCTGGGTGGGAATTGCCTGGGTTCGTCGTCCATGAGTTTTGTCTCCGCTGCTGGCTTACGACGGGACGCCGAACCTGCCTCGCCACTCCTTCCGTGCCTTGTGCCAGAGATGTCTCATCAAAGTGGACTGCGGAACGCTCGCTCCGACGGAATATGAGTACACCTTCCCGGCGCCAGGTGCCTCATCGAGGTTCTGATCCGCCGTGAACGGGTTGAAATCTGGCATCGGGTTGGCGGTATCGATCACCCCGGCATGGAAGGTCCGGCTCATGAAGGTCTGGTTGCCGGTGCAGCGCCCGTAGAAATACTCGCCGAGCGCCACGCCCAGCATGCGTCCTGCCATGCTGTCGACCGGAAAATGAACTCCGGCAATCACGCGATTGGTGGTGATGCGCGCCGACAGGCGGTCGAGCTGGTCGATCGCCCATTTGTGCGGGAGCGCCGGGTCGAGGCTCAGCAGCTTCTTGATGACGTGAGCCACCGCGTAGGCCTGCGCCGCATGACCCATCGGGAAGCTGTTATGCCCCGGGGTCGTGATCATGGGCTGTACTTGCGCGTTGTATTCGACCGGGCGGAAGCACGCCAGCGCATGTTTGAAGCGCATCTCCACGTAGACGCAGAACTGCAGCACCATGTTGATGAGCTCGAGCGTACGTCTGGTCCGCTCCGGGTGGAGATAGACGATCGACGACCAGAACGCGTATTGCGGATCGATCTCCGCCATGATCTCGGTGGCGCGCTCGTTCCGCAACTGCGACCAGTTGAGGACCATCTGGATCTGGTTCCGGAACGTCGCGGGGACCGGACGCTGCACTTCCGCGATCAGGTTGCCTGATGACAGGACCTGGAATGCATTCGTTCCCGACGCCTGCAGGGTGATGCCTTGCAGCATCTCGCCGATTCCAAGGGTCGCACGAACCCACTGTTCCCAGCGCTCCGCTTGCTTCGGATCATCGATGCCGGGGAAAGACGGCTCGTAGTGACTGGTGTCGGTGGTGACCTCGGTGCCTTCGCGCGAATGAATCAGCGCATCGACCATGACCGGATTGGCGTAGACATCGGCCAGTGTGCCAAGGACCGCGCCGCCAGCGCCTCCGATCCCGCCGGCCCCACCGGCTCCGCCTGCACCACCGGCTCCGCCAGCGCCTCCTGCGCCGCCAGCACCACCCGCTCCGCCTGCTCCTCCCGCTCCGCCTAGTTGGCTCATTCGTGCCTCCTGTCGACTAACTCAACTTGTCCGACGGTCACTTCCGGCACCACGCAACCAGTCTGCTCCTGCCGCATCCTATCGAAATGTGTGCTGCTTCACATGCAGCCGGTTATTTCCTCCGATCAATGCCGGTTCGAATTGCCGTTTCCGGTCGGCAATCCGGCCATCGCCAGGCACCGCGCCCAGTGACGGCCGGTCTCGAGTTGCGCGTTCGGTATCCGCGCGAGATAGGTCTCCACCGTCATTGTCGGGTCGAGCTCGCGGGCCTTGACGAGCGCGGCACGCGCCTCGTCCATCCGCCCCTGCGACACCAGCGCGATCGTCAGCACGCGCCAGGTGGAGAGATGCATGCGGTTGAGCGCCAGCGACGAGCGCGCCAGCCGCTCGGCGTCTTCGTATTGATGCGCTGATAGAGCTGCGGTTGCGCTGAGGACTTCATAGTAGTAGCGCATCGGGTCGAGCGGCGAGAGTTCACGCGCGCGTCGCGTCGCTTCGACAGCGGCTGCTCCGTCACCCCTGAAAGCGTGGACGATGCCGAGAAACAGCCATCCGATCGCGTGGCTGGGGTTTGCCAGCACCGCCGCCTCGCAGCGCTTGCGGCCCATGTCCAGATCCTTGAACAAATGACAGTAGACAAGGCCCTCGCTGGCGAGGGCCAGCGCGTCCGACGGATCGCGGTCGAGCGCGGCATGCGTGGCGCTCAGCGCCTCCGTCGCGTCGCGCGTGCGGTCCTCGGACCAGCCGCGCGTCAGCCGCAGGATGTACCAGTTGCCGAGCCAGGCCCGTGGGGCGGCGATCCGCGCATGCCGGTGGGTCAGTTCGTCGAGCAGGTTGCGGGTCTGCAGGAACTCTTCCTTGGTCGAGCGGTGCATCAGCTTGATGGCGCCGAGCAGCAGCGAGTAGCTCTCCAGCGTCGGCAGCGGTTGGGTCAGGATATGTTCGACCTCGGCCTCGAAGACGGCGAAGTGCACCGCCTGTGCGATATGGTCGGCCAGTTCGCTCTCGGGGGTCAGCAGATCATCGACTTTCCCGCGCAGCCGATCGCTCCAGATCACCTGATCGTCGCGGGCGGCGGAGAGTTCCGCCGTCACCATGATCTCGCTGCCGCTCGCGACATAGGCGCCGCTGAGCACATAGGCGGCGCCGAGGTGAGCCGACACCGCGCCGACGTCGCTCGCGCGTCCGCGGAACACCGAGGTCGACAGGCGCGAGATTACCTTCATGTTCGGCGACTTCGACAGGCGCCAGATCACGCTGTCGGCGATCAGGTTGCCAATATCGAACAGCCCCGGATTGTCGGTTCGCGCGGCGAACGGAATCACCGCGATGCTGGGCTGCATCGCCGTCCCATAATCGCGCCGTCCGGTGATGATCGGATGCGGACTTGCCGGTCCGACGCGGTAGGCCCGAACCGGCTGATCGAAATGCTTGAGGATACAGTTGCCGAGGTCTTCGCATGAGGCGTCGACGCCATGCGTGAGTTCGTCGCGCGCCGCGGCGCTGCCGATCGTCTCGCCGGGATTGGCCAGACTCGCCAGGCCGGTCAGCAATTGCTCATGCGCCGAGGCGCTGGCGATCGTCTCGCCCGGGCCGGCGAGGGCTGCCAGCCGTGCCGCCAGGTTGACGCCGGTGCCGTAGATATCGATGCCGTCGCTCCAGGCCATCGCCGCGTTGACTCCGGCACGAAGATGGAAGTGCTGGTTCTCGGGCAGGCCGGCGTTCTGCGCGGCGAACGTCCGGTGCATCTCGGCGGCAGCATTGACGGCATCTCGCACGGTCTCGAATCGTGCCATCAGGCCGTCGCCAAGGCTCTTGACCAGGATACCTTGATACCGCGGCAGAATCTCCGAGGTGGCGATGCGGATGAAATCCGCCCAGCGGCGAACCGTGGCCGCCTCGCGCTCGCGCATCAGTCGCACCGATTCCACCAGGTCGATCAGCAGCACCACGGTCTGCTGGTGGACGAGAGCCGCGCCAGCGTCCCCGGTGTCGGAGCGCTCGGGTCGGGGACCTAGCGCGTCGTCATCGCCCTCCGCATCGGTGTTCATGTTGATCCGGGTGCGCGAAATGATGCCCATAATACTCCGGATCTCATGCAAGTGCCAGCCGCGAGGTCTGGCATGATGTCGATCGCCGGTATCGATAAGCGACATTTGGTCTCATGGACTCGTCGCCGACGTCGGGGCCCGGCATGGAAATGTGCAGCGTCCTCATCATCGCGCCTGCTGCCTCCTGTCGAGCTTCCTCAAGCGCTGTCCCCACGCACCGGAGCAGAGCGCCCGTGAGTTCGGCAAAAATCCATCCCTTGGTATTTGGTAGGCAGGACGCCGAATTGGTTCACGCAAAAGCGCTTTTGCGGATTCTGGTTCGGCTCACGATCCGGCGCGGCTGCGTGCAGATGTCATTGCAGGTTACGGAGACTTTTTCGGCCTCAGCTCATGATGTTGCCGAACACTGTGTTCACTTCAGATGGGCGACCGCCTGTTCGATCGCGCCGTGAATTTGCGGCGATCCGAGGCGAGCCTGTATGAATTGGTTCACACCGGCGCGCGCTTTTTGATCGTGCGCGTCGCTAAGGACGTCAAACAACCGTGAGGTCGCGCGCATGTGTGAAGCGGAAATTCCGCTTCACGGCGTGCCGCGGCCGCGGCATTCCTGCAACGGTGTTCGCCCCTGCGGGAATCGCGCTGGAGAAAAATGGCACGACTTGCTAAGCGGCAGATGTTTCCTCTCCGGACCGCCATGCCGCTGCTTCCCCTGCTTGCAAGACTCTCGCCTCACAATGACGAGCGCTCGGCGCGCCTCTCCGGCATCGCCTTGATGCTGCTGTCGGTGTTCATGTTCTCGTTCGGCGACGCGCTCGGAAAATTCATCGTTGCGACCTATTCGGTCGGGCAGCTCTTGTGCTTTCGCGCCTGCGCCGCGCTCGCCGTGCTGTCGCCGATGATCTGGTGCCATCGCGCGGAATTTGTCCGGCTCGAGCGGCCCTGGCTGCAGCTCTTGCGCGTCACGCTCTCCACCCTCGAGGTCGCCGCGTTCTTTCTTGCCGTGGTCTACCTGCCGCTTGCCGACGTCATCACGTATTATCTGGCCGGTCCGATTTTCGTCACCGCAATGTCAGCGCTGCTGCTGCGTGAAAAGGTCGGCTGGCGCCGCTGGTGCGCGATCGTGGTCGGGTTCTGCGGCGTGCTGATTGCGCTCAGGCCGTCATCGCAGACGTTCAGCTGGCCGGCGCTGATTGCGCTCGGCGGCAGCCTGTCGTTTGCGACACTGATGCTGATCACGCGGTCGCTGCGCGCCACGCCCGACGTCGTGATGGCCTCGTCGCAATTCATCGGCACCTTCCTGCTCGGTGCCGTGATGGCGCCGTTCGGCTGGGTGACGCCGTCTTCGCCGTTCAGCCTGATTCAGTTCGCGGCCGCGGGCATCATATCCGTCAGTGCGTTATTTTGTGTCAACCGCTCGCTGAAACTCGCGCCGGCCAGCGTCGTGGTGCCGTTTCAATATTCGATGATCGTCTGGGCCGTGGTCTTCGGCCTCGTCGTGTTCGGCGACGTGCCGCATCCGGCGACGATGATCGGCGTGTCGATCATCATCGCCGCCGGGCTCTACATCGTGCTGCGCGAGCGCAAGCTCGGCCGCGACACGGCGGCGGTCAACCCGCCGGCGTAACCTTTTACGCCTCACGCCGCGTCGAGCTCGCCCAGTGCTTCAGCGAGGACCACACCCCGCGCGAGAGCCGGAATGAATCGACCGGGCTCGACGAGCCCAATGCCTCGAAACGGTGCAGCTCGACACCAGTCCACTGGAAGCCGCACTTTTCGAGAATGTTGCGGGAGGCGGGGTTGGCAACGCGGGCGCCGGCGTAGAGCAGCTCGGCATCGGTCTCCTCGAAGAAGAAATCGATCGCTGCGCGCGCGGCCTCGGTGCCAAAGCCGCGGCCCCAATGGGCGACGCCGAGCCAATAGCCGAGCTCGGGCGCGTCCTTGGCTGCCCAGTTGATGCCGACCATGCCGATCGCGGCGTGATTGTGCTCGACCAGGAACGCCGCTTCGTGCGTGCCGTCCGCGGTGGCGCGCACGAAGGCGACCGCGTGCTCCTGACGATAGGGATGCGGCAGGCGGCGGGTGTTTTCGGCGATGCGGCGGTCATTGGCGAGGTTTGTGATCGCCTTGACGTCCGCGAGCGTCGGCCTGCGCAAGGTCAGCCGCTCGGTTTCGAGCACGCAAGGCGGGGGCGCGCGCACGGTGGGCGTCGGAAAGTCCTGCAGCATTCTCAAGGCTCCGTCGATCAAACTGTTCGACTTGTTGCGCGTGTTCGGATGGAAAACCTCGAAACACGCGCAAATGAAAAGGGAGGCCGGTATCCCGCCTCCCCACTTGGAGCCTTGAAGAGCTCCGCCGGTTCATCGGGACCCGGCGGACTCGTATGCGTCCACCGTACTATTCGGCCGCGGCTTCGGTCATCGGGCGTACCGACACGAACGTGCGACCATTGGCTTTGGCTTGAAATTCGACACGGCCTTCGATCTTGGCGAACAGAGTATGATCAGTGCCCATGCCGACATTAAGGCCGGGATGCCAGGTCGTGCCGCGCTGACGCGCGATGATGTTGCCGGGAACTACATGCTCGCCACCATAGGCCTTGATTCCAAGGCGCTTGCCTTTCGAATCACGTCCGTTGCGCGATGAACCGCCTGCTTTTTTGTGAGCCATGGCCCGTCTCCGATTATTGTATCCTTAATTCAATTCCGTGAAGGAATCATCTCACTTTTGTTCACGCGCGTTTTGCCGCGCATCACAATCGCGATCCCTTCGCATTCTCATCTGCGAGCGCGGCTTGCGCGACGCTGCAGCAGACCGGCGCCTTAAGCCGCGTCGCCTTCGGCCGCTGCGGCCTTCGCCTTCTTCGGCCGCGGACCTACGGAAGGCTTTGCGCCGTCGGTCAGGATCTCGGTGACCCTGATCACGCTGAGCTCGTCGCGATAGCCGCGCTTGCGGCGCGAGTTCTTGCGGCGGCGCTTCTTGAACGCGATGACCTTCGGGCCGCGCTTGTGCTGCAGCAGTTCGGCCGCAACCGAGGCGCCCTGCACGGTGGGAACACCGAGCACCGGCGTATCGCCGCCAACCACCAGCACCTCGCCGAGCTGCACGATGGTGCCGACCTCGCCGTCGATCTTGGTAATCTCGAGCACATCATCCGGAACGACGCGGTACTGCCGGCCGCCGGTCTTGATGACTGCGAACATCTTTTTCGTCCTTCGTGTTCGATCCCGGCCTCGGGATAGCCGGGCCGGCTTCTTGTTCAGTCGTTATGGGTTCGTCTTATGGCTCGTCTTGGCGACCGTCCCCTTATCAAAGGGCCGGTGAAGGCTCTGAGTTCGAAGACTCTGTTCGAAGACTCGGGGGATGTCGCGCAGAAACGAGCGGCGCGAGAACGCCCCGCGCCGATTGGCGGCACTTATAGCGGCAATCGCCTCGGAGTCAAGGCGAAGCGGGGCAAAAACCGGCCGAAAATGAAGGGTTTGGCGCGGTTTTGCCGCTGTCATGGACGGATCCCTTCGCAGCGCCTGGGCGGTGCCGCCGGCGTCCCTCAGGCCGCCGGGGTTCCGCTGCGCCTGCCGCGGAGATCCGCCGCGAGGCGGGTAACCTTGACGGGTAAGGTTTAAATCGACTTCGCGTTGTCGCCGCCCGTGCCATCGCTAGCTTGCCCGGCGCCGCGGGTGCGGATCCCCAAAAACCTCCGGGGTCAGCATCTGTGGCTTGGGACCGCCAACCTGTGCTTGCGTATGGCGGTCCCAACTTCTCTTCGGCCCGCGCGCCCTGGGTTCGACCCACGCCACCAACGGATTTTGTCTGTGGCGCGCTTGTCTGGCCCGCCGTCCTCGCCTAGAACACCGCCCGACCACCGGGCTTCGGCCTGATTTGGCGCCTTCAGGAGAGGTGGCAGAGTGGTTGAATGCACCGCACTCGAAATGCGGCATAGGTGCAAGCCTATCGGGGGTTCGAATCCCTCCCTCTCCGCCATTTGCACGATTTTGTACGCCAAACGACGCTCTCGAGCGATTTCCCGCACCACTTGTATGCTCGGGGGCGCGCCTGCTGCGTGGGCAGATTCATAAGTTAATCTCATGAATGTATCAGAAACTTGGGGCTAATCCAAGGAATCGGAACCTGTATAGTTTTTGTGCCGAGGCGCTGAAGGATCCAAGAAACAAGAACGATCCGGGCGTCGGACCCGCCGGATGGCGGACAGATTGGGAGGATGCGATGGTGCTTTCGGGAGGAGCCTCGTCAACTTCACGTCGCCAGGTTTTGAAGGCAGCTGCCGCAGGGGCTGCGGCTTCGATCATTGGAATGCCGCGCGGCCACGCCGCGACCAAGAGCCTGACGCTGATCCACGAAAGCTCCTTCATCAAGACCTTCGATGCCTATTTCCAGAATACCCTCGCCCCGGCTTACGAGAAGCTCACCGGGGTGAAGGTCGGCTATGAGCTCGCAAGCGTCGGCAGCCTGCAGACGCGCGTCACGACGATCGCGGAGACCGGGAGCGGCGCTGACCTTACGCTCAATTTCTTCAACTGGCCCTTCCTGTATGACGAGAAGTATCTCGACGTGAGCGATATCGCCGAGAGCGTCGGCAAGCAGCAGGGCGGCTGGTACGAGCCAGCCAAGGAAGCCTGCGTCGTCAACGGCAAGTGGAAAGCCATTCCCTTCGGCAATGTCGGACAGCTGATGAACTGGCGTATGGACTGGTTCAAGGAGGTCGGCTTCGACAAGTTTCCGGACACCTGGGATGAGCTCTTGGAGGCTGGCACCAAGCTCAAGGCCAAGGGTCATCCGTTCGGCTTCGAACTCGGTCACGGCTTTGGTGACAATCACGGCTGGCTCTATCCGCTGCTGTGGTCGTATGGCGGTCACGAAGTCGAACCGGACGGCAAGACCATCGTGCTCGATTCCGACGAGACCGCGCGAGCCGTGGACTTCGCCCGCAAGTTCTTCCAGCAAACCATGCTTGAGGACGTGCTTGGCTGGACTGACGTCAATAACAACAAGGCCTGGCTCAGCGAACAGATCTCCTGCACCAACAATGCCGAGAGCATCCTGTGGGTCGCCAAGCGCGATTTCCCCGAGATCGCCAAGGTCACGGGACAAGCGCAGAATCCGCAAGGCCCGAAGGGGCGTTTCCATACGCTCAATTCCTGGAGCCATTCGATCTTCACCCACACGCCGGATCACGAGGCGGCGAAGGCGTTCTTGCGTTGGCTCTGCGAAAAGCCGCAGCTTGGGGCCTGGTATGCGTCCGCCGATACCTATTACCAGCCGTTCCTGCACGGCTATGACGACGCGCCGATGTGGAACGTCGAGCCACGCAATCTGCCCTTCCGGGACGCGCTTGCGACGGCACATTTGCCGGGATGGCCAGCCCCGGTGAGCCGCGCCCAATCCGAGGTCATCGCAAAATATGTGGTGATCGACATGTTTGCCAAGGCTTGCGCGGGCGCGTCAACCAAGGAGGTCATCGCCAGCGCGGTTGCTCAGCTCAAGCAGATCTACAGCCAGACCTGATGGCAACGGTCACATCGGAACGGATCGTTCAACCTCGGCCACTGGCACTCCGACGTGCAGTCGCGCGATGGCTCGACCGCGAAGCCGTGTTCAGTTGGCTCATGATGGCGCTGCCGCTGCTCTTCCTCTTCGCGCTGGTCGGCTACCCCTTCATCTACGGCATCTGGCTCAGTCTGGAGAACCGGCCGGTGGCCCACGCCGGCACCTTCGTTGGTCTTGGCAACTTCATCGAGGATGCCCGCGATCCCGTTTTCTGGCAGGTGGCGCGCAACACGTTCATCTATACCGGCGTCGCCACGGTGCTGAAAATGGTCGGCGGCCTGGCGCTTGCCCTGGTTATCAACCAGAGCTTCCGGATGAAGAACTTCGTCCGGGCCGCGCTGTTGCTCCCGTTCATCGTGCCGACAGTCCTGAGCACCGTGGCATGGATGTGGATGCTCGATCCTGCGTTCAGTGTTGTCAACTGGGTGTTGGTTCATATGGGCATCGCCAGTCGTGGTCCGTCCTGGCTCGGCAATCCGGCGCTGGCGATGGCCTCGATCATCATCATCAATACCTGGCGCGGATTGCCGTTCTACGGCATCACGCTTCTCGCGGGACTGCAAACGATCCCGCAGGACCTCCATGAAGCCGCTGCGATCGACGGCGCCGGCAGCTGGACGCGCTTTTGGCATATCACACTGCCGCTCCTGAAGCCGGTGATCCTGATCGTCACCGTGTTCTCCGTCATCTTCACTTTCGCCGACTTTCAGCTGGTGTATGTCCTGACCCATGGGGGACCCGCGAATGCAACGCAACTGTTTGCCACCTACGCATTCGATATCGCCATGAGCGGCGGCCAGCTCGGCCGCGGCGCTTCGGTAGCGCTCGCCATGCTGCCGATCCTGGGTCTCCTCATCATTGGCCTGACCACCTACATGCGGAGCCACGAATGATCGAGCGCCGTGGATGGCGTTGGCGTGCCTTGCGGCTGTGGCTGCCGCTCGGCTTCTTCCTGGTGACCGGGCTCGCGCCGTTTTACTGGATGGCGGTGACCTCGCTCAAGCCGAATGCCGAGCTCTACAACACGCATATCATGCCGCTGGTCGTGTATCATCCGACGCTCAAGCATTACGTCGATCTCCTGACCGAGACCAGCTTCCTCACCTGGAGTTGGAACACGACCGTGGTTGCGGTCGCCTCGACCGCAATCTCGCTGGTGTTCGGGATCATGCTGGCCTATCCGCTGGCTCGGATGCGCTTTGCGGGCGCCGGTCTGATCGCCGCAACGGTGGCGGCGACCTATCTCGTGCCGCAGCCCTTCCTGTTCATCCCGCTCGCCGACATCATCAACAGCCTTGGTCTTTCCAACACGCTGACCTCGCTGATCCTCACCTACCCGACGATGCTGATACCGTTCTGCGCCTGGCTGTTGATCGGCTACTTCAAGACGGTGCCGCGGGAGCTCGAGGAGGCTGCGAGGATCGACGGCGCGAACCGGTTTCAGACCATGACACGGGTCGTCCTGCCGCTATGCATTCCTGGTTTCATCTCGGCTGGCATCTTTGCCTTCACTCTATCGCAGAATGAATTTCTCTATGCTCTGATCTTTCTCACCAAGACCGACGTGCGCACGGTGCCAGTGGGGGCGATCGCCGAACTCATACGGGGTGACGTGTTCTACTGGGGCCAGCTGATGGCGGCTGCCTTGCTCGGCTCGTTGCCGGTTGCCCTCATCTACTCCTTCTTCGTGGAGCACTATGTCGCCGGTCTTACTGCCGGATCGGTGAAGGCTTAGCAGAGCTCAGCAAAGAATCAGCAAGCCTCGCTCGATGAGGACTCGTTCGTATGCTCCGCGAATTACTTTGCCGCGAAAGGCGGTGGCCCCTTGACTTGCCTCTGCGAGTTGATTGCGGTGTATGACACTGCATAGACTGGCCGCTATTTGGTCGATAAGACGCGCCTGGCGATCTCTGCAAATCGCTCCGCAGCGGGCGAGAGCGCGAAGTCGGCGCGGCTCAAGAGCGAGACATGCCGGTTGACGGTCGGCTGGCTGAGTGGAACGGCTGCAAGGGTTGGAAACTGCGCCTTCGGCAGCATGTGCGCCGGCAGAATGCTGATTCCGGCGCCTTCTGCGGTCAATGCCAGGGCGGTCGTGATGAGTGAGACTTCGAGGGCCGGCTTCAGCGCCTGCCCCGTCTGCGCCAAGGCGTCGTCGATCTGAGTCCGGATCCGTGTTCCGCGGCGCATCGCGATCAGGTCACGGGCGGCGAGGTCATCCCACGTCAAGCGCCGACGCTTCTCGAATCTGCCATCCTTGATACCGATCGCCGAGAGCGGGCTTTGCATGAGCGTTTCGATCCGCGCCTCCGACGTGCCATCGTTCTCGAAGCTGCCGATGCCGAACTCGGCGTGGCTCGCCGTGACGAACGGCAGCAGCTCGTCCGGAGCGATATCGAACAGATCGATCTTCACCTCGGGATAGCGGGACCGGTAACGGACCAGGATGCGCGGGAGCAGGGCCGAGGCTACGCCGGCGGAGACTGCGACTGCGATCCGCCCCGTCCTCACCTCCACCAGGTCGCGCATGTGCTGCGACAGTCCTCGCGCGCTCGACAGGATCCGCTCCGCCGCGGGGATCGCTTCCCGGCAAGCGGCAGTCGGGTGCAGGGCGCGCGTCGTCCGATCGAACAGCTTGAGTTGGAAGTTCTCCTCGATCTGCCGGATCAGCAGGCTGATCGCCGACTGCGTTACGCGCAGCTCGGCCGCCGCCTTCGTGATGCTGCAGAGGCGATAGACCAGGACCAGCGCCTCGAGCTGCCGCATGGTCGGATTCATAAGATAACCTCGTGAATTGATGAGAACTTTGTGGCTAATCGAAAGAGTGCGGACGTGCAAGATAATTCCGGCGCGATGGTTCGCCGCCGCCGGGCGGGGCGATTCGTCGAATGACAAAAACGAAGGGGAGGGAGATTTGGCTCAGGCGATCAATATTGGCCGTTACATCGATGACCGTCCGCTGTCGGCCTTCCAGATCCGCGTGATCTCTTTATGCGCACTCGTGATCGGGCTGGATGGTTTCGATGCGCAGGCGCTCGGTTTCGTCGCGCCGGCGCTCAGTAAGGATCTGCATCTGGCGCCAGGCGCCCTGGGACCTGTATTCGGAGCGTCCTTGTTCGGCGTCATGGTCGGCTCGCTGCTGTTCGGCGCGCTCGCCGACTATTTCGGCCGGAAATGGCTAGTGATTGCCGGCGTGCTCGTGTTTGCGCTGGGATCGCTGGCAACGAGCCGGGCCGGCGGCGTCTCCGATCTCGTGATCCTGCGCTTCCTGACTGGCCTTGGCCTCGGGGGCGTGCTGCCCAACACGATCGCACTGACCGGCGAATATTCACCGCAGCGCCGCCGGACCCTGTTGATCATGCTCATGTTCATGACCGTGTCCCTGGGGTCTGCCATTGGCGGCTCGGTCGCGGCCAAACTGGTCTCGGCTTATGGCTGGCAGGTCATTTTCGTGATCGGTGGCATCCTTCCGCTGGTTCTCTGCCCGGTCCTGATCCTCTGGCTCCCGGAATCGCTGTCGCTGCTCGCGCTCGATGAACGAAAGGGCGGCCGCGTCCGCACGCTCTTGATGCGGATCGATCCGTCGGCGAATTTTGCGGCCGACGCGCGCTTCACCATCGTCGAGGAAAGCGGCAAGGGCTTTCTGTTGCCGCGGCTCTTCACGAACCATCGGCTCGTGCCGACACTACTCCTCTGGGTCATGTTCTTCATGAACATGCTCGACATCTACTTCCTCAATAGCTGGCTGCCGACGCTGACGCATGGCGTTGGCCTCGATTTGCAGACGGCAATCGCAGTCGGCGTTGCTTTTCAGTTCGGCGGAATGCTCGGTACGGTCGCGCTCGGATTGCTGATCGAGCGGATCGGCTTCCATCGTGTCCTGTTCCTGACCTACGTGGCCGGCTTCGCCTCGATCGTCACTATCGGCCTTGCCGGAGCCGTACTACCGATCCTGGTGCCGGCCGTCTTCATCGCAGGCGTCGCCGTGATCGGTGGCCAGATCGGCTGCAACGCCTATGCGGCGCGCCTCTATCCGACCTATATCCGTGCCACTGGAATCGGTTGGGCACTCGGCATCGGACGTTTCGGTTCGATCCTCGGCGTCACTGTCGGCGGACTGATGCTTGCCGCTCAGTGGGGCATCCCGTCGCTGTTCCAGGCCAGCGCGGTGCCGCAGCTCTGCTCGGCGCTGGTGATCCTTGGCCTTGCCATCCTCAGCATGCGTCGCGGCCGCGCGCCGAGCGGGGAGACACAACATGATGCGCTTTCGGTGCCCGAGCGCGCCTGAGCCAGGCAAGAGAACAAGCCAGAGAAGATGACATGAAAAGCATCCACGCCCAGGTCCTCATCGTTGGCGCGGGCCCGGTCGGGCTGACCGCCGCCATGGATCTCGCCTCCCGCGGCATCGACGTCGTCGTCGCC
>Ga0070710_10000738_pt1 | contig 15571 bp, 17 predicted proteins | sample LARL52metaG_FD_65454 | JGI IMG/M metagenome (GOLD analysis project Ga0070710, IMG submission 65454) | Corn, switchgrass and miscanthus rhizosphere microbial communities from Kellogg Biological Station, Michigan, USA - LAR L5-2 metaG | ecosystem: Host-associated > Plants > Roots > Rhizosphere ... | reverse complement strand
ATGCCGCCGACGATCTGCACGGCCGGCACGCGGGTCTTCGGGTCGATCATGCGGGCCACGGCCTGCGCGCCCGACATCTTCGTCTTCATCAGGTAGAAGCCGGGCTGGGTCGACGTCACGCGGGCGTCGGTCTTGCTGGCCTCGATGAAGGCCCTCGCGGAGGCGACGACGCCGTTGTCGTAGAGGGTCGACGCGATCTTGCTGACCACGTCGCCGTCCTGGACCTCGACGATGACGTCGGCCTCGCCGCCGCCGGGGTAGTCGTCGTAGGAGCCCAGGCCGCGCAGCTCGCGGTAGCCGTAGTAGGCGCCGCCCATGCCGGCGGAGAGCACCAGCGCCACGACGAGCCAGAGGATCGTCTTCTTGCGTTTCTTCGCCTTGTCACGGGCGCTGTTGTCGCGCTTGGCCGGACGTCGCTCTTCCACGTCGGGGTCGGTGAACAACCCGAGATCGTCGCTCACACCTCGTCCTTTCGGGCGGCCACCGTGCGTGCCCGTGCGTCCAGCCAAGACTGCAGGATCTCGACAGCGGCAGCCTGGTCGACCACGGCACGCTGCTTCTTGCCCTTCACACCGCGCTGCGCCAGCACCCGGCTCACCACGACCGTCGTCAGTCGTTCGTCGCTGAGCCGGACCGGCACGGGCGCGACGCGTTCGGCCAGTGCCGCAGCGTACGCGGCCGCCGCCTCCGCTGCCGGACCATGCCGTCCCGCGAGGGTTTTGGGCAGGCCGACCACGATTTCGACGACGTCATGCTCGGCCACGAGACGTACGAGCTCGGTGAGGTCCGAGCCGCGCTTCTCGTCACGCTGGAGGGTAACCAGCGGAGTCGCCAGAAAAGCACCCGGATCGCTGAGAGAAATTCCCACCCGAACCGATCCGACGTCGACGCCGAGCCTCCTGCCGAGGCCCGGATCGTCGACACCGGGGACATCAGCGCTGCTCAAGCACCTTGTCCAGTTCGTTCGTGAGAGCCGTGACGGCGTCGGGAACGCCGGCCGGGTTGGTGCCGCCGCCCTGGGCCAGGTCCGGCTTGCCGCCACCGCGGGCGGCGATGGCCGGGCCGAACACCGGGACGAGCTTGCCGGCGGCGAGGCCCAGGTCGCGGGCGGCGGCCGTGGTGGCGACCACGAAGCTCACCTTGTCGCCGTCGACCGAGAACAGGGCCACCACACCGGGCTTGTTGCCCAGGCGGTTGCGGACCTCGCCACCGAGCGTGCGCAGGTCGTTGCCCGACACGCCCTCCAGGCCGAGGGCCACCAGCGACAGGCCGCGCACGTCCAGGGCCTTGTCGGCGAGCGACCCGGCGTTGCCGAGCAGCTGGGCGGCGCGGACCTTCTCCAGCTCCTTCTCGGCGACCTTCAGCCGCTCGACCAGGGACTCGATCCGCTCGGGCAGGCCCTCGGAACCGACCTTGAGCAGGTCGGAGAGGTTCTGCACGATGGCGCGCTCCCTGGCCAGGAACCGCATGGCCTCGATGCCGACGTAGGCCTCCAGGCGGCGCACGCCGGACCCGACCGACGACTCGCCCAGCAGCGTGATCGGGCCGATCTGCGACGAGTGCTCGACGTGCGTGCCACCGCACAGCTCACGCGACCACGGGCCACCGATCTCGACGACGCGCACGGTCTCGTCGTAGGTCTCGCCGAACAGGGCGACGGCGCCCATCTCCTGGGCACCGGACATGTCGGTGTACACCACGGAGACCGGCAGATCCTTGCGCACGGCCAGGTTCGAGACCTCTTCGATCTCGCTGCGGGCCTCGGCCGACAGACCACCGGTCCAGGCGAAGTCCAGGCGCAGGTAGCCGGGCTTGTTGTACGAACCGCTCTGCAGGGCCGACGGGCCGAGCACCTGGCGCAGGGCGGCGTGCACGACGTGCGTGCCCGAGTGGCCCTGGCGGGCACCGACGCGCCACTCCGGGTCGACGCGGGCCTCGACGTGCTCGCCCTCGGCGATCTCGCCCGACTTCACGCGCACCTGGTGCACCCACAGCTTGCGGGCGACCTTCTGCACGTCGAGCACTTCCAGCTCGGCGTTGCCGGTGACGATCGTGCCGGCGTCGGACTCCTGGCCACCGGACTCGGCGTAGAGCGGCGTGCGGTCCAGCACGACCTCGACGATGTCGCCTTCCTTGGCGCTGGAGATGCGCTGACCGTTGAGCACGATGCCGCGCAGCGTGGCCTCGGAGGCGAGCTCGGTGTAGCCGGTGAACTCGGTCGGGCCCTTCTCCAGCAGCTCGCGGTACACGCTCTGGTCGCCGTGGCCGGTCTTCTTGGCGGAGGCGTCGGCCTTGGCGCGGGCGCGCTGCTCGGCCATCAGCTTGCGGAAGCCGTCCTCGTCGACGCTCAGCCCGGCCTCGGAGGCCATCTCCAGGGTGAGGTCGATCGGGAAGCCGTACGTGTCGTGCAGCTGGAAGGCCTTGTCGCCGGGCAGCGTGGCGCGGCCGTCGGCCTTGACCTCGGCGGCGGCGTTCTCGAAGATCCGCGAACCCGAGTCGAGCGTGCGGAGGAACGTGTCCTCCTCGGCCTTGAGCACCTGCTGGATGCGGGCGAACCCGCTGACCAGCTCGGGGTAGGCCTCGCCCATCGAGTCGCGGACGACCTCGGCGTACTGCTGGAGCACCGGCTCGGTCACGCCGAGCAGGCGGGAGCTGCGGATGATGCGGCGCAGCAGGCGGCGCAGCACGTAACCACGAGCCTCGTTGCCGGGCGTGACGCCGTCGCCGACCAGCAGCACACCGCTGCGGGCGTGGTCGGCGATGACGCGGAACCGGACGTCGTCGACCTCGCTGGCGCCGTACTTGCGGCCCGACAGCTCCTCGGCCTTGTTGATGACGGCGCGGACCAGGTCGGTCTCGTAGACGTTGTCGACGCCCTGCAGCAGGTAGGCGACGCGCTCGACACCCATGCCGGTGTCGATGTTCTTCGACGGCAGCTCGCCGAGGATCGGGTAGTCCTTCTTGGCGCCACCCTCACCGCGGACGTTCTGCATGAAGACGAGGTTCCAGATCTCCAGGTACCTGTCCTCGTCGACGACCGGGCCGCCCTCCTTGCCGTACTCGGGGCCGCGGTCGTAGTAGATCTCCGAGCAAGGGCCGCACGGGCCGGGCACGCCCATCGACCAGAAGTTGTCCTCGACGCCGCGGCGCTGGATGCGCTCCAGCGGCAGCCCGGCGACCTTCTGCCAGAGCTCGATGGCCTCGTCGTCGTCCAGGTAGACCGTGACCCAGATGCGCTCGGGGTCGAAGCCGTAGCCGCCCTCGTCCTGGGACTTGGTCACGAGCTCCCAGGCCAGCCGGATGGCGTCTTCCTTGAAGTAGTCGCCGAGCGAGAAGTTGCCGGCCATCTGGAAGAACGTGAGGTGGCGCGTCGTCTTGCCGACCTCGTCGATGTCGGGCGTGCGCACGCACTTCTGGATGCTCGTCATCCGCGGGGCGGGCGGCGGGGCCTCGCCGAGGAAGTACGGCTTGAACGGCACCATGCCGGCGTTGACGAACAGCAGGTTGGGGTCGTCGAGCAGCAGCGAGGCGCTGGGGATGTACTTGTGCCCGGCCTTCTCGAAGTGCTCGCGGAAACGCTTGATGATCTCGTGGGTCTGCACGGGAAGTTCCTTGCTGTGAAAAGAAGTTGTCAGGGCGCGCGAACGAGGCGAACGGTGCTAGTGCTTTCCGTTCGCCCCAGGCGCTCGACGCCCCGGCGTGAAGCCCGTCTGACGTTCCACGGTCTCCTGCAACTCCTGTTCCCGCTCGGCCATGCCCGCGCGCACCTCGGCCCCGAAGGAACCGATGGCGCCGGCGAGCTCACGCAGGCCTTCACCCACGTTAGCGCCGATACCGGCGGGAGTCGCCTGCTTTGTGACCTCGGCGGCCTTGCGCGCGAGGAAGACTCCCGCCGCGGCACCCAGTCCGAACCAGAAGAGGCGGCTCACTTCGCACCTCGCCTCGGACGGCGCCTGGCGTGCTTGTTCGGCTGCTCGGCGGCCCGGCGGCGGGCTTTCACGGCCTTGCTCACGCCGTAGGACAACGCGGCGGCTTTCACCAGCGGCCCGCCCAGCGTGGCGGTGAAGAGGCTGGTGAGCGCGGAGACGTTGCCGGTGACGGCGCGGGCGTTGGCCGTGATGCCGTCGACGCGCTCCAGCTGAGTGTTCACGTGCGTCAGCGTCGTGTTGGCCTCGACGAACAACGGGTCGCTGTTCTCGTGCGCCTTGCGCATCGCGATCGTGGCCTCGTCGAAGAACCGCGCCGCCTTGACCGCCACGACCGCCAGCACGAGCACGAGCAGCACGAAGGCACCGGCGGCGACCAGCGCTGCGATCTGCCCTGGCGACACGGATCCTCCTGGTGAACCGGTGTTCTGGCTTGGTTGCGCCAGGAGATTACCGTGCTCCCGATCAGGGCGTTCAGACGCCTTCTAGATCAACTTCTGGCGACGGCCCGTCCCACCGACACCCGCTGTGCGACCAGCATCTGGTGCGCTCTCCTGATCAGGCACTCGGTGCAGCCCTGTTGTGGGTCGGAGGGCCGGGTGAGCGCGGCGAAGGGACGAAAGGGTGCCCGCCCGCACAGAGGGGTGACGAGATCCGGACTGATCGACTGCGCGAGATGCGCGTCGCCGTCCCGGCAGGACGCGACATACCACTCGGCGCGACGGTTGATGGGGCGCACGTACTCGGCCATGATTTCCTCTCTTCTTCCTGATTCGCCACTTCACGCATCCGGCGGCGGGCCACGATTTTCGCGTCGCGGTGCATTTCGTCAAGTGCGGCAACCAGCCGCACCACGAAGACGAGTCCTGCTGCCAAGGCCAGCAGCAACTGCACGACAGTGCTCATTCACGAACTCCTGCGTTCCAGCACGACCTGGCGGGAGGTCGATCTCTCTTGAGTCGTTGGAAACGGAACCAGCGGCCGGCCGGGTCACGGTCGCCGGTTCCGCGGTTCTGGGGGTGGCAGCATTCGGCCGGTCCGGCCGGTGCCACTTTCATCGTCCTGCCGTCACGTTACAAGAGGATGGATGACAGCTTCGAGTGGCCATTTATCGAGGCTTGCGCGGAACGGGCGCAACCGGTAGGGCTGAATTCACTGCCTCGACCGACGCGACACAAGGATCGGCAAATGACGAACCCACCCTCACCCCTCGCCCGGCGAATCGAGCTCGGCTCCCTGCTGCGGCACTACCGGTCGCGCGCCGGACTCGACGTCGCGGAGGTCGCGAAGGCGCTCGGCTGGTCGTACGTGCAGAAGGTAGGGCTCGTCGAGGGCGGGAAACGCACACTGGCCCCGACCGAGGTCAGCACGCTCGCCGACCTGTTCGAGCTGAACACCACCGAGCGCACCCTCGTCTCCCAGCTCGCCGCCGAAGCGCGCAAGCGGGACCCAGGACCCGCGTTCGCCGCCGACTGGGCGCAGACCTACCTGGCGCTGGAAAGCGCCGCGTCACATCTCAAACTCTTCACGGAGGAGCTCGTACCGGGCGTTTTGCAGACCGAGGACTATGCGCGAACGGTACTCACCGAAGGCCTGACGCTCACTCCGGACGAGATCGAACTGGCCGTCGAGCGCAGGTCGGAACGCCAGACCCGGCTCACGGCGCCGGGTGCCCCGCGAGTGACGGCCGTGCTCAGCGAATCGTGCCTGCGCCGCCTGGTCGGCGGCCCCTCGATCATGCTGCACCAGCTGGAGCACATCGCGAAGATCGCATCGAGCTCCAACGTCGCACTGCACGTACTACCGTTCGCAGCAGGTGCCCATCTGGCTCTCGGCACTTCATTCACGTTGATTCACCTGGGTGACCCAGTGGTCACGTTCGTCTATTTGGAGGCGTTGACCGATTCCGAATTTTACGATCGCCCACCGCACACGGAAGTCTATACACTGGCGTTCGACCGAGCACAGCGTGCCGCATTGTCCCAAACGAACACGACCGAGTTGCTCAACGTCTTCATCCAGGAACTCAAGCAAATGGAGTAGAACTCCGTGATCCGGACTTCTGACGCCGCCGAGGCGGCGTGGCGCAAGAGCAGCCACAGCCAGAACGGAGCAAACAATTGCATCGCGGTCGCCCGAGTCGACGACTCGACCGCGATCTGTGACTCGAAGAACCCCGGGGGGCCAGTTCTCCAGTTCACTCCGACCGCCTTCGCGGCATTCCTGCGGGTCAGCCGGATGAGCTGAGCGGCACGATCAGGCGGGCGAGTCGTGACCGGTCTCGCCCGCCCCCACCGACCCCCGGCACACCGCTCATCGGCCGAAGGAGACCACGGCCTCGTTGACTCCGGCGGTCACGGGCTGTGAAATGTCCATCACGCAGGGCTTGACACGGGCCACCTGCGTCGATGAAGTAAGGCGCCTTGGTTGATCCTGCTGGAGGGCCTGTGAAGCCGGTATCGCACCTCGACTCGTACCGGAGGCAGGTCACGGCAGGCGCACCACCGATTCCCGCGCCGAGCGCCCCCTGGCAGGCGCGCGCAGCCCGTCCGGACGGCTACGACCTGCACCTCATCCACCGCTGGAACCAGGCACCGCACGTGGCGGCGTTCGCGCGGCGCGCCTGGACGCTGCCCCGGTGGGAGGCCGAGCTGCAGGGGCAGCTGAGCGGTGACGACGTCCGGCCGTTGCTGATCAGCTGGCACGGGCGGCCCGTCATCCACGCCGAGGTGTACCGGGCGGCGCGGGACGTCGTCGCGAACTGCTACCAGGCGCGGCCGCACGACCTCGGGCTGACCCTCGCGGTCGGTGAGCTGGCGATGACCGACCAGGGCCTGGTGCGGTCGCTGCTCCCCCGGCTCACCGACGCGCTGTTCGAGGCCGACCCGCACTGCACGCGGATCGTGATGGAGCCCGACGTGCGCAACAAGCGCGCCATCAGGTCGTTCGAGGCGGGCGGGTTCATGGTCGCCGACGAGATCATGCTGCCGAACAAGCTCGCCTTGCTGATGGTCTGCCCTCGTTAGAACGCGGTGATGTCCTGCGGTGCACGTTCTTTGCGGCTAAGAGCGCGCACGATGTCGATGGCCTGGTGGCGGTTGAGCGACATGCGGGTCAGCAGGTCGATCACGGCCTCGTTGACGGGGCGCGGGAACTCCGGGGTGTCGGCGCCGACGCTCACCGCGAGGTCGTCGGAGTGCACGACGAGCTCCATCAGGCGGGTCACCAGGTAGTCGTCGAGCGGCACCGCCCACGGGCCCCAGTGCGGCATGCGGACCGGGCGGTTCTCCAGGCCCGGCAACGTCTTCTCCAGCTCGGCCAGCACCCGCTCGAACTGGCCGCACAACGCGGCGTGGCCTTCCGCCGCGATCTTCTCGCCGCCGTCGCGGATGCGGGTGTGCAGCTCGGAGTCGATCTCCAGGTCCGTCCAGTTCGACCGCGCGTAGTGTTCCATGAGGCCGACGACCGGCTCGTCACCGACCGGCGCGGTGGTCATCGACGGCAGCGGCAGCACCTGGTAGCCGAGGTGGCCGGCGAGGCCGCTGACACCGAACTCCGGCAGGGCGCTCGGCTTGCCCCAGTTGTCGGCGACCTGCTGGTGGCGCAGGAGATCCAGGGCGATGCGGGCGGTGGTCAGGAAGTCGTCTCTGATCGTCACTTCGCCGAAGCTACAAGATTTCCGACCGGGCACCGAGCGACTTACTCGCCCCTGATCACCCGGCGCAACCGCGGCAACCGCTCCGCCACCGCGCGTTCCGCACCGCGGCCGGTCGGCTCGTAGTAGTCCCGCCCCACCAGGTCGTCCGGCGCGTACTGCTGTGTCAGCACGCCTTCCGGAACGTCGTGCGGATACCGGTAGCCCTGCGCGTTCCCGAGCTTCGCCGCCCCGGCGTAGTGACCGTCACGCAGATGTGGTGGCACAGCACCGATAGCACCCTTCTGCACGTCCGCGATGGCGGCACCGATAGCGGTCGTCACGGCGTTGGACTTCGGCGCGGTGGCGAGATGGATCGTGGCCTGCGCCAGGTTCAGGGCGCACTCGGGCAACCCGATCAGCTGCACGGCCTGCGCGGCCGCGACGCAGGTCTGCAGCGCCGCGGGATCGGCCATGCCGACGTCCTCGCTGGCGTGGATCACCAGGCGGCGCGCGATGAACCGCGGGTCCTCCCCCGCCTCGATCATCCGCGCCAGGTAGTGCAGGGCCGCGTCGACGTCGGAGCCGCGGATCGACTTGATGAACGCCGACGTCACGTCGTAGTGCTGGTCGCCGTCGCGGTCGTACCGCACCGCCGCCTTGTCCACAGTGGACTCCAGCAGCGCCAGGGTGAGCACGCCGTCGTTCGACGCCACCGCCGAGTCCGCCGCGGCCTCCAGCGCGGTCAGCGAACGGCGGGCGTCGCCGCCGGCCAGCCGCACGAGGTGGTCCTCCGCGTCCGGCTCCACCACCACCGAACCGCCGAGACCACGCGGGTCCGAGACCGCCCGGCGGATCACCGCGCGCACGTCGTCGTCGGTCAGCGACTTGAGCTGCAACACCAACGACCGCGACAGCAGCGGCGAGACGACGGAGAAGAACGGGTTCTCGGTGGTGGCCGCGACCAGCAGCACGATCCGGTCCTCGACCGCGCCCAGCAGCGCGTCCTGCTGCGTCTTCGAGAACCGGTGCACCTCGTCGATGAACAGCACGGTCGCCTCACCCGACCGCACCAGCCGGCGACGGGCCTCGTCGATCACCGCCCGCACCTCCTTGACGCCCGCCGACAACGCCGACAGCGCCACGAACCGCCGTCCGGTCGCCTTCGACACCAGGGTCGCGAGCGTCGTCTTGCCGGTGCCGGGAGGGCCGTAGAGCATCACCGACGCCGGGGTCGCACCCTCGACCAGGCGGCGCAGCGGGGCGCCTGGTCCGAGCAGGTGGTCCTGACCGACGACCTCGTCCAGCACCGCCGGACGCATCCGCACGGCCAGCGGAGCGTTGGCCGCGATGCGCTCGGCCTTCTCCTCGTCGGTCGCGCCGAAGAGGCCCTCGTCGAACAGACCTTCGCTCATGCGTTCGAGCCTAGCGCCTGCTTCTCGGGTCCATGTCCGCGACAGCCGGGGCGGCTCTCATCGAACGAGACCCGAGAAGCAGGCGCTGGTCATGTGCGAGGATTGCGTTCCGTGCCCATCCCCCGTGCCGTCCTACTCGCCGGACCTTCCGGCTCAGGCAAGTCGACGCTCGCCGCCCACCTCGGCTGGCCCGTGCTGCGCCTCGACGACTTCTACCGCGACGGCGACGACCCGCTGCTCCCCAGGGACGAGCACGGGCGCGCGGACTGGGACGCGATCGGCTCCTGGAACGCGGACAAGGCGCTGGAAGCGGTCATCGAGCTGTCCAACACGGGCAAGGTCGAGGCGCCCGTCTACTCGATCGGGGAGGACCGCGCGGTCGGCACGCAGACGATCGAGCTGGGCGACGCGCCCGCGTTCATCGCCGAGGGCCTGTTCGCGGACCTGCTGGTGGCGGGCGCGAAGGAGGCGGGTGTGCTCAGGGACGCGGTGGTGCTCGCCCCGAGCGCGCCGGTCACGTTCGTCCGCCGGTTCGCCAGGGACGTCGCCGAGGCGCGCAAACCGGTGACGACGCTGATCCGGCGCGGTCTGAGGCTGATGCGCGAACAGCCGCAGGTGGTGAGAAGGTGTGTCGACGCAGGTATGCGCCGCGCCACTCCAGGTGAGGCCAGGGCCGAACTGGCCGTGTGAGATCAGCTACCGCGGGTATCCGAAGCGAAGGACACGGGGCCGCGGGCGCGAGGAGACCGGCACATGACCGGCATCACGATCGAGACGGCCGAGCTGGCCGGTGTCGTGGTCGCGACGCCGGTGGGACGGCTGGAGCTGACGTCGTACCCCTCGTTGCGCGACGGCCTGCTGAAGCTCGCGGTGGACGAGCCGCTCGCCCTGGTCGTCCGGCTCGACGAGCGGTTCGAGGTGCCGAGCGCGGCCATGCTGTCGGTGTTCACGACGGTCTGGACGAGGATCTCGCGGTGGCCGGACATCCCGCTGGTCCTGATCACCGACGACGACCACCTGGAAGAACTGCGGACCAGCGGCATCGCCCGGTCCATGCCGACGACCAGAACGCTCGCGGAAGCGCTGCGGGCCGTGGAACAACCACCCGAGCGCCGGATCCGCCGGGTCGCGCTGCCCTGCTCGCCGACCGCACCGCTGCTGGCCCGCGCGGCCGTCCGCGAGGTCTGCGGGCAGTGGGAGCTGCCGAGGATCTCCGACGACGCCGTGCTGGTCGTGAGCGAGCTCGTCGAGAACGCGGTCCGGCACGGCCGCTCCGCGTCGACACTGCGCATCGAGCTCCGACCGCACGGTCTCCGCCTCGCGGTGCGCGACGACGACCCGGCGCCACCGGTGCTGGAGTCGCCGGAGTGGAACATGCCGGGCCACCGCGGCGTGCAGCTGGTCGACCGGATCAGCGTCGCGTGGGGCTGCGTTCCGTCCTTCGACGGCGGCAAGATCGTGTGGGCGGTCCTCGGCCTGCGCGGACGGGAGCAGGGCGGCGGCTGACCCGTCTCGTTCTCCCCGGCCACCCGCACCACGAGGACGGCGCCCGAGTGTTCGGCGGTCAGCTCCCGCGGTTGCGGTTCGGTCACGCGTCCCGCCTTCCTCCGGCCCAGGGTAGGAACGGTCGCGGATTCTCCGGTGGGCGAGACCCTCGTCTGGCAGGATGCCGATCACACTCACGACCGGGAGTAGCCGCGATGTCCGAAACGCCCGGCTGGTCGTCGCCCGACCAGCAGCCCAACCAGCCGCAGCAGCCACCGCAGCCGCCTCCCGGCTACTACGCGCCGCCACCGCCCGGCGCGCAGCCGACGATCAAGCCCGGGGTGATCCCGCTGCGCCCGCTGGCCGTCGGTGAGATCGTCGACGGCGCCGTCACCACCATGCGCAAGTACCCGGTGCTGCTCCTCGGCGCGGCCGCCGTCGTCGCGGCGATCACGCAGATCGCCGGGCTGCTCGTGCAGCTGCCGTTCCTCGACGACCTCACCTCCGTGGCGAAGCTCGACCCGAACACGATGACCCAGCAGGAGGCGGTCGACCAGCTCACCAGGGGCGTCACCGGGTTCCTCACCGGCACCGCGCTGAGCCTGCTGTTGCTGCTGGTCGGCACGGTGTTCCTGTCCGGGTTCATCACCGTGGTCGTGGGCCACGCGGTGCTCGGCAGGCCGGTCACGTTCTCCCAGGCGTGGGAGGAGTTCAAGCCGCGGCTGCTGCCGTTGCTCGGCGCGACGCTGCTGTCCGGTCTCGTGGTCACCGTCGGCGTGATCCTGTGCATCCTGCCCGGCATCTACGTCGGGGTGCTGTTCTCCCTCATCGGTCCCGCCCTGGTGCTGGAGCGCTGCGGCGTCGGCACCGCGTTCACCCGTTCGCGAGTGCTGGTGAACGGCGCGTGGTGGCGGACGTTCGGCATCCTGGTGCTGGCCGCGCTGATCAGCTGGGTGATCAGCTGGATCATCAGCCTCCCGTTCGGTCTGCTGGGCGCGGCGTCGAACGGCTTCAGCGCGGAGCCGACGGCGGCACTGAGCGTGGGTTCGCTGGTGCTGTCGACGATCGGCGCGATCATCGCGTCGACGATCACGCTGCCGTTCAGCTCCGCGGTGAACGTGCTGATCTACGTCGACCGCCGGATGCGTGCCGAGGGCATGGACATCGAACTCCAGCGGGCCGCAGGACATGGCGGTATCTGACGTACCGGTAGATCTCGGCCGCGACGACGCGAGGGAGGCGGCCGTACGGGAGCTGAGCAACCCGGCGTACGTCTCCGACGACCCGAACCCGATCGAGCGCGCCTTCCGGTGGGTGCTCGATCGGCTGGGCGAGCTGTTCGCGGGTGCGGGCGGCCTGAGCGGCATCACCGCGATCACGGTCCTGGTCGCGCTCGCGGTGCTCGTCGTGGTCGTCGTCAGGCTCCGCACCGGCCGGGTCGCGCGGGCCGCGCGGCCCGGTGGCCGTGGGCTGTTCGACACCGTCATGACCGCGGCCGAGCACCGTGCCGCCGCCGATCGCGCGGCGGCGGCCGGTGACCTGGCCGAGGCCGTGCGCGAACGGTTCCGCGCGGTGGTGCGGGAACTGGAGCAGCGCGGGGTGCTCGACCCGCGGGCCGGGCGCACCGTCGACGAGGTCGCGGTGGAGGCGGGGCGGGCACTTCCGGTGCTGGCCGACGACCTGCGCGGGGCGGCGGTGCAGTTCGACGACGTCTGGTACGGCGGCCGCACGGCCACTCTCGACGGCTACCGGCGGCTGGTCGCGGTGGACGACAGGGTGCGCGGATGACGGCGGTCTCCCCCGACGCCGGGCGGATCTGGGCTGCCGCGCGCGGTCCGCTGGTCATCGGTGTGATCATCCTGTTCGCCGCCGTCGTGATCACGTTGCTGCGCGGCAGCGGCGAGGGCGGTTCCCTGGACCCGCGTTCGTACCGGCCGGAGGGCAGCCACGCGGTCGCGGCTCTGCTGGAGCACAACGGGGTCCGGGTCGAGCTGACCGACCACGCGTCCTCCGTGGAGGGTGCGACGCTGTTCGTGACGCAGCCGAACCTGATCGACCCGGCCCGGCTCGCCGAGCTGAGCAAGCGCGCGGCCGCCACGGTGCTGCTCGCGCCCGCGTCCACGAAGCACCGGGTGGAGCCCGAGACCCGGCAGCCGGGGTGCCCGCTCGCGGCCAAGGCGGGTGCGGCCAAGATGGGCGGGTTCGTCTACGAGGGCGAACAGCGTTGCTACGACTCGACTTTGGTGCGCACCGGCACCGTGACGAAGCTCGGGTTCGGCGCGATCTTCACCAACCGCGACCTCGACGAGGACGGCAACGCGGCACTCGCGTTGTCGTTGCTGGGCCAGCACGAACGGCTGGTCTGGTACCTGCCGTCGGCCGCGGACCGCTCGCAGCAGAAGTCGTTCACCCAGCTGATCCCGGACGGCTGGAAGTTCGGCGCGTGGCAGCTCGGCGTCGCGGCCGTGGTGGTCGCGCTGTGGCGGGCGCGCAGGCTGGGCCGGGTGGTGCCGGAACCGCTGCCGGTGGTGGTGCGGGCCGCCGAGACCGTGGAGGGCAGGGCGCGGCTGTACCGGGGCTCGCACGCGGCCGCGCACGCCGCTTCCGTGCTGCGGCAGGCCTGCCGGGACCGCCTGACCCCGCTGCTGGGACTGCCGCCGGGCGGGGACCCGACGGAGGAGATCGCCCGCAGGACGACGCGTTCCGCCGCTGCGGTGCGGACGCTGCTCTACGACGACGTGCCGGTGGACGACCGGGGGCTGGTCGCGCTGGCCGACGAGCTGGACGCTCTGGAGAACGAGGTTCGCAAGGGATGACTGTCACCGTTGAGGACGCACGCACGGCGCTGGTCGCGTTGCGCACGGAGATCGGCAAGGCCGTGGTGGGCAACGACTCCGCCGTGACCTCGTTGATCCTCGCGTTGCTGTGCAAGGGACACGTGCTGCTGGAAGGCGTGCCGGGCGTCGCGAAGACGCTGCTGGTGCGCGCGATGGCCCGTGCCCTGGACCTCTCGACGACGCGCGTGCAGTTCACGCCGGACCTGATGCCGGGCGACCTGACCGGTTCGCTGGTCTACGACTCGCACAACGCGGCCTTCTCGTTCCGCGAGGGCCCGGTGTTCACGAACCTGCTGCTGGCCGACGAGATCAACCGGACGCCGCCGAAGACGCAGTCGGCGCTGCTGGAGGCGATGGAGGAACGGCAGGTGTCCGCGGACGGCAAAACCCGGCCGCTGCCGTCGCCGTTCATCGTCGTCGCGACGCAGAACCCGGTCGAGTACGAGGGCACCTACCCGTTGCCCGAGGCGCAGCTGGACCGGTTCCTGCTGAAGGTCACCATGCCGATTCCGGCGCGCGAGCAGGAGATCGACGTGCTGGCGCGGCACGCGGCCGGGTTCGATCCCCGTGACCTGTCGGGGCTGTCGCCGGTGGCCGGCGCGGCGCACCTGGACGCCGGTGCGGCTGCCGTGCGCGCGTTGACCGTGGCGCCCGAGATCATCGCGTACGTGGTCGACATCTGCCGGGCCACGCGCGAGTCACCGGCGGTACGGCTCGGCGTTTCTCCGCGTGGCGCCACGGCTTTGCTGGCCGTGGCACGGGCCTGGGCGTGGCTCTCGGGACGCGACTACGTGACGCCGGACGACGTGAAGGCGCTGGCCCGCCCGGCGTTGCGACACCGGCTGGAGCTGCGCCCGGAGGCCGAGCTGGAGGGCGTGACGGCGGACGGTGTGTTGGACGGCGTGCTCGGCGCGGTCCCGGTGCCGCGCTGACGTGGCGCTCACGGGCCGCGCGGGCCTGCTCGCGCTCATCGGTGTTCTCGTCGTCGGGCTGCTCTTGCCTTCGTGGCAAGGGATCCTGCTCATGCTGTGCGTGTTGCTCGCGTGTGTGTGCGTCGACCTGTTGTTGGCCGGTTCCGTCCGGCGGTTGACGTTCTCGCGCGGTGGGGCGACCTCGGTGCGGACGGGTGAACTTTGTTCCGTGCAGCTGACCGTGCAGAACTCCGGACGTCGGGTGCGTGGGGTTCTTCGTGACGCATGGGCGCCTTCTGCCGGTGTGGTCGCTGACCGGGTCGTGGTCGACGTACCTGCTGGTGGCTCACGCACGTTCTCTTTCGACCTACGGCCCGTGCGACGAGGTGACCGCGTCGCCGACCGTGTGACCGTGCGTTCTGTCGGCCCGTTGGGCATCGCGGCACGCCAAGGCTCGCACGCCGTGCCGTGGACCGTGCGCGCGTTGCCGCCGTTCCACAGCCGCCGCCACCTGCCGCCGTTGCTGGAACGCCTGCGCGAGCTCGACGGCCGCCGCGCCTCGCTGATCCGGGGCGCCGGCACCGAGTTCGACTCGCTGCGCACCTACGTGATCGGCGACGACGTGCGCTCGATCGACTGGCGTGCCTCGGCCCGTTCCTCGGACGTCGTGGTGCGCACGTGGCGCCCCGAACGCGACCGCCAGGTGACGATCGTGCTCGACACCGCCCGCACCTCGGCCGGACGCGTCGAGGGTGTCCTGGGCGGCCTGCCCCGGCTCGACACGTCGATGGATGCAGCGTTGTTGTTGTCCGCCTTGGCATTGCACGCGCGCGACCAGGTCGACTTCCTCGCGTTCAGCCACAAGGTGCGGGCGTCCGTGCCGCGCGCCACGCTGCCGGTGCTGGTGCAGGCGATGGCGCCGCTGGAAGCCGAACTGGTCGAGTTCGACGCGCGCGGCGTGGTCGCCGAGGTGCTGCGACGCGCCGGGCGCCGGTCCCTGGTCGTGCTGCTGACGTCGCTGGAACCGTCGATCGAGCACGGGTTGCTGCCGCTGCTGCCGTCGCTGGCGTCCCGGCACCGGCTGCTGATCGCCTCGGTGGCGGACCCCGCCGTGCACGCGATGGCGTCGGGACGTGGGGACCTGGAGTCCGTTTATACAGCTGCTGCTGCGGAACGCACATTGGCTGAACGACGCCGTCTCACCGCATTGCTCGCACGGCACGGAGTTGACGTCGTTGACGCACTGCCCGATGATCTGCCACGCGCGCTTGCGGACCGTTACCTGTCGTTGAAGGCCGCAGGCAAACTCTGAACTTGTACCAACTCCAAAAAGTACTTCCTTCAGGGCTATTCGGTCGGAAAC
>Ga0070710_10000737_pt1 | contig 15575 bp, 15 predicted proteins | sample LARL52metaG_FD_65454 | JGI IMG/M metagenome (GOLD analysis project Ga0070710, IMG submission 65454) | Corn, switchgrass and miscanthus rhizosphere microbial communities from Kellogg Biological Station, Michigan, USA - LAR L5-2 metaG | ecosystem: Host-associated > Plants > Roots > Rhizosphere ... | reverse complement strand
GATCGAGGTGGGACTGCGAAGTCCCGGGCCCCTGCGACCGCTCGCTCGAAGCCATTGATTTGTCAGTCTCCGGCATCTGGCACCCGCCTTGCTACGTGGTCGTCAGGGCAACGGTCAGGCACGGCATCGACTTGGCACAGACCCAGCGAGTCACGACAGAGATGGCACGCGAGATCCTGCGCTACTTCGTGCGCAATCCGCAGGCAGTGGACAGCCTCGAGGGCATCGCCCGCTGGCGGCTCATGGATGAAATCGTCCGCCGCAAACTGGACGAAACGGAAGCGGGTCTCGAGTGGCTCGTGGCGCACGACTATCTCACGAGCTCGCTTTCGCCGGGCGGCATCGCGATCTACCGCCTCAATGCCGAACGCATCGACGAAGCGCGGCATTTCCTCGAAAGCTCGGCAACACGCCGCAAGCGGCCGCCGTGACGTCCACGCCGACGCCCGGCGCGACCTGCACCAATCATCATCAAGATCGGAGGTGAGTAGTTCCCATGCCCATCACAGCGACCTATCCCGGCGTCTACATCGAAGAAATTCCGAGTGGCGCCCATCCGATCACAGGCGTTGCCACGTCGATCGGCGCATTCGTCGACTTCTTCTCTCAGGGCCCCCTGAACGAGGCCGTGCATCTCTTCGGCTGGCCGGATTTCGAGCGGCAGTTCGGCTCGCTCGATGCTCGCAGCGAAGCGAGCTATGCGGTGCAGCAGTTCTTCCTCAATGGCGGGACTGAAGCCTATGTGGTCCGTGCGACGTCAACGACGACCGGTAACGCGGCGCAGGCGGCCGCGATCGTCCTGATGGACAACAGCGGCGGCAGCAACATCCTGCTCGCCACCGCATCGAGCCCCGGCCAATGGGGCAACAATCTTCGCATCGGCATCGACTACGGGACCACCGACCCGACGCGGTTTTTCAACCTGACGGCCACCGAGATCAGCATGGTCGGCGCCAAGGCCCAGGTCGTCGCCACCGAGTCGTTCCGCAATCTCAGCATCGACAGCACCCTGCCGAACTACGCGCTGAATGTCGTGAACAATGGCTCGCAGCTCATCACGCTCTCCATCATCCCGGGTGCGAGCACCCGGCCGGCCCAGACGGGATCCGTCTCGGCAGGCTTTGCCGCGATCAGCAGTCCGTGGGTAGCCAACACCGTGCATCACCTCGGCGATACCGTGATCGACGGCAATGGCAATCTGGTGCGCGCAACGGCCATCGCCGGGACGGGTGAATCGGGATCGGGCCCGACCTGGAGCAAGAATGTCGGCGATCAGGTGACCGATGACGTTTCAGCCGGCAACGGTGTGACCTGGTCGGTGCTTCCGACCGGGCTCGGTTTCCTGCCGCCATGGAAACAGCTGACCACCTACAAGCTCGGCGATGCCATTCTCGATGGCAGCGGCAACACGCAGGTCGTCACGACCGCCGGCAGCTCGGGCGCTGCGGCGCCGGCCTGGCCAACGACCATCGGCAAGACAACCTCGGATGGAACGGTCACCTGGACGCTACAGCATGTTCTCGCACTTGGCGTGCAGTTCACCGGGCAGCTGCAAGTCTCGCTCAACGGCACTGCATTCGCCACACAGATTTCGCTGAGCTCGGTCACGCCGCCCGCGCAGATGACCTGGGCCTGGCTGGCCGGTACTTTGCAGAGCCTCATTCGCGGCGTCGACCCGGCTCTCGCCAATGCCAGCGTCAACCTGATCGGCGGCAGCGCAACGCTGGCCTATCTGCAGATCAAGCCCGGCACCAACAACCCGACCGACGTGCTGGCGTTGACGGATGCCGGCGGCTCGACGCTGGCGACGAATCTGAAGCTCGCGTCCAACGTCCAGCAATACGCGCTCGGCTCGGGCACCGCGGTGCAAGCCCAGGCTTTTCCGGGATCGCCGGCGGCGCCGCAACCGGGCACCGACGGCGTATGGGATCCGAACACCGACGCCGCCGGCATGACCGGCGGCCTGATCGGCGACCAGCTCGCCAAGAGCGGCATGTATGCGCTGCTCGATGCCGACCTGTTCAACATTCTCTGCATTCCGGCGACGATGCGTTTGCCCGACAGCAACGCGGCGCAGGTGGCAACCGATGCGACCGCGCTGTGCACGCAGCGCCGCGCCTTCTACCTGCTCGATCCGCCGCAGCAGGCCGGCAATCGCGACACCGTCACCGGGATCATGACCTGGCTTGACCAGAACGCCACGCTGCGCAGCCGCAATGCGGCGATCTATTTCCCGCGGCCGGACATCGCCGATCCCCTGAGCAACTTCCAGCCCCGCGCATCTGCGCCAAGCGGCACCCTCGCCGGCGTCTATGCGCGAACCGACGTGGCCCGCGGCGTGTGGAAGGCACCGGCCGGTATAGAGGCGACGCTCGCAGGCGTCCAGTCGCTGGAATACCGGCTGATCGACGGCGAGAACGGCGTGCTCAACCCGCTCGCCATCAACTGTCTCCGCAGCTTCCCCATCTATGGCAACATCTGCTGGGGCGCACGGACGCTCAACGGCGCGGACCAGATCGAGGACGACTACAAGTACATTCCGGTGCGGCGGCTGGCGCTGTTTCTGGAGGAGAGCCTCTATCGCGGCCTGAAATGGGTCGTGTTCGAACCGAACGACGAGCCGCTGTGGGCGCAGATCAGGCTCAATGTCACTGGATTCATGCAGAACCTGTTCCGGCAGGGCGCGTTCCAGGGCGGCTCCCCGCAACAGGCCTATTTCGTCAAATGCGACAGCCAGACCACGACGTCGCTCGATCAGGCGAATGGCATCGTGAACATCGTGGTCGGCTTTGCGCCGCTCAAGCCCGCCGAGTTCGTCATCATCCAGATCCAGCAGATCGCCGGCCAGCTCGCGACATAAGGAGAGTCTCCATGGTCGAGTTCACCAAACTGCCGCTGCGCTACGATCCGTACAAGAACTTCAAGTTTCGCGTGAAGTTCGGAACCAGCACGGACTACGTGGCGGGCGTGTCCAAGGTCAGTGCGCTGCGCCGCACGACCGAGGTCGTGGAGCATCGCGAAGGCGGCGATCACAGCATGTCGCGCAGGTCCCCCGGTCGCAGCAAGTACGAGGCGATCACGCTCGAGCGCGGCGTCACTCATGACACTGACTTCGAGGCCTGGGCGACCAAGGTTTGGAATTACACCGGCGGTCCCGGATTCGAGTCCTCGCTCGCCGATTTCCGCAAGGACATCATCATCGACCTCTTCAACGAGGCGGGGCAGAAGGTGAAGTCCTGGCAAGTGTTCCGCTGCTGGGTGTCCGAATATCAAGCGGCCTCGGATTTCGATGCCAATGCGAATGCGGTGCTGATCGAACACATCAAGATCGAGAATGAAGGCTGGCTGCGCGACATCAGCGTGACCGAGCCACAGCCGGCACAATTCGATCCTGTGCTCGGGCCGGGGTAGGTCCCATGGAAGCGGTCACGGTCTGTCTGCCGGGAGGCCTCCGGATCAGCGGCGACTGGCATCGCGAAGCGGTGCTGCGTCCGCTCGATGGACACGACGAGGCCTTCCTGCTTCAGCACGGATGCGCGTTGTCGGCGGCCTCGCGCACCACGCGCTTGCTGGCACGCTGCCTGTGCCGCCTGGGCTCGCTGCCGGCCGTGACATCAGAAACCATTCGTTCCCTGACCATCGGGGATCGCGAAGCCCTCCTCCTTCACCTACGTCGACTGACCTTCGGCGAGACCGTGTCGTGCATGCTGGCCTGTCCGGACTGCGCAGACCGGCTCGACCTCGACCTGCGGGTGACCGAATTGCTACTGCCGCCCTACGGCGATGCGAGCGATCACCACGAGGCCTCGGTCACGGCGGGGAACGTTCCCTATCACATCCGCTTCCGCCTGCCGAACGGCGCCGACCAGGAACAGGCAGCAATTTCGGCCGCGATTACCCCGGATGCAGCCGCGATGCTCGTGCTGCGTCGTTGCGTGCAGGACATCACCGACGCCCGCACCGGCGAGCCGGTCGACGATATCCCGGCGGAACTCGTTGATCCCGTTTCCGACGTGATGGCGAAACGCGACCCCCAGGCCGAAATCCTGCTCGATCTGGTCTGCCCGGCCTGCAACGCTCCGTTCCGAACGACCTTCGATATCGCCGAATATTTCTATCGCGAGCTCCTCAACCGCGAGTGGGATTTTTATCGCGAGGTCCATCTGCTCGCCTTCCACTATCACTGGAGCGAGGCCGCGATCCTGAAGCTGAGCCGCCGCACCCGCTCGACTTATGTGGAGCTCCTGAGCAGAGCGCTGCAGGAGGGCCGACTCCAATGACCAATTTCCTCGCCAACCTGGCGCGACGCGGTGCCGGGCTCGCCGCCTCCATTGCCCCGCGTCCCGCCTCGCTCGCGAGACCGGTCGTGTCGCACGATGCCCGGCCGCCCTCATCGCTCAGCGACGGCATTGATCTCGAAGCGAATCGTGCGGGGCCTGGATCGCAGAATCTCGCGCCGCGGCCCGCCCCCGATGGCTCGGCGCCACGGTCGTCACGGCCCGCAATCACGGCCGAGGCCGCCACCATCGAGCACAAGGCGGAGCGGGTCCGCCCCGAGGCCGATTCCAGGGCCGAGGACGCAGCATCGAGGTCGCGCAAGCCGTCCATGTCCGTCGCGCCCCGAGCTTCCCTGGTGCCGCGCGTTGCGGCCTCGCGCACAGACCAGCGCCCCGTTCCGAGCGAGCCTTCCGCGCGGCCGATGTCACGGCGGTTCGCCCCACCGCCCGATCCCGTGGCGCTTGCCCCGGCGGCACGCACCTTGCCGCACCCTGCCGAAGCCGCATCGATGGCGACCGATCCTCCACTCCGCGCGCCGATAACAAGACGGCAGGACACAATCATCGAACCGGCACCGGAGCGGTCAAGTGCCACGGCGCCGCGCGCACGCGACGCCGGGCCGATTCGGCTCGCACCGCTGCAATCGACCGCGGCGCCGGAGCCAGCACCGGCGAGGACCGGTCGCGATCAGCGCACCGCGCCGACGGCCCAGGCCGAGGCGCCCAGCGTGCAAGTCAGGATCGGCAAGATCGAGATCCGCGCCAACCAGACGGCCACGCCGCCGCGTCGCCCAAAGCCGACGAACTCCGGATTCGCCGAGCTCGCCCTGGCGCGCGCTCACCTCAACCGGAACTATCGATGAGGCTTCGGTGAGCACGTACAAATCCATCGCCGGAGTCAGTCAGAGTCTCGCCAATCTGCTCGGCGATCGCATGGTCGAGCCGGCGGCGATCACGCTTGCGCCGCCCGACGTCCAGGTCGATCAGGTCGGCGGTCCGCGTCTCAACATCTACCTCTATCACATCTCGGAAAATGGATTCCTGAAGAACCAGGAAATCCCCGGCAACGGCTATCCGGGCGCCTATGGCCACCCGCCGCTCGCCCTCAATCTCCATTACATCTTCACGGCCTTCGGCAAGAGCGAGACCGGCGCCGACGCTGACATGCAGGCACAGCACGTGCTCGGCGATGCGATGCGGGTGGTACACGACTTCTCCATCATCTCTGCCAATCTCATGCAGCAGAAATCTCCGGGCAAGACCATCCTGGACACTACCCTCCTCGACGAATTCGAGCAGATCAAGGTCACGCTGCAGCCGAAGAGCCTCGAGGAGATCTCCAAGATCTGGACCGCGCTGCCGCGCGTCAACTTCCGCCGCTCGGTGATCTACGAGGTCTCGGTGGTCCAGATCGAAAGCCAGCAGGCGCGCAGGGCCGCGCTGCCGGTACGTCAGCGGCGCGTGTACGCCCAGACCATGCGCAGCCCGCGCATCGACGAGGTCTATCGCCAGCCGCCGCTTCTCAACAGCATGATCGCGGCTGCCGAAGAGGGCGAAACAGTGCGGCTCATCGGCGCGAACCTTGCGGGAGCCGATACATCCGTCACGATGGATGGGGCCGTCGCAGCCATCACGGCCCAGACGCCGGACCATATCGATGTCACGGTGCCGACAGGCCAGCTCGCGAGCGGCATCCATACGCTGCAGGTCGTGCAGGGTCTGACCTTGAGGGGACCTCACGGCGAACCGATGCCGCACCAGGGTTTTGGCTCGAACGCCGTCGGCTTCCAGCTCCTGCCGAAGATCACGGGCGCGGCGGGCGCGAGTGGCGGTCCCGGGCTGATCTCCGTGCCGGTGCAGCCCGCCGTGCGCGCGATCCAGGAACGCAGTCTGCTGCTCGGCGACACCGTGGTGCCCGGCGCGCCGGTACAGCCGGGCTCGGCGCCGGTCAGCAACGTGCTGTTCCAGCTGCCGCAGCCGCCGAATCCGGCGATTGCCAGCGGCACCCACCTGATGCGCGTGCGCATCGACGGTGCCGAAAGCCGCCTGCAAGTCGACCTCAACCAGACCAGCCCGACCTATCTGCACTATGTCGGACCAACGTTCACGGTGCCATGAACGAGCGCACGACCGTAACCGATCTCAGTCACTGGAAGCGCGTCAACCGCGAGCATCTGGCGGCCGAGCTTGCGCGCCTGCGCATCCTTCTGCACCGTCGCGCGCTGTGGCTGCGCGAGCGCTGGACTCACGACGCGGCCGAGGACTATGTGGCCTGGCGCATCAGCCGGGCCCAGGCCGATGCGCTGCTCGAGGGCGAGGATCCTGCCGCAGAAGCCGCCTTCTATTCCAGCGACGCCGGGGCTGTCGAGCTTGGTCGGGCATTGAGCGAGGCCGAAGCGCATGCCGCCGCGCTCGGCGACCGTTTGGACGAGGACGCCGCACCCGCCGCTCTCGACGTGCTGGTTCATCTGTTCGGATTGAGCCGCTTCGAACGCGACGTGCTGTTGCTGGCGCTGGCGCCCGAGCTCGACGCCTCCTTCGAGCGACTCTATGCCTATTTGCAGGACGATGTGACTCGCCGCCATGCCACGCCGCAGCTGGCGATGACACTGTTTGCGAACAGCCAGGATTCTCGCGATCTGCACGACTGTTTCATGACGGATGCGCCGTTGCGCCGGCTCGGTCTGATGGAGCGCGACGACGTCGTCCACCCCGCGCCCGGATTCGCCAGCCGCCCGTTGCGCGTCGATGAGCGCCTGCTCGACCTCCTGCTCGGAGTGAACCACCTCGAGCAGCGGCTCGCCGGCTACGTTCAACCGGTGGCGGACGCATTGATCGCATCGACGGATCGCGAGCTCGTCGGCCGCATCGCGGCGTGGGCACAATCGAACCCCGCCCGGCTGGTCGCGCGCGCCGTCAATCTGGTCGGCGGGGTCGATGGAAAATCGCAACATCTGGCTCGCGCGGCTTGCGACATGCTGGGCATCGCGCTGTTTCAGCTCGACGCCGCTAGTCTGCCGTCGCCGCCGGCCGAGCGGCGCGAATTTCTGAGATTAATCGAGCGCGAGGCGATGCTGCTGCAGACCGCGCTCTATGTCGATCTCGACAGCGCCCGCAGCGAGGAGCGGCGCGCGCTCATCGCCGACCTCGGCCGCCTGCGCGCCTTCCTGTTCGTCGGCAGCGCGGTGCGCTGGCCGGCGGAGCGGGAAACTCTCGCGGTCACGGTGCACAAGCCCGGCGCGTCCGAGCAGGCCGAGCTGTGGCGGCAGGCACTGGCCGAGACCGCGCCGGACCATGAGATCAGCGCGCTGGTCGAGCAGTTCGATCTCGGGCCATCGCATATCGGGCGTGCGGTTGCCGTCGCGCGCGAAACCGCAGGCCTCGGCACGCCGGGCGCCGCGCCCTCGCTCCATGATCTCTGGCAGGCGTGCGAGCTGGAAGCCGCACCCAGGCTCGACGAGCTCGCCCAGCGCATCACGCCTTGCTACGGCTGGGACGACATCGTGCTGCCAATCGAGCCTTTCCAGCAGTTGCGCGAGATCGAGGCTCAGGTGGCCCACCGGTCGCGCGTCTATCAGGACTGGGGTTTTGGCGCCAAGCTCAACCGCGGCCGCGGCATCAGCGCGTTGTTCGCCGGCCAAAGCGGCACCGGCAAGACGATGGCGGCGGAGGTGTTGGCGCGGAGCCTGCGGCTCGATCTCTACCGCATCGATCTCGCCGGGGTCGTCAGCAAATATATCGGCGAGACCGAGCGCAATCTGCGCAGCATCTTTGCCGCCGCCGAACGCGGCGGCGTGATCTTGTTCTTCGACGAATGCGATGCGCTGTTCGGCAAGCGCTCCGAGGTCAAGGACAGCCACGACCGTTACGCCAATATCGAGGTGAATTACCTGCTGCAGCGGATGGAGGATTTTCGCGGGCTCGCGATCCTGGCCACCAATCGCCGTTCGGCGCTCGATTCCGCCTTCGTGCGGCGGCTCCGCTTCATCATCGACTTCCCCTTCCCCGACGCGGCGCATCGGCGACGCATCTGGCAAAGCGTGTTCCCGCCACAGGCTGAGCTGCAGGAGATCGATTTCGCCTGGCTCGCTCGCTTTGAGATCCCCGGCGGCCATATCCGCAACATCGCGCTCGCCGCGGCGTTCCTGGCGGCCGACGAAGGCGCCTCGATCGGCATGCTTCATGTCATGCGCGCCGCGCGCCGCGAATACACCAAGATGGACCGCATCGTGCAGGAAGCCGATTTCGGTCCGTACTACACGGCGGTGACGCCATGAACCGGTTATGGATCGACATCGAACGTATCGTGCTCGAGGGGGTGGCGCTCGATGGCGCGAAAGCCAACCGGCTGGCGGCGCTGACGCAAATAGCCCTGGAGCGGCTGTTGCGCCAGCGCGGTACCGCGGTTGGGCAGCGCGGTGGCGCGACGGCACAGCACGACGACGCGACGGCACAGACACCCGGCTCGCGCCGTAATCAACCCGGCGCAAAGACATCATCCGAGGAGCGCTGGGCGGACGAACTCGCCCAGACCATCTATCGCGCGATTGACAGGAGCTCTTAGGTGAAGGGTCCTCGTCATCATCATAAGAAGAAGTCGCACGAAGCCGATCGGTCCGCTGTCGCGCCGGCGGCACCGACGTGGACGCTCGCGGCACCCCACCCGATGCGGAGCATCGGCGAGTTGCATCGCGCGATCGGCAATCACGCGGTGGGCCGGCTGCTGCAGCGCAAGCTCGTCGTCAATGCGCCCGGCGACGTCCATGAGCAGGAGGCCGATCGTGTCGCCGACGCAGTGATGCGGGCGACGCCGGCGAGCCCGCCGCCCGCGCTGAACCACACCGCGCCGATGCCGCGCGGCGTGCAGCGCGCATGCTCCTGCGGCGGCACTTGCGAGGATTGCCGCCAGGCGGAGGCCCTGCAACGCAAGGAGGGATCCATCGGGATCGCCGGCGCCGGGACCGCCGCACCGCCGATCGTGCACGACGTGCTGCGCTCGCCGGGCCAGCCGCTGGATGCGACCACCCGCGCCTATATGGAGCCGCGCTTCGGCCGCAGCTTCGTGACGTGCACATCCATGCCGACGCGCGCGCCGCCGAGTCGGCACGGTCCGTCAATGCGCGCGCCTATACGGTCGGACGTGCCATTGCCTTCGGCTCCGGTGCCTACAATCCGCATAGCAAGGATGGCCGGCAACTGCTGGCGCACGAGTTGAGCCATGTGGTGCAACAGAGCGAAGGGCGCGTTCCAATCCGTATTCAACGGCAGGCGAACGAGGAAGAGCTTAAGCCGGGCAGCGGGGCCTGGCTCGCCTCGCAGAAAATCTCGATGGTCAAGAGCGACAGCAGCACCCACTGGCGTTCGGAAGACGAACGGCGACGAACCATCTGCGAGTACATCAGCTACGCCAGATCGCATCCGGAACTCAAAGCCCAATACGAGGAGGCGGTCGCCGCCTATCCGGAAATCGCAGGATTGGCGCATGGCAAGGCGAAACCCGAAATCCCTCCGGCCGTCTCAAACTACGCCGCGGCACTCGCAAAACCGGTCCAACCTGCACAGGCCAAGCCCAGCACGCCAACCAAGTACCCGCCGGCCCCCGATGCCGTGAAAGGCATCACGATCTACTTCAACGCCGTGCTGCCCCAGCCTGATTGGAGCGACACGTCCATCGTCATCAATCGACCGCCGTACAGGATCATCCCGAACCTCCGGCGAAATTCCGATGGCTCCTCATCGTTGCTGTACTGGAACGCATTTCGAAGCGAACCCGGGCTTATTGGACCGACCGGATGGAACGAATGGGCCATCGGTCCAGACTCACTCGAACAGTTTACGGCCAATGTCGGTACATATGCAGGCGCCGCAGCCCTCTCTTACATGTTCGGACCGCCGGCGGCCAACTCGGTCGAAGGCAGCCGCTTTGTGGAACATGTCTTTGCGGAGGAGCCCGGTGAAGCGGCGCGCGCCTGGGGCCGGTCGCTGATCGAATCGATGAAGGATCCCGGGTGGTGGGTGTCCATGCTGGCGCCCTTTGCATCCGCCGAGACGTCCGCCGCACGCGTCATCGAGCCGCCTCCGGCTGCTGCCGCTGTCGTAAAGCCTCCCACACAGCTGAGAATGCTCCGGGGAGGCGGCGGCGGGGCGGTACGAGGCGGTTCAGTTGTTGGACGAGTCGGTCCATCAGCGTTCGATGCCAACGCGGCTCGGTCCCTTGCGCCGGAGTTTGAGAAGCCAGCTCAAGGGCCTGTCGGCGTGCCCAACCCAACGCCGACGCCGGCTTCTCCGCCGGCGCAAGCGACGCCGCTGCCGGCCGCGGCGGGGTCGCCAACACCACTGACGCCCGGCAAGGTTTATATTCCACCCGGCGTGGCCGTATCGGTGACGACCCAGCTTCTCGAAGAGGCTCGCCGCAAAAAGGAGACTGCGGCGGCCACGACGCCGCAAGTCGTGGCGCCGCCAACCACTGCTCCCGCCGCCCAGCCCGCGGCGCAGGCCAAGCAGGAGAAAGAGAAACGTCCTCCCGGAGCATATCCACTGTTCTGGCCGACGGTGTTGCCTGATCCATCGTCGATCATGACGACGTTCGTCAGAAGAAGGGCGCCCGACCGCGACAGCGATCTCGCGGACACACTGCTCGCAGCCAAGTGGATGCGTGCCCGCAAAGAGGATCTGCGCGGACAGAGTCTGGTGCCGCACCACGTCGTTCCCTTGTTCCTGAACGGACCGGACACACCGTCGAATGTGATTCTCTGGAACGCAGTCGTTCATACCAAGGGGCATCAGTGTCTGCGCTTCCAACCGCAGATGGCGACCCCACCGGTACCGCTCGCCCCTAAAGGCGTGGACCTATTCGATCCCAGTCATACCGAGGGAACCCTCTATTTCTTGGCAGGATTCAAGAACTGTTAGGTGCAACAATGGCCTCTGAATTCCCCGGCAGTCCATGGCTTCTCAAGGGCGCGCTGATCACCTTCGGCGCACCGATCCCGGTGCCGACCAACATCATCATCTTCCAGTACAACCCGGAGTCGATGACGCGCAAGCTGTCGCAGCCCGGCGCCGACCAGACCGGCGCGTCGCGCGGCGCCTGCCTCAATGCGGGCGATACGCGCAACGTCATGCAGTCGCCGGTCGAGCAATATTCGCTGACGGTCGAGCTCGACGCCGCCGACCAGCTCGAGCAGAGCGATTCGGTCAGCATCGCCGTCGGTCTGCATCCCGCCCTCGCCGCGCTCGAGCTGCTGCTGTATCCGGGCTCGACCGTCGCCCTGCTCAACCAGGCGCTGACCCTGTTCGGCAGCGCGTTCATCATTCCGCCGCAGATGCCGCTGGTGCTGTTCGTGTGGGGCGCGGCCCGCGTCGTCCCGGTGCAGGTCACCTCGGTATCGATCACCGAGACCGCGTTCGACCAGATGCTCAACCCGATCCAGGCCAAGGTCGACCTGGAGATGCGCTCGCTCACCGATTCCGAGCTCAACAGCGCCGGCCAGCCGTTCAACACGCTCGGCATCATCAACCAGGTCGCCAAGGAAGTGATGGCGCGCTTCCAGATCGGCGGCATTGCCGCGCAGGAAGCGCAGACCATCAAGGGCCTGCTGCCATTCTGAGAGGAACCGATGTTCACCCAACGCAGCCGATATGTTGCCGTCGCCGATGCCGTCTATCAGGGAGCCGATGGTCGCGCCATCAAGTACAAGGTGTTGCGCATCACGCCGGACACGCGGGCGCTGCAGACCCACACCGTCGCCGAAGGCGACCGTCTCGACCTCATTGCCTTCCAGCAATTTGGCGACCCCGAGCAGTTCTGGCGCATCTGCGACGGCAACGAGGCATTGCGTCCGGATGATCTGACGGAGCAGATCGGCGCGCGGCTGCAAATCCCCTTCGTGCAGAGGTAGCCATGCAGGGCGGCGTCACCACCACGCTTCTGATGGAATTGCCGCCGCTGCCGGCGCCGCCGCCGCTGGTCAACGCGCTGCAGCGGATCGAGATCGAATCCTCGACCGAAGTGGCGAGCGCCTTCCGCCTGCGCTTCGGCCTCACGCAGTCGGCGGGCTTCGACTGGGATCTGGTCGGACCGCAATATGAGGAGACGCTGTTCCGTCCGTTCATGCCGGTACAGATCCGCGTCAAGATCGGAATCGAGATCCCGGAGACCGTCATCAACGGCTACATCGGCGGCCAGCAGGTGCTCTACGACGACGACGGCGGCGGCTCCGCTCTCGAGATCAGCGGCATGGACGCCACGATGCTGATGAACCTGCAGGAAAAGGTCATGCCGTGGCCGATGCTGCCGGACGCGCAGATCGCGCAGGCGATCTTCGCGCAGTACCTGATCACGCCACTGGTGTCGCCGACCCTGCCAACCCTGATCGAGCCGGAAGGCACCACGACCCAGCGCGGCACCGATATCCGCTTCCTGCGCCGGCTGGCGCAGCGCAACGGCTACGAGTGCTTCGTGCAGCCGCAGCCGCAGACCGGCCTCGATCTCGGCTATTTCGGGCCGGCGACGAACTATCCCGGACCGCCCGAAGCCGTCCTCAATGTGCGGATGGGGCCGGACACCAATGTCAGCGACTTCAAGATCCGCTACGACATGATGCGGCCGACGACCGCGGTCGGCATGGGCATCGACGTCAAGACGCGCGCGCCGGCGGTGTTTCCCGCGCTCGCGCCGGCGACGCCGCCGCCGGTCGCCGGGCTCTATCCGTTCGGCATGCCGATGGGCATCGACAACGCCGTGCTCCGCTCGTTCGGCCCGCTGTCGCAGCCACTGATCTATCCGGCCGAGACCGGTGAGTTCTCGCTGCCGGGCCTCGGCTCGGCGACGCAGGCCATCGTCAATCGCTCATCATGGGCGGTGACGGCGGAAGGAACGGTCGGGCCCGATGTCGGTGTGCTGCGTCCGGGCAGCACCGTCAACATTCGCGGCATCGGGCTGTTCTTCAACGGCTCGTATTACCTGACCCGCGTCAACCACGTCATCGATTGCGATTCCTACGTGCAGAAGTTCGAGGCGCGGCGCAACGCGGTCGTCATGACCGGCGCCGAGCTCTTCGTGCCATTGTGAGGAGGCGGCATGTCGTTCGAAGAAAATGTTGCCCGCGTCATCGAGCGGCAGACCGACCGCTTCTACGGCAAATATCGCGGGCTGGTCGCCATCAATGTCGATCCGCTCGGACAGGGGCGGCTCAAGGCCATCGTGCCGGAGGTGCTCGGCGTGGTGCCGAGCAGCTGGGCGCTGCCCTGCACGCCCTATGCCGGAACGCTTGCCGGCCTGTTCACGGTGCCGCTGCCCGGCAGTGGCGTCTGGATTGAATTCGAGGCCGGCGATGTCACGCGACCGGTCTGGACCGGCTGCTGGTGGGGCAGCGCCCAGGTGCCGCTCAACGAACTCGGCGCGCCCGCGACCTTCGCCAGCAAGGTGCTGCGCACCGACACCGGGCTGATGCTCGCGTTCAACGACATCAGCCAGATGATCACGCTCACCGACATGACCGGACTCAACGTCATCCGCATGGCCCTCGGCCTGATCCAGATGACTGGCAAGGCGGTGGTCACGATTGACGCGCCGCTGATCCAGCACGGCATGGCTGCCGTCGAGCCGGCCGTGCACGGCACCCAGCTCCTCGCCTACCTGACGACGCTGATCACGATCTTCAACACCCACATGCATCCGGGCGAGCTGGCTGCGGGAATCATTCCGGTGACGCCGATGATCCCGGTGGCGCAGATGCCGCCGCCGCCGCCGAGCCTGCTGTCGATCAAGAACCTCGTGGAATGAGGAGGCCGCAATGGCAAACGCGCTCGATCCCGGCAACATGAAAGCCGCTCCGGACCCGGCCAATCAGATCCCGACCGACTTCGAGCAGACCATGGCGTCGGCGATCGAGAACGCTTTTCTGGCGCTGCTGCAGCAGGACGGCATGCGCACCTTCGCCGTCGACACCAATGCCAGCGAAGCGCGCGACCGGCGGCGGCTCCTGATCGCGATCGCGCAAGGCGTCGTCCGCCATCTCGTCGACAATGCCGGCGCCTTCCAGGTGAGCGGCACCGACTCGCTCGGCAAACCGATCTCGGCATCGCTGAGCATCAATGGCGGAACCACGCTGCTCGGCGGAATCTAGGGAGCGCGCCATGAACGCGGCCTACATCAACTACCCGTTCTTCGTCGATGGCAGCGGCCGCACCGCCACCACCGACCGCAACCGCCATGTCCGGCAGATGATCGAGCAGGTGCTGTTCACCAATCCGGGCGAGCGGGTCAACCGGCCTGATTTCGGCTGCGGTCTGCGTCGCCTCGTCTTCATGCCGAACAGCCAGCCTTTGGCCGCGGCGACCCAGGTGCTGGTGAAGAGCGCGTTGCAGCAATGGCTGCAGAACGAGATCCAGGTCGAGAAGGTCGAGGTGACCGCGTCCGACAACACGTTGACCGTGACGGTCGCCTACACGAACCGCGACAGCGGCACGCGCCAGGTCGATCAGTTCACCGGGCCGGCATAGGAGAACGGTCGTGGGCGCGTTGCAACAGACGGTTTGCAAGGACACCGACATCCGCCGCGCGCTCATTGTCGGACGCACCGACATCAACGGCATCGACTACGTCAACATCGATCCCGCCGATCATTCGCGCCTCACCGTCGTGTTCCTCAATCCGGTCGCGCCCAACAATCCGGCCGATCCGAACGACACGCACGACGCCTACGGCTTGAGCGCCGATCTCGCCAGGATCACGATCACCGGTGGCACGCGCATCGTCGGCATCCAGCCGACCGGCGCCTCGCGCAACCCCGACGGCTCGCTGACGATCACGGTGAGCGAAGCCGGTGACTATTCGCTGTACACCTTGACGCTGGACGTCGCCGCGCTCGACCGGCTGTTCGCATCGATCGACTTCTCGTTCATGGCCACCTGCCCGGTCGATTTCGACTGCCGCGCGGCGGCGGTCTGTCCGCCGCGGACGCTGCCGGACCTGTTGCTCGACTATCAGGCCAAGGACTATGCCAGCTTCCGGCAGTTGCTGCTCGATCTGTTGCCTCAGCTCAACCCGGCCTACGGCGAGACCAATCCATCCGATTTCGGTATCGCGCTGATCGAGCTTCTCGCCTATGCCGGCGATCGGCTGTCCTATTTTCAGGACGCCATCGCGAACGAGGCGTATCTCGAAACGCTGCGCCAGCGCATCTCGGCGCGGCGCCTTGCGAAACTCGTCGACTACCGCATGCATGACGGCCGGAATGCCTGGGCCGCGATTCACCTTGCAGTCGACAGCGCCACCACACTGCCGCTCGGCAC
>Ga0070710_10000735_pt1 | contig 15593 bp, 18 predicted proteins | sample LARL52metaG_FD_65454 | JGI IMG/M metagenome (GOLD analysis project Ga0070710, IMG submission 65454) | Corn, switchgrass and miscanthus rhizosphere microbial communities from Kellogg Biological Station, Michigan, USA - LAR L5-2 metaG | ecosystem: Host-associated > Plants > Roots > Rhizosphere ... | reverse complement strand
GGCGAGGTAATTCACGCTCAGCAGGGCGCCTCGCGGCACCGCCCCCACGCCCCCGTACAACCAGTACGACGACGTGGGGGCGGCACCACGATGCACCCGTCTGACCGCGAATTCCCCCGGCAACCTTCCGAGCCACACCACTAGCGCGTCACTTCACCCCGTACTCCGCGGCGAGCCGGCGGAGGTTGGCGAGGTCGGCGCCGTGCGTCTCGGCGGCGTACGTGTCCTGCTGCTCGTTTGCCAGGCGCACGGCTTCCTCCGCCTGCGCGATGCGGGCGAGGAGGTTGTCCCTGAACTCGTTCACGGCACCACAACCTGTCGAGTTGAAGAATTCTTCAACTCGACAGGTTAACCCCTCGACGACGGCCACCCCACCACGCTTGAATTCGCCGCAGACGCGGATCTAAGCTCCCATCCGTGCCGAATCTGCGGATCAGCGAAGCCGCCGCGCTGCTCGGGGTCAGTGACGACACCCTGCGCCGGTGGATAGACCAGGGACGCCTTCACCCCGTCGTCCTCGACAACGGGCGAAAGGGCGTGAACGGCACCGAGCTGGCCGAGTTCGCGCAGAAGATGACCGAGGTGGCCGAGCCCGGCATCACGGTCGCGGCCTCGGCGCGCAACCGGATGAAGGGCATCGTCACGCGCGTCGTCAAGGACGGCGTCATGGCCCAGGTCGACATGCAGGCCGGGCCGTTCCGCATCACGTCGCTGATGAGCCGCGAGTCCGCGGACGAGCTCGGCCTCGAAGTCGGCAGCGTCGCCGTCGCCTCCATCAAGTCCACCCACGTCGTGGTCGAGATCCCGGAGGCCTGAGATGCGGAAAGTCCTTGCGGTGGCGGCGTTGCTGCTGGCCGGCTGCGCATCCCCCGCGCCCACGGGCGGCACCGGGATCAGCGGTCAGGTCACGGTGTTCGCGGCGGCGTCGCTGACCGAGTCGTTCCGCGAGCTGGGCGCGGAGTTCGAGGCCGCCAACCCCGCCGCGATGGTCACGTTCAACTTCGCGGGCAGCTCGGCGCTGGCGCAGCAGATCAACCAGGGCGCGCCCGCCGACGTGTTCGCGTCCGCCGCGCCCGCCAACATGAAGCAGGTGACCGACACCGGCGCGGTCACGGCGGCGCCGGTGACGTTCGCGAGGAACACGCTGCAGATCGCGGTGCCCAAGGGCAACCCGGGCAAGGTCACCGGGCTCGCCGACTTCGCCAAGGCCGACCTGAAGATCGCGTTGTGCGCGGAGCAGGTGCCGTGCGGCGCGGCGGCGAAGAAGGTGTTCGAGGCCGCGAAGATCACGCCCGCACCGGACACGCTGGAGCAGGACGTGAAGGCCGTGCTGACCAAGGTGTCGCTGGGCGAGGTCGACGCGGCACTCGTGTACCGCACGGACGTCCACGCCGCCGGGGACAAGGTCGAGGGCGAGGACTTCGCCGAGGCCTCCGGCGCGGTCAACGACTACCCCGTCGCACCGCTGGCCAAGGCACCGAACCCCGCCGCCGCCAAGGCTTTCGTCGACTACGTGCGGTCGGCGAAGGGCAGGAAGGTGCTCTCCGAGGCGGGCTTCGCGGCGCCGTGAGGTCACGGCTGCCGGTGGTCCTCGTCCTGCCCGCGGTCGTCGGGCTCGCGTTCCTGCTCGTGCCGCTGGCAGGACTGCTGATCAGAGCGCCGTGGGCGACCCTGCCGGCGCAGCTGTTCAGCGAGGAGGTCGGCCAGGCGCTGCGGCTCTCGCTGGTCTGCGCGTCGCTCGCCACCGTCGTCTGCCTCGTCCTCGGCGTGCCGCTCGCGTGGTTGCTCGCGCGCAGCGACCTGCCGGGACGGGGGCTGCTGCGCGCTCTCGTGACCGTGCCGCTGGTCCTGCCGCCCGTGGTGGGCGGGGTGGCGTTGCTGCTCGTCCTCGGCCGTCGCGGTCTGATCGGCGAGCACCTCGACCAGTGGTTCGGGATCTCGCTTCCCTTCACCACGGCGGGAGTCGTGCTCGCGGAGGCGTTCGTGGCGATGCCGTTCCTGGTGATCTCGGTCGAGGGCGCGCTCAGGGCCGCCGACCCGCGCTACGAGGAAGCCGCCGCCACGCTGGGCGCCTCGCGCTGGCTGACGTTCCGCCGCGTGACGCTGCCGAGCATCATGCCGGGGGTGGTCGCCGGAACCGTGCTGTGCTGGGCGCGGGCACTCGGCGAGTTCGGTGCCACGATCACGTTCGCCGGCAACTTCCCCGGTAGGACCACCACCATGCCGCTGGCCGTCTACCTGGCGCTGGAGAGCGACCCGGACGCCGCGATCGTGCTCAGCATCGTGCTGCTGTTCGTCTCCGTCGCGGTGCTGGCGGGGCTGCGGGACAGGTGGATCAGCGCATGACCCTGCACGCCGACCTCCGCGTCCAGCGCGCCGGCTTCTCGCTGCACCTCGACCTGGCGCTGGAGCCGGGCGAGGTCGTGGCGCTCCTCGGCCCCAACGGCGCGGGCAAGACCACCGCACTGCGCGCTCTCGCCGGTCTCCTGCCCGGTGGCCGCGTCCGGTCCGGTGAGTCCGATTGGGACGGTCTGCCCGCCGAGAAGCGCCCGATCGGCGTGGTGTTCCAGGACTACCTGCTCTTCGCGCACCTGACCGCGCTCGACAACGTCGCGTTCGGCCTGCGCGCCCGCGGCACCCGCAGGACCGAGGCCAACGCCGTCGCACGGCGATGGCTCGACCGGGTCGGGCTCGCGGACCTCGCCAGGGCCAGGCCCCGCACGCTCTCCGGCGGCCAGGCCCAGCGCGTCGCCCTCGCCCGCGCCCTCGCCACGTCCCCGGAACTGCTGCTCCTCGACGAACCGCTGGCCGCGCTGGACGTCAGCACCCGCCTGCGCGTGCGGTCCGAGCTCGGCAGGCACCTGGCGGACTACCCCGGCCACACGTTGCTGGTCACGCACGACCCGTTGGACGCGATGGTGCTCGCCGACCGGATCGTCATCCTGGAGGACGGCCGCGTGGTCCAGCAGGGCACGCCGCGCGACGTCGTGCGGCAACCGCGCACCGACTACGTGGCACACCTCGTCGGCCTCAACTTCTACCGGGGAGTCGCTTCCGGCACCGAGGTCCGGCTCGGCGAGGGCGGCACGCTGACGATCGCCGAGCCCGCCGAAGGTCCAGTGCACGTGGTGTTCCCGCCGTCCGCGGTGAGCCTGTTCCCCTCGAAGCCCGCTGGAAGCCCGCGGAACACCTGGCAGGCCGTCGTGTCCGGCGTCGAGCAGCACGCCCACACCACCCGCGTGGATCTCGACGGCTCCCCCGCCGTGCTCGCGGACATCACCACCGCCACGATGGCCGAGCTGCGGCTTCAGCCCGGTACCACTCTGTGGGTTTCGCTGAAGGCCACCGAGATCCACACCTATCCGCGGTGACCATGACAGTCGCCGACCTGCTGCGTGGCCTGCCGTCGACGCCGGGATGATCGAACCGCACGAGCTGACCCTGTCCACCGTGGACCCATGCGGCTGCGCGTCCAGTACGTCCGCAAGGGCGGACCGCACTGGACGCGCGAACTGCTGTGGCCTCAGTGGTTCACACGAAGGCGCTCTGGCCGGTGATCGCCTTGCCGACGATCAGCGTGTTCATCTCACGGGTGCCCTCGAACGAGTAGATCGCCTCCGCGTCGGCGAAGAAGCGGGCCACGTCGTAGCCGAGCACGATGCCGTTGCCGCCGAGGATCTCGCGGCTCCAGGCGACGACCTCGCGCATCCGGGAGGTGACGAACGCCTTGGCGAGCGACGAGTGCTCGTCCTGGAAGATGCCGGCGTCCTGCAGCTTGGCGAGCTGCACGAGCATGCCCCACGAGGCGGTGATGTTGCCCAGCGACTTCACCAGCAGGTCCTGGACCATCTGGAAGCGGGCGATCGGGCGGCCGAACTGCTTGCGTTCCTGAGCGTAGGCCAGGGCGAGCTCGTAGGCGCCGATCATCACACCGAGCGCCTGCCAGGCGACGCCGCCGCGGGTGGCGCGCAGGATCTCCGCGACGTCGCGGAACGAGTTGATGCGCTGCAACCGGTTCGCCTCGGGCACGCGGACGTCGGTCAGGGTGATCTCGGCGTTCTCCACGATCCGGAACGCGATCTTGCCCTCGATCTTCTCGGCGACGAAACCGGGCGTGCCCTTCTCGACGACGAATCCCTTGACGTGGTTGTCCTCCTCGTCACGGGCCCACACGACCACGTAGTCCGCGAAGGTGGCGTTGCCGATCCACTTCTTGGCGCCGTTGAGGATCCACGTGTCACCGTCGCGGCGCGCGGTGGTGCGCATGCCGCCCGCCACGTCGGAGCCGCCGAGCGGTTCGGTCATCGCGAACGCGCCGATCTTGTCCATCGCGGCCATGGCGGGCAGCCAGCGGTCGCGCTGTTCCTGCGAGCCCCCGGCGTAGATCGAGTACATCGCGAGTCCGTTGTGGACGCCGAAGAAGGTCGCGACCGACGCGTCGGTGCGGGTCAGCTCCATCGCGAGCATGCCGGTGAGCAGGTTGCTGACGGCGGCCGGGTGTTCGCCGTAGCCCTCGTACGACAACGCGGTGAGGCCGGCGCCGCGGAACTTGCCGATCAGCTCGGGCGGGAACTCGCCGCGCGCCCAGTACTCGTTGACCATCGGCTTGATCTCGGTGGTCATGAACTCGCGGGCGCTCAGCAGGATCTTGCGCTCCTCGTCGCCGAGCAGGGCCTCGTAGTTGTAGAAGTCGGCGACGAGCTGGTCTTCCAGGCGTTCCATGTCAGTTCTCCTCCAATGCCGTCAGGACGGCGAGCTGCTTGCGGTCGCGCGTCTCGGCCAGTGCCGAGTACGTGGAGGAGCCGTAAGCGCTTTCGACTGCTTCGATGAGCTTTTCGGGGTTGTCGGACGGGGTGCCGAGCGCGAGTCCCTGCATGGACTTGCCGATGTGCTCGGCGAGGTGCCGGTAGCCGCCGGGGCCGCCACCGAGGTGGGCGCCGAGGAACGGGCCGACGGTGGCCCAGCGGATGCCGAGCGAGTTCGTGACGACGGCATCCAGGTCGGCCGGCGTCACCACGCCCTGTTCGACCAGGTAGGCGGCTTCGCGGGACAGCGCGGCCTGCAGCCGGTTGCCGACGAAACCGGGGATCTCCTTGCGTTCCACCACCGGCGTGCGGCCGAGCGAGCGGTAGAACTCCACGGCCCCGGCCACGGATTCCTCGGAAGTCTGCTCACCCGGCACGACCTCGACCAGCGGGATCACGTGCGGCGGGTTGAACGGGTGTCCGATCAGGACGCGCGAGCCGTCGATGCCCTCGGTGAACGCGGTCGACGGGATCGCCGACGACGAGCTGAGCAGCAGGGCGTGTTCCGGCGCTGCTCGGACGAGCTCGGCGAACAGGGCCTTCTTGAACTCCAGGTTCTCCGGGCCGTTCTCCTGCACGAAGTCCGCGTCCCGCACGGCCTCCGCGACGCTCGCCGCCAGCTGCACGCCGTCCGGGACGACCTCCGCGAGGTCCGGACGGGGGTCGGTGACCCGCACGGTCATCCCGTGCTCGACGAACAACTTCGCCCACGACAGGCCGATCACGCCGGCCCCGACAACCGCGACGGTGGTCATTTCTCCTCCAAGTAGTCGTGAACCGGCTTGGCGGGAGCGAGCGTCAGGTCGGTGACGATGTGGCTGGCGGACACGACCTCCAGCACCGGGAGGTCGGCGAGCGGCGCGAGGACGTGCTGGAACAGCTGCAACCGCGCCGGGCCGGTGTAGGCCTGCTTGACCACGACGTCGGTGATCTCCGTGCGCACGAGCTCCTGCACCCGCAACGAACCGTCGTAGTCCGGGATGGTCTTCAGCATGAACGTCGGAACCGCGATCTCCGCCTCGGCGTCCCGGCGGTCCAGCTCGAAGTGCTTGTAGCCCATGGTCGCCGTGGCCACCCGCAGCGTGCCGTAGTCGAGCGTGCCGACCAGCGCGCCGTTGTCGGCGTAGAGCTTCGGCGAGCCCATCACCTTCGGATAGGCGCTGACCTCGCGGCCGGACGCGGTGGCGGCGAAGCTGTCCAGGTACATCGCGTGCAGGTACTCGCCGCGCTCGCCGTCGAAGACGACCTGGATCGCCTGCCCCGCCTCGGTGTACGGCCCGTAGCCGGTGACGTCGTTCATCTTCATGACCTCGAACCGGACGAGCGGCTCGTCGATCTCCAGCGGTGCCGGGACGACGGCCCGCAGCGCCTCCGGATCGGTCCGGTACACGATGTTCAGGTACTCGCGGTCGAAGAACCGCGGCTGCACGGCGGGAAAAGCCGGTGCGGTCAAAGGGGTGATGCCCAGCATGTCAACGTCCTGTCCACTGTGGAGCGCGGTGCTCGGCGAACGCGGTCATGCCCTCGCGGACGTCGGCCGTGGTCATCAGCTTCGCGCTCTCGGTGCGTTGCGCGGCCCAGGGGTCCTGCGACCGCACCACGTTCTTCACGGCGGCCAGAGCCAGCGGTGCGTTGAGGGCGATCTGCTCGGCCAGCTGCAACGCGACCGCGGCGGCCTCGCCGTTCGGCACGACCCGGTTGGCGATGCCGAGCGCGCCCGCGCGGCGGCCGTCGACCGGTTCGCCGGTCAGCAGGATCTCCATCGCGAGGTGGTACGGGATCCGTTGCGGCAGGCGGACGACTCCACCGCCGGCGGCGATCAGGCCGCGCTTCACCTCCGGCAGCCCGAACTTCGCGTCCTCGGCGGCGACGATCAGGTCGCAGCCCAGTGCCAGCTCGAAGCCTCCTCCCAGCGCGAACCCCTCGACCGCGGCGATCAGCGGCTTGGTGAGCTCGGCCTCGGTGAGCCCGCCGAGACCGCGGCCGGGGATCTCGGGCGACTCGCCCTGCAGCGCGGCCTTGAGGTCCATGCCGGCGCTGAAGCTGCCGCCCGCTCCGGTGAGCACGCCGACGCGGAGCTCGGGATTGGCCTCCAGCTCGTCCAGTGCGGCGGCGAGCCCGGCCGCGACCGCCGCGTTGACGGCGTTGCGCGCCTGCGGCCGGTCGATCGTGATCAGCAGAGCCGAACCGATGCGTTCGGTGCGCACCTCGTTCATGCCAACGCTCCTTCTTCCACGATCTCGGCGAGAACCTCAGCGGTGTCCTGACCGGGCAGCGGGGCCAGGCGGCGGACGGTGGCGGGCGTGGCGGAGAACCGGACGGGGATGCCGATCGAGCGGACGGCGCCCTCGGTGGGGTGCTGCACGACGTCGAGCAGGTGGCCGTCGCGGACGTAATCGTCCTCGTGCGCCCGGTCGAGCTCCAGCACCGGCCCGAACGGGATGCTGTGCTTCGCGCACACCTCGGCCCACTCCTCGGTGGTCAGCGCGGCCGCGCACTCGTCGACGAGGCCCATCAGGTCGTCGGTGTCGCCCGGATCGAGGTGGTCACCCGCGACGCGCGGGTCCTCGACCAGGTCGGGACGCTGCGCGGCGGCGAAGAAGTCCCGGAAGTTCTGCGGGTTGTAGGGCACGACGCAGGCGAGACCGTCCTTGGTGTGCACGGCGTGGTGACCCCTGGCCATCGAGAGGTTGAAACCGGTCGGCCCCTCCTCCGGCACGAACGCGTGCCCCGAGAGGTGCTCGACCAGGTTGAACGCGATCATCGTGTCGGCCATGGGGATCTCGACGCGCTGGCCTTCACCGGTGGCGTTCCGGTGCACGAGCGCGGCGAGCACGCTGTAGGCGATGGTCAGCGACGACACCTTGTCGCCGATGATCGTCGGCAGGTAGACGGGCCGCCCGATCGCGCGGTTCGCGATGTCGACCAGACCGGACGCGCCCTGGATCGTCTCGTCGTAGGCGGCGATGCCGGCGCGGTCGGAGTCGCTGCGGAACCCCTGCGCGTGGGCGTAGATCAGGCCGGGGTTGCGCGCGGCGACGTCGGCGTAGTTCAGGCCGAGCCTGCTCAGGGCACCCGGTCGCATGTTGGTGATCAGCACGTCGGCCGTGTCGATCAGCTTGAGGGCCTTCTCGCGGTCCTCCTCGTCCTTGAGGTTCAGGGCGATGCTGCGCTTGTTCCGGTTGACGTTGAGGCTCAGCGGCGTCATGCCCGGCGTGGTGCGGTAGCGGCCGTTGCGGACGGTGTCCACAGGCGACTCGATCTTGATCACGTCGGCGCCGAGGTCTCCGAGGATCTGGGCCGCGTACGGGCCCATCACCACGGTCGAGAGGTCGATCACCCGCACGCCGTCCAGCGGACCGGCGGTGATGTCCTTCATCGTTCGTCCTTTCGCACCTTGCTTCCTGCTTGCACCACCGAAGCTAGTGGCGAATTCGGCGAAAGGGAACGATCATGTCGCGAACAATGGTATGACCACAGCGGTCATACCATTTCCTATTTCGCGATAGGTTCCGCGAAAACCTCGCGGGCGGCCTCGACGAGCTCCTGGAGGTCACCGCCGGTGCCGCGGTCGTGCCGCCACAGCAGCCCGGTGTCGAGCTGGGCGCGGAAGTCCTCGAACGGCAGCACCGCCATGTTCTCCAGCAGGTAGCCGTGCATAGAGCTGTCCTCGTCGAGCATGGAGACGGAGAACCCGAGGCCGCTGGACACGATCTCCGACGCCCCCTGGTAGCCGGTGTTGCTGAGCTGGATGCGCTTTTTGATGCCCAGCTCGTGCAATTGCCGGTCGAGCTGCTCGAAATACGCGGGCATCATTTCCTCGGGCGACTTCGCGTAGGCGAGGCCGGTCAGGTCGGCCAATTTGACCGACGCACGTCCCTGGAACTGGTCCGCCGGAACCACGGCGCCGAGGCGTTCCGTCATCACGTGCAGCGTGTCGAGAGAGGCCTCCTGCACGGGCAACCGCGCCAGCGTGAGCGCGAGCTTCCCCTCCTTCACCGCCGCGACCAGGTCCGTGGTCGTGCCGGGCCACCGCTTGACCTCGAACCGTTCGCGCACGCGCTCGGCCAGCAGCGTGAGCCGTTCCCGCAGCGCCGGGTGGATCCCGGCGGGCATGCCGACGAACACGGTCGTCCTGGAGGGTTTCGTGGCCTCGTCGAGCCGCCACCTGATCGAGCCGACCCGGTCGAGCACGTCCCGCGCGATCGGCAGCAACGCACTCCCGGCAGGCGTCAGCGCCACGTGATGCGTGCTGCGGTCGAACAGCTGCCGGCCCAGCTCGTGTTCGAGGTCCTTGATCCGCTGGCTCAGCGGAGAGGCGGCCATGTGCAGCTTCCGCGCGGCCGCCGAGAAGTTGAGCTCCTCCGCGACCGCGACGAAATACCTGAGATGCAGCAGTTCCACGTGATCCAGACTATTGCGCCCGATCAGCCCAGGCCGGTCAGCCGCCGTGAGGCCTCCGACTCACCCCACCGGAAGCCGATGCGCCGCGACAGCTCCACAGCCTCGCGATAGGACGACTTGGCCTGCTCGGCACGTCCCGCCAGCTCGTGCACGATGCCGCGGTCGAGCAGCACGCCGGCCTCGATCTGCCTGTCCCCCACCGACCGCGCGAGCCGCAACGCCTCCTCCGACAGTTCCAGAGCGCGGTCCAGCGAGCCCAGCTGGCGGTGCGCGTCGGCCATGTTCGCCAGCGCGTGCAGCTCACCGGACCGGTCGCCGCAGGCCCGCAACGTCGTCAACGTCTCCTCGTAGCAGCCCAGAGCGGCCGGGAGATCGCCGAGGGCGGCGTGCACCAGGCCGAGGTTGGTGCGCACGTAGGCCGCGCCCTGCGAGTCGGACAGCTCCTCGCGCAACGTCAGCGAGGCCTCCAGCGACGTGACCGCGGCGGGCAGCTCGCGGCGCCGCCAGTGCACGATGCCGAGGTTGTTGAGCGTCACGGCTTCGAGCTGCCGGTCGCCCAGCGATCGGGCCAGCGCGAGGGCCGCGGTCCAGTGCTGCTGCGCCTCGGCGAACTTGAAACCGCGCTCGCAGGCGGCGCCGAGCTCCTTCAACGCCAACGCTTCCGCGCGCAGGTCACCCAGTGTGCGAGCGGCTTCCAGCGCCAGGGTGTTGAGCGCGGCCCAGTCCGCCACCTCGGAACGGCGCCGGAAGTACCACGAGAGCCCGGCGGCGAACGCGATCGCGTCGGCCGGGGAGGCCTGGTGGGCGGCGGCGATCAGGTTGTCGCGCTCCTCGGCGAGCCAGAGGTCGGCCGGGTTGTCCGCCAGTGCCTCCAGGTAGTGCTTGTGCAGGCGTTCCAGCGCCAGCGTTCGTTCACCGGACGACTCCGAGGCCCGGCACCGCTCCCGCGCGAACAACCGCAGCAGGTCGTGCAGCGCGAACCGGCCGGGCACCGGTTCCTCGACGAGGTGCGCGTCGGCCAGCTCGGCGAGCAGCTCCTCGACGTCCGGCACGTCGGTCAGCGCCCGTGCCGCCGCCACCGCGAAATCCGGCCCGTCCAGCAGGCCCAGCAGCCGGAAAACCCTTGCCACGGCCGGAGATCCGAGCTCGGCGTAGCTGACCTCGAACGCCGAGCGCACCGCGACGTCCCCCAGCCGCAGCTCGTCGAGCCGGCGCGTCTCGTCGGCCAACCGGGAGGCGAGCAACGCCGCCGTCCACTGTGGACGTGCGGCGAGCCGGGCGCCCGCGATGCGCAGCGCCAGCGGCAGTCCGCCGCACCAGCGCACGAGTTCCGTGGCGTCACCGACCTTCCCGGCGACGCCCGCGAGCAGCTGCGACGCCTCCTCCAGCGGCAGGGCGCCGAGCTTGACGTAGGACGCGCCGTGCAGCGAGGCGAGCGGGCGGCGTGAGGTGATCAGCACGGCCGAGCCGGGACCGGTCGGCAGCAGGCGTTTGACCTGGGCGGCGGTGGCAACGTTGTCCAGCACCACGAGCAGGCGCCGCGACGCCGTGAGCGAGCGGTAGCGCAAGGCCTCCTCGTCGCCGGGACGATCGCCGAGAGCCCGCAGGAACTGGCTCAGGACCCGGTCGGACGCGCCGTCGGACAGGTCCGCGTACAGCTGGCCGTCCGGGAACCGCGCCGCGATCTCGTGCGCCGCCCGCACGGCCAGCGCCGACTTGCCGATGCCCGCCTGTCCGGTGATCACGCACACCGCGACCCGGTCCCCGCGCGGCTGCGCGGAGATCAGGTTCAGCTCGCGCGACCGGCCGGCGAACGTGACCACGTCCGGTGGCAGCTGCCGGATCGCCGACACGCCAACGGGTTTCGCCCGCAGGATCTCGGCCTGCAGCCGCCGCAGCGACTCGCCCGGTTCGACGCCCAGCTCGTCCTGCAGGACCCGGCGGCACTCCCGGTAGGCGGCCAGCGCCTCGGCCGGACGCCCGGCGCGGTGCAGCGCGACCATCTGCTGCTCGCGCAGGCGTTCGTGCAACGGGTGCTCACGCACCCACTCGTTGAGGTCCGCGACGATCTCCACGTGCCGCCCGAGGTCCAGCTCGGCGTCCGCGCACTCGACCCGCGCGGCCAGCCGCAGCTCCTCCAGCTGGGCGACGACCCCGCGCAGCAGCCCGGACGCGGCGAGATCCGCCAGCGCGGGCCCGCGCCACAACGCGAGCGCCTCCCGGTAGCGCTGCGGGGTGCGTTCCCCGCGGGCGACGTCGAGCAGCTCGGTGAACCGGGTGAGGTCGAGCTCGGCCGGGTCGATCGACATCAGGTAGCCCGGCGCCCGCGACAGCAGCCGCGAGCCGACGATCTTGCGCAGCTGGTAGACGTAGACCTGCAGGTTCTTCAGCGCGGTCTTGGGCGGTGCGTCGTCCCACAACACGCTGATCAGCCGGTCGACCGAGAGCACCCGCCCGGGTTGGGCGAGCAGCAGCGCGAGCACGGCCCGTTGCTTGGGCGGACCGAGACCCAGGCGCGCGCCGTCGTCGGCGTAACACTCGACCGGCCCGAGCACCCGGAACTCCACAACTCCCGATCGTAACTACCGGATGCATACCGGACACATGCCACGCGGCATGACGTTTGAGCCATGACGAGAACCGCACTGGCCGCGCTGGTGGCACTGGGCACTTTGGCAGCCGCCGTGCCCCCCGCTCAGGCCGTCGAGCCCTACTCCGAAAGCCCGTCCCAGTCGCATGCCGTCCGGTCGGGGGGCGGGTACGACGTGTTCGTCGGTGGCGTCAAGAGAGCCACCTTCAACGTGAGCGATCCTGCATACACAGTCCGTTCGACGTCTTCTGCTGATGGTTCCGAATCAGCCGTGATCTCGGACTTCGACGGAACCGTCGGCAAGCTGAAGGGCCGCGCACCCCAGCTGCTCGGCTTCACCACCGACGGCACCGGCCTGCTGGCCGTGCAACACCCGGACGCGGCCGACGACAGCACCTACGTGGGTTCGTTGGTCCGGTTCGACCTCGCTTCTGGCGCCGCCAAGCCGTTGCTCAGCAGCGACTCCACGTCCCTGTACCGCGACTTCAAGCTCGTCGACGTCAGGGGTCGCGGCACGTCAGCTTCATCAAGCACAACGAGATCTACCGCTGCGGTGGCGCGGAACCGCAGTACCTGGGACTGGCCACCCACAAGGCCTCGCGGGTGGTCGACGGTCTGTCGTTCAACTACGCCCTGACCGGCATCAACAGCTCCGAAGCCGTCATCGGCAGCCCGCAGAAGGGCTACGTGAAGGCAGCGGGCCTCAAGGCCGCGACGCTGGACGGCCAGGTGACCACGATGGGCAGGCTGAACCGCGCCGAGTACGTCCACCAGCTGTGGGACACGCGCAACGAGTTCAACGGCAACTCCTCCTGCGGCCCGACCAGCGCGGTCATCGACCTCGTCACCTACCAGCTGCCCACCGAGTTCGGCGTCCAGGTCGCGCAGCCGTTCTCGCACTGGTCGAAGTGGGGCCGCTACGTCACCGACGAGTTCACCAACCGCGGCACCACCTTCAACCGCACGATGAACGACTGGTCCCGCACCGGCAGCTGGAAGGGCGCGCACGGCTGGATCACCGGCGCGTTCCTCGACCAGGGCAAGTTCGTGATCATGAGCGATTCGTGGGGCTCGACCGCCGGCCATCTGTCTGTAGTGATCGGCTACCACGACAACGGCTCGTTCTACGTCCACGACACCTATGGCGCGGGGACAGACGGCAGCTACCACGGCGCGAACCAGCTCTACACATGGAACTACATCGCGCCCGTGCAGATGTGGGCGGCCTGATTTCCCGAGGCTCACCGGAAAAGCGCTCCGCGCGATCAATGCCCGTCACGCAAAAAGCGCCGTGAAAACGGCGAACCAGGACCGGCCGATCACGCGTGCGCAATCACCCCGCCGCCCGGGGCCTGGGTGCTCCCGCCCCCAGGCGCCTCCCAGCCGGAACCCGCGGCACCGGCGACTCCAGCCGCGCCCAGCACCACCGCCGTCGCGACCGCGGTCGCGACCAGCGCTTTGACGGCCCCACGCTGCGCCGATCGAATTCGCATCATGTCTGCCCTCCATCGTTGACAGCAGGAATGATTGACGGTCGATGGAGAAGTTTCAGAAAGGCGCGGAACGCCCTCGCGGTCGCGTGATCCACTTTAACCAAGATCTTTCCCGGCTTGAAAGTGCGTCCGGCGACAGAAACCCCGGCGCCTACTTGACGTAGGGCGTCCCGCGGAAGAGCCGGTCGAGTGCCTTGCGGGCCCTGGCCGGGGCGGCGGCGTCGTGCTCCAGCTGCAGGAAGTGGTTGAGCGCCAGCATGATCCCGACGATCTCGTAGATCAGCTGGTCGACGTCGGCGTCCCGCGCCAGGTCGCCGTCGCTGATCGCGCGGCGGATGTGGATGCGCAGGTCCCTGCGCCACAACGCGTTCATGCCGGCCAGCGCGTCCCGGACCCGGCCGCTGCGGCCGTCGAACTCGGTGGTGGCCGCCGTGAAGAAGCACCCGCCGGGCAGCACCTCGCGTTCGAGGTAGGACACCCAGGCCTCGCAGACCGCCTTCAACCGCGGCAGTCCGGACGGCAGCTGCTTGACGCGTTGCGGCACCTCGCGCGAGAAGACCGCCGCGGCCTCGTCCACCACGGCCAGCTGGAGGCCTTCCTTCGTGCCGAAGTGGCCCAGCAGACCGGCTTTGCTCATCCCCAGCTCGTCGGCGAGCCTGCCGATCGTCAGCCCCTCCAGGCCTTCCGCCGAGGCGATGGCGAGGCTCCGTTCGAGGATGCGCTGCCGCGTCTCCAGGGTGTCGGCGACGGAACGACGTGGGCTCACGCACACATCCTAGTCTCTTTAGCTACCGACCGATCGGTTGCTATATTCGCCAGGTCGTTGCCTCGCCGAAGGAGCTCACCTTGTCCGGATCCCGTGTCGTCGCGTTCGGCCACCACCAGCCGCAGCGCGTGCTGACCAACGCCGACCTGGAGAAGATGGTCGACACCAGCGACGAGTGGATCCGCCAGCGCACGGGCATCGCCACCCGCCACCTCGCGGACGACGAGTCAGTCACGGACATGGCGGCCGCGGCGGCGTCCAAGGCGCTCGCCGCCTCCGGCCTGCTCCCCTCCGACATCGGCCAGGTCATCGTCGCGACCTGCTCGGCAGTCGACCGCTGCCCGTCGATCGCCGCCCAGGTGGCCGGCCGGCTGGGCATCCCGAGCGCCGTCTGCTTCGACCTCAACAACGCCTGCGCCGGCTTCTGCACCGCCCTCGCGACGGCCGACCACACCCTCCGCGCCGGAGCCGCCCGCCACGCCCTGGTCATCGGCGCGGAGAAGATGTCCGACCTCACCGACTGGACCGACCGAGCCAACTGCATCCTGCTCGGCGACGGCGCCGGTGCCGCCGTGATCAGCGCCGACGACAACGCCCAGATCGGCCCGGTCACGTGGGGCTCCGACCCGAGCCGCAACAACGCCGTCCGCCTGGTCGACGCCTGGCAGCCGACGTTCTCCCAGGAGGGCCAGGCCGTCTTCCGCTGGGCCACCAGCGAACTCCCGGCCGTCGCCGCCCAGGCGTGCGAGCGCGCCGGTATCACCACCAGGGACCTCGCCGGCATCGTCACGCACCAGGCCAACCTGCGCATCATCGAGGCCATGACCCGCCGCCTGGACCTCCGCGACGACGTGGTGATCGCCCGCGACGTCGTGGAGTCCGGCAACACGTCCGCCGCCTCCGTGCCGCTCGCACTGTCCAAAATGGCCGAACGAGGCGAGCTGCCGTCCGGTCAGCCCGTGCTGCTCTTCGCGTTCGGGGGCGGCCTCTCGTGGGCGGGCCAGGTCATCACCTGCCCGTAGACGTTGCGCTGAACGAGCGGCCACCCGGCACCGAGATCAGCCTGGCGATGGTGGTGAGATGGCCGCGGAGATGCGCGCCGCTGATGGTGGCCGGGCAGCCGGACAGCTTCGTGCTGAGGTTCAGCGAATCGATCTCGCGGGCGAGGTACGAGGTGATACTGCCCGCCGGGCGCGAGGCGTTCTGCGAGCCGATCGGTTTCGGCGAGGACGACCCGGGCTTTGCGCTGGAGCACTGGGAGGACACCGAAAAGCGGCCCACCACGTGTTCGAGGCAGTCGGCGTCGAGCCCCGGCACACGGCGGGGATGAAGCTCGAACTGAAACGGCGAGGAGATCTGGCATCCTCCTCGCCGCATCACACGCAAAGCTGCGGAAGACGCTAGTCGTCGTCGTCTCCGTCGCCGTTGTTGCCCCCAGGTCGGTGGCTCATGTGCGGGAGTTCCTTTCGAGAGCCAGCCCATCGCCCGCAGAACGACGAAAGCCCCGACGGACGTCTCCGCGCGAGGCTTGTTCC